>ERZ773131.698-NODE-698-length-27524-cov-4.576140_pt1 | contig 27524 bp, 18 predicted proteins | sample MGYA00511082_ERZ773131 | MGnify/ENA primary metagenome ERZ773131 (study PRJEB29015, sample SAMEA2737813) | human gut metagenome | biome: human gut; feature: human-associated habitat; material: faeces | place: China | collected 2012 ... | reverse complement strand
TATTAAAGCTTCTGCATTTGACCCAAGAATGTATAAGGGTGCATTTCAGGATATTGCTGTAATTGATAATATTGGTTCTTTCCAGAAGTCAGGTACAAAGGCAATCAAGACCATGAAAATCTTCAATGATGATGGAACAATGGTTGCAGCTTCGTTATTCAAAGGGTATAACAAGTTTGGCTCTATTTCAGAGGATAATATAGTAACGAAGTTACAGGGTAGTGCAGCTAAGCAGTACGTACTTTCTTTATACTTGTCTTATGTATTTGCATATTATGATGAACGTTCTGGTTCTGACCGAGTTGTTTCTTGGGCGTATAATAAGGATGCTTTTCCGTCTGATACAGAAAACATTGACTGGAGTAATGTAAGTATTGAGTCTGATGCACTTCAGAATGAGCTTATGAGCCTTATTTATTATATCGTACATCCAACAGAGGGTATCCAGATTGTAAAGACTTGGTTCAAGAACAAGGTTTCTGCAATACTTGTTGGTTGGCATGAAGATATGGTTGGTGTATCTAATGGTGTTGCTACTTCTGGTTCAACAAAGTATATCGGTTTTTCAGGTTATGTTACAATACCAAATCTCAGTGACCTAGCATGGACAGACTGGTTGTTGAGTCAGTATGATACAATGGTAGTTTATTTTATCATATTGATAGTAGTTGTAATGTTGGGGTATGTCATGGTTGGTTCGTTGACATTACAGCGAGCGATAACTGGTATCGTTATATTCTCTGTATGTGCTTATTTACCACCGAAGATGATAGACTTTACAGTCAATGCATCAAATATGGCATGTGATAAGATATATAGTTCGAAGTTCACTTATTGGGCATTAGCACAGCATTATCAATATCAGAGTGATTTGAAGGATGCAGTTTCTTCTGAGAATGAGCAACAATACTTAGCTACTATATTTACATCTCAGGCTGCGAATGCAGCAAATGATTATGCAATTGTTTCTTTGAAGTGGCAGTGTCCGAAGAAGGATAATTATACGCAAAACGTAAAGAAAGAGGTTGAGGAAGTTGCAGGCAATAGCAATATCTTCAAACTGATTTCTGGTTTGGTGTCTAGTCAGATAAGCGGCGAGTCATATGTAGATACTGCAAATAACCTTTATTTGTATCGAAGCTATACGGATATAGCGACATACGGAAATGCATTGTATGACAGTTCTGATGTATTCTTAAATAGCTTATTTACAAGTGGTAAGGCAAGGGATTATGTTCGAGATGGTATTGGTGACGCAACTGATTTGACTGATTATAACAAGCAAGTTCGCAATGATTTAGAGATTTATCTTTCTCAGATTTTAACAGCAAACATTTCAAATGGGTATGATTACAACGATATCTCTTTGGCTAGTGGTTTAAACTATGGCTTCTTGTTTGATACATCTGGTGCGAGCTGTGTAGATTTCCCAATAAGAAATTTCAGGCATATAATATTGCCTTTAGGTTCAAAGCAGTTGCAAGAGGTTTTAAAAACTGGTTTAAGTCGTGCAGATAAGGCTAATTTAGATGACAATACTTTTAATACAAATGACCTGAAAGCGAATTGTATTCGTGAGAATGCAGCTGGTTTAAAGCAGTCAGCATATAACAATACAGTTGCTAATTTGAATTCTCAGAGTAATCTGCAATATGGCACTACTAAGTATAGTGATATATCTGCAACTGGTAATAGTTCTGACGTGTTAAAGGGTATCATTGGTAACTTTGCATTTGGTCTATATACTGAGTCACCATATTATTATCTGAGTTTCAATTTGAAAGACCAGTTGGATATGTTCAGAACAAGCGAAAGATTTACACAGGCATCTGCTTATGGTAGTAATGCAGCTTCATCTTATAAAGATTTGTTCTTAATGAAAGATGGAGGGTACTTCTACAACATGGACAAGGACAATGATGGTTATGGCGAAATGCGTGATTTCATGGATATGCGGTCATTGTTCAGTGCTGTAATCCCATATCTTCGTGCAATGAATAATATTGTTATTGAATGGGATAATACACAAGGTCTTTGGATGTATGATGATGTAGACCTTGAGTATGATTCTGATAACAGACTTGTTTTACCTACAGAGATTTCTAAATTAGAAAGTGACTTAGGATATAAATACTGGCACAATGCAAACGTAGCTCAGTTACTGAATATCTACACACCTTGGGTAGATACGATGTTGAGCTGTGATTATGCAAAGCCGGAAAATATCTATGTTGCAGGCAAGAAGTTCAGAGTGGAAGACCCGATTAACCCTGAGTCATACTATGGTAGTGGCAGACCTATGGTTTTCTCTCGAAGCGAGATGGCTTTCTATGGTTTGAAGGAAGACGACCTGACACAGGTAGAGCTTAAAATCATCAAGATGTATGACGCAGTGTATGAGTCATTACTTACTTTGATGGATTACTACAACTTCGGTGATGATGTTCTGAATACTGGTGCAGCTATGCTTGAAACATTTGAGTTCAACAAGCAGTTCAGTGAGAAGAATGCATTTGGTGAAGATTACATGCTTTATCCTCAGTCATACGAGTTGAAGAACTTCAGTTATGATGCTTTCCTGAGATTGATTATGGCAGAAACAACTGGAGAAGATATTGCAGCTTCTTATGACGAAGACGGCAGTATGTATATGACAGTAGTCAAGAATTCATCCATCTTAACGGGTATCATGTTTATCCTTGTAGATATGCTTGCTTGTTATGCGATACCAGCGTTGAAGCTATTCTTCTTGTTGTTGATATTTGCACTTAGTGTGATTATGATTCTTTGTGCAACAGTTAAGTTGGATATCTCGTTACCAAGGGTACTCTGGCGAAGTTTAGTTAGTCCATTGTTGAAGTTCTTATGTGTAACGATAGGCTTGGCATTGTTTGTTTCATTGTTTATGAGCAACGGCAATACGGCTGTTACAGGTCGAGGTGGATTTACGATAAGCCTAGGTGACCCAGTAATGGTTTTGATTGTAATGATTGTTGCGAATGCAGGAGCGTTGTATTTATACTTTAAGATTGTTCGTAAAGTGCTGAGTGACTGCATTACTTACGGTAAGGCTGTAGCACAATCTGTATCTGGAATGGCAGGCGGATTGCTTGCTATGGGTGTTGCAGGTGCTATGGCTGGTAAGCGAGCTGTAACTGCTGAATCTGTAGGTGCAAACCTAGGGGGTACTACTCCGAATGCTAGAGGTACAAATAACGTGTCAAGACATGCAAATGCTGTTGGAGGACACGGAGGAAGTGGCTCAGGCGGAGGATTCAGAGAATCCAGACGTGCAGCAAGTGCTTCAAGAGCAGCAGAAAGGTCTGCAGCCGAAACAGCTAAGAAGCAGAGCACGCAAAAGTCAAGCGAGAAGTCAAGAAATCATTATAACCGCAAAATTGAGGAGAACAAGAAGAAGAATCCGTCAAGCAATTCTGATTCTGCAAGAAAGGATATGTTCAAGCAGAAGACGAAATCTCCAGGTCTGTCTGAGAGGACTCATGATACAGCTAGAAAGAATGTCGAGAAGATGCAAGGCGGTTTAACTGAAGGGGTATCTACTGTAGCTAAGACTACTTCTAAGAAGAGTACAGGCAGTAAGAGTAAGGTAGGCACAAAGCCTACTAGACCTAGTAGTTCTCAGTCAAGACCGAGCAGTCCGAAAGCGAAATCTGTAAATAAGAGTAAGAGAAGCAGAAAGAAATAATTGAGGTGGTAAAATGACATTAGTTCTTGGATTTTTACTCCCAATTGTATTTTTCGTTGCGACAATGCCATTAAAGGCAGCGATAAGGAAGAAAATGCTGTCAGTTATATCTTCTGACAGCAATACCTTATCAAATAAACTGTACAAGAAGGAAGATTCTTCTGATTCTGCTGATAAGAAGGACTTCAAAGCGAAAGCTGTGAAAATGGCTGCTAATATTGCTAAGAAGATGACGAGAATGACATTGATAGCTTTAAAGATGCTATTGAAGTTTATTCGAGGGGTATTCATAGTAATACAATTCCTGATAGGTCTTGGTTTGGTCGGGGTAGTTATAATTGTTGTACTTATGGTTGCTGTGATGGGTGCTTGTGTATTGTTTATGTTGTCAGTTACGACAGATGAATCTACTGCTTCTGGCGGTACTACGATTAGTAGCGTAGATACAACGCAGACACAAACAGCGAAGTATAAGGATATTTTCTGGGTTGGAGATTCTCGTACAGTTGGCTTAGGTTCAAGTGTGTTAGGTTTTTCTGCTACGAATAATTCTATTATCAATGATTCCATGTGTGCTTCAGTTGGTCAAGGTCTTGACTGGTTCACGTCAGATGCAATCACAAGCAAGCGAAATGAAATCTATGCACTCAAGGGGTATAATGTAATATTCAACCTTGGTGTAAATGATTATAGTGGTGCAGACCAGAAATACCTTGATTTCTACAACAATTTGCCTGAAGACTTCATCAAGAACAATAATGTTTGTGTAATGTCTGTAAATCCGATTAATGCTACGAAGTGTCAAGCTAATAGCTACAATGTTTCAATTGCTGGTATCGAGGCATTTAACGAAGTTATCAAAAACGGTTTACCAGATGGTATTACTTACATTGATACTTATTCTGATATGCAAGGCTTCATCGGAAGTGACGGTGCAGGAACGGCAGATGGCTTGCATTATACGCCAGAAGTATACAAGCAGCTCTATGATGATGTATTAAAGAAGCTAGGGGTATCTGGAGATTCAGAAGACTCATCTGATAAAGACGAGAGTTCGAGTGATGATAGTTCTTCAGAATCGTCAGATAGCTGAGTAAAAGGAGGAGATTTTATTGAGACCAGAGCCAGATGATACTACTGTAAAGTTGCCAGTTACATTTGACTATAAGGGTGGTAGACGTGATGCAACAAAGGGCAATATCATTGCATCTTTGGTGCTGTTGCTAATTGCAATTCTTCTTACGATATTCGTATCAAGAGGAGATAGTCCGATTATATCAAAGATTTTGATAATCGCTGGAGCTTGGGTAGCTATTACATTGTTTGTGCGTTTCAGAATCATGCGAGAACAGACGTTCAGTGATGCATATGAATCTTTAAAGGAGATAGATAATATTCCAGGAACAGATTCTTTCTGGAACATCTATGAGATTGATGGTGAATATCCTTATATCTGTCATTTCAAGGATGGAAAATCAGGTATCTTCATCAAGCTTGAAAAAGATGTTATTGTTGGTAAGTCAGATGACGTTTTGTTCAAGCATTTCGAAGCAATTTCTGATGCGTACAATTTAGCTGGTAGTTCCAATATTAACATGTGTCAGATTGACTACATGGACAACGTAGGTAATGATGCTCGTTTGCAGTCGCTGTATGACGGCTTAAATGAGTGTTCTAATCCGGATATGAAAGACGTAATGCTCAGCATATACTCAAATTTGCAGGACGAAATGTCAAGAAACTATGCTAGTTTCGATGTGTATTTATTTACTTGCAAGGGCAAAACAGACCAGCTTTGGTACAACGTAAAAGCCATTGTAGATATTCTGCTTTGTGGTAACTACTTGTCATTCAGAGCACTCGATATTGATGGGGTTAGAACGACTTGCATGGCAGTTTTCAATCTGAATGAATTTTCAGCAATTGAAGCATGTGAGAATATCTTTAGCACATCTAAATATCGTGGAATCGTGCCGATTCGTGTTTGGCACAAGGATGGTTCTACCACAGAGCTAAATAAAACACAACAGGTTCTGAGAGAAGAAGCCGCTGAACGTGCGAGAGCAGCAGAGGAGGCTAAGAGAAACAAGCATAAGCGTGGCAAGCCGAGTAAATCAGCTCCGAGCAAGTCCAAGAAGGGGGTATCTCAGTCGGCTCAGAAGCCACAGCCGAAACCACCTCAGCAGACAACTTCTGTGGAAGTCGAAGATGATGATTTGGATTTGTTTGATTAAGGTTTTTTAATTGAATATTTGGAAAGAGGGTAGTGATACAAAGTCATTATCCTCTTTTTATTTGTGAAGATTGTTCAGTCTTTCTAACTAGCTTTCAAATTTGCCTAATATCAAACTAATACTCTCGATAATACAGTTTAAGGGGGCTATTAAATGACTGTTGCTATATTATTCGGAGATAAGAATCTTGGTGTACGCAAGAGAATGATGCAATTGCGTGATGATTTGCAAATTGATATTTATTCTTCTGTGGACGATTTGATTTCAGGAAGTAAAACACGAAATAAAACGTATAATCGTGTTATTATTTTATCGAAGATTATCTCACCGCCTGCAAACACAAATAAAGCACTTGATGAGTTATACAACTATTGGCGTTCATTCTGTTCTTCTACGGAGTTTGTTTTGTATTGCAGAACAGGACATGACGATGAGTTGGCTAAGAAATTCACGAATGTGATGTGTTCGCCGCTTTGTACAGCAGTTTCGGTACAGAATTCAACTACTGTAATTCTCGAAAACCTTGCATCTTGGTCTATTTCAGAGCTTAATAAGGAATACGGTTGCGAGATGGAAGTAGACTTGGAACTTGAGGTAGATTCATACGCAGAAGAAGAACCCAAGCCTAAGCCTGCACAGCAGATTCCTCAGAAGCCCAAGAAAGAGGGTATCTTCACAAAGTTCTTTGGAAAGAAGAACAAGAAAAATACTGGTGCTCAGGCAAGTGTACAAGAGCAGCATGAAGAGATTCAACAGCAGGAGCAGACACCTGAACAAGGGGTATCTGACCCTGAAAATCCGGATTTTCAAGATAATTATGAAAATTACGACAATTATCCGGAAGGTGATGACCAGTACGAAAACGATGGGAGCTATCCGGATGAACAGGGAAGCTACGATTCTGAAGGTTACGCTAATTATGACGATGGATACTATGAAAATAGTGGCGAGCAGGACGGCTTTTATAATGAAGACGACAGTGTTCAGTATGCTGACGAACAGCAAAATTCCGATGTAGTTTACGATGAGGCAAGTTCTAATCAACATGGAATTTCGGGTGAAAATTTCGCTGAAAATGAGCAATATGCAGACGATTATCCAGCAGATAATCAGTCAGATGCTCCGGAAGATAGCTATTCAGAAGAAGATACTGACGGCGATTTCAAAGTCAATGACGAAGCTGGATTTGATGACTTTGACAGCTCACTGCTAGATGATTTTATCAGCAATCAGCCTAGTGAATCTCATGTTGAAGATAGTCAAGACGAGGGTACTTCGGAGCAGGAGCGTCTAGAAGCTGAGCGTCTTGCAATTGAGAAAGCTGAGCAGGAACGTTTAGCAGCGGAGAAAGCTGAGCAGGAACGTTTAGCAGCGGAGAAAGCAGAACAAGAGCGTTTAGAAGCCGAGAGACTTGCAGCTGAGAAAGTAGAACAAGAGCGTTTAGAAGCCGAGAGACTTGCAGCGGAGAAGGCAGAGCAAGAACGTCTGGAGCAAGAACGTCTAGAACAGGAAAGACTTGCTAGAGAGCAGGCAGAAAGAGAGGCTCAGGAGCAAGCTAGACTTGAAGCAGAGCGTCTGGAGCAGGAGAGACAGGCGGCATTAGCTAAAGAGGCGGAAGAACGTAAAGCTAGAGAAGCTGAAAAACTGCGGAGAGAACAAGAAGAAGCTGCCAAGAGACAGGCTATGGAACAGTCCAAGCAGGTAACAATGGCTGAAGAGGGTACTTCCACTGTAGAAGATACCGGAAAAGTACAAAAGAAAGGACGGTTAAGTAGTTTGTTTGGAGGAAAGAAGGGAAAAGACAAGAGTTCTAAGCCAAGTATATTGCCTAGACGTGCAAAGCCGCAGCCTGTGGAGATGAATTTAGACGAATCTGAGGATACACAGGAGCAGCAGATTCAGAGTAGTTTTGCACCTAGAGGAGCAGAAAATAGTAGTGATACTAGTGATTCCAGCAGCTATAATGGTTATGAGGATAACGATTTTATGCCGGAATCGGATTTCGGTCAGGACATTGAACCTGAGCCTTTTACAGAGCCAGTTCAGACAAGTCAGCCTGCACAGCGACCGAGTTTTAAAGAAAGGGGTACTCAGCAGTCGAGTGCAAACGTACAGCCAGCACCTCAGGCAGAAGGCTCTGAAGATGATTTGGCTTCGTTGGATGATGAGGACTTTTTCGCTGATATTGATGTAGGTGAGCTTGATTCTGCATACAAAGAAGCAGAAAAGGCAAGCAATGTTCGAGTAGAACGTGTCGAGGTTGTCAAGGAAGTAATTAAGGAAATGCCTACAGGCGGTAAGTCTAAGAAGGTATTGAGTTCTTTATTTAGTGGCAAGGGCAATCGTGTATTTATTGTAACTGGAGATAGAGGTGCTGGTGCAACTACACTTGCATATGAGATGGCTCAGGAGATTGCAAAGCATGTTGCAGTTTTGTATTATGATGGCGATACTGTAAATCATGGTTTGTTAAATTATCTTGATTATACGAGATTTTGCGAGTATGACTCATCTGCACAGCAGGGTGCAAGACTTGCAAAGAGTGTTAATGCATTCAAGAATTGTGCAATGAGATACGATAATAATATCGATATTCTTTCATCTAACTTCGGAGTTGAAGTTTCTGACGAGGAATATGAGTCTGTTCAGTCTGTAGTTGCTGATATTAGTAATGATTATAATGTAGTTATTGCTGATATTCCTTTCTCTAAGTTGCCTTTGTGCTCTGAGTTGATTTCTGTTTCAACAACGATAATTGTTGCAGAGCGTTCCAAGAGAGGCATGATGAACCTTGCTTGTCAGTTCGACAGATGCAAATTACCGATTCGAGCAAAGCGTAGAATTTCAAGTATGGGTACTATTGTCTTGACAAAGGGTGATTCCAAAGTAGATGCTAAGAAATTAAAGCGTTATGTTTCCGATATTGTTGAATTTGATGAGGAAGATTCAAACTGGCTGAATATGAAGATGGTAAATCGTGATAAGATGTCAAGCAAATTCTTGCAAGAGATTATTGAATGATTCTTATCTGTATTGGAGGTAGTTTATGCGGATTATTGTATCGAAGGATATTATAAAAGAGTACAAGAAGTACACTGTTGTTGATAGCGTGGAGAAAGTGCTTGAGTTCGATAATGTAGAATGTTTAGTTCTGCATTCATTTACAGATGACGAGGTTAAGTTTGCTTCTTCAATTGCTGAGATTCGTAAAAAGTTCAATTGCACATTCTTTTATATTACAAATGACCCCAAAGCAATCGTAACATTGATTCTGAATGGAATGCAGGGTACTGTCATTGAAGATGACTTTTATTACAATAATGAGGAAGATTTAGACGACCTGTTGGAGTCTTACGGTGTGGAGAATACAGCTTTAGCAGTCAGTAACACAAAAGAGAATCTAGCAATTGTGCGAGATTTCATTACTTCATTCTCTAGAGGTGAAGAGCGTTGCTCACTTCCGTTTTTTATTCAGCAGACTAACTCAGCATTGTCCGAGTTAGAGTCTGCAATTGGTAAGCAGGAGCTACAGATTCAAGAAATGGGTTCTTCTGCGATTACAGTGTTCCAGCGTGCAAGCCAGTATATTAATGCTCTTGATGAGAAGAATAAGGTTTTTGCACAGCAGTTGAGCACGTTGACACAGCAGGCAAGCACACCGAGAAGTCGATTTGGCGGCACAGGGGTATCTTTATTTCCGTCAGTTAAGTACAATCCAAGTCCGACAAAGAGGGTAGTAGTTATACGAGAGTTTTCTCCTTGCCGATATTTAACTTCCTTTATTCTAGCTTATCAAAACTACTTGAAGATTATGAAGAATAAGCGTGTAAAGGTAGTTATTACAATTCAGAAGGGCAAATTGCTCTATGATAAGTATTCTTCAAGTATGTTTACACGGGTTTCTCAGGAGTCTGCACAGCGGACAGAGCTGTATAGTCATGAATTGATAGTTACGAATACACCGCAGAAGGAGACTTTAACGGGTATCATGAATGCAGGGACGTATGATGTAATTATTATAATTGACAGATTGTTTGGTGCAGATGTTATTCTGAACGGAACGAATGTGAAGCAGATTGCCGCAGTTAGCGGTTCTACGGATTTAGCTAAGTTCAAGCTGAATCCGAAAAATTGTATTTTCCCATTTGTGCAGTTTCCAAATGCATTTTTGACATTGCCTACAATCAAGAAGTTCCCGAATGCTTCACAGCCAGATATGCGTTTGGCAGCTTATTCGACATTGGGTACTACTACGGGCATGTTTGAGCGTATGGATAAGTACATCGAAGTAGATGTGAGGAGGTAAGATTTATCCATGTTCGGAAAGCAGCATAAGAAAAGAACTATAAAATTCTGGCAACTTTGGGATAAAATTGCATGCACATATCTTACAAAGAATGATTCCATGTCTGGGGAGCTAAGACGTGCGAATTATTATATGGATATGAAAGGCTTTTATTCTAATGAGGAGAATGTAACGTTTATGTATACCATAGACGGGTATCCCTCTGAGTTAGAGTTGTCATATCGTTCAACATTGAGAAATGTGTGTAAGGAAGGAGTACGTATTTCTTTTGTGAGCACATTTGAAAAGCATCAGATTTTATGGAACTCTCCGCAGATGCAGTCCAAGTTAAAGACTTGGAAATTGATTGAAGCTGAAACTGGGGAGGTCGATGAGTATAACTTGCATTCAAATCTGGCATTACTGGATAGCCAGCAGTGGAGAAAAGACTCATTGACTTATCTTAGTGAGGCTGAGATTCGTAGAAAGAGAAAAACATTCCGTTTTCGCAGCGTAATGTTCGTATCTGGAAAGCGTGGAGAAGCATTTGATGATACGATAAAAGAATTAGTCAGCATTTGCAAGACGATTAACGTTAAGATTACGAGAGTAATGCTGAACATTCAGGATTACTTAAACGTGTTTAGTCCTTTCTCATTAGAGTTTGACGATTCAGTTTTGAAGTGTGTTGGTAGTAACGTACTTACAGATGAAATATTAGCTCGTTTCTGTTCATATTCTCAGGGCATGGTAGGTAAGGAAGGTATCTATTGGGGTACAGACATTTACTCTTGTTTTCCTTGCTTAAAGCCTGTTAAGAGAACTACAGAAACAGCGGAAAACTGGCTTATCACAGCCGAGACTGGTGGTGGTAAGTCATTCTTTGTAAAATGCTTATTGATACAGTTGCTTGCCAATGAGAAGTACAACGGAACTATCATGGATATTGAAGGTTTTGAGTATTTGCCGATGGCAGGGTACTTATCCGGTAACGATGAAGTTGTAGTCCTGAACATGGCGGAAGGTCAGGGTGCTTATTTTGACCCAGTAGAAATTATTCTAACTGGAGACCCTGATATTGATAAGGACATGTATGGATTAAGTACTTCATTTACACTTTCTATCTTTAAGACCTTGCTTGGTAACTCAGTAGCACAGGACGAATGGGTAGATATTGTAATGAGTGATGCAGTTTCCTTGACATATTCAAAACGTGGTGTTTACATGGAGAATATGGATTCTTGGGGGCTGTCAAAGGGCTTGACATTGTTTGACGTTTACAGCACTCTAAAGGACTTGACTACAGATGGTGATGTAGAGCGAGCTGTAACGAATAAGTTTAGACATTCAAGATATCAGCAGAAGATGGGAATCATTGATGCAGCCATGACTCAGAACGATGTAAACCGTTTGATTACATCAAACAAGGGGTATCAGAAAGCAATCGAGATGTGTTTGGCTAAGGTTTCGAGATATTTTGAGCCATCGGGTATCCGTGCTTCGTTGTTTAGAAAGCGTATCTCTGTAGATGGGATTATGAATGCGAAGTTGGTTGTTTGCTCGTTTGGTATGGCAGGAAAATCCGAAGCTAATGTAGACCATACGCAGATGTCTTTGATGCAGCTATGTGCAGCGAATATTTCCTATCTTCGTTCCGTGTTTAGTAAGAAAGCTGGTAAATTTAACTTCAAGCTATGGGAAGAGTTCCAGCGTTGGGGCGGATTTCCGGATGCGGATAAGACTATCACAGTAGCTCTGACAGGCGGACGTAAATTGGGTGATATCAACATTATCGTAACGAATAAAGTACGAGATATGCTTGATGATGACCGATTTGGTGTATTCTCAAATATTACATCAATTGCGATTGGTTGTATCTGGGACGCTGAGGTTAGAGAAGATTTGTGTAATCGACTTACAATTCAGCAGATGTTACCGGAGTTGAATCGTTTAGTTACAGAGAACAAGGATTTATCAGCATTTACGGAAGGTGACGCACAGCTTAGCAATCCTTATAGTAAAGCTTTTCTAATTGGCTTAGATAAAACCATGTACACGATTTCAAGGGTATCTCTGCCGGAGGAGCTTGCAAAGAGTGATATTTTCCGGACTGGTATTACACTGGATATCAATGACTTTGCACAAGACCTTGATGACAATACGATATATTCCGAGGAGTTAGAGGAATATGTGAATGAGTTTAATTCAGATAATGATATTGACTACGGGTATCAAAGTGATTATGATTCAAGTTTGAGTTATTTAGAAGGAGATAATAGTTATGGCGGATAATAATACAAATGTTTACAGTCAAGATGCAGAACCAGAGAAAAAGAAGAAGCCGATTAAGCTGATTTTGATTTTAATTGGGGTAGGTTTGTTTGTTACATTGTTGATTGTAGCGAATGTAAGTAAGGCAAAAGAAGCGAAGGTTGCTGAGGAGTCAGCTTCTATGGCATCTTTGGAAACTGAACCTGCTACCGAGGCACAGCTTAGCGATGCAGAGATGGAGCAACAAGCTTTGATTGAAGTTTATGGAGAACCACCTGCAGGCTTTAGATGGAATGATGAGGGTGAGCCTATTGCAGTTTCTGATGAGGGTTTAACAGCAGAAGAGGTTGTTTATCAATATCTTCGTGCAGTTTCATTACTGGACATGGCTAATGCTGAAAAGTATGCTCAGTTGTCTATGATTGTAAATAAATACGATAGTTATTATAGTGATGTTGATGCTTCGCAGGACTATTACACACAGTTTGCAAGAAAGATGTATTCTCAGGCGTTGACATCGATGGAAATTGAGAGTACAGAGCGTGAAGCCGTATTTGCGAACGGTCGCCGGATTTATACTATGAATCTGAAGGTTCTCGACTTGTCCTATAAAGACTTCTGGAAGGATAATTCAGATGAAATTTTCGAGCATCTTTACCAGTATATCACACTTGAGAATGACTCTATAAAGGCACAGCAGTATATTTACGACCAGATTCTTGCCTATTACGCTAAGGACGATGCAAAAAAGAGAGATATTCAGGTCGATATTGTTCTTGACAAGGTGACACTTGGTGGCTGGCTTGTAGAAGACGATGCCGACTTAGATACTGCTTGCAGCTACACAGATGGTACATCCGTATATGAGTATATTATGGATCAATACACAGACTGGGTAGAAGAGAAGCAGAGTAAGGAAGACGAGGCAGCAAGAGACACCGAGTAACAAAATAAAGGGGTAGTTTTAATGTTTTTCTTAGTAGCTATTTTGATTATGCTTTCAGTTTATGTTGCTAAGAATGAGAAGATTGCAGAAAAGTCCAGAGTTGGTTACTTCGTTGTAGTTGGAATCATCTTTGCACTGATTCTGCTTTTTTCATTCTTATCCAAGTAATTTGTTGTAGGGAGGTGTTAGTATGTCAGATATGTTCAGTGATTTTGATGCAGATGCAGCTCGTGCAGAGAGACAGAATAGAATGAATCCACCTGAGTTCGCCCCAGGTCAGTCAGATGACGATGACTTCTTTAATGACGATTTATTTGGCTCAGATTCTTCGATGGATTCTGGAATGGGCACTCAGCCATCTATGATGGACACGCCTGTTGGTGGTTTTGGCATGAGTCCTATGAATGGCATGAACGGCATGGGCAATCAGGGACAAGGCGGAATGAATCCGCAGGGGAGTGGAGCTTCTACAGAAGATAAGATTTTTGATGCAGCCGCAAAGGGTGCAAAGGGAGCTTTAAGTTTCTCAAAGGAGCTTGTAGGTTCATTTAAAGGGCTGACTCCAAAGTTCTGGTCTGTTTGGGGTAGTAATACATTTGTAGTAAGCGGAGTTTGTGCTGGTGTAGGTTTAGTTTTGACTTTATTTGGTGTAAAGTCACTGGGCTTCAATATGTTGATAGGGGGTATCTTATCAGCTGGCACAGGCGGTTTAGTTTTAATGTGTAATGTAGAGAAGGCGAAAGAGTGCACATCAAAGTATGTAGATGGTGATGTTACACAGCAATCTCAGGGACAGCATACTTTAGGTGCTACTTCTGATTTCAATAATGATTTCGGTAGTTCAGATGGTGACTTTGATTTTGGCTCAGATGACGATGATGGCGATGACTTCGACTTTGGCTCAGATGATGACGATGACGAGGATTTTGATTTTGGCTCTGACGATGATTCAGAAGAAGGTTCAGAAGATGATTTTTCAAATGATGATTTCTTCTCAACTGTTGAAGATTCATTAAGTTCAGAGCCTGCTGAAGCTATGTCTACTGAGGATGCATTAAATTCTCTTGTAGTTCCTGACAAGGGTATCTATACACGGCAGTATCTTTATGAGGCATTTACAAGAGTTCTGATGAATATTACACCGAGTTTCTCAAAAGTTGAATTGTTGAACGAGGATTCAAACGAGTTCTTATTCTGGAATGAGAAGCTTAGAGAAGCATGCGAAGCGTCTGGTATTAAGGAAGAGAGTTTACCTGATTTAGAGAAACTTGAGAAAAACTTATTTACGTTCAAACTTACATTCAATAGACCTATTGGTTTGAAGGCTGATTTAGTAGCGAATGAGATTGCTACGCTTTATGCATATGCAGATGGTGAATTTAATTCAAGTGTTTATGCAAAGGCAGATGCAATTGGAAAGAAGTGCATTATCACAGTATTTACTGGCAAGTCAGCAATGATTTCTGTCAAAGATATGTATGATAATTGCAAAGATTTCATGCTTGACACAAAGAACTATATGCCTGTTGTGATTGGTGTAAATCACATGGGTAAGGTTATTAAAACAGACTTTAAGAAAATAGAGAGCGTTTTGATTACTGGTATGCCGAGAAGCGGTAAGTCATGGTTTGTACAGGCTATTTTGACTCAGATGTGTGCATTTGTACCGCCCTCTGAATTGAACATTTATATATGCGACCCGAAGGAGGGTATCTCAGACTTTAAGGCATTTAAACTTCCGCATGTAAAGAAGTTTGTATCTGGAGATTTGAATATTGTCAATACATTGCGAAGTGTTGTAAAAGACCTTGCTCCGAAGCGTAAGAAGATTATTGGTGATGCTGGATTCGTAAATATCTGGGACTACAAGGAGAAGAATCCTACAGTTCATATGCCAATTATTTATGTTTTGATTGATGAGGTTGTAACGCTTGCAGAGCGTATGGAAAAAGAAGTTAAGCAGGAATTTCAGGGATTACTTGTGGAATTGATTTCGCAGTTGCCTGCATTAGGTATCAGAGCTTTCTTAATTCCTCATGTAGTTAAGAACGATATTATTGCCAAGACTGCTACAGACTTGATTCCGTGCCGTATTTCTGTATGCGGAGATGCAGGACATATTGAGTCAAGTACGGGTACTAAGCCTAGAGATTTTCCTTATAAATTAAGTAATAAGGGTGATATGGCTGTACGTTTACCTGCAGTTGCACCTGAGACGATGTTCATACACGGACCTGCCTTGTCAGATAGTAACGTCAAGAACAATGATTTGTTTGATTATCTGCTAAAAGTATGGGAGAAGCTTGAACCAGATGAAGTGTCTAATTCTGTTGCATCTGGATATTTATCTGAAGAGATGAATAATAAGGCTATAGAGAATTTAGACTTGAGCGATGATAGCTTAGACGATGACTTTGACGTGTTTGCTGATAATACTAGTGTTCCAGCAAGAGGGGTATCTAGCACAGGAGAATTACAGACAAAGCGAGAAGTTGCACATTACGATGAAATGCATCGTGCAAGTAAGCCAGTTGTTTCTGAGCAGCCAAGAGCAGCAGTTCAGGAGCAGCATAGAGCAGCAGTTCAGGAGCAGAAGAAGCCGGTTATGCAGAATGAAACTCCAAGAGTTACATATACTAAGCCAAGAGTTTTATCTAAGCCACCTGTTTCTGGATATGTATCTGGTGCTGATAGGATGGAATCTGCAAAGGCTGTTAGACAACAGCGTGAGCAAGAGGAAATGGAGTTGTTACAGCATAGCAGTCGAAGTGCTAGTGCATCAAGTTCTTATGTTCAGGAAGCTGAAGAAGTTCATGTTGACATGAGCGGTTATGATGCCGATGTGGATTTTGATTTTGGAAATCCAGATTATTCACAGAACGAAATAAATGAAGCTGCTAGAAATTCAGACGAGCCTAGTAGTTATTCAGATAAGCCTTTGATTGGCGAAGAGGGTACTAATTCAGATAGTTCTGATGAAGATTTTGACGACTTCAATTTCGATTCAGATGACGATGATTTCGATTTCCTTTAATAATTTTTAATTTCGGTAGTTTGGAGGTGGTTATGTGCAAGTAAGTTTTAATTACTGTCCTACGGCATTTAATTTAGACTTATTAGTTTATACTGAGATGTTATGCAAGGACGCAGTTGACTTGAATGCACTGAAAGAAGATGTATTTCACTTAGCTCAGTCTAAGATTTGCACCACCAGAAATTTAGGTTTAAGTAATCTTGTAAATGCTGATTATAAGATTAAGTACGATAATGAAATTCAGCTTGCAGAAGATGAGGAGATGATTGACTTCGGTTCTGAACCCTATGTTGAGGACTATAAGATTCAAACATCTGAGGAAAGATGTGTAATTCCTGATATTGACATCTTGCAAAGAGAACTTGAGAAGATGCAAGCTGAGTTAGGTTTGCAAGATATTGTTTCAGAAGAGGTTGATTTAGACAATCTTGAAAATTCTGAAGATAATTCACAGCAGACTAAGTTCTATAGCAATGTTGAATCTGATTCAAATTTAGCAGAGGATAAAGTCGAAGAAGTCGAAGAAAAAGAGGAAGATGGAAATTCTAGTGCTTTTGAGGCTGATTTAACTACTGAAGCTGATGAATCTAAATCGGCTAATAATCAGGCGATATCCGCTACGGAAACTACAGATGAAGTAGTTGAAAAAACACAGGATGAATTGCCTGAAGAAGTCGGAATGAATCATGATACTCAGAAGGAATCAGAGCAAGAGTTAGAACAGAATGTTCAAGTACAGGGTACTGACGACTTCGAGGACGAATATTTGGATAGTGATATTCTAAAGTCTATTGAAGTTATTGAGGAAAATCTTGCTGATGAAGAAGACGAGGAACAGGGTATCCAGTCTGAGGACTATGATGAAGATATTTCAAGTGATGACGAAGAAGATGAAGATATTTCGAGTAATTACGATGACGATGAGGAAGATGACTATGATTTAAGCTCAGACGAAGAAGATGATTCAGAGGATATTTCCAGTGGTTATGAAGACGATGGAGATGATTCTGAGGATATTTCAGACAGTGAAGAAGACGAGGAAGACGACGAAGATGAGGATAGCTATGACTTTAATGAATCAGATGATGAAGACGAGGATAGCTACGATTTTGATGAATCAGACGACAATGAAGACGATGACATTTCTTCAGATGAGTCAGATGACCAGCATATTGAGGAATCTGTAGTTTATGAGGATGAATATCTGGATTCAGATATTTATTCGAATATAAAGATTCTGAAAAAGGTTAAAAGGAAAAAGCAAGGGGTATCTGAAGTTTCTAGTTCTTCTTCTGCAAGACAGACTACAAAGTCAAAGAAGAGTTCATCTACTTTAGGAGTTGAAACGAAGAAAGCGAGAGATAGCCGTAATGTCAATGATTCTAGCAAAAGTTCCGGTTCTTTAAGTAAGGCTTCAAAAGAAGTTCCAAAAGGAGCACCGAGTTTAGAAAGGGTTGTGGCACAGCCTGAAAAGTCTGAATTTGGTGGCAGAGATGAAGAACCTAAAGACTTACGTTCCTTTTTACGGAAACATCCACATTGTGAGATGTCTGTAGTATACAAATACTTTACTAAGAAAGAAGTGCAGAATGCATTATTAACTGGTAAGGTTATTAAAAAGGGAACGCAGTTGCATATTTAATTTGTTTGGAGGTTAACCAATGAGAAAGAAAAGGGTATCTACTTTAGTTGCAGCATTAACATGCTGTACTTTGCTTGCTGGTTGCGGAGGTAGTACAGCAGAGATTGCAGAGTTAAAAAATATTGAGGCTTTGAATACAGAGTCTGAGCTTGTAAACGTGAATATGTCTGTGAATGAAAAGGAAGCAGCAATTTACGCACAGGTAAGTAATAGAACTCTGCTTGATTTATCTTCTTTGGATGCTGTTCCGTCAAGTGATAAAGACGCAGTTGTTTCTTATATGGACTCTGTAGATGCACAGCTTTGTGGCACATTGTCTGCAGATGACGGTGTAATTGACAGTTGTTATACTGACTATCTGCTTACAGAGTTTGAGAGAACACCGTATTATTGGCAGAGAAGTTCTATGAATATCCGTGGTATGGATGCTTCATCCCGTAGTATTGTAGTCGATGTTACTTATAAAACCATTGATTTCAAGAAGGATGTTAAAGCTGAAAGTACAATTGTAATGGGTGAACCGAATTATGATACTAAGCTTAAAGTTCGATATGAGCGCTGGTTGAGTATTCTTGAAAAGCTGTATGGCTTCAGCGGCGGTGGTGGTGAAGAGGAATCAGCACAGCAGTTAAAGCAGTCTTTTGAAGATAACTACGGTAAAGTTGATGATATTATTGCAGAGCAGCGAGATTTGACTCCCACACAGGATGTTTATGAAACTGGCAACCAGAAGACCTACACTGGACTGATTGATAATGAACAGGAACAGTGTGGAGCTACAATGGTTATGCGTTATATTCTTGTACCTAATTATACAATGGGTATCAATCAGGGATATAACTGTGAGCATATGTACATGCTGAATTACAAGGTAGATAACGATATGACAGAGGGCAGAACAAATTACAATGAGGAAGATTCCTCATCTGTTGCTGATAATGTCTATGGAGCTTTGTATCGTTATTACAAGTGCCTTGATGAAGATAAGTTCATTGGTCTTTATAGTCTGGTAGATAACTTTAGTGGTCTTGATAAATACTTCGAAGACTATTTTGATACCACTTACAGAAAGTATGATAATTTTACTCTATCTGTATTTGATATCAAGGGTACTCGCATTGAATGCGGTGCAACAGTTTCCAGAAAGGTTCGAGCAAAGGGTAGTAATATGACACTTCCTATCTACACAGATAGATATTACTACGTTATCGAACTTATTGATGGTGAGCTGAAGATTGTTCAGGACGTGCTTCTGAGTTCTTCAATTGATGGTGAGCCTTCTATCAATACTGATGAGGTTGAAACAACAGGCTTTACATCAAGTATTAGTTTGACTAATAATGATAAGAAGAGCATCGAAGGTCTAATCGCAGATTTCAGTGCACAGCAGTTGTTAGCAGATGATTCATCTGATAAGTTCTCAGATATGGTTGATATGAGTCTTTCTAACTCTCAGTTGGATAGAATTAAGACCAATATGTTGAGTGTAGCAGGAAAGCAGAAAGCTACTTGGATTACATCTTATTTACAGGGGCAGCAGAATTATGCTTCTGTAAAGTGCAGAGAACTCGTTCAAGGTGAAGATGGTAAGATTACAGAGCTGGTTGTTACCTATGATTTCATCTATAAAGGCGGCAAGTGGAAGATTTATGATTATCAGATTGGTTCAAGAGTTTCTCTGGATACTACCGATTTGACAACCAAGAATGCACTTTGTGTTGTAACTCCAGGTAGCGTAGATTCACTTGTTTCTCAGGTATCCACTGAAACGAAGTCTGATGAAGATGGCAAAACTGAAACTAGTAGTTCAGATGACAGCAAGATTGGTGAAGTTGTTGAGTATGACGAGTATAAGCCTGTTCTGAAGGAAAAGAACACAAATAATACAACCAACAATGCACCTGCAGATAACAATGCAGGAATGATGAGTACAGATGATTTCAACGCAATGGCTTAAGAAAGGGGTATCTTATGGATGTTACGAAAGTAGTAATCAATTCATATGCTCCGTCCACGGGTATTTGTGCAGAGGCTACGGTAGTTTTGGATGATTCGCTTGCAATTCATAAAATTTCTATTATAAACGGTGACCGAGGTTTGTTTGTTTCAATGCCAAATACGGGGCATACGAAAATCTATAACAGCAAGAGGAGGTTTGAGGACTTAGTTCATCCTTTGAGCAAGGAACTTAGTGATAAAATTTCAAATGCTGTTTTAGAGGCATATAAGTCACATCAAGAGAATTCTTGAATTTAATTGACAGTATTAAATCACGTGCAGGATATATTATCTTGTGCGTGATTTTTATTTTGAGTTGGGTATTATTGATTAGTATTTTTATTTTGTTCGTTTTGCGAGGTGTTTAGTTTGGGACGTGCGAAGGTTGTTAAATTATATAATGATAGATATCAGGGTTCTTTGATGCCAGAAGACTGTGAAAAGCTTGAGCAGATTATAAAATTGGACGAGGAAAATGGAGTGTTTTCTGACTTAAGGCATATTATCTATAATCTTTCTGGGACAGATACTCAGAAAATTATCGATGAAACTGAAACATATGGAAAGATTCGTCCGGAAACAGAAATCGACTATAGAGTGGGTACTCTTAGGGATGAGCAGACGCTCGGAGCTGCATTTATGTATTTTGCTAGAAATTGCATCCTTGGAGATTCAGTTGGTATGGGTAAGACTGCTGAAGCAGCTGCTTTATGTCAAATCTTGCATAATGCATATACATCGTCAGGTAAGACTTTTAACTATCTGATATTGACTGAAAAGAACTTGATTGAGCAGATGAGATTCGAGTTTGTCAAGTTTACAGGTAAGTATGTAGAAACTCTGTATGGAGATAAGGTAAACTGCGGCAAGTTTACTTCTTTACACCCAGCAGGAGTAAATATGAATTACGGAGTTGTGGGCAGTCATACACTTCTGACACAGAATTTATTTATAGAATGGCTTCAGCAGTGCAGAAGTATGGGATTTGGCTCACCTTTTGATTTACTTATAGTAGACGAAAGTTCTGTATTAGGAAATCTTTCTGCAGGCATTACGAAAAATGCGAAGGCTCTGTTGCCTTTCTTCAATAGGGTAGTTTTCCTAAATGCTACGCCTTTTGAAACGAGATTGGATACATTTTTTAGTCAGCTTACATTGCTAGACCCTTTGATGTTGCCAACAAAATCAAATTTCCAGAAGGAATATGTATGTTTCGACTATAGGGGTATGTATCCGAAGCCGAATGGCAAGTATAAGAATCAGAAGGCTTTCAGGAGATTAGTAGGCTACAGATATTTCGCCAGAACACGAAGAGATAAGGGTGCTGTAATGGAAGATTGTACGAGTAAGATTCTTACTTCAAAGTTATCTGCCATCCAGAAATATTGGTTGAGTCGTACAAGCATGGCTCAGATGGTTTACGATTGTCCTAATGCAATAGATGACTCAATAGAGTTCAATGAGTATAACGTACCAAAATTGCAGAGCTTATCGAAAGCACTTGAAGACGACTGTGAGGATGCGGATACTATCTTAATTTTCTCTCATTATCGTGAGGCACAGGAGAGTTTATCTATTTGGCTTGCAAATAAGGGGTACTCAAATAGAATTCTTTGCGGAGATACAAAGGATACTGAGCGAGAGTCAATTATTCGTGGCTTCAAGAATTCAGAATTTAGAGTTCTAATTACAAACGTCCAGAAGGGCTTAAATTTTGGCGATTGTAATTATTGCATTTTCTATAGTTTCGACCCGAATCCCAGTAAGATGATTCAGTTTGAGGGACGTGTAACTCGTAGTTTTAATATTGTCGGAAAGCATATCATGCTTTTATGTTCAGAAGGTAAGGAGCTTGATAGATTAAATAGTGTAATCAAGACTAGAGCACAAGCTGCGTCTGATTTCACTAATGTAGACCTATCATGTATCATGGACTTATTATTGGAGGGATAAGTTATGTTTTTTGTAAAGAGAGATAAAAGAACAGGCTCAGGAAAGGGTACTAATTATGCGGAGATTTCAAGACGTTCTGTGGCACAGTTTTTCTCATGTTCAGATGAGATTGGAAGAAAGTGCCCAGATAAGTATGCTATGATGTCTAAATCTCCTGATATTATTAGAGATGTATTTCGGCATAGTTTTTGTGTGGCACTTGACCTGCAGAGTTCTCCTGCATTCAGCGATTTGGATGAGTTGTACACAGAGTATTCAGAACATCTGAAGAAGTCTGTAGGTAATGCATCTGCTTTGAGTACAGAAGTTCGTCAGGGTATGCTTCAGGCAGGGGTACATTACATTGTTTTTTCAACGAAGTCAGGAAAGAGGGAGCTTGATGAGAACTACGTTCAGCACTGATTGTCCTTATGGTTGTAGAGATGGAAAAATCTACAATCCAGTTATGAGAACCTTTGTAGAGTGCCCACATTGTTCTAAGCTGAGAAAGAAAGAAGTGCTTGAGGACAAAGTGGAAGATGGTGATAACTTCTGTGAAAAGTTTAATATCAGAAAATCTCTGATTGGTACAAATTTTTCTATGGATGCTGTATTGCAGAAAGGTAGGTCTAAATTTACACAGGAGTCCATTGATGAAGTGGAGGAAATCCTGCAAAGCCTTATGAACAATGCTACGTTGGGGAAAGAACCGGATGCTTCGTATCTGATTCGTCTGGGTAGTTCTTGTAATTCCAATGGGTTTTTGTATCCGTATATTTCTACGTGCTATAAGCATTGCTTAGACGTTGCTCCGGTGATGAGTTCTTTGGATGTAAAGCAGCTTCGGGAGAATCCAGAGGCAGAGGCGAATGGGGTATCTTATGCAGACTTGCTGAGTAAGGATATTGTTTGTTGTATTTTGGACATGGGTACGACAAGAACGGAATTTAATGCGGTTCTGGCTTTGGCTTTCATGCGGAATCAACGAGGGAAGAAAACGCTGATTTTGACGCTGGCTGTCTGGCACTGGAATAGGGAACATTCAGATAAGATGGCAGTGATTGATGGTCTATATCCTTATAAATCTGCTAAGACTGAAGATAATATTGATACTGATTATAATATTCTGACATCATCACTGATAATTCCCAAAAAAGTTGAGATTGAAAGTAAGCCTAACAACGTGGAAAAGAGCCGAATTAAGTATACTGAGCCTGTGGAGATGTCTGGCGATGAGTTTAATGACCTGTTTCGCACTCAGAATATTTTATAGTCATTGACAATTTTTTCAAGAAGGGCTTGACAAACTCAAGTTTTCATGTTATTATATTAGTGCAAGGAGGGTGGGTATCATCCTAGTGCCAGCCCTCTACTTACGGTTAATTTATCTTTAGGGTAGATTTGCTGTAGGCATCACGTCACGTGATTTATTTACTTTATTTTATTGTGCTTGGAAAAAGGACTTAGTGGAAACACTGAGTCTTTTTTCCATAGTAGAGGAGATAAGAACGATTTACGCCTAAGTCTTACAGATGTTGAGACTTAGGCTATTTTTATAACTAACTAAAGGAGGGGTACTTTGAGAAGAACAATTGATATGTTATTTCATGTTTGGATTTCTATTGCTCTATGCTGGCTGTTTGCAAGTATGAGTATAGACAATTTTATTTGCGACTTGCAAGACGGTCTAAATAGATTTGAGGACTTTGTAAAATCTCTTGAGTCAGTAAAAAATATTTTGAGAATGCTGATAAATAGTGCAGAAACCCCTTGCATTTTATTGAGTTGTATGCTATACTTATTATATAAGGTTTTATTGCACATACATGACCATTTTAGGGTGAAGCAAGTCTAAACTTTGCTGAATAACCTGAAAGTGGTAGAGACTAGTTACTGTGATGAATAAAATTTAAGGATGTAGTTTTTATATAATCAAGCTCTGATTATATATTAAGTTCTTGAGGGATAAAAATTATAGTAATTAGCTTCAGTTTTGAGGAGGTTTTATAATTGGCTGAAAAAATGAGTAGTTCTTATAACGATTCAAGTATTGACCAGTTGCTCGGATGTGAGCGTATCCGTATGCGACCTGCATCTATTTTGGGTTCAGCTGGTCTGGACGGTGCTAGACACGGTTTTACTGAGATTTATGGTAATGCCCTTGATGAAGTTTCTTCTGGCTATGGTGATAGTCTTGATGTAGTTTATTATGAAGACGGTTCTATTTCCGTTCGAGATTATGGACGTGGCGTACCTCTTGGTTGGAATGACAAGCTGAAAACTTGGAACTGGCACATCATCTACAATGAGTTGTACGGTGGTGGTAAGTACGGAAAGAATCAGGAAGAGCTTGCAGCGATTCGTGATTGGTCTACATTTAACGAGAAGGATTTTAACTATCTTTATTCCGTAGGTTTGAACGGTCTGGGTGCTGCAGCTACGCAGTATACCTCTCGATATTTTATTGTTGAGTCTTACCGTGATGGTAAGAAGACAAGAATGGAATTTGAAAGGGGTATGCCTATTATCGATGGAAATCCTGTCGATGTGTTCCGCACTCAGTATGATATGGAATCTTTCGTTCCTGATATTTCTGATACAGATGAGCCAAATGGCACATATGTAAAGTGGAAGCCGGATGACGAAGTATTCACAGATGTGAATGTTGGCGGCGATTGGCTTTACGAAGTATGCCGAGATATTGCTTACGTTGCAGGAATAGATTTACACTTTACAGATAAGCAGTCTGGAAGAGATGAATACGTAAAGGCAGGAGATTTGTCTGACCTGTTGAGAAATAAGTATAATGGCGGCTTACTGAAAAATTCTGATGGAGAAGATACAGAGATTTACACAGCAAGTGATTTCGGTCACGGTAATATCACTGTAGAAGGCAAACCTTATATCTGGGTATGCCGAGTTGATGCAGCTATTGCATTAGCAGGAAAGAAGAACCTAAGACACTGCTGTTATCACAACAGCGTAAAAATGGCTGGTGGTTCTCAGTATGAGGGTATCCAAGATGCTATTTCTATGTTCTTCAGAGAACGTGCTAGGGACAGGGGTATCAAGTTAGAGCCGGAAGATTACAACAGCGTTTTGACAATTGCTGTTTCTTCTTACAGTAACTATGCTTCTTTCCGTAACCAGACGAAGGACGGTCTTGACAACGGATTTATTCGGGATATTGTCTATAAGACTATCTTGGACAAGCTGAACATTGAGTATGGTAAGGGTAACGAAGATATTCTGGATGCTGTGGAGCGTGTTGTTCGTGAAGCAGAGACTAGAATTGAAATCAGAGAAGCTGCAAAACTTATTCGTGATGCAAAGAAAGCTGTAAAGAGTAAAGTGCCGAGCAAGTTCGTAACTTGTCATGCTTACATCAAGAAGAACTATTCTGCTGTTGAGCTTTGGATTGTGGAAGGTGATTCCGCAATGGGTGCAATCAAGCAGGCTCGTGACGCAAGCTTCCAAGCTATCATGCCGATTCGTGGTAAATGTTTGAATGTTATGAAAACAACAGCAGATAAGATTGTCAAGAATGCCGTTATTTCTGATATCTTTAGATTGCTGGGTACTGGCATGGACATCGGCGACAGTGGTTTGTTTGATATTAATGCATCGAAAGTAGGCAAGATTATTTTTGCTACAGACGCAGATGAGGATGGATTCCAGATTCGGGTACTTCTGTTCTTGATTTTCTATAAACTTGCTCCGGAGATGCTTCGCAGGGGTATGGTTTACATTGCGGAGACACCTCGATTTGAAATCAAGCTTTCCGATGGAACTGCTGTATATGCAAGAGATGACGCTCAGCGTGATGAAATCGTAAGCGAGAATGCTGGTCGAGTTACTGCAATCAACCGATTCAAGGGACTTGGTGAGGTAGACCCTGCTGTTCTGCGTGAGACTACAATTCATCCTGATACAAGAAATCTTGTTCCTTTGACATTGGATTTCAATGACGAGCCTACAAGAGAACTGATTGATGCTCTGTTTGGTGCTGATAAGTACAGACAGAGAAAGGCAATCTTAACTGAAGCTCTTGGGGGTACTGTATCTGAGTTGCTCGAAAAGAATGAAATGCTCATGGAAGAGATTGATAACTCTGATATTGACGATGAAGTTGAGTACACTCAGGTAGGTTGATTTACTGTTTGTGTTGGATAATATGCTCTTGAGGGCTTAGTCATAAGCCCTCTTTTGCTATAATTTTGTGAGGAGTAATTATGCATAGTTATGTTGTTTTTGACTTAGAGACCACTGGTCTTTCACCTGTATCCAGTGAGATAATTGAGATAGGTGCATGGAAGATTATAGATGATGTTCCTGTGAGTAAGTTCTGCACGTTGGTAAAGCCAAGAGGGTACTTCAGTAGAGATGCACAGCGTATTTCGGGTATCACTCCGGATATGCTTGTGGATGCATTGGAGATTGAAGAAATTTTGCCATCTTTTATTGAGTATTGCGAGCGTTTGCCTTTGCTTGGTCATAACCTGCCTTTTGACTATGAATTTGTGTGCAGAAAGGCAAAGCCTATGGGATTTGATTTCACATTGAAAGGTGAAAGAACAGGTATCGACACTCTTGCCTTAGCTAGAAAGTATTATAGAAACAAGAGTCACAAGCTAGAGGACATGGCAAAGCTATTCAATATCAGTATTCCAGCAACGAGGTTGGGGTATCATCGTGCAGAGTATGATTCTTATATCACGAAGCTTATATATGATAGATTTTTAATTACGTCACCTACCTTGCCTAGTGTTTCAGTTCCGAATATATTAGGTGACCCGATTAACACTATATACGGAAAGGCGGAGAACTATGGGACATTATCCTTTGGGTAAGAAAAAGACGGTTAGTAATTTAAAGGAGTCTGTGAGAGCAAATAAGCCATTGCAGTTTATTGTGATAATTGCATTTTTTATCTTGCAGTTGATTTATATTGTAGCTCTAGTTTGGCAATCAAGTGCAATATTTGCAATCGTGCAGCATAATACAGATATGTTTTCAGATGATACTTCTTTATCTGCTGTAGCAAGTTATGAAGTTGCTGAGACAGGAAAGGTTTCTATAGCCTTGAAGGACGGAAGAATACTTGAGAATATGAATACTGATTTTGCATTTGTAAATAATAAAGGTGAGAATGAGACCTATTATGATGCAGATGAAAACTTATTGATTACAGAGCTTGCAAATACATATGCAAAAGAGTTCTTAAACGGCAGTAAATACTGGGTAGTTCTTGTTTCCAGTATTCTAGTTACGACTTTCTTGATTCTAGCCAGAAAAAGAGGTTGGGCAGTATTCTCTAAGAGATATATAAGAGTTATATCAATCGTATTAGGGGTACTCGTGATATTCTCAGGAATATTTGTTGTTCTGATATTTTAATAGCTTAAGATGAATAAAACTATTTAAGGCAGCTAATAAAATTTGTTAGTTGCCTTATTTTATTGCAAGATTGACTTGA
>ERZ773131.696-NODE-696-length-27551-cov-12.235816_pt1 | contig 27551 bp, 28 predicted proteins | sample MGYA00511082_ERZ773131 | MGnify/ENA primary metagenome ERZ773131 (study PRJEB29015, sample SAMEA2737813) | human gut metagenome | biome: human gut; feature: human-associated habitat; material: faeces | place: China | collected 2012 ... | reverse complement strand
CTTTAGAGGCTTATCGGAATGCCCGGCGAACAGGAACATCATATTTCGTCTGTACTGTTTTTCTTTTCATAAACCTATAAGATCACGACTTGTGAGAGGACGCTTATATCTGCCCTTCAAGCCCTGAAAAAGCACCGCAGAATCTGCGACACTACGTCCGTTAAACTCTGGTTTACAATGCATAGCAGTCATACCGTATTGCTTTTCCTTTTAATTCATAGGTTGGATTTTTCCCAGCAAGAAACGGGCTTTTCAGCGGGCGTTTTACAATGATCTTGGAAGGCTTTGCCTGAATCGCCGCCTCAAACAATTCGACCTCATCCGAACACGGTGGTTCAAGTTTCTGGATCAATTGCAGTTTTTTATTGATCAGTCCCGATTTTTGTCTGCCCGGAAACATCGGATCAAGATAGATCAGATCAATGTCATCCACACGGCTTTTTAACTCGTCTATACTGTTGCCCTCCACAAGCTGCATTCTGGCAGCAATATCTTTCAACTTTGGGTGTTTTTTTGCTCTGCGGAGCGCATCTTTTAACAGAACTGCCACAACCGGATTCTGTTCATATAACGTCATCTCATACCCACAGGCAGCAAGCAGGAAAGCATCCTCCCCCATACCGGCAGTCGCATCAATTCCCTTTACACTTGTCTGCGTTGTTTTAGCTGCGCGCACCAGCATTTCATGCGCAAGTCTGCCGTCACTCACTCTGTGCAGCATACCCTCAAAATCGCCCTGATAGCTTAAACCATATCCAATGAGGGAAACTCCTTTTGCATCAAAAAGAACTGTCAGTTCCTCTCCCGGCTTATCTAAAAGTGTGACGCCTGCCCGTCTGGCAAATGACTCTGCCATATCTCTCTGCCCGCCTTTTCCAAGGCAGGCAACATATTTACTACTCATTTTATTAATCCAGTAACATCTCTACACATCCGTACATACCGGCATCATTGCCAAGTCCTGCCAATGCAAACTTTGTTTCACGGCATGCCATGAATGATGTCTCAACAAAGTGTTTTTTGATGTTATCTAATAAGATATCGCCTGCTTTGGAAACTCCTCCACCGATCACGATAATCTCCGGGTTTACCACACATGCAATATTAGAAAGGGTGGAGCCTAAAATTTCACATACTTCATCTACCAGTCCGATTGCAATTGCATCTCCTGCTTTTGCTGCGTCAAAGACATCTTTTGCAGTCAGGTTTGGAATTTCACGAATGCTTGTCTCCTCGGTAGATTTTGCAAGTTTTCTCTTTGCGAGACGAACGATTCCTGTCGCGGAAGTATACTGCTCTAAACATCCATACTGTCCACAGTTACAAGCTTCGATCTCATCATTGTTCACGGTGATATGTCCGATCTCTCCGCCGGCTCCGTTAAATCCTGCAACTACCTTTCCGTCTACGATGATTCCACCGCCGACACCAGTGCCAAGTGTTACCATAATGACATCCTTAGAGCCCTTTGCTCCACCCTGCCACATTTCACCTAAAGCGGCAACGTTTGCATCATTTCCGACTTTGATTTTTAATCCGGTAAGGTTGCCTAACTCTTCTGCAACGTTTACCACGCCCCAGCCAAGATTTACACAGCGGTGTACCACGCCCTGGCTGTCAACCGGTCCCGGAACTCCGATTCCGATTCCCTGCACATCATCCTTGCTGATTGCTTCCTGTGCCAGCTTGTTGTCCACTGCCTTTGCGACATCGGAAAGGATCGACTCACCATTATTTTCTGTATTGGTCTTAATTTCCCATTTGTCTAATAGTGTTCCGTTTGTGTCAAAAAATCCGATCTTACAGGTTGTACCCCCGATATCAACTCCAAATGCGTATTTCTTCATGATTTTTCTCCCTGATTTCCCTATATTTTCTGCGTCTATGTACCCACCATAGTTTCGCTTGCATTATCTTTATGATAACGTTTCCATTTTTATCTGTCAATTGTATTCTATGGCATATTTTGCTTTATTTTTTACATCCTTTTTAAGTGACCAGATTTATAAAATAGTGCATTATTTTTAGATTTTAATTTTCAGCGTCAACCGATGTTTCTTCGACTGATGTCTCCTCATCCGGTATCTCTCCAACCGGTGTCTCTTCTTCCGGCGTTTCCTCCGCCGGATTATCTTCAGGCTGTCCGCTCCCGCTCTCCTGCTGCTGGAGCAGATCATCCGAAATTCTTGCATATGGCAGAAATTCGAGCGGCTCCAGTCCCTCATGCGCCTTGCTCATAAATGACTGCCATATTTTTCCCGGATAAGTATTCCCCATTAATCCCTGCAATTTTTTTGGCATGTCATAGCCTACCCAGACACTTGTAGTATAATATCTCGTATAGCCGACAAACCATCCGTCTTTCTGATCGTTTGTCGTTCCTGTCTTTCCCGCACACGGCATATCTCCAAGGTCAAGTCCTTTTCCGGTTCCGTTTGTGATGACGCCTTTTAAAACATCCGTCATCATGCGCGCCGCATTTTTCTTATAGATCAAAACCGGTTTCTGCCCCGAATCATATAAAACTGTTCCGTTTCCATCCTCGATCTTCACGATACAGGTTGGTGTGCGGTAATATCCGTCATTCTCGATCGTTGCAAAACCGGATGCCATCTCTAACGCAGAGACACCGTTCGTGAAACCGCCCAGTGCCGTTGCAAGCCTGTAATCAGACGGACTGATCCTGGAAAAATTCATCGCCTTAAGATAAGACAATCCTTTATCCGGCGTGAGCTGGTCATATAACTTCCATGCGATCGTATTGACGGATTTTTCCACCGCAGTGCGGACCGTAATCTCTCCGAGATATGTGCCGTTGGCATTCCTTGGTCCATCCTCGATCGGCTCATCGACCACGATCGAATCCGGCGTATAGCTCTGCTCAAAACTTGGTGTATACACGGTCAGCGGTTTTATCGCACTACCCGGCTGCCGGAAACTCTGATAGGCACGGTTTAAGGTATAACCCGGAAATTCCTGACTTCGCCCGCCCACGACCGCACGCACATATCCGTTATCATTATCGATACAGACCGCAGACGCCTGCAGTTCATAAACACCCTCGTCATTTACCCCGGTATAGCCGGAAAGCGTATCATTCACCGACTGCTGCAATTCGTCCTGCAATGACAGGTCAATGGATGTGAAAATGCGGTATCCGCCGGTATAAAGTTTTTTCTGGCATTCACTATAGAGAGCATTGTAAGTGTCCTCATATGCCTGCTGCTCCTCATCTGTCTTAAAATCCTCATGGAAAACAAACCCCTGCTGCTCCATCAGCGCCCTTGTTGCACAGTAGTAGGTGTATGTCTCAACGTAATCATTTTTTGCAAGTGCCTGTGGACGGTTCAATGTGATCTGCTCCGCCACCGCCTGCGCGTAATCCATCTGTGAGATTTTGCCGTCATCAAGCATATTTTTCAAAATACGGTCACGTCGGGAAACGGTGTTGTCTTTGTTTGTCACCGGATCATAGAGCGTCGGGTTATTCGGAATTGCACACAAAAAAGCAATCTGGGACAGAGAAAGACTTTCCACATCACGGTCGAAATATCCTCTCGCCGCAGACTGGATCCCGTAATATCCGTTTCCAAAATAAATATTATTTAAATAGAACTCCAAAATCTGATCCTTGGAATATTTGTTTTCGAGTTCCGTTGCAATATACATCTCTTCCACTTTTCGCTGCCACGTCTTTTCCTGTGACAGAAAAATATTCCGGGCCAGCTGCATGGTGATCGTACTTCCACCCTGCTTCACTTCACCATTTTGTACCATCGCCTTTACTGCACGGAGCAATGCACGGTAATCAATTCCATGATGCCTGAAAAACTTTTTATCTTCGATACTGACAATGGCAGTCACTGCATCCACCGGCATCTCCTCAATGGAAACGTAATAGGAATCTTTTTCCCCTTTCAGGGTGGAGATCACGCTTCCATCCGATGCATAGACAATGCTGGTCTGATTTGCCTTAAAAGTATCCACATCCGACTGTCTGACAAGCCGCACTGCCTCCTGCTTTAATTCCTCAACCTGTTTTCCATAACCGCCGTAAAAATAGTAGGCAGCCGCTGTGAGCACCAGTACCAGAAGTACAAGCTGTATGCGGAAAAAGTGCCAGAATAGCCGGTGTTTTTTCTTTTTCTTTGTTTTTGACATCATGCACTCCTTTCTGGCTCTGTCATTGTTTTTCTAATAAAATCTGCTTTTTCTAACATTAATCTTTCCAGATTTCTCCATGGATATGCATGATCTGTCGTAACGATTTCATAGTTTCAAAGATATCATTTATCCTTTAAAAATTCAGGTCGATCTCGATTCCTTTCAGATCCTCGTTCACGAGATTCTTCTCTTTGAGAATCTTCTGGATGTTTTTCTGTGCCTCATCCATTTTACTCGTGTTCTGTTTCTGCATGGAAACATCCTGTTCGAGCTGATCGGCATTCTGCTGTCCCTCGATGATCTCTTCCTGATTTTTGCGCTTCTCTTGTGCCTCTTCGATCTGCTTATCCTGTTCTTCCTTCTTGTCTGCCGCTTCCTCTGCCTTCTCTTTCTCTTCCTCGACCTTCTCATCGGCATTGTTTTTGCCTTCCTCAATTAGCATTCCGAGGATCTCTTTATTGGCAGAATCCATAATCTCATCTGCGGCATCCGATGCTTTTTCCATATCTCTGGACTTTAACTGCTCTAACGTGGCATCCGAAATAGACGCAGTGAGCGCATTGACCTCAAACTGTTTGCGGTCTGCCTCCACGCTGACCTGCCCTTTCATGCTGTTTAAGTTCAGAACTTTCTTCTGGTACTCCGTGAGCGGTGCATTCTGCAGTTCCTTCAATCTGGAGAGCTCTTCGTCTGAAAACTGGTCATAGGAAGAACCGTTCATATTATTCTGGTACTTTTCCAAAAGCTCTAAATCTTTCTGTTCCTGCGATCCGTCTGCCACACCATACTCTTCCTGCAAAGATTTTTTGGTATTCTCGATATCTTTCATTTTGGCACGAATCTCATTCATCTCGGATACTTTGGACTGCTTTAACCCCTCCATATCCGCAATGCTGTCAGCGGATTTATTGTCACTTTTCCATGCATCACTGACCACTTTTAATGCCTGTTTTTTCGCATTGTTTCTGCGCGCCTCGATCTGGCTCTGTGTGTCATTTTTACGCAGAAAACCTCCTGCGTTGACGGATTTTACGACATCCTGATGTCCTTTTTTCTCAGCAGCTTTCTGTGCCGCTGCCTGATCCACTCCACTCTGGTTTGCCCTGATTGCAATTGACATAAACTCATTCCCCCTGTAAAAACGTTTCTATGCAGATTATTATGAAACTCCTCACGAATTTCTTTGAATTGCCCGAAAATTTTTATAAACAATAGAATGCACGCTCCGCGAACACTCTGTTGTCATGAATTAGATATCGGCTTTTTTCATGTTTTCTTTAATGATACGCTTCCATCTCAATCAGGTTGTAATCGAGCTTCATTTTCTTTAGCATTTCCACTTCGCGTTTCTGGCAGGTAAAAAGGAATATCTGGTTTTGTAAGGTCGAAAGTGTCTGCAAGGTCTGCGCCAGACGATCGTCATCATACATGGCAAACGCTTCATCCAATAAGATTGGAAGCGGTTCTTCCTTCGTCACAACATTTCCCACCGCAAGGCGCAGCGCCAGATAAATCTGCTCCAGCGTGCCACGGCTTAATAGCTCTGGTCTGACTTCCCTTCCCTCTGTCAGAATCTGCAGCTGCCCCTGCTCATCGAGCCTTACACTGTCATAAGCTCCTGTTGTAAATAAGGACACATATCTGGAAACCTCCGCATTCAGTTCATCCTGCATATCCTCATAAAAAGATTTGGAAATCCTTGTGATTTCCTGCGCCGCAAGCTCCAATGCCTGAATCTCTTCCGCCCTTTGACGCTCTGCCTCACCCTGCACACTCTGCCTTGTGATCTCTTCCTCCAGATTAAAAAGACGGTTTTCCTTTTCCCGCAGAGAATCCTTCCACTCAGTAAGCATCTGGTCTGCCAGCCGTTTCTTTTGCTGCATCTGTGCTTCCATCACTTCCTGCTCACGCAGTTTCCTTAATTGCTCCGCCTGCATGGATGCCGCTTGGAGTCTGGCACGGTTTTGATTCTTTTTGTACTGCCGGATTGCAGAAAATAATGCGATTGCAAGAGCTGCAAGTTCTCCTGTCCAGAAAAGGGCTGGTGTTATGTAAACCTTAAGAATGAATAATAATATTGTGATGAGGATTGCAACGAAGGACAGGATATAACCGGTTTTTTCGGTACTGCCGGTCTGCTCATGGTACTTGGCATGCATTCCACTCTCATCGTCTGCATAATGCGCTTCATATTCCTGATTCTCTCTGGAATTTCTGCTTATATTCTCCATGCTGCTTCCAGTTCCAAACTCCCTTTGCATCGCTTCATACTTTTCTATGGACGCACGTATCCCTTCACATTCCTGTTCGAGCAGGTTCTTCTCCAATCGAAGCTCCTTAAGACGCGCCTCCCGCTCCTCATCTGCCCTTCTCTGCTCCTGCTGCAATTCCCGCTTTCTGGCATTGAGCGAAGCAGCTGCCTCCGCAACCGTCACGCCGCTGTCGGAACCATCCGATGCCTGTGCAAGATATTCTGCAAGGATTTTCACCATCTGATTTCCGGTGGCAGCTCCCGCCTGCGTGATATCGTAAGTACTGGCATAACTGTCTTTGCTGACACCACCCAAAAGCATGGTCAGATCCCCAAAGCCGACCGACAGTTCCTCCCCATCCAGCTCATTCCTCAAATAATCGGTTTTCTCTTTGGAATAAAAATTGCGTTCCAGATAAAACTTCTGCTGTCCAACCGTAAACTTTAGTGCACCCGCATAAAACGACGGTGCATGCCACGGTTCATACTGACTGTAGGCGTCTGTGACAGAACTCCTGCCCCTTCCTTTTTCCATGCCAAAAAGCATCGCACATAAAAAGCTGTGCAATGTCGATTTTCCCGCCTCATTTTTTCCATATATGACATTCATCCCCGGTTCAAAGGATATGTTTTTGTTCTGTAGCTTTCCAAACTGAAAAATATCTGCTTCCTTTATCTGCATATCTCATGCCCCAACAATGCGCTAACGCCGTATTCCAATGCTTTCGCTGCAACCGGATCCTGCCTTTTTTTCTGCATGGCTGCAATGTAAGCTCCCAACAGAGAATTTTCATGTTCAGCCAGCAGCTTATCATAGTCATAATCCGGTCGAAGCTGCTCTGTCACATCCACGATCCGTTCCAGATGCGACAATTTATTAAGATCGAATATCACGTCCGGATCTTTGTATCCCTGTAAACAAATCCGAAAATACTGATAAGCCGGACGTTCTGCCAACAGTTCTTTTATCTGCTGCATGACATCATATCCGGTCGTCCCCGGCGTCACCTCCACCGCTTCGTGGCAGTACTCACACTTTCGCACCGGATAAAAAGAGATCTCACAATACGTTTTGCCGATGTCTCCCATCCAGTATCCGTGCGCACCGGTATCATTACAGTCTGTCGGCTCCAGTGCGCCCGCCATGACCGCCCTGCCCTGCACAAGCTGCCCACCTTTGTGGATGTGTCCCGCTGCAATATAATCAAATCCATGCCGCAGAATCTTTTCCACCGAAAAAGGAATATGCCGCTCATCGCCTCCATGTGCGAGCAGAATATTAATTCTGTCCGTATTTTTCGGGAAAACTTCATCGTACAAAGCCTGCCTGATCTCACGATGCCAATAGCTCAGACCATAAACCGTCGTATTCTGCTCCGGGAAATCAAAACACATTACTTCCTCGCGCGGAAAAAAACAGACATTTTCCGGCCACTCACATGTCCTGTAAAAAGAATTTTGCTGTATGTAATCGTGGTTTCCTGCTATAAGAAGCACTTTCGTCTGCGGTATGCGTGCAAACAGACCACAGACTTCCTTCAATTCTCTTTTCAATGGCTGTTTGTGAAAAAGATCACCTGAAATCAGCAAAAAATCCGGGGATTCTTCTGCCGCAATCTCGATCATTTCTGCAAAAGAATCCCAGATATCCTGTGCTCTTTTTTCACTCCATGCTTTGCCTGCATCCGGTTTTACACCGAGATGCATGTCTGAAATATGCATAAACTTCATGCTTTGTCCTCATTTTCCGTAATCATTCCAGCGGCTTCTATTGTTCCATCTGTTTTCCCAGGAAACCAGCTGCTGCGATCGCAAGCTTGCTCTCCGTCTCTGTCATTCTGGATTTCTCGTCTTTTTCATATAAAATAACGGCTCCGATCGCATCCCCCTCACAGATGATCGTGCTGAGCGCCTGCTGTCCGAATTCTCCGGCATCATCTAATGTCACCTTGACAAACTCCGCATCATTTCTGCTTGCGAGAAAATTTTTCCGTTCGCTGATGGCGTCTTCCAGCTGTTTGCTGATCGGCTTGCCCTCATATTCTTTCTTGCCGGTACCGGATGCCGTCACAACATGGTCGCAGTCCGTGATCAATACCAGATGTCCGGTTGTCTGCGCCAGACTTTCCGCATACTCTCCCGCAAACTGGCTCAGCTCCCCGATTGGCGAATACTTTTTCAGAATGATCTCGCCCTCCCGATCGGTAAATATTTCCAAAGGATCGCCCTCCCGGATCCTTAAGGTTCTCCGAATTTCTTTCGGAACTACAATTCTTCCCAGATCATCTATTCTGCGTACAATCCCTGTGGCTTTCATTTAATTTTTTTCCTCCAATGCTGTTATTTCACTTTGGAGTTATTATGTGGAAAAATCAGAGAATTATTCTTTTCTCTGTCTAAAATTCCTGTGTACATCATACCCTATTTTTTCTAAAATGAATATTAAAAATTTGTAAAACATCTTGATTATATAGGATATATCCTATATAATATATAAAAAATATGAAAGAAGGAATTATATGCCCGTCATTGCACGTTTCTTTGGAATAACAATAAAAATGTACCTGCGCCAAAAAGAACACAAAACTTTACATCATTAAAATTCGAAGGAGGTGCATCCTATGGCTCACAGAGTGCAAAGTGTATCGATGATTGATCAGAATATTCTTCAGGCAATTTTTATAGGTGGTGAAGTAATTCAATATGACCTGCGGAAAATGCTTTCCATTCTTCCACAATTTCAGGAAATTATCAATGATCCATCCCTCGCATCGAAAGTTCATGCAGATACCGGCGGCTATGGTGTGTCCTGGAGTGATGATCTGGACTTAGATTCTGAAACGATCTGGGAAGATGGTGTATTTATTCGTATTGAATCTGTTGACCCATCCCTCGCACTTGCTTCCAGCCTTGCAAGAGCAAGAGAATATGCCATGCTGACACAAAAACAACTCTCCGAAAAAACGGGAATCTATCAGAGCGATATCAGCAAACTGGAACGTGGTAACGCCAATCCATCCATTTTGACCTTAAAACGTCTGGCAGATGCAATGGATATGACTTTAAAAATCGAATTTGTACCAAAAAAATGAAGAGACTATCACAGCCTCTTCATTTCTTTTCAAATCATCTTTTCTCTATTAGCCAAAATCAATATTTTTTCATTTTTTGCTAATAGATTTCTTCTGCTTACTTTTTTGTATCATAATCATCCAGAAAATGATGTTTTACGCCGTCCTTTTTATAGGCAACAACCGTTTCCAGATTCACATTTTCCACACTCTTGAAAATATTGCCTTCCACGTACTGGTTGACTTCTTTTAATTTTTTGATCAGTTCCTTGATCTCCACACGTTTCGAACGATTTTCCTCGTTATTGCAGGTGGTACAGGTGTCTGTAAACTTGCATGCACACTGGATAAAATGAAGTCCATTATAGTCACGCCACGCCTTGATATCGTCCTCACGCACAAGATAAAGCGGACGGATCAGTTCCATTCCCTCAAAATTGGTGCTGTGAAGTTTTGGCATCATCGTCTGGATTTGTGCTCCGTAAAGCATACCCATGAGGATTGTCTCGATCACATCATCATAATGATGTCCGAGTGCGATCTTATTGCATCCAAGCTCCTGTGCAAAATGATATAAATGTCCGCGTCTCATCCGCGCACACAGGTAGCACGGTGATTTTTCAATATTGTATACGGAATCAAAAATATCCGATTCAAAAATTGTGATCGGAATATTGAGTTTTCTGGCGTTTTCCTCGATCACTTTTCGGTTTGCCGGACTGTATCCCGGATCCATGACCAGAAACTTCACCTCAAAATCGAATTTGTTGTGAATTTTTAATTCCTGAAAAAGCTTTGCCATAAGCATGGAATCTTTTCCACCGGAAATACAGACCGCAATGCGGTCACCCGGTTTGACAAGCTCATACTGATTTATTGCTTTTGTGAATTTGCACCAGATGCTCTTACGGAACTTTTTACGGATGGAAAGTTCCACATCCTTGCAGATGTCTACCTCTTCCTCCTGCTTCATCGCATCCAGAAGCCATGCAATATATCCGCCTTCCAGACTTACCGCATCCATTCCTTTCTCTTCCAGTCCTTCGGCAACTTCCACGCTGAAACGTCCACGGCTGCAGCAGATCACTAATTTTTTTGAAAAATCAATGTTCTCATTTCCTTCGATGGAATCTGCCGGTGTCGCTACCGCTCCCGGAATCGCTCCGTGGGCGACCTCGTTCTCGTCCCGGATATCAATAATCTGATAAGTGTTTTTATCAAGTTTTTTTAATTCTTCTATTGTAATGCCCATGCTATGACCTTTCTCTATGATTTTCCTTACAATTATCAAGTTTTCTTTCGGTAAAATATTACCTTCTTTGTGGGGTTCCGTCAATGTTTTGTGAACAAAAAACTGCTGCACCACACGATTTTACGTCGTCACGGCACAGCAGTCTGTGTTTAGTTTATTCTGTTATTCCATCTTCTACAACAAGGCTGTCCTCTATTGATTCAGCCTCTTTTGATGATATTCATTATCCGGTGTCCAGCAGTTAACACGTCCTATAAATGATGCTGGTCTAACCGGTTTTGGCATCAACACACCTTAAAAGTGCCTTGAAAGAATAGCATATAAGGAGATGATACTCCATGTGAGCCATCATCTCCTCATAAGCACTTAACTTCGAAAAAGATGTTCAACACAACATATATTCTCTATAATGCTTGCTAGGAAATGCTAAGATTCGAATGGTTGGTTCTGTCAATCTACAATCTGATGGCAGTATCTTATCGTTTACATGGGAAGTGTAACTTTATGCTGCTTCAAAACCATATATATCTTCAATTGTTTCAAAAATCCGGTATGTTTTCATTTTTTTACATACACGAAATAATCTTTATTTTATCACCGAAGAACTTTTTTAGATTACTTTACAGAAAAATTTTTCCTCGTTCTCTTAAATATGTGATGTTTATTTTTTATAAGTATCCAATCTATTAAGCAATTCAAGATTCCTTTTTTCAATATCACTAAATACACTATCATCAAATTCCTCTGCTTTTACAGATGGAATATACCATAATTGTCCCATAAAATAGTTTTTCAAATTTTCATCTTTAAAAATATATCCATGACGCGCATATATCTCATTTTTAGCAAGATGTATTATCAGAGAAGGAACGCCTGAAAAACTGTCCTCATTATAGTATTCTGTGTCAGTATAGTACAATGGATTTATGTACATAGATATATCTCGTACTTCTCTATCATTTTCTAAAAAATCTAACACTTCTTCATAATAAGAACACCTATTTAAATAAACAGCTCTTTTTTCAATTTCATCTAAAATCTGATCTTCTGACCAATCAACACTGTATTGTAATAATTGTTCCTTTTGTTCGCCATCATATTCTGTACTATTTTGATTCGCTTCTTCTTTTGATAATATATATGTTCTATCTATTCCAAATCCACTTGTGTTAGATTCCCCCATCACAAAATCTTGTACACTGATTTTAATCACATTTGTTTCAAACTGAATATATAATATTCCACTATTTCCCCATCCATCATCTGAAAAAGGATAATAACACTCCCCATCTTCAATGCGGCATATAATATCTATCTCTGCAAACCGACCGCTAATTTCCTGTTGCGAATACAAATATCCGTTTAGTTCATTATCTGATGTGATTTCTACCGAAAATTCTGTACCTCCCTCATATATAATACTTTCATGAGATTTTCCTTCCTCTGACCATGTACCTATATAATTTTCATAATCACTTTGTATACTTGTCGTTTCTTCCTCTGAGAATGCTATATCTTTACTTTCAATATTTGTTTGCTTTATATATCCGCAACCTGAAAACCATATCAATCCCAGTAATATAATTACTATCTTTAATTTTTCCATTATCAATAAATTCCTTTTGTATATAGTCTATCATTATGAATAAAAACTTTTTGTAAAATTACCACACCTTTGAACATCTAAATAACATATGTAGACGTTCTTTTTCTATTTCTTTCAAAGGTCAATCTACTCATACGGATAAAGCTCATCTGCGCAAATTATAGAATAATTATCTTCTAGAGCCTGTGAAAAAATCTCTGTAAATTAGGTCTTCTATGATAAAATATTAAAATCATAGGAGGTCTTTTATTATGGCAAACAGAAAAAAAGAAGTTTACAAACCAAAACCAATGACCGAAGGAAAAAGAAATCTTATCCAGGGGCTGCTTCAGGAGTACGATATCCAATCTGCTGAGGATAGTCACGACACAGCAGTCCTGTGTGTAGTTTATTCTGTTATTCCATCTTCTACAACAAGGCTGTCCTCTATCGATTCAGCCTCTTTTGACGATATTCATTATCCGGTGTCGCATCAAATCCAATTGGTAAATATTGTATGTCGATTTCATCTTGATAATCTATATCATAAAAATAATTACAGAAAATCAATTCCACATAAATAATCTGATTATTTTCTTCTTCCATCGCATATATCAATCCATGATCCGGATCAACCTCTATCGCCAAAAGCTGGTACTTATCCCGAAAACCTCTCGCTCCAAAATATCCTTTATATTCTTTTGAATCATATTTCCCCAATCTCTGTATCTCTTCCTCATAACTCTTATCATCATATTCGACGACCAGATAACTTAAATACTGTGCGTCCCACGGATTATAGTAAACCATTTTATAATCCAGTCCATTCATGTTATCTGTAATACTTTCTGGAAAAATGCTTTCATCCATTCCCCATTTATCAGCATATTCTTTCTTAGCATTCTTTCCAATGTACCACTGGTAATGCGTGATATCTGTATCTTTATATACTTCAGTTCTCTGGCTATCGAATGAAAGCAGTTTTGCCAGACCACCCATTAATAATAACCGAATCAAAAAAACAGATATAATAGTGGTTGTAATCATCAATATAACTTTCATTTGAACTTTGAATTTCGGTATTTTCATCTCTTCCTAAACCTTTCCACATACAAAAATACATGTTTTTCTATCAGACGCTCAGTGCAGCCTATGCAGTAGCAGCACAACAGAGTGACAAGGTTGAGTACTACTCATATTTTCTTATTTTTCCATCTTCCATATAATATTTTGCCGTGCCATATTTCACAATGTTTTCATCATGCGTTACGATCATAACTGCCACATTTCTTTTTTGCGTAATATCCACAAGTGTCTTCATGAATATTTCTGTATTTTTCCTATCCAGACTGGCAGTTGGTTCATCACACAAAATTATTTTTGTTGAATCTAATATGGATCTGACAATCGCCACTCTCTGTTGCTCTCCACCTGATAATGAGTGAATATCTCGTTTATTTATTCCCGCTAAATTCATAATAGTTAGATATTCATTCATTAATTGACATGTTTTCTCATTCACCGTTCGCTCCTTAATATAATAAGGCAACAATATATTATCTTCAACATTCATAAATGAAAATAAATTTAAATTTTGAAAAATAATGCTAATGTCATTTAAGCGTATTTTTTCTCTTTCTTTTTTTGTGCAAGCTAAAATATTTTTTTCTTCTATGTATATTTCACCCTTTAAATTGTCTAACATCCCTGAAATTGCATATAAAAATGTTGTTTTTCCGGAACCTGATGGTCCTGATATGGTAATAATCTCCGGCATCTCAAATGAGATGCTAATATTATTTAGCAACATTTTTTCTTCATCACCATCTTTGACTTTGTAACTCAGATTATTAATTCTTATTATTTCTTTCTTCATTATTTCTCCTTGTGCTACATTCCAGGATTTCTAAGTTCCTCAATAAAATTCTTTCTATCTTTTAATCTCAGAATATAAAACATTTGAACTGCTATTGATATTAGCGAAAATAACAATAATAGAACTATTTCAGAATATATTCCGCTGTCCTTCACTCCAACAAAATAATACGGTGATAACATTACATACAAACATATATATGTAAATTTTTTAGTGATTGGAAGTAAAAATATACCAGAAATTATAATCGGAAAAACTGCATTCCAAATATAGATTTTAATAATTTGCAAATATGGCATTCCCATTGCCTGAAATCTCAGGATATCTTTTTCATTGCTTTTTGCAATGAACGAATAATAAATAAACAGTGAAATCACAGCACATGTTATCAGCAGATATGTGATTGCTTCCACTATCTCGGTTCCGCTTACCGCTCTTTCTCTGCTCTTCCTCATAATATCTGCTTTTGTAAGTAAATTCTTATCAGAAACGCTATTTCCTTCATTGAAAAAAACTATATTATGTTCATTGCTTCCGATATGTAATGTATCTTTCAAATAATTTATATTGACAAAGCAATTTAACTCACTAAAATCATTGGAATAATAAAGACCTGCAACAATAAAATCATACATTTTTCCTTCCATGTTTATTTTTATTGTCTTTCCAATATCACTTGATGCTGCAAAAATCTCAGGCATTAAAATAGAATTGGCATTCTCATTAAGAACCTTGTTCAGCCCCTCCTCACTTCCTTTCACAACATTAATTTTTTCAAAATGATTTACATATAAACTATCAATTCCACTTACAAATACATTACTTCCACTTTCGGTTTTTGATTTTATTTTTAGTCCATAATATGTATCTGAATCCGATTCTCTATCATTAACTTCTATATCTTTTTTATCTAAAACATACGCATACCCTATATTTTTATCAACAATATTTTCCCCAGATACACGAACCATACGAAACAGCGAATGCAAACCAACAAAAAGTGTACAACTTAAAATCAAAAACATACATGTAATTTTTACTTTTCTAAAATAACTTTTGGACATTACGACAGACAGAAAAGCATCCTTACTTTTCATAAATTTAGTCATATAATAAAGGAGCTGATATACTCCTCTTGCAATCGGATCAAACAGAATCATACCTGCCAGAATATTACAAATCTTTGAAAGTTCCACAATCTGCCGCACTGTAGACGTCACACTGATGTATTGCATAAGAATTACCAAAATAGCTGCTATGCAAATTCTGACTAATACTCCTTTAACGTTTATTTTATTTGTTTTTATATAATCATTGCCGTTCCTGATCTTTTCTACAATATTCCCCCGGAGCAATTTATATAAATTCCTTCCAATTGTATAAGAATTCAATAGTATTCCGATCAAAACACAAATAAGATATATCTGAACCGGAACATATCGCTCTTCAATCTGCAAGACATTTGCAACAACAATATAAATGATGCTTCCAATAACACATCCAATCAAAGTTGCCGATATATGAACCTGTACCAACTCAGAAACATATATCTTTACGATTTTTTTATGCGGTGTTCCCATCAATAATAATGCTTCTGTAAAGTGTTTTCTAATATTAAATAAATTTTGCAGCTGTGTTGCCAATATCCATTGAAAAAACATAACTGCAATAATTGATATCAAAATTACAGAGGACAACACGCCCTGTAACTGCTGTACATCATTTTTGCTTAAGCTGTCATTGGTTATATCACTCAGCCCAAAAGCAAACATGGTATACAATAAAGTTGCTGTCACAGTCACCATTGAAGCAAACCAGAATTGTATTCTTTCTTTTTTTCCACTATTTTTTAATAATTTTCCAATCTTCGTTCCAAACATAAGACTATTTACCATAAATTCGAATTATGCAATCAATTATTTTAAAATGGATGTAAGGAGCATCATTGTATCTGTTTTTTTCATTATGTATTTCTCCTTCGTCTACTTCATAATACTCTAATGATTATAAAACTTTTTTTCTTTCATTTTATCATCTGTTAAATTCACGTATCTAACTGTTAAAAATCCCCTATATTCATCATAACTGTCAGAACAAATTTTCCATCCTCCGTCTCAATTATTACATCTCCACCATATTTGTCTGCAACTTTTTGAATGGAGCTTATACCGTATCCATGTCTGCGGAAATCATTTTTGGTTGAAATTAATTTTCCTGATTTGTCCTGTTTCAAACTTCCTTCATACGGATTTTTTATAACAAGAACCAATGACTGCTTTTTGATTCCCATTGCTATTTCAATATCCTTGTTATTTCCAGTGCATTTTTCTGTGGCTTCTATCGCATTATCGAGCGCATTTCCTAATACTACCCCCAGATCACACTGATTTACCGGCAGTTCTTCCGGTATAAAAATTTTTAAAAGAAACTGTATTCCATTCTCTTTGGCAATCGAATATTTGGTGTTGAGCAGTGCATCTATCACCTGATTTCCACTGTCAGAAATATAATTTTCTGTATGATTATTCTCGATTATTTTGTCGATTTCACGAATAACATTTTCTTTCTCTCCATGCTCTATTTCGTTTTTTAATACAATTAATTTATTTATCAGATCATGGCGTTCTCTGTGAAAATCTTCCATTAACTTTTTTTGTTCTTTTGTATTATTAGTCATCATATGAATTTGCTGCTCATATACCGTTTTTTCCTTTTCGAGCATAGTTTTTTCCGTAATTTTTGAATAAACCTCAAGGATAATCATATTGAACAGTAATAATATGCTGAAAACTATCATAGCAGTCACTGTATTATTTTCTGAAAAGAACACCGCTGCTGCAATGTAAATACTGCCGATTGATACGAAGAAAAATACGATATAATATTTTACCGGAATCAGGCTGTTTTCCCTTTTCTTCCATACAAAAGACAAAATGTATGTTCCTATCAGCATGATTATTTTTGATATAATACTTCCTATCATATTAAAATCTCTTTGTTCGAGACAAAATAAATTTAAAAAGAAAAAAATAATCATTTCTACCAATGCCCATACTGCCCAAAAGAACGTAAGTAAAAATATATTATTTTTTCCAAAACCATAATAGGAAATTGCTGAAATCATGATACACAGCAACACATTTACAATCGTAGTTAAAGTTGACGCATCACCACTGTGAAACTGGACATATCCTTGAAAAATAATATATATGGACCATACACTTACAGATAATACATTCCAACGCTTCTTTTCATAAAATGTATCTAAAAATTTTCTTACTATCCAGACACTTGCGAATGTCAAAACAGAATTTAAGATTATATTTCCCACATTACACATAGATTTCACCTCTTAACAGTCTGCCATATTCTTTACTAAATTCTTTCTGCCGGTCTTCACTAATCGGCAACACTTCTCCGTTTATCAATGTTACATTAGATTTTGATCTTGATTTGATCAAAAGGTAATTGACGAGATAAGACTGATGAATCCTTAGAAATGTTACTTTTCCACTGCTAAGTCCTTTTTCTACCTCTGATAATTTTCCATTAAACACATATTTATTTCCATCTCTGACATGTATATTTATTTGTCTTGCTTTGCTTTCAAAATATAGGATCTCTTTGGACAAAACTTTGTATTCCTGACTTTTATATTTAAACGAAAAGAAATGATTTCTACTGCAAATTCTCTGGTTTGCTTCTAAAAATATCTGTGCGAACGAATCCCGGTCTATCGGTTTTCTGATAAAGGAAAACACATCCAAGCGAAATAATTCCATGACGTATCTGTCATAGCTGGAAATAAAAATAATCATCACATCTTCATCTTTTTTACGAATGTTTTTCGCCGCAGTGATTCCATCTCCATTTACCATCTGAATATCCATATATATCAGGTCAAACTTTTTCCCTGAAGATATTTCTCTTACCAGATCATTTCCACTATAGAAAACATCGGTATCTATTTTCACATTTTCCTCGTCACCAATATTATGTAAGACACTTTCAATTTGATGTGCAATCAGATCATCATCATCGCAGATTGCGATATTTAACATTATTTTTTTCCTCCAAGAACACTGTCATTTTTTCTATCTTACTATATGGATTTTGCATTCTCAATCTTCATTTTTATTTACATTAAAAAAACTGCTGCACCGCCCGATTTTTCATCGTCACGGCACAGCAGTCTGTGTATTTAAATTTATTCTGTCACTCCGCCTTCTACAACAAGACTTTCCTCATAGTCACTGCCATATGTGTCTACTAAAGTAGCTTCATAATCAGCATGGAAGAACTGTTCCTCACCTAAAGTCTTAATTTCGTCATTGATCCAGTCAAGCAAGGTTGTATTTCCTTTAGAAACTGCCGGAGCAATCGTATCATTACTTCCAAGGGAAGGAATCCCTACCGTGTAACCGGTGTTCTGAAGTGCATATGCGATAACCTCGGTGTTATCGTTTACCCATGCAGCACCGCTTCCATTTTCCAGTGCATTCTTCGCAGTTGCATAGGAATCATATTTCTGTAATGGGATATCCGGGTAGTTGTCGATCATGTAAGTCTCTGCCGTTGTTCCTGAGATAACGATCATCTGGTCATTGGAATCCCAGTCATCAAGGCTCTCGATCACTTTACTGTCAGGGGATACCACGCCAAGCGCCACATTCATATAAGGAAGTGCAAAGTCAACTTCCTCCGCACGCTCGTCGGTCACGGTAAAGTTTGCAAGAATGATATCCACTTTTCCTGTCTGTAAATATTCGATTCTGTTTGCCGCCTCTGTGGATACGAAGTTCACATCCACTCCAAGATCCTCACCAAGTCTGTTTGCAAAATAAATATCGTATCCCTGATACTCACCATTTTCATCTACATATCCAAATGGATTTTTGTCGGAGAAAACGCCGATATTGATCGTACCGCTCTCTTTGATTTCATCCAAAGTACGGTAAACTTCGCTGCTTCCATTGGATGCTGTTCCCTCGTCTGCCGCACTTGCATTATTTGCGGTTGCATCACTTGTGCTGCCGCCGCATGCGGTCAGACCTGCCGTAAGTGAAAGTGTTAATACTGCTGTCAAAATCCTGTTCCATTTCTTCATAATAAATGCTCCTTCTTCTTGCTATTTCACATGAGTCTTTGCCTCATGAAATTCAAATGTATTCAAAAACTGTTTTGCGCGGTCGGTCTTTGGATGTTCGAAGAACTCTTCCGGAGTTCCCTCCTCCACGATCTTTCCGCCATTTAAAAATATCACACGGTCTGCCACTGCTTTTGCGAACTGCATCTCATGTGTGACGATCATCATTGTGCGCCCCTGGGAAGCAAGGTCTAACATTACATCCAAAACCTCTCTTACCATCTCCGGATCCAACGCCGCAGTCACTTCATCGAAAAGTAAAATTTCCGGGTGCATACAAAGCGCTCTCACGATCGCGACACGCTGTTTCTGTCCACCGGAAAGCTGCCTCGGATAGCTTTTCGCTTTCTCAGCAAGACCAACCCGCTCCAAAAGCGCCATTGCTTCCTTTTCGGCTTCCTCTTTTTTCCGCTTCTGTACTTTCATTGGTGCCAGTAAAATGTTGTCAAGCACCGTCAAATGCGGAAATAACTCATAGCTCTGGAATACCATTCCAATCTTCTGGCGAAGCTCTGCGATGTTTTTTTTCTTCGGATCTATTTTTTCACCATTTAATTTGATCTCGCCGCCCTGAATTGGTTCCAGAGCGTTGATACATCGAAGCATCGTACTTTTTCCACAGCCGCTCGGACCGACAAGGACGATGACCTCTCCCTGATGTACTTCCAGATTGATATCATCCAGAATCAGGTTATCATCATAACTTTTTTTCAAATGTTCTATAGATAACAATGTCTGTTCCAAGAAAGATCACCTCCATTTCCTTTCCAGATATTTTGCAAGCATACTGATTGGCCAGCATGCGATAAAATACAATAAAAATACGGTCAGATAAATTCCAAACGCTGCATTCGGGCTGGACATCCGGTTTGCCTCGATAATCTGCTGTGCCACCTTCAACACCTCGACAACACCGATCATTAGGATCAGGCTGGTCGTCTTGATCATTCGTGTGATCAGGTTGATGGACAGCGGGATCAGTCTCCTGACGGCCTGCGGAATGATAACGTAGAGATAAGTCTGCATTTTGGTAAGTCCCAGCGCCGCACTGCTCTCATACTGATGTTTTGGAATGGAGATCAGTGCCCCCCGCACAAGGTCGCTCATCTCTGCGGTGCCCCACAGGACAAACACGATGATGGACGCTATCTCTCCCGACAAATTCCAGCCAAAAGTTCTCGTCGTACTAAAGTAAAACAGGAAAAGTAATACCAACTGCGGCATAATGCGGATAAATTCCAGATACACTCTGAAAATTGCCTTGAGCACTACATTTTTTCTTGTCATCAGCACGCCGAACAATAAACCTAACGGAATACTGATCACAACTGCGATCAGACTGATACGGAGTGCTACCCAGAGTCCCTGGAGCAGTCGCAGCATGTTGCTTCCTTTTAATAAAACCTCAAGCCCCAAATCCGGCATAACGCAGCCTCCTTTCCAGCAGACTGCCCAAAACGGAAATCGGCAATAATAGGATCAGATAGAAAACCACAAGCAGGAATAAACTCTCTGTTGTCTTGTAATAAAGACCGATCAGGTCTTTTGCAGTAAACATCAGATCCATCAGGCTGATCGCACTGAACACGCTCGTTTCCTTCAAAAGGAAAATCACATTTGCCACAAATGCCGGAACGCTGATGGACATTGCCTGTGGTAAAATGATGTACCGCATGGTCTGGTAACGGTTCATGCCAAGGCTATACGCACTCTCCGTCTGAATCGGTTCGATTGCTTCCAATCCGCTTCGAAAAGCCTCTGCCATGTAACTTCCACCTAAAAATGCAAGTCCGGCAACACCACATGCCTCCGCATTTGTCTGGATTCCGATCTTCGGAAGTCCATAGTAAATAAAGAATAACTGTACCAGCAATGGTGTATTTCTGCTGAGTTCTATGTACACCGCCACGATCTGGCGAAGTACCGGCACTTTATAATACTGGATCGTCGAACAGACAAATCCAACAATAATTGCAAAAACAATTCCGAGGAGTCCAATGCGAAGCGTCAACCAGGCGGCTTTCTCGTACATCGGTAAATATTTTAGAATAAACTCCCAGTTCAAGATGTTCCCCTCCTCTTTCAAAATTTATAGTGCTTATCATAGTTCTTTTATCCTACTATGTCAATAGGAATTATAGTATTAATTGTATTAAATAAAAAACAATATCGGAATTATATTGTAAAATGGGGATATATGAATTTCATCTTCTATGATTATTATATGAAAAGAAAAGAATTGATTACCTGAAAATAAAAAGACGGGCAGCAATATCGGATGATGATATTGCTGCCCGGTGCTTATCGATAAAATAAATTTCTGGTTAAAAGTAGTCCACCGCGGACTACTTTTCCAACTTCAATTCCGGAAACGGAATGATATCCGGCTGATTTTCCCTATGCTCTCCGATAAATTTTTCCATCCAGACCATGTCATACCAGCGGTGGAACTTATAACCGCACTGATGGAAAGTTCCAACCATCGTATAACCCAGTTTTTCATGAAACAGCACGCTGTCCTTCGTCAGATATTCATCTTCCGCCTGTGGATAAGCAATGCAGGCATTGACATTTAAAATACCCTGCTGCTTCAAAATATTTTCCAGCTCTTCATAAAGCCTTCTGCCGATCCCGCTGCGTTTCTGCTCCATATCTACATAAATGGATGTCTCCACTGACCAGTCATATGCCGCTCTCTCTTTGAACGGACTGACATAGGCATAGCCTGCGATTTTTCCATCCTTTTCCGCTATCAGGTATGGAAAACGCTCCAATGTATGCCTGATCCTGCCACGGAACTCCTCTATGGACGGCACAACATATTCAAACGTGATCGCTGTCTGCTCAATATATTTTGCGTAGATTGCAAGAATCTCCTCTGCATCTGCCTCTGTTGCAACTCGAATCGTTATCATAGTTTTCCTGCCTCTTTTCCAATCAGTATTCCATCTGCAAAACTATATCTTTGATGCTTTTCTTCTGCTCACGCAATCACATTTCAAACGCCTGCTTAATGCTGTCATAATGTAAGAAAATCCCCTGCTCTGCAAACTCCCTGATCTGGTCTGGCGTTGCAAACATGTAGCCATCTGTTTCCTCTGTCTGAAGATGCAGGTCTTTGTCGTCAATATCCATGACAAAACGGTAAACGTCCACAAAATAATTGTCACCCTCACCCGGATTTTCTCTCTTATAGGTAAATAAATAGCCGCCCTCGGCATTTCCTGCATCCAGTCCTGTCTCCTCTTTCACTTCGCGAAGGACTGCCTCGTAAGACTCCTCGCCAGCCTGTGCTGCACCGCCGGATACTTCCCACCAGCCCGGTGCCCATGCCTTTGTCATGACGCGCTTTGTGATAAGAAACGTTTGGTTCGGTCTTGCCACAACACCAAGCACCGTCAGATGATATTCGCCATCTTTTAAGCACCAGTCGTTGCGTTTCATAGTGCGTCCTGTCGGCTTTTTATCTGCATCATAAATATCCCATAATTCCATTATTCCCTCTCCTCATGCGTCTTTATTTTCTCATTTTCAACATTCCTTGTATGCATCCGTATTTTCAACCTTGCATGCTGTTATTTATCCCATCTTATCATTTCACTATAGTCAATGCAAATCTCATTTTTATCATTTTGATTGATATTATTTAATCTTCTGCGCCAATTTTTGCTTACTTTTTATCATTTACTAATTTGTTTATAATTGCTATAATACACGTTAGCCGTGATTTTAACCAAAATCAGCTATCAAAATTTATTACTTTTTACCATAAAAAATTCGAGGTTTTACAGATGAGTGAAACAAAAAAAATGACCAATGAGCGTCCTGTATACGCTTTTAACCGAAAAATTTTCTGTGAGGGAATGCGTGACGGTATTCCGATTGCTTTAGGCTATCTGGCGGTATCGTTTTCTCTTGGAATTGCCGCAAGAAATGCCGGTTTAACCGCCTTTCAGGGATTTCTTGCAAGTTTACTGAACAATGCTTCTGCCGGTGAGTACGCCGCATTTACGCTGATCGCTGCAAATGCAACCTATCTGGAAGTCGCAATTATCACACTGATCTCCAATGCGCGCTATCTGCTGATGAGCTGTGCGCTCACCCAGCGTTTTGCACCCGGAACACCTTTTTTTCACCGGCTGATCATCGCCTATGATGTGACGGATGAATTGTTTGGGATCACCATTGCGCGCCCCGGCTATCTGAATCCTTTCTATACGTATGGAGCGATCGTGCTGGCTGCGCCCGCCTGGTCAGTTGGTACCGCACTCGGAATTATGGCTGGCAATGTATTGCCGCTTCGGGTGGTGAGCGCCCTGAGTGTCGCACTTTACGGAATGTTCCTTGCGATCATTATACCGCCTGCAAGAAAAGATAAAGTGGTCGCTGCGCTTGTCGCCATCAGCTTTGCACTTAGCTTTGCCGGTTCTTATCTCCCGGTTGTTTCTTCCATGTCAAGCGGCACAAGAACGATTATTTTAACCGTTGTGATTTCTTCTGCTGCTGCAATTTTGTTTCCAAGGAAAACGGAAGCATAATAAATATGCTTCCGTAAGTGAGGTTTTCTATGACACATAATAATTTTATTTATATCGCCGTGATGGCTCTTGTATCTTATGCCATCCGTGTTTTGCCTTTAACGCTGATCCGCAAACCGATCAAAAACCAGTTTATCCAGTCCTTTTTATATTACGTTCCATATGTGACGCTGGCTGTCATGACATTTCCTGCGATTGTCGAAGCAACACAGAGCCCTGTAGCCGGTGCCGTTGCACTCGTCGTCGGTATCCTTGCAGCATGGTTTGGTGCAAGTCTGTTTCAGGTGTCTGTGGCATGCTGTGCGGTTGTTTTTGTGATCGAGTTGTTTTTGTAGAGTTTTTTTGCCTGTCAGGAACTACTCCACCTGCACCTGACACATTCTCATTGTAGCCAATGCTGCTTCATGGCTTTCCGGTGTGACACCTGCGCAGCAGGAAGCAATGACTTTGACCGGGATCTCCGGCACATATGCCTTAATTAAAATTGCATTGGAGACAACACAGATGTCGGTGCAAAGTCCGACCAATGTAACGGTGATATCTTCTTTCTCTGCGATTTTTGTAATCTCTTCTGCAAGAATTTTTGAACCGAACGTCGGCTTGTCGATCACTACTGCGTCTTTTAATGCAGCTTTCACTTTCTCATTGATCTGCCAGCCGTCTGTTCCCTTCACACAGTGTACAACCGGAAGATTTTTTCCTTCCTGAGTCTCTAAATAATTTTCCGGGTGTGTATCCCTGGTTGCAAAAATGTCTTTGGTGTCATACTTTGCAATCTCTGCGATTACGTTATCCACGATAGCCACTGCCTCTTTTGTTCCGAGTGAGCCATCGATAAAATCATTCTGCATATCTACTACAATCAGTGTTTTCATATTTGATTCCTTTCATGACTAAAATTATACAATAATATTGGCTAAAGGTCAATAAATGCGCATATTTTGCTATTTTATTGTTAAAAACACTTGACAAAAATGCAAAAAAGTTGTAAAGTATATATGCTTTACAGCAAATACACATAGTGTAAGAAAAGAATGGTGAGAAGAAATGGAAAAACATATTGAAATAAGTATGCTTGTTGAAATATATGGCAAGCTTTTAACTGAAAAACAATATCAAGTAATATCAGATTATTACAATGAAGACTTATCACTTTCGGAAATTGCTGAAAACAATAATATATCTAGACAGGGTGTACGTGACATTATAAAGAAAGGAGAAAGCAAACTCTTCGAATACGAGGAAAAACTGCAAATCATGAAAAAGACACAGGAAAACGAAAAGACAATTCAACTTATTTTAAGTCAGTTAAGCAAGATACAAGATAATTCATCAGATAAAAAAGTTGAAAAAATCTTAAATGAAGTACAAAAAGAACTAAGCTGTATTGCATAAATATATAGCAAATAAAAAACAAAACAACTTTTAGTTGTGAAGGAGGATAAGATGGCTTTTGAAGGATTATCAGAGAAGCTTCAAGCGTTTACAAGAAAATTGAAAGGAAAGGCAAGAATTACAGAATCTGATCTTAATGAAATGTTAAGGGAAGTTAAGCTTGCTTTACTAGAAGCTGATGTAAATTACAAAGTAGTTAAGGAATTTATAAATAATATCCATGATAAAGCATTAGGAAGTGATGTATTAAAATCACTAACACCAGGACAACAAGTTGTTAAAATTGTTAAAGATGAATTAGTAGAATTATTAGGAGGAACAGATAGTAAAATAACTTTTACGCCTAATCCACCAACAGTAATAATGCTAGTAGGACTTCAAGGTTCAGGTAAAACAACCACAGCAGGAAAATTAGCAAATCTACTAAGAAAACAGGGAAAGAATCCATTATTAGTTGCATGTGATGTGTATAGACCAGCAGCAATTAAGCAATTACAAGTGGTTGGTGCTCAATTAAATATACCAGTTTATGCGAACGAAAATGAAAAAGATGTTGTAAAAATTGCAAGACAGGCTAAGGAAATAGCAATAAGCAAATTAAATGATGTTGTAATTCTTGATACAGCAGGAAGACTTCAAATTGATGAAACTTTAATGCAAGAATTAAAAAATGTAAAACAGAGTGTAAAACCACATGAGATTTTACTTGTAGTTGATGCAATGACAGGACAGGAAGCTGTAAATATAGCTAGTAAATTCAATGAAGACTTAGGAATTGACGGAGTTATTCTAACAAAATTAGATGGTGATGCACGTGGTGGTGCAGCAATATCTGTTAAGAAAGTAACTGGTAAACCAATAAAATTTGTAGGTACTGGTGAAAAGCTTAATGAGATAGAAGAATTTCATCCAGATAGAATGGCTTCAAGAATTTTAGGAATGGGCGATGTCTTATCAATTATAGAACAGGCAGAAGCAACATTTGATGCAGAAGAAGCAGCTAAGCTAGAAAAAACACTTAGAAAAAATAAAGAATTTGACTTAAATGACTATCTAGCACAACTTAGACAGGTTAAGAAAATGGGATCATTATCATCTTTATTAAAAATGATACCAGGAATGGGACAATATAGTGCAAAGGTTGATGATAAAGAATTTACTAGAATCGAAGCAATTATTTGTTCTATGACAAATGAAGAAAGAGAAAATCCTAAAGTACTTAATGCATCAAGAAGAATTAGAATTGCAAATGGAAGTGGAACACAAGTACAAGAGATTAATAAATTTATCAAGTCATTTGAATTAACACAATCAATGATGAAAAAAGTAAAGAGTGGAAATCTTGATCCACGAATGAAGAAAATGATGAAAAAGATGAATTTAGATAAAATGTCAGAAGAGGAAATACAAGCTTTAGAAGATAAATTAAAATAAATTAGTTATTAAGTTATTAAATTTAATATAAATATTTTATTCAGTTTTGGGAGGTGAAAATTATGGTAAAAATAAGATTACAAAGAGTAGGAGCAAAAAAAGCACCTTTTTATCACATTGTAGTAGCTGATTCAAGAGTTGCAAGAAATGGAAAGATTATTGAAAAAATCGGAACATATGATCCAATGACAGAACCAGCAACAGTTGTTTTAGATAAAGAAAAAGTTGCTGCTTGGATGAAGAATGGAGCTCAACCAACTGATACAGTAAAAGCTTTAATAAACAAAGCTAACTAATTGTATTTAGAGGAGGAGTTATCATGGAAGAAATCCTAAAAGTAATTATAAGTAACCTAGTTGACAATAAAGAAGCTGTTTCAATTGAAAAAAACGAAGTTGATGGTAGAGAAATCTACAAAGTCAAAGTTGCTCAAGATGAAATGGGAAAAATAATTGGAAGACAAGGTAAGATTGCACAATCGATTAGAACTATAATGAAATCATTAGGTTCAAAAATGCACAAGAGAGTAGAAGTAGAATTTGTTGATGACTAATATTTATTGCAAAGTAAAACGGAAGAATATCTATAATTAAAATATCGTTTCGGAGGAAAATATGGAATCTAGAATGGAACTTGGAAAGATTGTTAATACAGTTGGACTAAAGGGAGAAATAAGAGTATGGCCATATATTGATTACTTTGATAAAGTTAAGAAGGTTTATATCAATGGCAAAGAGCATGAAATTGAAAGAACTAGAAATCATAAAAATGTAGTAATAATAAAATTAAAAGATATTAATACTATAGATGAAGCTGAAAGCTTAAAAGATATGATGATA
>ERZ773131.680-NODE-680-length-27861-cov-4.758433_pt1 | contig 27861 bp, 19 predicted proteins | sample MGYA00511082_ERZ773131 | MGnify/ENA primary metagenome ERZ773131 (study PRJEB29015, sample SAMEA2737813) | human gut metagenome | biome: human gut; feature: human-associated habitat; material: faeces | place: China | collected 2012 ... | reverse complement strand
CAGCGGGTAGCGCCGCCGACCAGGGCGTACCGGCCAGTGGCCAGGGGAAACTGATCTCGGTTAAGACCGACGTGCTTGATCTGACCATCAACACCCGTGGTGGTGATGTTGAGCAAGCTCTGCTGCCTGCTTACCCGAAAGAGCTGAACTCTACCCAGCCGTTCCAGCTGCTGGAAACTTCACCGCAGTTTATTTATCAGGCACAGAGCGGTCTGACCGGTCGTGATGGCCCGGATAACCCGGCTAACGGCCCGCGTCCGCTGTATAACGTTGAAAAAGACGCTTATGTGCTGGCTGAAGGTCAAAACGAACTGCAGGTGCCGATGACGTATACCGACGCGGCAGGCAACACGTTTACCAAAACGTTTGTCCTGAAACGTGGTGATTACGCTGTCAACGTCAACTACAACGTGCAGAACGCTGGCGAGAAACCGCTGGAAATCTCCTCGTTTGGTCAGTTGAAGCAATCCATCACTCTGCCACCGCATCTCGATACCGGAAGCAGCAACTTCGCACTGCACACCTTCCGTGGCGCGGCGTACTCCACGCCTGACGAGAAGTATGAGAAATACAAGTTCGATACCATTGCCGATAACGAAAACCTGAACATCTCTTCGAAAGGTGGTTGGGTGGCGATGCTGCAACAGTATTTCGCGACGGCGTGGATCCCGCATAACGACGGTACCAACAACTTCTATACCGCTAATCTGGGTAACGGCATCGCCGCTATCGGCTATAAATCTCAGCCGGTACTGGTTCAGCCTGGTCAGACTGGCGCGATGAACAGCACCCTGTGGGTTGGCCCGGAAATCCAGGACAAAATGGCAGCTGTTGCTCCGCACCTGGATCTGACCGTTGATTACGGTTGGTTGTGGTTCATCTCTCAGCCGCTGTTCAAACTGCTGAAATGGATCCATAGCTTTGTGGGTAACTGGGGCTTCTCCATTATCATCATCACCTTTATCGTTCGTGGCATCATGTACCCGCTGACCAAAGCGCAGTACACCTCCATGGCGAAGATGCGTATGCTGCAGCCGAAGATTCAGGCAATGCGTGAGCGTCTGGGCGATGACAAACAGCGTATCAGCCAGGAAATGATGGCGCTGTACAAAGCTGAGAAGGTTAACCCGCTGGGCGGCTGCTTCCCGCTGCTGATCCAGATGCCAATCTTCCTGGCGTTGTACTACATGCTGATGGGTTCCGTTGAACTGCGTCAGGCACCGTTTGCACTGTGGATCCACGACCTGTCGGCACAGGACCCGTACTACATCCTGCCGATCCTGATGGGCGTAACGATGTTCTTCATTCAGAAGATGTCGCCGACCACAGTGACCGACCCGATGCAGCAGAAGATCATGACCTTTATGCCGGTCATCTTCACCGTGTTCTTCCTGTGGTTCCCGTCAGGTCTGGTGCTGTACTATATCGTCAGCAACCTGGTAACCATTATTCAGCAGCAGCTGATTTACCGTGGTCTGGAAAAACGTGGCCTGCATAGCCGCGAGAAGAAAAAATCCTGATTCGGTGAGTTTTCGCTAAAATAAGGGCGGTCAGTTGACCGCCTTTTTTCTTTTCGTAGGGCGGATAAGCACCGCGCATCCGCCACACAAAGCAACAGGAACATCATGAGCGATAATGACACTATCGTAGCCCAGGCCACGCCTCCGGGACGTGGCGGCGTTGGCATCCTGCGCATCTCCGGCCTCAAAGCCCGTGAAGTTGCCGAAACCGTGCTGGGTAAACTGCCTAAGCCGCGCTACGCCGATTATCTTCCGTTTAAAGACGCCGACGGCAGCGTGCTCGATCAGGGGATTGCGCTATGGTTCCCTGGCCCGAACTCGTTCACCGGCGAAGATGTGCTGGAACTGCAAGGTCATGGCGGTCCGGTGATCCTAGACCTGCTGTTAAAACGCATTCTGACCATTCCCGGCCTGCGGATTGCTCGCCCTGGTGAGTTTTCCGAACGCGCGTTTCTTAACGATAAACTCGACTTAGCCCAGGCTGAGGCGATTGCCGATCTTATCGACGCCAGTTCGGAACAGGCAGCCCGTTCGGCACTTAACTCGCTGCAAGGCGCATTCTCCGCACGGGTCAATCATCTGGTGGAAGCCCTCACCCACTTGCGCATTTACGTCGAAGCGGCAATTGATTTCCCCGATGAAGAGATCGATTTCCTCTCCGACGGCAAAATTGAAGCCCAGCTCAATGACGTGATTGCCGATCTTGATGCTGTGCGCGCCGAAGCTCGTCAGGGTAGTTTGTTGCGCGAAGGGATGAAAGTAGTGATTGCCGGACGTCCTAACGCCGGTAAATCGAGCCTGTTAAACGCGCTGGCTGGCCGTGAAGCGGCAATCGTGACTGATATCGCCGGAACCACGCGTGACGTGCTACGTGAGCATATCCACATTGACGGAATGCCGCTGCATATCATCGATACCGCCGGGCTACGTGAAGCCAGTGACGAAGTGGAACGTATTGGTATCGAGCGCGCGTGGCAGGAAATTGAACAGGCCGACCGGGTGCTGTTTATGGTCGATGGCACCACGACAGACGCCGTTGATCCGGCAGAGATCTGGCCGGAATTTATCGCCCGTCTGCCAGCGAAACTGCCGATCACCGTGGTGCGCAATAAAGCCGATATCACCGGCGAAACGCTGGGAATGAGTGAAGTGAACGGTCATGCGTTGATTCGTCTGTCTGCAAGGACTGGCGAAGGCGTGGACGTGCTGCGTAACCATCTCAAACAGAGCATGGGCTTTGACACCAATATGGAAGGCGGCTTCCTGGCGCGCCGTCGCCACCTACAGGCGCTGGAACAGGCAGCGGAGCATTTGCAGCAAGGTAAAGCGCAACTGTTGGGTGCCTGGGCGGGCGAACTGCTGGCGGAAGAGTTGCGCCTGGCACAGCAGAACTTAAGCGAAATCACCGGGGAATTTACCTCTGATGATTTGCTGGGGCGGATTTTCTCCAGCTTCTGTATTGGTAAGTAACCGCGCTTACGAAGCCGCATTCTGACTGTCAGATGCGGCTTCGCTTCATTGTTAGCACTCCTGTTATTCCTCAACCCTTTTTTTAAACATTAAAATTCTTACGTAATTTATAATCTTTAAAAAAAGCATTTAATATTGCTCCCCGAACGATTGTGATTCGATTCACATTTAAACAATTTCAGAATAGACAAAAACTCTGAGTGTAATAATGTAGCGGCGTGTCTTTCGAGGATAAGTGCATTATGAATATCTTACATATATGTGTGACCTCAAAATGGTTCAATATTGACAACAAGATTGTCGATCACCGCCCTTAATTTACCCTTCTGTAGCCATCACCAGAGCCAAACCGATTAGATTCAATGTGATCTATTTGTTTGCTATATCTTAATTTTGCCTTTTGCAAAGGCCATCTCTCATTTATTTACTTGTTTTAGTAAATGATGGTGCTTGCATATATATCCGGCGAATTAATCGGTATTGCAGATGTAATATTCACAGGGATCACTGTAATTAAAATAAATGAAGGATTATGTAATGGAAAACTTTAAACATCTCCCTGAACCGTTCCGCATTCGTGTTATTGAGCCAGTAAAACGTACCACTCGCGCTTATCGTGAAGAGGCAATTATTAAATCCGGTATGAACCCGTTCCTGCTGGATAGTGAAGATGTGTTTATCGATTTGCTGACCGACAGCGGCACCGGGGCGGTGACGCAGAGTATGCAGGCCGCGATGATGCGTGGCGACGAAGCTTACAGCGGCAGCCGCAGCTACTATGCGTTAGCCGAGTCAGTGAAAAATATCTTTGGTTATCAATACACCATTCCGACTCACCAGGGCCGTGGTGCAGAGCAAATCTATATTCCGGTACTGATTAAAAAACGCGAGCAGGAAAAAGGCCTGGATCGCAGCAAAATGGTGGCATTCTCTAACTATTTCTTTGATACCACGCAGGGCCATAGCCAGATTAACGGCTGTACCGTGCGTAACGTCTATATCAAAGAAGCCTTCGATACTGGCGTGCGTTACGACTTTAAAGGTAACTTTGACCTTGAGGGATTAGAACGCGGTATTGAAGAAGTTGGTCCGAATAACGTGCCATATATCGTTGCGACCATCACCAGTAACTCTGCAGGTGGTCAGCCGGTTTCACTGGCAAACTTAAAAGCGATGTACAGCATCGCGAAGAAATACGATATTCCGGTGGTAATGGACTCCGCGCGCTTTGCTGAAAACGCCTATTTCATCAAGCAGCGTGAAGCAGAATACAAAGACTGGACCATCGAGCAGATCACCCGCGAAACCTACAAATATGCCGATATGCTGGCGATGTCCGCCAAGAAAGATGCGATGGTGCCGATGGGCGGCCTGCTGTGCATGAAAGACGACAGCTTCTTTGATGTGTACACCGAGTGCAGAACCCTTTGCGTGGTACAGGAAGGCTTCCCGACATATGGCGGCCTGGAAGGCGGCGCGATGGAGCGTCTGGCCGTAGGTCTGTATGACGGCATGAATCTGGACTGGCTGGCTTATCGTATCGCGCAGGTGCAGTATCTGGTCGATGGTCTGGAAGAGATTGGCGTTGTCTGCCAGCAGGCGGGCGGTCACGCGGCATTCGTTGATGCCGGTAAACTGCTGCCGCATATCCCGGCAGATCAGTTCCCGGCACAGGCGCTTGCCTGCGAGCTGTATAAAGTCGCCGGTATCCGTGCGGTAGAAATTGGCTCTTTCCTGTTAGGCCGCGATCCGAAAACCGGTAAACAACTGCCATGCCCGGCAGAACTGCTGCGTTTAACCATTCCGCGTGCAACATATACTCAAACACATATGGACTTCATTATTGAAGCCTTTAAACATGTGAAAGAGAACGCGGCGAATATTAAAGGGTTAACCTTTACCTACGAACCGAAAGTATTGCGTCACTTCACCGCAAAACTGAAAGAAGTTTAATTAACACTACAGAGTGGCTATAAGGATGTTAGCCACTCTAATTCCCTACATCCTCAATAACAAAAATAGCCTTCCTCTAAAGGTGGCATCATGACTGATCAAGCTGAAAAAAAGCACTCTGCATTTTGGGGTGTTATGGTTATAGCAGGTACAGTAATCGGTGGAGGTATGTTTGCTTTACCTGTTGATCTTGCTGGCGCCTGGTTTTTCTGGGGTGCCTTTATCCTTATCATTGCCTGGTTTTCAATGCTTCATTCCGGGTTGTTGTTATTAGAAGCAAATTTAAATTATCCCGTCGGCTCCAGTTTTAATACCATCACCAAAGATTTAATCGGTAACACCTGGAACATTATCAGCGGTATTACCGTTGCCTTCGTTCTCTATATCCTCACTTATGCCTATATCTCTGCTAATGGTGCGATCATTAGTGAAACGATATCAATGAATTTGGGTTATCACGCTAATCCACGTATTGTCGGGATCTGCACAGCCATTTTCGTTGCCAGCGTATTGTGGATAAGCTCGTTAGCCGCCAGTCGTATTACCTCATTGTTCCTCGGGCTGAAGATTATCTCCTTTGTGATCGTGTTTGGTTCTTTCTTCTTCCAGGTCGATTACTCCATTCTGCGCGATGCCACCAGCACCACGGCGGGAACGTCTTATTTCCCGTATATCTTTATGGCTTTGCCGGTGTGTCTGGCGTCATTTGGTTTCCACGGCAATATTCCCAGCCTGATTATTTGCTATGGAAAACGCAAAGATAAGTTAATCAAAAGCGTGGTATTTGGTTCGCTGCTGGCGCTGGTGATTTATCTCTTCTGGCTCTATTGCACTATGGGGAATATTCCGCGCGAAAGCTTTAAGGCGATTATCTCCTCAGGCGGCAACGTTGATTCGCTGGTCAAATCGTTCCTTGGCACCAAACAGCATGGCATTATCGAGTTTTGCCTGCTGGTGTTCTCTAACTTAGCTGTTGCCAGTTCGTTCTTTGGTGTCACGCTGGGGTTGTTCGATTATCTGGCGGACCTGTTTAAGATTGATAACTCCCACGGCGGGCGTTTCAAAACCGTGCTGTTAACCTTCCTGCCACCTGCGTTGTTGTATCTGATCTTCCCGAACGGCTTTATTTACGGGATCGGCGGTGCCGGGCTGTGCGCCACTATCTGGGCGGTCATTATCCCCGCAGTATTGGCAATCAAAGCTCGCAAGAAGTTTCCCAATCAGATGTTCACGGTCTGGGGCGGCAATCTTATTCCGGCGATTGTCATTCTCTTTGGTATAACCGTAATTTTATGCTGGTTCGGTAACGTCTTTAACGTGTTACCTAAATTTGGCTAAATCCTTAAAGAAGCCAGCCATTCGCTGGCTTCTTGCCTGTCAGGAAATCTCTTTTGTCCAAATGGCAACTCGCCTGATCCTCCTTCACCACGTATGCTTTGCGTCACCTTACTATCAGGACGCTTTAGCCCATGTCCCGCTTTTTGATTTGTAGTTTTGCCCTGGTTTTACTTTATCCCGCCGGAATTGATATGTACCTCGTTGGTTTACCGCGCATCGCCGCCGATCTCAATGCCAGCGAAGCGCAGTTGCATATTGCGTTCTCCGTTTATCTGGCGGGCATGGCAGCTGCGATGTTATTTGCCGGTAAAGTGGCCGATCGTTCAGGGAGAAAGCCTGTCGCCATACCAGGCGCGGCGCTATTTATTATCGCCTCGGTGTTCTGTTCACTGGCTGAAACCAGCACGTTATTTCTTGCAGGGCGCTTTCTACAGGGGCTGGGCGCGGGCTGTTGTTACGTGGTGGCGTTCGCCATTTTGCGCGACACGCTGGACGATCGACGTCGGGCTAAAGTGCTGTCGTTACTCAACGGCATTACCTGCATCATTCCGGTGTTAGCGCCAGTGCTCGGACATCTGATTATGCTTAAATTCCCGTGGCAGAGTCTGTTCTGGACAATGGCAACGATGGGCATCGCGGTACTGATGTTGTCTTTGTTTATTTTAAAAGAAACGCGCCCAGCGTCCCCCGCTGCTTCGGACAAACCACGAGAAAATAGCGAGTCGCTGCTTAATCGGTTTTTCCTCAGCCGTGTTGTTATCACCACCCTCAGCGTTTCGGTGATCCTCACTTTCGTCAATACATCGCCGGTATTGCTGATGGAAATCATGGGTTTTGAGCGCGGAGAATACGCCACCATTATGGCGTTGACCGCTGGCGTCAGCATGACCGTTTCATTCTCCACGCCATTTGCGCTGGGAATTTTTAAGCCACGTACGTTGATGATCACCTCGCAGGTGTTATTCCTTGCAGCGGGGATCACCCTTGCCGTTTCACCTTCCCATGCGGTTTCTCTGTTTGGTATCACGCTGATTTGCGCCGGTTTCTCGGTAGGTTTTGGCGTAGCGATGAGTCAGGCGTTAGGACCATTTTCATTACGCGCGGGCGTAGCCAGCTCGACCTTAGGTATTGCGCAGGTTTGCGGTTCGTCACTGTGGATTTGGCTGGCAGCGGTGGTTGGTATCGGCGCATGGAATATGCTGATCGGGATTCTGATTGCCTGTAGCATAGTGAGCCTGTTGCTGATTATGTTCGTCGCGCCTGGACGCCCCGTTGCCGCTCATGAAGAAATCCATCACCACGCTTGATCTCAATCTGCTGCTCTGTCTGCAACTGCTGATGCAGGAGCGCAGCGTGACCAAAGCGGCGAAGCGGATGAACGTGACCCCTTCAGCGGTGAGTAAGTCGCTGGCAAAGTTAAGAGCGTGGTTTGACGACCCGCTCTTTGTGAACTCACCGCTGGGCCTGTCGCCCACACCGCTAATGGTCAGCATGGAGCAAAATCTGGCGGAATGGATGCAAATGAGCAATCTGCTGCTGGATAAACCGCACCACCAGACACCGCGCGGCCTGAAGTTTGAGTTGGCGGCGGAATCGCCGCTGATGATGATCATGCTTAATGCGCTGTCGAAACGGATCTACCAACGTTACCCGCAGGCGACCATCAAACTACGTAACTGGGATTACGATTCCTTAGATGCCATTACTCGTGGTGAAGTGGATATTGGTTTTTCCGGTCGCGAAAGCCATCCTCGCTCGCGGGAGCTGTTAAGCTCGCTACCGTTAGCCATTGATTATGAAGTGCTGTTTAGTGATGTACCCTGCGTCTGGTTACGCAAAGATCATCCGGCACTGCATGAAACGTGGAATCTGGACACCTTTTTACGTTATCCGCATATCAGCATTTGCTGGGAACAGAGCGACACCTGGGCGCTGGACAATGTGTTACAGGAGCTGGGGCGCGAACGCACGATTGCTATGAGCCTGCCGGAATTTGAGCAGTCACTGTTTATGGCAGCGCAACCCGACAATCTGCTACTGGCGACCGCGCCGCGCTACTGTCAGTACTACAATCAACTCCATCAACTGCCGTTGGTTGCTCTTCCTCTCCCGTTTGACGAAAGCCAGCAAAAAAAGCTGGAAGTTCCTTTTACCCTGCTGTGGCATAAACGGAACAGCCATAATCCGAAGATCGTCTGGTTACGGGAAACCATTAAAAACCTTTACGCGTCGATGGCATAACCGAATCGTATGAAACGCGACCCAATTTCACAATAAAATGTAAAAAAGTTGTAATAAGCTTGTCTGAATCGAACTTTTAGCCGCTTTAGTCTGTCCATCATTCCAGTAAATGATTACTCTTATATTCATAATGGACCATTAAGCATGGAGCGAAAAATGGCGACTCACTTTGCCCGAGGGATTTTAACGGAAGGACATCTGATTTCTGTTCGTCTCCCCTCCCAGTGTCATCAAGAAGCCCGAAACATTCCCCCTCATCGTCAAAGCCGTTTTCTGGCGTCCAGAGGTTTACTCGCAGAACTGATGTTCATGCTGTATGGCATTGGCGAATTGCCGGAAATCGTCACCCTGCCGAAAGGTAAACCGGTTTTCAGTGATAAAAATTTGCCTTCGTTTTCTATTTCCTATGCCGGGAATATGGTTGGCGTGGCGTTAACAACCGAAGGTGAATGTGGCCTCGATATGGAACTACAGCGTGCGACGCGCGGGTTTCATAGCCCACACGCGCCCGATAACCACACCTTTTCCAGCAATGAATCGCTATGGATCAGTAAACAAAACGATCCTAACGAAGCGCGGGCGCAGCTCATCACGCTGCGCCGAAGCGTGCTAAAACTAACCGGTGATGTTTTGAATGACGATCCGCGCGATCTGCAGCTGCTGCCCATTGCCGGACGCCTGAAATGTGCTCATGTAAATCATGTAGAAGCGTTATGCGACGCGGAGGACGTGCTGGTGTGGTCCGTGGCGGTCACGCCCACGATTGAAAAGCTCAGTGTCTGGGAGTTAGATGGCAAACACGGCTGGAAAAGCCTGCCGGATATTCACAGCCGCGCCAACAATCCTACCAGCCGGATGATGCGTTTTGCCCAGCTCTCTACCATGAAGGCTTTTTCGCCAAATTGATAGACAACCACAGGAGTCATTATGTCTGAAAAATTGCAGGTGGTTACGTTACTGGGGAGCCTGCGCAAAGGCTCATTTAATGGCATGGTTGCACGTACCCTGCCGAAAATTGCTCCGGCAAGCATGGAAGTCAATGCGTTACCTTCCATTGCCGACATTCCCCTGTATGACGCTGACGTACAGCAGGAAGACGGTTTTCCAGCAGCGGTTGAAGCTCTGGCGGAACAGATCCGTCAGGCTGACGGTGTGGTGATCGTCACGCCGGAATATAACTACTCGGTACCAGGTGGGCTGAAAAATGCCATCGACTGGCTTTCCCGCCTGCCGGATCAACCGCTGGCCGGTAAACCTGTGTTGATTCAGACCAGCTCAATGGGCGTGATTGGCGGCGCGCGCTGTCAGTATCACCTGCGCCAGATTCTGGTTTTCCTCGATGCAATGGTGATGAACAAGCCGGAATTTATGGGCGGCGTGATTCAGAACAAAGTTGATCCGCAAACCGGAGAAGTGATTGATCAGGGTACGCTGGACCACCTGACCGGGCAATTGACCGCATTTGGTGAGTTTATTCAGCGAGTTAAGATCTAAATAAAAAACCCGCCAGCAATCATGCATGGCGGGTTTTTAATGCGCTATCGATTTTAATGGGCGTCGATAAAGACAATCTTCAGGATAAACAGCAGCGCAACGATGATTACGCACGGGCTAAGGTCACGCAGACGCCCGGTACCAATCTTCATCACGCAGTAGGAGATAAAGCCCAGCGCAATACCTTCGGTAATCGAAAAGCTGAACGGCATCATCACGGCGGTAATAAACGCCGGAACAGATTCAGTAAGATCCTGCCAGTTCACGCGAGCAAGACTTGAGGTCATCAACACGCCAACGTAAATCAGCGCACCAGCTGCAGCGTAGCCTGGCACCATCCCCGCCAGCGGCGACAGGAAGATAACCAGCAGGAACAGCAGACCGACAACGACTGCCGTCAGACCAGTACGACCACCAACGGAAACGCCGGAAGAGGACTCGATATACGCCGTAACAGAAGAAGTACCGATAAACGAACCGGTAACAGAAGAGATACTGTCGACATACAGCGCCTGCTTCATGCGCGGGAATTTCCCCTTCTCATCTGCCAGACCTGCTTTATCGGTCACACCAATCAGCGTACCGGAGGAGTCAAACAGGTTGACCAGCATGAAAGAGAAAATCACCCCAGCCAGGCCGAGGTTAAACGACCCGGCTAAATCTACATGACCCACGACAGTCATTACGCTCGGCGGCGCAGAAACGATGCCATTGTAGTGGACATCACCCAGCATCCAGCCCAGCAGCGTCGTCACCACGATGGAAACCAGCACCGCCGCGTGAATGTTGCGCGAGGCCAGAATGGCGATGATGAAGAAACCGAGGATCCCCAGCAGCACGCTGTGAGAAGTCAGATTACCGATGCTGACCAGCGTTTCCGGGTTAGCGACAATCACACCTGCGTTTTTCAGTCCCATCATACCAATGAACAGACCGATACCGCTGGTAATACCCACACGCAGACTCACCGGAATGTTGGCTATCATCCAGTAGCGAACGCGGAAAATCGTCAGTAACAGCAGACCTATCGCGCCCCAGAAGATTGCGCCCATCCCGACCTGCCACGGCAAGCCCATCGCCTGTACAACGACAAAAGCGAAGAACGCATTCAGGCCCATAGCGGGTGCCAGTGCAACTGGCAGGTTAGCAAACAGTCCCATCATAATACTGCCGAATGCAGCAATCAGACAGGTAGTGACGAAGACGGCGCTGGTATCCATGCCAGCAACGCCAAGAATTTGCGGGTTAACAAAAACGATGTAAACCATCGTCAGGAAGGTGGTAAAACCAGCGATCACTTCGGTCCGTGCCGTCGTGCCATGATCGCGCAGTTTAAACACGCGTTCCAGCATCCCCTGGCCAGAAGCCTGGGTTGTGTGTTGTTGACTCATTATCTATTTCCGAACAAGGAGGGAAAATCCGTCGCTATCGTATACCAAAATGAGACAATATGGACGGCTGAAGATAACTTTTTTCATTGTATTTGCTTATACGGCAACGATTGCGTCATGCGAATTGGCATGACGAAAACGTTAAACTAACGATAAAGGAAAGACATGTCCCAGATAGAAGCGGTATTTTTCGACTGCGACGGTACGCTGGTCGATAGCGAGGTCATTTGCTCTCGCGCCTATGTCACGATGTTCAGGGAATTTGGCATTAACGTTGACCTGGAGGAGATTTTTACCCGTTTTAAAGGCGTAAAACTCTACGAAATCATCGACATCATCAGTAAAGAACAGGGCGTGACGATGGTCCAGGCCGATGCCGAGCACGTTTACCGCGCAGAAGTAGCACGTCTGTTTGATACCGAACTTGCGGACATCGCAGGAGCGAACGAATTGCTGGCGAGCATTAACGTGCCGATGTGCGTCGTCTCTAACGGTCCGGTCAGCAAAATGCAGCATTCGCTGGGTAAGCTCAACATGCTGCACTACTTCCCGGAAAAACTGTTCAGCGGCTACGATATCCAGCGTTGGAAGCCCGACCCGGCGTTAATGTTCCATGCGGCAAAAGCGATGAATGTGAACGTTGAAAACTGCATTCTGGTCGATGACTCCAGCGCCGGTGCGCAATCAGGGATAGATGCCGGAATGGAAGTGTTTTACTTCTGCGCTGACCCGCACAATAAACCGATCGTTCATCCGAAAGTCACCACCTTTACCGAGCTGGGGCAGCTGCCTGCGCTCTGGAAGGCACGCGGCTGGAATATAGCGCGATAATCGTCTCCTTACTTCAACGCTTACACATCAGTCACGCTGGTTTGAGATAAAGAATACCAGGTGTCTGATGAGTAAGCGTCTATTCCCTATGAATAATTTATGTCGTTATTCGTCCTGTCATCCACCCTCTGCATAGTTAAGCCTGGGTTATATTTTTTACAATATCGGGATACCGTTCGAACCATTCCAGAATATTAAGCATCGCGTTACTGAGATTTTTATCAATTTTATATTGATTCTCGCGTCTATGATTTTGAACAATATTAAGCTTAGAACGTATCTTATCGTCACACTCAGCAATTTTATCATTTAACACCTTTACTTCACCCTGTACTTCTTTACTATTCCACTTGTCCCTTTTGTTATCAAACAAAGTCCTTTTATCATCTACTGATTTATCACGACTTATGGTTAACTCTTTAATTTCTCGCAATAAGTCATCGTAATCTTTAATGGAAGCTCTTATTTGCTGATAGTTTTTTAATAAATCCTGCCTGTTAATTGAAAATGCACTGGATAAATATTGAAAATCGCGAGCAAACTTATTTAGCCTTGAGTCGTAATCTGTCTTAAAAGATTTTATATGTTCCAGTTGGTTTGATAGCGCTTCAATTTGTTTTTCTTCAACACCTTCAAAAATGGGTGCAAGTTCCTTATAATCAAATGTTACATTTGTAGCAGATTTTTTATGAGACTCCTTTATTTGCTTTTGGACATATTCTTTTGGATTCTCAGTAAGTATTGTTCCATCTGGCGGCGGAATCATTTTATTTATTATAGATTCAACAAACTTAATCCGGTCACTTTCTATCATATTGTTAATGATATTTTGTGCATTTTCCTGCATATCTTTAAAAATAAAAAACTCAACCCTACTATTATTAAAATGATATTTTCGCTCGTACGATTTATTTTCACCATAAAGTGTAGACAGAAACGACTCTAACTCTAAAAATGCGTTTCTATATTTTTTATTAGCCTTTGACTCGGAATTATAAAAATTTATCATATCGATATTGATAGCACTTACCTTTTTTAAGAAATCAGGTATCTGTTCTTTACTTATAGCTCCGTCCAAATCCATATAAGTGTATTCTCGCGCTGTAAGACCATTTATTGAATAATTTGTATTTGGATCAATAGCACAGTCTTTGCACCTATCTCCACTGTAATAACAGCCTAAACTTGCCCCAATTAAATTACTATTTTAAAAGAAAACATTATTGTTCTCTGTATTGTTCTTGCTAAATGAAGAGTTAATTCCTTTCTTTATATTATCTATACATTTCGAAAAATTATCATCTAACCTAAGATTTCTCGATCTTCTTTCAATATAATCAGAAAAATACTCATCGGGGTTAAACATATATTTATCTGAACCATCTTCACTAAGACCACTGTTTATTTTAACATGCTTCAAATTACAATTATAAAAGACAGTTCCGGTATCCTGCTCCCTTGTATCATCATAGTTAGACTTGTTGAACGAATTTGCTAAAAAATCCATTCTATGAGCATCAAGCCCTGCTATATTACAGTTATAAAAATGACTTAAAAGTATAATCTGGACAATATCCACCCTGAATTATGCAATCATGAACAAAAGACTGCATAAAAAGATAAGAACCTAATTTTTCATTAATACTTACAGGTTGTGTAACGTTGTAGACTTTAGACGTCTCACATCTATAATTTTCAATTTTGCATTTAGAAATAAAACAACCTTTAAACATACCTATTATTGGTTTATTGTTTTCGGAGCCCACAGTATTATTAACAGGCTCATAAAGCTGTATATTGTTGAATTAACAATCCTCGAAATAACAATTTTCAAAAACCGGACCTTCAAGGTTAGGACTGTTTATCACTCCTGAAAAAATTACATTTTTAAAACTACAATATTTTAATGAATTTAAAACATCTTTAGATAACGAAGATAAATTAATTGTTGTATTATTAATGGGAATTTTATTTTTAATCATCGTCGTAAGTTTTACAGAATAATCATCAAACGTTAATCTCTTCAAGGGAGAATTATCAAAATATGAATCATAAAGATAATTATCAAGCGTTAATCTCTCTGAAGAAACCTGTTTCTTTTCGTCATCATTCGGAGTCGCCCCCGTGTAGAGATTAAAGGTTCTACTCACAATAACTTCATTATTTTTATTTGTGGTGAAGTCTGTCTTAGTACTAAATCGCCATTGTTGTTCTATTTTTGCCAGAGATTTAATCTTATCGAACACCTCAGCTTTATTATCAACTTTCGTGACAAATTCGTAAATTAAGCCTTTAACTTCTTTAATATGAGAGCCGGGAAAAAGATCGCGGACAAACTCCCACAGCGTACGTTTTTTAAATAAATCCCCTTTGCCATCAAGAATATTTTCAATATCCTTCGAGTTTACATTATATTTCTTATTATTAATACTTACAGCAATTTTATCAGAATAGCCTTTATAATAAACCCTCTCCTTATTCATTGCTTCTAAAAAAGGATTAGTATTAACAAAAACATCTGGTTTTAATTTAACGGCCATAAACCCTCCGGCGTGCAATATTGAGTTGTTTTGTTTGAAAAACAATAACTTCTATGTTATTAATTAACTGTACTGCTAGTTAGGTTAGCAACAAGTATTACTTATATTACCGCTGAATACTGTAAAAAATAGCTCATTATTTCCATTTTAACCCAGGGTGTTTACCCTGGATTTGAAATTTTTAGTGGGTTAACGGCACATTCCACGGGTTAACCACAACATCAGAAAATGAGCGTTTTTTATAGCTGCTTTTATTGTCGAGGTTAAAATAAAGAGATTTTATTAAATTTTATCAAGGTGATTTATGGATAATCTTATTGGCACACCACCAAACTACGTAGTTCCCCATAAGTATATAGACATGGAGCAAATGGAATATTTATGTCATCTCAAACGTTTTTCTAAATCACCTGACGATTTTTTGATAACTGGTCAGAGAGAGGACCTTTTTACATATAAATATATTTTAGATGGCTCATTTTCAAATTTACAGCATTTATTTCCTAAAGGACAACTACAGAAGATACAACAGCGATTAAGTTCTCTTATGTATAAAAACAAGTTTCATTGTTTTCATGTTTTTTTATTAAAACCATGCTCAATTGAGAGTATTCCAGTCCCAAATTCCGATTACGCCATCTTTGATGACGAAATGCCATTTACATTAACTGATGAACAGATCAAAAATATTTCTTTTTTAAACGCATATCACATAGAAAAGAAAGGAAACCACGACATTGTTACATTTGATTTTATGAGTGCTGATCACCACCATAATTTTAGCACAACCATAGCTTTAACAAATGATAGTTTCCATATATCTTCAATAAACAACCATAATGCACAGGTTATATTCGATGAAAACTTCCATTTATATCCCAATGAATTACCAGAATCATCACAGTGGTGTTATCAGTTAATAAAAAACATGATTTCTTTATATTGCAGATACAATAACAACTTCAAAATCAAAAAAACGTGTTCTTTTGATTTTAAAGATAAATCTTTTTGTCATTCCAGGTTGCAATATATAACGTTTATTGCATGTTTATTTTCACATGCCAACATGAAATGTTCGACATTTCATGATGTTAATCTGGATATGTGTGAGATAAAGAATTGCAATTTTGACAATTTAGAAATGAATTTTATTTCATGCGTCGGGACAAATTTTAGCGGTTCTACATTTAATAATGTAAAAACAACAACAGCGCAACTAATTAAGACACCGACAAAGTGGACGAATAATATTCTAAATTATTGGTTCTCCAGTTGTAATAACCGTAATATCATCTTCACACTTAATACAATATCTGATAGAGATATAAAATTAAAAGGTGTCAAGGATATATTATTATCATTGGTTGACCAAAAAGCTAATATTTATAGTGTAAGGCAAGATCTTCTGGATTTCCTTAATAGTGATTTATATAAAAATGATAGCGAGATTCTTTCTTATAAAGAATCAATAATGTTGTTTTGTGCTGAATAGCCGAAAATAGATGATTCAGATTAACTACCGCACTCTATGTTGTGTTTATATCCATGTCAGGAAACAGGTCATTTGCGAATCCTGACACCAGACTATGACTGTCGCCCAGGGATAGTCCACAACCGCTGGAAGCAGTCTCATTTCAGCAGGATAAAACCGTAGAGTGCGATTGCGATGAATAATAAATACAGACTTATTATTCCAGTCTGTTTTATTGCGTTGAATCATTCAACTGACCCAGTTAGTAAAATGCACCATTCACTCGGAAAACTCAACATATTGCACTATTATACGCCGTCTGGAAAGGGCGTAGCAGTGATATAACAATTTAATCGTCTCCCAACGTCAACGCTTACACATCAACTACACTGGTTTAATTAAAGTACACCAGATTTCTGATGCGTAAGCGTCTTTTCGTATAACCTCATTATCATAGGAACGACTTGATCCGTTTATTTATATGCCATGTTATTAAGTATCAGTTTTCTTAATAGCTTCCACCATAAGTTGATTTTCTTTTAGCCAACGACTGATATTTTGAACTACATCATTAAGTGTATTTTCTTGTTCATACTCTTTCTCCAATCTCTCTGTTTCATCCTTAAGCTTTACAATCTCTTTATCTATTGTTGCTTTTTCGTCATCTATTTTATTTAGTGTTTCATTAATCTTACGAATTTTGGCTGCATCTTTTTTATCTTCTTTATTTAACATACCGCTCTCCTCACTCAATTCAACCTTAGTTTTGACTAGATTATTTCTTAGCATAAAAAGGGCGGCTTCTTTTTGTTTTTTAACAGTATAATTTTCTTTATTATAGCTATTATTTTTCTCAATTACCCTCCGTAAATATTGCTCAATGCCAGAGAATAAATCGACTTCATCATCTGCATATTTTGATACTTCTCTATAATCCCTGTAATTTATTTTCGTTCTTTCCTTAAATTTATTCAACGCTAAAAAAATATTTTGCATTTTATTAAAACTTTCAAAATCATCATCTTTATGATTTTCATTATATTCTTTGTAAATATCGCGCAAATCATTAAAATTAAAGTGGAAGTGAAATGTTTTGCTGTTTAAAATAGCAGAGCGATTTATTTTTAAATAGTTACGCTCATCGTAAGGTCTTTGCCAAAAGAATCCAGTATAGAGCTTATGCATGAAATTCACTTTATCAATATCTATTTCATTGGCTATATCTTTTTCTCTATTGAACAAAACTTTTAATATAATATATTGTATAGCTTCACCATTAAGTTGATATTTTTTTCCTTCATCATCAAGATTGAAGCTACCCAGCTTAACCAACAAAGATTGTAAATATAATAGTTTATTTGTGTGATTATTTATCACATTATCGCCATGGTTATCAAAATCTTCTATCCGTGAATTAATTTCCATTAACTTTTCCATGAAAGGTGAAATGTCATTTTCAGCTATAGCTCCTTTCATGTCCATATAAACAGGAATACTAATCTGGGTGTTCGCAGCAAGATTACCACTTAACCAAGTGGTTGAAGGATCAATAGCACAATCATTCAAGGTAATTCCATTGATTGACTCGCCCAAACAAGTTTCAAGTAAATTGCAATTACTAAGTTTTAAATATTTTTCTATATCACCAGCAACGTATTTATCATTTATATAATGACAATCACTCATATTAGGGAAAATATTAATGTAGATAAGGTCAGAAATGCGTTTATCCAGATTAAGTTTACCTCCATCCTTTTTGAAATATTCTCTGGGATCAAAATCCAGTAAATCTTTGCGAATTCCATTTCGCTTGCATGTCATATCAGCGGAGCTAAAATCACAATTATAAAAATGATTATCATATTTATATTCACGTCTATAATCGTGATAAAACGAAGTCCCTATGAAATCCATTTCAGCACCATTAAGCTTTGCTATTTTACAACATAACAAACTGCTTGCAATAACACTTGCATTTTTACACACTCCATCCTGAAGAGCACATTTATATACAAATGACTGCATAAACAGATATGCACCAACCGGCTTACCCACATTGGGATCTTGGTTTACAGAGTATATTTTTGATGTATCTATGTTAAAGTTTTTTATTTCACATTGATACAGAAAATACCCTTTAAACACGCCGTAAATAGGTATTTCATTATTTATTTTTACTCAACGCCTGGAGCTAACAAGTGACACATTCTCAAATTTACAGCCCTCAAAAAAACAATTTTCAAATACTGAACCATTAAGATTTTCGTAAGATATATCACCAGTGAATGTCACATTTTTAAAGTTACAATATTTTAAAGATGCCAGGGCTTCTTTTTCCAGTGCAGATAAATCAATTGTGATATTTTCAAAGGGGATTTTATTTTTTAAATATACGCTAAGCTTTTCATTATCATTTGGGAACTGCATTTTCAGCATCCCTGATTGAAAAGCCTTCTGATCAAAATGAATATCATGCTTATAAATATCCAAGCTGAGTTCTTCTGAAAATAAAGAACGCATTGTGTTTTTTTCAGCATCATTATGATGATCTTGCGCATTAATATTTATATTAAATACTCTACTAACAATAATGTCTTTATTTTCATCTACAGTAAATTCTGTAGTCGCATTAAAACGCCATTGTTGATCTTGATCGGCGAGAGATTTAATTCTATTAAACATCTCAACTTTATCACCAGTTTCCGTCACAAAATCTACAATGGCTTGCTTAGCCTCCTTAATATGATACATGGGAAAAAGATCGAGTATAAATTCCCAAAGACTTCGTTTAAGAAAAGATTGACTATCACCACCTAAAATGTTTGTTATATCTTTATGAGTAACTGAATACTTATCCACATCATCAAGAAACAAATCAATTTTTCCTGAATATTTTTTCGTTCTATTTTTTTCATTCAGATTTTCATCTGGCATTTTAGTCAGAGTAGCAAATTTATCTGTAACTGTACTATATGATGATATAGCCATAATCATTTCTCCTGAACACAATATTTATTCGCCCGAGCACAACACATTGCCGATTTATCTAAAAAAAGAACACTTTGGTGTTGTTTTGATACGATTATGACTAAACCACCTATGAATACTGTAAAAAATCGCTCATTTTTTATGTTTCGATATAGGGCTTTTACCCTGGTTTATGTTTTTTTTCCATTTTCTGTGCAGGTAGCGATATAAATAAAAAGAATAACAAAAATGTTTTTATAGCGGGGCACTACATTAAAAGTAAAAATAATTCAAATGAAATAATGTATATGCAATGTACTGGTGAGAGTTTCGAGGTGAGTTTGTGTGGCAATATTTCAGGGAGAAAGTGTATCAGCCCGGTAACTATGTATGACCGGGCTGATTGCCAGATGCGGCAAAAAGCTTTATCTGGCCTGGAGTTAGCCTACTCTTTCGGGTCTTTTCCCGCCAGCAGTTTATCCAGCTCATCACCGCCTACATGACGGAAATCCTGCCCCTTCACGTAGTAGAAGATAAACTCACAAATATTCTGGCAGCGGTCGCCAATACGTTCGATAGAACGCGCACAGAACAGCGCGGTAAGTACGCTCGGAATGGTGCGCGAATCTTCCATCATGTAGGTCATCAGTTGACGAACAATACCTTCGTACTCCTGATCGACTTTTTTATCTTCACGATAAATACGTACCGCTTCGTCAATGTCCATCCGCGCGAACGCGTCCAGCACGTCGTGCAGCATCTGGATGGTATGACGGCCCAGCGACTCCAGACTTACCAGCAACGGCTGATGCTGCTGGGAGAATTTCTCCAGCGCAGTACGGCAGATTTTGTCCGCCACATCGCCAATACGCTCCAGCTCGGCAATGGTTTTACTGATCACCATCACCAGTCGCAGGTCGCTCGCCGTCGGCTGACGTTTGGCGATAATGCGCACGCAAGCTTCATCGATCGCCACTTCCATCATGTTGACGTTCTTGTCGCCTTCGATGACGCGCTTCGCCAGATCGCTGTCCTGGTTATGCATCGCGGTGATCGCATCAGAAAGCTGCTGCTCCACCATGCCGCCCATGGTCATCACCTGCGTGCGGATACTTTCCAGTTCGGCGTTGAACTGGCCGGAAATATGTTTATTAAGATTGAGACTGTCCATAACGCACTCCTGAATCAACCGTAACGACCGGTGATGTAGTCTTCTGTTTGTTTCTTCGCTGGCTTGGTGAACAGATCGTCCGTGTTGCTGAACTCAATCAATTCGCCCAGGTACATAAACGCCGTGTGGTCGGAACAACGCGCAGCCTGCTGCATGTTGTGGGTGACGATCACCACGGTGTAATCCTGCTTCAGTTCGGTGATCAGCTCTTCAATACGCCCGGTGGAGATGGGGTCGAGCGCCGAACATGGTTCGTCGAGCAGCAGCACTTCCGGGCGAATGGCGATACCACGCGCAATACACAGACGCTGTTGCTGACCACCAGAGAGAGAGTAACCGCTCTGGTGCAATTTATCTTTGGTTTCGTTCCACAATGCGGCTTTGGTCAATGCCCACTGCACGCGCTCGTCCATGTCGGCACGGGAGAGCTTCTCAAACAGACGGACGCCAAAGGCGATGTTGTCGTAAATGGACATCGGGAACGGCGTCGGTTTTTGGAACACCATGCCCACTTTCGCACGCAGCAGGGCGATATCCTGAGAGTTGGTCAGGATGTTGTCGCCATCGAGCAGAATTTCACCTTCCGCACGCTGCTCCGGGTACAGTTCAAACATTTTGTTGAAGGTACGCAGCAGCGTCGATTTACCGCAGCCGGACGGCCCGATAAACGCCGTAACCTGGTTTTTAGCGATATCCAGGTTGATGTTTTTCAGGGCATGGAATTTGCCGTAGTAGAAGTTCAAATTACGAACCTGAATTTTACTCGGGGCAGTTTCAACCATACTCATTGCAATCTTTTCCTCATCGTGCCTGATGCACTTCGCGAATCAGGCTTACCGTAGGCCGGATCAGGCGTTCACGCCGTATCCGGCAAAGTGTTAACCGTGTACAGAGTCAAAAAGGTGCTCGGTCGGTCCCCTCGCCCCTCTGGGGAGAGGGTTAGGGTGAGGGGAAAACCGTGTCAGCAATATCAACCGTGTTTATTCTTCGCAAAAACAACGCGCGCCAGAATGTTCAGCAGCAGTACGCACAGGGTAATAATCAATACCCCGGCCCAGGCCAGTTGCTGCCATTCCGCAAACGGACTCATCGCAAACTTAAAGATCGTTACCGGCAGGTTGGCGATCGGTTGCATCATGTCCGTGCTCCAGAACTGGTTGGAGAGCGCGGTAAACAGCAGCGGCGCGGTTTCACCAGCAATACGGGCAATCGCCAGCAGGATACCGGTCATAATCCCGGACACCGACGCTTTCAGCGTAATCGCGGAGATCATCTTCCACTTCGGCGTACCCAGCGCATAAGCCGCTTCACGCAGGCTGTCCGGCACCAGTTTCAGCATGTTCTCGGTGGTGCGAATAACAATCGGCACCTGCAACAGCGCCAACGCAATCACGCCCGCCCAGCCGGAGAAGTGCTCCATCTGCGCCACCACGATGGTGTAAACAAACAGACCAACCACAATCGATGGCGCAGAGAGCAGAATGTCGTTAATGAAGCGAATCACTTCTGCCAGCCAGGATTTACGACCATATTCAGCCAGATAAATCCCCGCCATAATGCCCAGCGGCGTACCGAATACCGTGGCCCACAAAATTAACAGCCCGCTACCCGCCAGAGCGTTCGCCAGACCACCACCTTCCGTATTGGGCGGCGGCGTCATTTCAGTGAACAGCGCCAGCGACATACCATCGATACCGCGAGTGATGGTGGACATTAAAATCCAGATCAGCCAGAACAGACCGAAGGCCATCGTCGCCATCGAGAGCGTCAGCGCAATACGGTTCTTGAGGCGGCGACGCGCCTGCATTTTGCGGCGGGATTCCGCCAGCGCCGCAGTGGTTTGCATTTCAACCATAGCCATTAGCGTGCCCCCTCATTCTTAGCCAGGCGCATAATCATAAACTTCGATGCGGCGAGGACGATGAAGGTAATCACAAACAGGATCAGGCCCAGTTCCATCAGTGCGGCAACGTGCAGACCGGATTCCGCTTCCGCAAATTCGTTCGCCAGCGCAGAGGTGATACTGTTGCCCGGCATGTACAGCGAGGCGCTGTCGAGCTGGTAGGTGTTACCGATAATAAAGGTCACCGCCATGGTTTCACCGAGCGCACGCCCCAGCCCCAGCATGATGCCGCCGATAACACCATTTTTGGTGAACGGAAGAACGATACGCCAGATAACTTCCCAGGTGGTGCAGCCAATACCGTAGGCCGACTCTTTCATCATCACCGGGGTTTGTTCGAACACATCGCGCATTACCGCCGCAATGTACGGAATGATCATGATGGCGAGGATCACGCCTGCCGCGAGGATACCGATACCAAATGCCGGGCCAGAGAACAGCGCGCCGACAATCGGGATATTCGACATGATATTGCCGACCGGCTCCTGGAAGTAAACGGCGAACAGCGGCGCAAAGATAAACAGGCCCCACATGCCGTAAACGATACTTGGAATGGCTGCCAGCAGCTCAATGGCGATACCCAGCGGGCGCTTCAGCCAGCCAGGAGCAAGCTCGGTCAGGAACAGGGCGATACCGAAACTCACCGGGACGGCGATCAGCAGCGCGATAAACGAGGTCACCAGCGTACCGTAGATCGGCACCAGCGCCCCGTAGATATCGTTCGGTGCATCCCACTCTTTGGTCCACAGGAAAGCCAGACCAAATTTCTGAATGCTCGGCCAGGAGGAGATGATCAGAGAGACAATAATGCCACCCAACATCAATAGCACAATCAGCGCCGCCAGTTTTACCAGCACGCTGAAAATTATGTCGCCCTTTTTACCCGGTGGGTTAAAAGCAGGCTTGGTTGCAGCCATAAGTTACTCTTCAGTTAAACGCGTTTACAAAGTCATTTTGTAATGCCGGATAAGCCGTTAATGCCTTATCCGGCCTGGAGTTTTATTAGTACAGCGGCTTACCGCTACTGTCTTTAATATTGGTCTTCCACGCAGCGCGAACCTGTTCAACTACGCTATCCGGCAGGCTGGCATAATCCAGGTCGTTCGCCTGTTTAGCCCCGGTTTTATACGCCCAGTCGAAGAATTTCAGCACTTCTGTGCCTTGTTCTGGTTTCTTCTGATCTTTGTGGATCAGAATGAACGTGGTAGAGGTAATAGGCCACGCATCTTCGCCTTTCTGGTTGGTCAGATCCTGAGCGAAGGTTTTGCTCCAGTCTGCGCCTTTTGCTGCATTAGCGAAGTTTTCCTCGGTAGGACTAACCGGTTTACCATCAGCGGAGATCAATTTGGTATACGCCAGGTTGTTCTGCTTCGCGTAAGCATATTCAACGTAACCAATTGCACCCGGCAGACGCTGAACGAACGCGGCGATACCGTCGTTACCTTTACCGCCCAGACCGATCGGCCATTTTACGGTAGAGCCAGTACCAACGTTGTTTTTCCACTCTTCGTTCACTTTCGCCAGGTAGCTGGTGAAGACGAAGGAAGTCCCGGAGCCATCTGCGCGGCGTACTACAGCAATGTTCTGTGAAGGCAGTTTCAGACCCGGATTCAATTTGGCGATGGCTTCATCATCCCACTTCTTAATTTTGCCCAGGTAGATATCGCCGAGGGTTTTACCATCCAGCACCAGCTCACCAGACTTCAGACCTGGAATGTTAACCGCCAGCACCACGCCACCAATCACGGTCGGGAACTGGAACAGACCTTCCTGAGCCAGTTTTTCGTCAGACAGCGGCGCGTCAGAAGCACCAAAATCAACGGTATTGGCGATAATCTGTTTTACGCCACCGGAAGAACCGATACCCTGGTAATTAACTTTATTACCGGTTTCTTTCTGGTAAGTGTCAGCCCATTTGGCATACACCGGCGCAGGGAAGGTTGCACCTGCACCTGTCAGGCTTGCTTCTGCAAACACAGAGAAAGCGCTCATCGATAAGGTCGCGGCGACAACTGTTGCGACGGTGGTACGCATAACTTTCATAATGTCTCCTGGGAGGATTCATAAAGCATTGTTTGTTGGCTACGAGAAGCAAAATAGGACAAACAGGTGACAGTTATATGTAAGGTTTATGACAGTTTTATGACAGAGAGAGAAAGTCTTCAGTCTGATTTAAATAAGCGTTTATATTCAGTTAATTACAAACATTAATAACGAAGAGATGACAGAAAAATTTTCATTCTGTGACAGAGAAAAAGTAGCCGAAGATGACGGTTTGTCACATGGAGTTGGCAGGATGTTTGATTAAAAACATAACAGGAAGAAAAATGCCCCGCTTACGCAGGGCATCCATTTATTACTCAACCGTAACCGATTTTGCCAGGTTACGCGGCTGGTCAACGTCGGTGCCTTTGATCAGCGCGACGTGGTAAGCCAGCAGCTGCAGCGGAACGGTGTAGAAGATTGGTGCAATCACCTCTTCCACATGCGGCATCTCGATGATGTGCATGTTATCGCTACTTACAAAACCCGCATCCTGATCGGCGAAGACATACAACTGACCGCCACGCGCGCGAACTTCTTCAATGTTGGATTTCAGTTTTTCCAGCAATTCGTTGTTCGGTGCAACGACGATAACCGGCATATCGGCATCAATCAGCGCCAGCGGACCGTGTTTCAGCTCGCCTGCAGCGTAGGCTTCAGCGTGAATGTAAGAGATCTCTTTCAGCTTCAATGCGCCTTCCAACGCGATTGGGTACTGATCGCCACGGCCCAGGAACAGCGCGTGATGTTTGTCAGAGAAATCTTCTGCCAGAGCTTCAATGCGTTTGTCCTGAGACAGCATCTGCTCAATACGGCTCGGCAGCGCCTGCAGACCATGCACGATGTCATGCTCAATGGAGGCATCCAGACCTTTCAGGCGAGACAGCTTCGCCACCAGCATCAACAGCACAGTTAACTGAGTGGTGAATGCTTTAGTGGATGCCACGCCGATTTCCGTACCGGCGTTGGTCATCAGCGCCAGATCGGATTCGCGCACCAGAGAAGAACCCGGAACGTTACAGATGGCCAGCGAACCAAGGTAACCCAGCTCTTTCGAAAGACGCAGGCCCGCCAGGGTATCCGCGGTTTCGCCAGACTGTGACAAGGTGATCATCAGGCTGTTACGACGCACGGCAGATTTGCGATAGCGGAATTCAGAGGCGATTTCGACGTCGCACGGAATACCTGCCAGCGATTCAAACCAGTAGCGGGAAACCATACCAGAGTTATAAGAAGTACCACAGGCGAGGATCTGAATATGCTCAACCTTCGACAGCAGTTCGTCGGCGTTCGGTCCCAGCTCGCTTAAATCAACCTGACCGTGACTGATGCGCCCGGTAAGGGTGTTTTTGATCGCGTTTGGCTGTTCGTAGATCTCTTTCTGCATGTAGTGACGGTAAATACCTTTATCGCCCGCGTCATATTGCAGATTGGATTCAATATCCTGACGTTTTACTTCCGCGCCAGTTTTATCGAAAATGTTTACCGAACGGCGAGTGATTTCCGCAATGTCCCCCTCTTCAAGGAAGATAAAGCGACGAGTCACTGGCAACAACGCCAGCTGGTCAGAAGCGATAAAGTTTTCGCCCATCCCCAGGCCAATCACCAGCGGGCTACCAGAACGTGCTGCCAGCAGGGTATCCGGGTGGCGGGAGTCCATGATCACTGTACCGTACGCACCACGCAGTTGCGGGATAGCACGTAGAACAGCCTCACGCAGAGTACCGCCCTGTTTCAGCTCCCAGTTCACCAGATGGGCAATCACTTCGGTGTCGGTTTCAGAAACGAAGGTATAGCCACGCGCTTTCAGCTCTTCACGCAGCGGTTCATGGTTTTCGATGATGCCGTTATGCACCACCACAATGTGTTCAGAAACATGCGGATGCGCATTCACTTCTGAAGGTTCACCGTGGGTCGCCCAGCGAGTGTGAGCAATACCGGTGCCGCCATGCAGAGGATGTTCTTCCGCTGCCTGAGCCAGCATCTGGACTTTACCGAGGCGACGCAGGCGGGTCATATGACCTTCTGCATCAACAACGGCCAGACCGGCAGAGTCATATCCGCGGTATTCCAGACGACGTAAACCTTCAAGAAGGATTTCTGCTACATCACGTTGCGCGATCGCGCCAACAATTCCACACATAGTTTTTGATTCCGATTTATATCGTTGTCGGTCAACCTGTATGCCCGTTTTTTCGGGCGCCCCGAGCCTTGTAGAGAGTGGGGTTATTTTTATAGTTACTGCTTGTGGGAGGGAGATTATGTTATCTCCTCATCCCATGTGACCGGGTTAGCCGGCCAGAATCACTTTTTCTTTACCGGACGACGCCAGCCTTCTTTCTGAGTCTGCGGCACACGGCTGATAGCTAATGCATTTTCGCCGACATTACGCGTCACAGTTGTACCCGCAGCAATGGTTGCACCTTTGCCTACTGTTACCGGGGCCACCAGCTGAGTGTCGGAACCGACAAACACATCGTCGCCGATAATGGTCTTAAATTTATTCGCACCATCGTAGTTGCAGGTAATGGTTCCCGCGCCGATGTTAACGTTATCGCCAATTTCCGCATCGCCCAGGTAAGTCAGATGACCAGCTTTTGAGCCTTTACCCAGACGCGCTTTTTTCATCTCAACGAAGTTACCGACGTGTGCACCTTCCAGCAACTCAGCACCAGGACGCAGACGGGCAAACGGGCCAATGGTACAGGCCGCCGCCAGATTCGCATCGTCCACAACGGTATACGGACTGATTTCGCAATCATCGCCAATCACGCTGTTTTTAATCACGCAACCGGTGCCGATTTTCACGCGATGACCGAGAGTCACGTTGCCCTCGATGATAACGTTAGTATCAATTTCAACATCGCGCCCGTGAGTAAGCGTACCGCGCAGATCAAAACGCGCCGGATCGCGCAGCATAACGCCTGCTAACAGCAGTTTTTCAGCCTGTTCGGACTGGTAAACGCGCTCCAGACGAGAGAGTTGCAGGCGGTTATTCACGCCTTCAACTTCGCTTAAACGTTGCGGATGAACGGCGACGATTTCGCGCCCTTCCTGATACGCCAGCGCAATAATGTCGGTGATGTAGTATTCACCCTGAGCGTTATTGTTGGTCAGCTTCGCCAGCCAGCGTTTCATATCTGCGCCGTTGGCAATCAGAATGCCGGTGTTGATCTCCTGAATCTGACGCTGCTCGTCGGTGGCATCTTTGTGCTCAACAATGCCGGTAACTTTGCCATTTTCACGGGTGATACGTCCATAACCGGTCGGATCATCCAGTTTCACCGTCAGCAGACCAATGCCACCCTGCGGTTTAGCATCACGCAGGCGCTGGAGTGTTTCGACAGAGATCAGCGGCACGTCGCCGTAGAGCATTAAAATGTCTTCATCATCGGCAAAGAAAGGTGCGGCCTGCTGCATTGCATGACCCGTACCCAGCTGCTCTGCCTGAAGCACCCAGTTAAGGTTGTCGTCTTTCAGCGCCTGTTTTAGCAGATCGCCGCCGTGACCGTACACCAGGTGAACGTG
>ERZ773131.670-NODE-670-length-28232-cov-4.954112_pt1 | contig 28232 bp, 20 predicted proteins | sample MGYA00511082_ERZ773131 | MGnify/ENA primary metagenome ERZ773131 (study PRJEB29015, sample SAMEA2737813) | human gut metagenome | biome: human gut; feature: human-associated habitat; material: faeces | place: China | collected 2012 ... | reverse complement strand
GCGTCAAGGAAGATGCCGCATCGCTCGGGGAACGGCACGATGTGGCAGTGCGGCTCAACGTAGGGACATGCGCTGTCGGCGAAACCGACGGCACACCGACCGGCGAAGAATCGGCCATTCACTCGCTTCGTGTCTATGCCTTTGTAAAAGGACAACTGGCGGGCCACGAGTTCCGGAGCGGAGACATGGAGACTCCGGCTACATTCTGGATGGATCTGACGATGACTTCCCTGACTACCGAAACGGTAGACTTCTACATCATCGCGAACGAGAAGGCCATGAGTACCCCAGGTGCCGAGAAAACCTTTACGGAAAATACTACGGAAGCGGAACTAAATGATTTCACGTTTACCACGCTGACACGAGATGTCCAAGCCTACGGACTTCCAATGTTCGGCAAGGAATCCAAAACAATCGACTTCTCGAAACTTTCTAACCGTCAGCCGATCGACCCCGGCCATTCGGGGCATACACCGCTGGAAGATGTCTTGACGTTCCAACTGAAGCGTCCCATAGGCAAGTTGGGCGTGTTCGCGGCCAAAGAAGCAGGTGAGGCAGGAGAGCTGTGTGTAACGGACCTGACCTTGCTGGAAGCCGGAACGCGTGCGTATAATTACCTGATGCCACAGACCGACGAAACGCTGAAACTGGCAGGCGCCATTGGTACCGGCGAGTTTTCACTCGTCCCCTCTTCAGCACCGGTAACGAAGACGCTGGCCACGAATATCACGCCCGAAGAGAGGCAGAACCCCGAAAACTACACGCCTGTACTGGGGGCTCCTTTTTATCCTTTCGAGAACCCTTGGGGCAGCGATTCGTGGAACACACCGGGTGATGAGCATGGAAACATCCTCAAAATCGGCTACACGTTCGACAGCGAGCCGCGCGAAGGTCTGGTCTATATGCCACGCATTGAAAGGAACAAGTATTATGCGGTATGCTGCCTGATGCACAACAGCGGCAAGATAACTGTCGCATACGATGTGGCCGACTGGGAGGACGGTGGAGATTATCAGTTGGAGTTCGATTACCCTTCCTATGAACTGCTGCAACCTTTCGGTGGAGGGACCGCCCCCTACGCGCAGCCGACGGTTTACTACAATGGCGGCGCATCATCGACAGCGGGAACCTACTCTTTTAGGTTCACCATCACAGGTCCTGTGAGACAGGAATGGCAGCCCACGCTGTTTGATGCCACAGCCGCAGACTATGAACTGACGGTATATCAAAACGTGGATGGTGTCAACACACTCGTGACACCGCCTTATGTGGCTTCCGATACAGCGTACGAAATCCGGGTAAGGGCACTGAAAGGCGAGAACGTGGACAAGCAGTTCTCGTTGGGCATCGCCTATACCCCGAAGTGGGATCCTTCGGGAAGCTCGCTCCTGCTGATCAACATGCAGAGCGGAGCCACGAACTGGACAGGAAGCGAGAGCACCGAGAAGATTGTAATCAAACAGGTTGACATACCTACAAACTAACAAGCGATGAGACGGATTATATACAATATGATGATTTGTTGTGCGGCGGCATGGCTTCTTGCCGCTTGCAGCAAAGATGACGATCTCCCCGGCGGGCAGACAGGAGGTAACGGCAACAGCATTATCCTCGACATCTCGTCGGGAGCGTTGCCGGTGAGTCGTGCTACCGTACCGGCCGAAGGGGCGGAGGTCGCAGTGAGCCATATCGACGTGCTGATTTTCAACGATACCGACGAGAAAACGAAGGTGTGGAGCGACCGGGTGAACGCGTCAGCCAATGAAACGGGACGGATTACACTGCCCGTAAAACGGTCGTCTTTTACGGAAAATGAGAGGTATTGGGTGTATCTGATCGCCAACAGCACCCACCCGGAAAAGGATTTTGAAAACCTCGCGAACCTGAACGCCTTGAAGGCGATGACGCAGGAGGACGAGAACATTCACCTGACAGGGAAAGACATTGAAGGTGTCCCGGGAACATTCCTCATGGACGGCATAGCCTATCCCGAAGGGAACGATGAACCGGCGGTTGCTGCTCCGGTCGTCCTCTACGACGGCTCGCAAGGGAATGACACGCGGCTGGCGGTCACGCTGCGCAGGGCAGCGGCAAAAGTCGTGGTGACCATCAACAAAGGCCAAGACGTGACTTTTGATTCCAAAGGCATAGGTTACTACCTGCGCAATATGCCCTATACCACATCGGTAGTGGCGGGTGCGGACGGTGCGGCAAAGCTGAGGAATACCGCTCTACCGAGGTCAGTTTGAAATCATCGTCGGCCATCTTTGAAATATCCGAGACAAGACCGCTAACCTCGCCTGCGGCAGCGTGAGCGCCCATCAACACCTTCCCGTTCAGGATGATGCCGCCGCCGATGCCGGTGCCCAGCACCAGCACAAGACCATTTTCCACACCGGCCAGCGCACCGGTCCAGCCCTCCGCTGCTGCGGCACACTTGCCATCGTTGGCGATGGTCACCGGCACGCCCAGCCGTGCCTCTACCTGCGCAGCAAAGGGCTGCTCCCACATAAAGGCACTGAGCATTCCACCGGTATGGGCGATGCCGTTTCTGGTATCGATGCGGCCCGGCATAGAGATGGCGCAGCCCACGAACTGGCCCTGAAGGGGAGCGGCAAAGCCCTCGATGACCGCCAGAAGGTCATCAATATTCGTCAGCGGTGTCGGAACCTTACCGCCGGAGATTTTCCGGGCCTGTTCATCGGCCAGGCTGTACTTGATAAACGTACCGCCGATGTCGATCAGAAGATACTGTTTCATCCTTTTCCTTCTTTCTTTTTCAGACAAATCCGAACAACGCTGCCACACTGAGCATCACCGGCAGGGTCAACAGTGACAGCAGAGTGCTCAGACAGACCATCTGCACAGCGTAGGAAGAATCCAGCCCCAGACGCTGGGCATATACCGCGATGTTGCTGCCGATGGGGGCCGCATTCACAATGATGAGCACCATGCCGATCTGCCGCCATCCGGCTGGAAGAAGCATCAGACAGGCGATCGTCAGCAGTGGGATCACCACCAGCCGTACTGCCGAAAGGGCGTAGAGTCGGGGGCGGGTAAAGATGACTTTGAGGTCAGTCCTGGCCAGATAGACACCCAGCACGATCATGGCAAGCGGAGCGTTCATGCCTGCAATGGCCCCCATGGGGGTGCGGAGGAACTGCGGCACCGGGATGCGGCAGAAGTAGAGCACCACACCGCCCAACAGGGAGAGCACCAGCGGATTTTTGAGCACTGCCCCCAGTTGGATGTACTTTTTGTCCCCGGAAAGCTTTGCCTGGCCGTAGGTCCACTGCAAAGCATTCAGCAGGGCCACAAAGCCTGCTGCGTAGAACACAGCTTCGCCGCCCAGCACTGCTGTGACCAGCGGAAGTCCCATGAACCCGGCGTTGGAAAAAGCCACACCGATCTGCGCCATGGGGTCTTTGCGGAAAAAGAGCCACGACACCGCCATGGAGAGCAGCAGCGCCCCGGCACCTGCCGCAATGCTGACAGCCAATTCCACAGCTCCCTTTGCCGAATACTCAATACAAAATGATTTTAGCACAACACAGGGCAGCACGCAATATAACAGCAGGTGAGCCAGTGCCTTGCTGCCCTCCTGGGTGATCAGTCCGGTACGGTAAAGCACATAGCCAATGATGAGATAGAGGAACATCAGAAGGATCTGACCCAGAACAACACCAAAGACTCCGGTCATTGCTTTCCTCCCTGTTCTTCTCCGATTTTGCGCAGCAGCGGCAGCAGAGCATCCATCACAGGGCGGTAGCCGTTGGCATACAGGTGCATTCCCTCAATGGTGTACTCCGCTTTCAGATTTCCGGCAGTATCGTACAGGTCCTTGTTCAGGTCGAGGAATTCCGCCCCGTATTTCCGGGCCAATGCCTGCACGCCCTCGCTTGCCTCCCGGATACGCTCATTGGTGCGCCAGCGGAAGCATTCGATCAGGCCCGGATCTTCGGCCACGGTGGGGTTTACCGGATAATAGGCCAGCAAGTAGAGCTTTGTTTCGGGCAGTTTTTTCCGGATCTGCTGCACAATCTCCTCATACCGGCCCAGCATGGCGGCGCGGTCGTAGTCCGGGCCGTTCAGGTCATTGGTGCCGATGTTCAGGAACAGGTGCGCAGGCTGCAGCTCAAGGATGCACTCGTCCATGGCCTCCAGCAGCTCGGTGGTGGTAAAGCCGCCGATGCCCCGGTTGTACAAGGTGCAGTGCAGATCATCGTCCTGCAAAAACTCATACAGCGGAAACTGTTCCATCAGGCTGGAACCGGCAAACACCACCGCCCCTTTCTTTGCATAAGGATTCAGACGACGGAACCGCTCCCGCTTGATCTGCTTTTCCCTCTGGCTCTCCTGCTGCCGCAGTTCGTTCAGAAGGACATTTCGTTCCTGTTCCGTCATGGTCTTGGTTCCTTTCTCTCAGTTCTCGTGCAGGGGCAGTTCTACAAAGCTGCCCTCCCCCAGCAAGATCTTCTGGTGGGCGATGCGGGTCTTTCCCTGTTCAGACCAGACTCCTGCGTAATTGCTGTGAACGGCGTACTGCGGGAAGTCGGAAGAAGAGACATCCAGCCGCAGGCAGCTGCCGGGCTGTACCGTCCAGTTCATATCCCACATCTCCACACAGACCTTTGCTGTCTGGCCGGGAGTATAGGTCTGCCCCTCCGGCAGGTCGGCAGCAATGGTGGTGATGCCGCCCCGGATGTTATAGGCCCTGCCATCCGGGAACACTTCCATCAGCTTGGCAGTGAAGGCAGTATCATCCACATCGGTCGAGACATTCAGGTGCACCTTGATTTGTCCACAAATGGGCAGTGCTTTTTCCAGCGGAGCGCTGACGAAGCTGACCACATCGGGCCGATAGTCCGGCTCCGGCTGCAGCAGGCTGCCTGCCTCGGCAATGGTGGTCAGAACGCTTTCTGCACCATGGCTGGGCACGGGGGTCTCCGGGTCATACACAAAGGTGCGCTCCCCTTCTGCCGGCTCGGCATTCAGAGTTGTTTCACCCAGATAAAGTTTTTCGGTACGGCTCACGGGGGCAGGCCATGCCTCCAGCGTTTTCCAGCGGTCCTCCCGCATTACATAGGTGCGCACCCGCTTTTCCGGCTGTTTTTTCTGCTTCAGCAGCAGATCGAACCATTCCAGCATCCGGTGGATGTCACCGTTTTCCAGATTGTGCTGCTCGCCCCACGCAATGCAGGGCTGGGACATATGATTCCAGCAGCCGATATCCAGCCAGCTGTGCTCTTTGGTCTCAGGGGCCAGAGAGGCATAAGTGTTGATGGCACTGCCAAAATGGTGATCGTACCATGCATCGATGATATACACCGGAACCTTGGTATTTCCGGGCACATCGGCTAACAGCTTCCACCAGCCCTGCTGCCAGTAGGCATCTGTGCGGCGGGTGGCGTGGATCCAGTCCTGATACCAGTCTAACTTTCCACCCCATAGCGCTTCATCCACCTTGTCGTGGGGACGGAAGCGGCAGCTTTCCAGATAGTCCGCTGTGACCGGATGGCCTGCATTCTGCATTGCCCAGCCAGTCAGCACATCGTGGCGGAACAGCCCCTTTTCATAGGCCGATTTGAAACGGTCGGTGCCATAGACCGTCAGCATCATTCCCTTGACCTTGGGTGGAACGATATCTGCAATGGCCCAGCCGGTCAGTGCCAGATAGCTGGCTCCGAAATAGCCGATGCTCTCTGCCCAGGGCTGGTCGTTGAGCCACTGCAGGGTATCGCGGCCATCCGGGCGCTCATTGACGTTGGGTTCCCAATGTCCCTCGCTCTTGCCCGTGCCGCGGCAGGTCTGGACCACATAGCCGTAGCCCCGGCGGGTCAGTTCTACACCGTTGATCTCATACAGCGGCTGCTGATTGGGATAGCAGCTGCGCTGGATCAGCACAGGGAACTGTGCAAGCCCCTCCGGTTTGAATATCTCGGTATAGAGCCTCACTCCGTCCTGCATGGGCAGCATCAGCTCCTCCCGGCGGCAGCCAAAGACCGGGCCGTCGTAGGGTATACTGGCATATTCCTGCCGGTAGCTCTCCTGCGCCTGCCGCATCATCTCTTCCATCTCACGCTGCTTCTGCTCGGCAGCTGTCTTTTTTTCTTCCTCTGTCATTGATTTTCCCGCCTTTCCGTGTTCTCAAAAGCGTGTGCAGCTAACAAAGTGGCCGGGTTCCACTTCCTTCAAGGGGATATCCCTGCCGCGGCAGGCATCTGTTGCATAGGGACAGCGGGCCGCAAAACGGCAGCCGGGAGCCGGGTCCACAGGGCTTGTCAGTTCGCCGCGCATGACCTCGGTGGAAAGCTTTTTGGCCTTCAGGCTGGGGATGGGCACAGCATCCAGCAGACCCTTGGTATAGGGGTGGAGCGGATTCTTGAACAGATCCTCGGTCTTGGCATATTCCACACACTGGCCCAGATACATGACCATGATCTCGTGGCTGATGTGCTTGACCACGCTCAGATCGTGGGTGATAAAGACATAGGTCAGCTTTTTCTCATCCTGCAGATCCATCAGCAGATTCAGGATCTGTGCCTGAATGGAAACGTCCAGTGCAGAGACCGGCTCGTCGCAGATGATGAACTCCGGGTCCATGGCCAATGCGCGGCCAATGCCGATGCGCTGGCGGCGGCCGCCGTCCAGCTCGTGGCTGAAACTCTCTGCATAACGCTCATCCAGACCAACGGTCTCCATGATCTCGGCGATGCGGGCATCGTATTCGTCACGGTTTTTGCAGGCTTTATAGATCTTCAGCGGTTCCCCGATCAGCTCTTTCACACTTTTGCGGGGGTCCAGCGAACCGGACGGATCCTGGAAGATCATCTGCATCCGGGCACGGATGGGCTTGAGTTCCTTGGCGTTCAGTTTAGTGATGTCGGTGCCGTCGTAGATGATCTGACCATCGGTAACATCATAGAGCCGCAGCAGCAGGCGGCCCAGCGTGGATTTGCCGCAGCCGGACTCGCCCACCACGCCCAGTGTGGTGCCGCGCTTGATCTTGAAGTTCACGCCGTCCACCGCATGGAGCTGGCTGTTTGCGCCGACTTTGAAGTATTTTTTGAGGTTCTTTGCCTCGATCAAAACCTTTTCTTCCATTGTCTTTTTCCTCCCGGCTCAGGTGTTGGACTGCGGCGGATCGAACCGGCAGCAGCGGATGAAGTGGCCCGGTGTAACCTCCCGCATCTTCTGGGCCTTTTTGCAGGCCGCAGTGGCATATTTGCAGCGGTCAGCAAAGCGGCAGCCCTCGATCTTCTGGGTGGGGTCAGCCACCATCCCCTCAATGGCCTCCAGACGCTTGGTGTTCTCATCCAGCTTGGGAATGGCGTTGAACAGCCCCTGGGTGTAAGGGTGGCGCTGGGTGGTCTCAAAGATATCCTCTGCTGTGCCGTACTCGATGGCCTCACCGGCGTACATGACCATGACCTTCTCGCAGGTCTGGGCCACAACACCCAGATCGTGGGTGATGAGGACGATGGTCAGGTTGTACTTGACCTGCATCTCCTTGAGCAGCTGCAGGATCTGGGCCTGAATGGTCACATCCAGTGCGGTGGTGGGTTCGTCGGCAAGGATCAGCTTCGGCTCGCAGGCCAGCGCAATGGCAATGACGATGCGCTGCTTCATGCCGCCGGAAAACTGATGGGGGTACTCCACCTTGCGCTTTGCAGGGATGCCCACCAACTCCATCATCTCGTCCACACGGGCTTCCAGTTGAGCAGTGCTCTGCTCCGGATGGTGGATCTTCAGCACCTCCATGATCTGAGCCCCCACGGTCATCACCGGGTTCAGGGCAGACATGGGATCCTGGAAGATCATGGATACCACACTGCCGCGCATGGCACGGATCTTTTCCTCGGGAGCATTCAGCATATCCACACCGTCCAGCTTGATGGAGCCGTCGGTCACAAAACCGATTCCCTCGGGCAGAAGCTGGATGACGCTCAGGGCTGTGGTGGTCTTACCGGCACCGGTCTCACCCACCAGCCCCAGCGTCTCGCCGTAGTTCAGATCCAAGTCCAGACCATTGACGGCGTAGACGGTGGAAATTTCGGTATCATATTCAACGCTCAGGTTTTTGACTTCCAGCAGCTTGTCGCTCATTTCAGGCCACCTCTTTCACATTCTTGGTGCGCTTTGCGCGCTTGGTCTTTTTGCCGCTGCCCAATGTGCCGCGCAGCTTCGGGTCGAGGGCATCGCGCAGAGCGTCGCCGCACATATTGAAGCAGAGCACTACGATGATGATCGCAATGCCGGGAGCAATGGCAATGATGGGCTGGGTGGACAGGTACTTATAGCCACCGCTGACCATTGCGCCCCAGCTGGGAGTCGGGGGCGTGATGCCCATGCCCAGGAAGCTCAGGTTTGCTTCGGCCAGAATAGCACCGCCCAGGCTGGCGGTCATGCTGACGATGTTGACGGACAGGCAGTTGGGGAACACATGCACCAGCGTGTTGCGGATCCGGGATGCACCGCACAGGGTACCGGCGGTGACATAATCGGCATTGCGGACACTCAGCACCTGACCGCGGGTGACACGGGCGTAGCCGGGCACCATCGAGATGCCGATGGCCAGGCAGACATTGCCCAGGCCCTGACCCAGGATCGCGCCCAGAAACATAGCCAGGATCAGCATGGGCACGGCCATCATGGCATCCATGACACGCATGATGAAGGCATCCACCACACCGCCTGCCATGCCGGCGATCAGGCCCAGTGCCATACCGATAACGCTGGAAATGACCACGGCCACGATACCGACCGTAAAGGAGATGCGGGCACCATAGATGATGCGGCTCAGAACATCACGGCCATTGGAGTCGGTGCCCAGCCAGTGCTCGGCAGAGCAGCCCTTCAGAACATTGTAAAGATCATCCTTGTTGGGATTATAGGGAGCGATCACCGGAGCAAAGATGGCGATGAGCACCATGATGAGAAGCAAAATCGCGCAGACCACGATGATCTTGCGGCTGAACATGACCCGGAACACGCGGGAGGACGTGATACGCTCCAGCAGACCCTTCTTTTTTGTCTTGTTTTCCACAGTTCATTCCTCCTTTTAGCGGGTGCGGGGATCGATGATGCCGTACAGGATATCGACCACGAGGTTGCAGATGGCAACAAAGATGGAGATGATGAGCACGCCGTTCGCCACCAGCATGAAGTCACGGTTGCTGATGCCGTTCATCATCACGCTGCCAAGGCCGGGGATGACGAACAGGCTCTCGATCAGGACGGTGGAACCGACCATGGAGCCCAGGCGCATACCCATGGTGGTGACGATGGGGATCATGGAGTTGCGCAGCTGGTGCCTGAAGGTAACATCCTTCTTGGAAACGCCCTTGGCACGGGCGGTGGTCACATAATCCTGCCGCATGACCTCCAGCATGGAGGAGCGGGTCAGACGGACAAAACCAGCGTTGACACCCAGACTCAGCACAATGATGGGCATGATCATATGGCTGAGCCAGCCGCCAAAATCACGGGTGATGGGAACATAGCCGGAACTGGGCAGGACCCGCAGTTTGAGGGCAAACACCAGCATCCCCATCATACCCAGCCAGAACATGGGCATCGAAACGCCGATGTTCGCAAAGAAGGAGATCACACTGTCAATGGCCTTGCCGCGGTTCTTGGCAGCAATGATGCCGAACAGGATACCGGTGATCGTTCCGATGATGAAAGCCGGGATCACCATGGTCAGGGTGGTGCCCAGACGGGGCAGGATAATGTCAGCGATCTCAGACTGATAGCTGATGGACTGGCCCATGGTGCCCCGGAACAGGCCGCCGATCCAGCTGAGATACTGGACGATGACCGGACGATCGAAACCATAAAGGTGGCGGTAATAGGTAATCTGCTCTTCGGTAGCGGTTGCACCCAGATAGTTGGCTACGGGATCGCCCGGAACCATCTGAATGAGGGCAAAGACGAACAGAGTGACAAGCAGAATGGTGATGCAGGATTGCACCACACGCTTGCCGATCATTTTGGCAAGGTTGTTCGATTTCATAGTTTGCTCCATTTCCTGCGGAACCTTTCTCCCCCTCTAAAACAAATTCCGGCGCAGTTACCCGCGCCGGAATCTGCCGAAATAAGGAGAAACGTATTCCGGTCGTGATACACTAAGGTTGGTCGCTTACTTGTTCAGCCAGCAGGCGGACAGATCCCAGCAAGCAGTGAAGGCTTCGGTTGCGTGGTCGTCGATGACGTAATCGTACTTGTACATGGAAGACTTATTCACGTACAGCACGCGGCCAAACAGGCAGGAGCCATCCTCGGCATCGTAGATCGCTGCCTGCAACTCCTTTTCCAGCTTGTGCTTCTCATCGGGATCCATGCAGCGGCGGATCTCCTCCAGCAGCTCCATTTCCTTGTCCGGATGCTGGATGCCCTTGGCGTAGTAAGCGCCGTTCTTGTCCAGATGACGACCCATGTACAGGCCCAGATCGGGAGCGATGGTTGCAAAGTGAAGCATCAGGCCCTCCCAGGTGCCATCCTTCATGTACTGGTTGTTGGTTGCGCCGTCCACCTGCTGGATGTTGCAGTGGATGCCCACCTCGTCCAGCATGTTGGCAATGGCCGTCAGCATATCGGACATGCCGCTGATGGTGACAATGTTGGTGGTAAAACCATCGGCATAGCCAGCCTCTGCCAGCAGGGACTTTGCCTTCTCCGGATCATAGGTAAAATGATTCAGGCTGTCGTTGTAGGTGGCGGAACCGGGAACTGCCCACTGGTCGGTCATCTGTGCCATGCCCATCAGGAATGCTGCGTTGATGGCATCCACATCGATGGCGTAGCACAGGGCGCGGCGGACACGGGCATCGGCCCAGGGGCCGTCAATGGCACTGTTGGGAATCAGACCCAGACTCTCGACACCCATGCCGTTCTGGTTATCTTCCTTGACGTAGATGCCTGCACCGTCCAGCTGCTGCAGGATGGTGGGATTGGCCAGACCTACCCAGTACATATCGTACTCGTTGGCCTGGAAAGCAGTGCTTGCGGTGCTGGACTCGGTGACCAGTGTCACTTCCACGGAATCCAGATAGGGCAGCCCCTCTTTCCAGTAATTCTCGTTCTTTGTATAGATAGCGTAGGCGTTGTTCTCAAACTCGCTCAGCTGGAAGGGGCCGGTGCCGCAGGTAGCGGCATCCAGGCTGCTGGGGTTGTCGATCGCCTTGGGGCTCATGTAGTAGACGAAGAAGCCCACCGATTCCAGCGTGGAGGAGTTGGGCTCTGCCATCATCATCTTGATGTGGGTGTCATCAATGATCTGGCACTCGGCAATGTTTGCGGTCTCGGTGCGGTTGTTGGCCTGATACTCCTCGATATTACGCTTGACGGCCTCAGCGTTGAACGGCTCACCGTCTGCAAAGTTGACACCCTCCCGCAGAGTCCAGGTAATGCTCAGCTCATCGGTGTTCACATCCCACTCCGTTGCCAGATTGGGGATCATATTGCCCTCGGCATCATAGCTGGTCAGGCTTTCATAAGAAAGCGTCAGGTAGTAAATAGCCGCGTTGCCGGTGGCACGGGGGGTGTAACCGGGGGTGGCAATGGGGCTGGAATAGCACAGGCGCAGGGTGCCGCCTGCCTTGGGCTCACCGGTTGCTGCTGCACTGGCAGCAGTGGAGCCAGCCGTGCCGACTGCGGTGGAACTGGAAGAGCCGCCGCATGCGGCCAGTGTCAGGGCCGTTGCGGAAATGCCCATCGCCTTGAGGAAGTTCCGACGAGAGATGCGTTTCATAGTGTTTTCTCCTTCTTGTCCTTCTTATTCTTGCGTTCATCTGCACGGTTCTGTGTCTGCCGTGCTTTTGTTGTATTTAGTTTAACGCACCGGGAGCTTTTCCAGCTACCAAAAAACCGAAACTAATTTTTCATTTTCCGTGTTCCTGTTCCGAAAGCCGCAGCGTTTTTTCAAGTTTCCGACCTCTGTTTTTCATTTTCAGAGGTTTCTTCTGTCCGAAAAAACGAAAACAGGGCCGGTCTCCCAGCCCTGCCTGTTTCAGTGCGATGCGTTCAGCCAGTTGTCCAATGCGCTTTGTTTTGCCTGAAGGATCTCCTGTATTCCGGCCTGTTCCAGTTCTTCCAAAAACTCCGGGAGTGCCTCTTCCGAATCCAGATAGCCGCACATCAGCCCATTGTGATAGCTATTCTTCAGTGCCCGGCAGGCATCCAGCTTTGCGGCAACTGCACTGTTGCTGAAGCTGAACCCATAGGCCGGAGAGACCCATTGCGGCTGCTCGTCTGTTTCCGGCAGCAGTCCGCTGGCGTTGAGATACAGATTCTGCCACGGATGGAACTGCTCCTCTTTCCCATCTCCGTTCGCAAAGAGATCATAGCAGGATGCATCCGTGTACAACAGCTCCAGAAGAGCCAGCGCCTCCCTGCGGTGGCTGTTGGTTACCGGCAGGCACCAGCTCTCCACCGGGATGGAGCCGTTCTGAATGGTCGGCCCCAGCGGGATAGCAGTCAGCTCTGTGCCACAGGCCCGGGTGCAGCAGTCCAGTGAATCCCGGTTGAGCCGTGCAAAAAAGCCGAAGCTGTTGCCCAGCCGCATCCGATCGGTGGCCGGTTCGTCCCGCAGGCTGGCATTCCGCAGGATCAATCCTTCCTGATACCACTGATGTATGGTTCTGCAAAGCCTGCTGTAGGCATCCGCAGCATACCAGTTGACAACGGTGGTGCCGCTTTCTTCAGTCAGAACACCAAAGGTATCTCCCAGAGGATCCAGTTCCGGAAAAGGAAAAACCTGTCCATTATCCGGCAGGACCCCCTCTGCATTGGGCCGACGCTGCCTGACCTGCATCAGCAGGTCGTGCAGGGCATCCAGATTCGTGATCTCCTCCGGTCTGGCATCCAGCTCCCGCATCCAGTCGGCCCGGGCCAGAAAGCCGACCTGATACGTCGAGACTGCCCGTGCCGGGATCGCATAGATACGGCGGTAATAGGTTCTACTCGCCCACTGCTGCTCTGAGAACAGTGCTTTCAGACCGGGATGTTCTTCCAGAAGCGCACTCAGGGGCAGGATGCAGTTCTGATTCAGGTAAACATCCAGCGGCTGATTCTCTGTGAGGAAAAACAGATCCGGCATGGTCTGGCAGACCATCCGTTTCCACAGCTCTGCCGAGTAATTGGTGGGTGCCACCTGCTCGATGGAAACGCCGAAGCCCAGCTTCTGCTTTGTGACTTCGCTCAGCGCCGCCGAAATGCGGACACAGGCAGTTTCATCCGATTGGCCCGGCATCAGCACTGTGACCATAAGCTCTGTTCCACTTTCTGCCGTCGATGCCGCCCGCTCCCCGCAGCCAGCAAGCAGAGCCGCCCCGGCTGCAGCACCGGTCAGCTGTAAAAATGTCCTGCGAGCCATCCTTGTTTCTCTCATAATGCTGCGCTGCGCTCCTCCTGCGGGGTCTTGTGATAGAACTTCTTATAAGAAGTGGAGAAATGCCCGAAATTCGTATACCCAACCTTTGCCGCGATCAGGCTGATGGGCAGATTGGTTGTGCAGAGCAGGCTCTGGGCCTCCTGCATTTTCTGCTGAATGATATAATCCTTCAGGTTCAAGCCGGTCTCTTTCTTAAAAAGCCGGGCCATGTAATCCGGATTCAGGTGGACAGCCTCGGCCAGTTCTTCCCGGCGCAGCTCGTTTTCCAGATGCTCGGCAATGTAAGCCATAATGATCTCTACGGTACTCTGGCTGCTTTCTTCCGTTTCGTTATCCCAGACCGAGGCCACATAATGAACCAAGGCCTTCATATCCGGTACAGTCTTCATGCCGTTGCGGTAAAGTTCCAAAGCTTCCGGCTCCCGGAACATATCGCCCTTCCGTTTCTTTTCCGGAAAAGAGAAGAGCATCTGCATAAAATCCTGATAAAAATACCGCAAAGTCTGGCTGTTCAGCTGGTTGTTGACCGTCAGCTTATCCAGCAGCTGGCAGGCTTCCTGCTCCATTGCCTGCGCACATCCCGTCTGCAGCAGCTTCTGCCATGCACCGATCTGCGGGATACGGAACACTTCCGGCGCTTTTTCCGCTGGGCGACCCAGCAGAACACCGCTTTTCAGGGCCACGTTCTCGCTCCGTTGCTGCAGCAGCTTCTGGTAGATCTCCGGTGCCTGTTCAAAGGGCTGCGGCCCCTCCGGATAAAAAGCCGCCTCGCAGTGGATATATTGCGCACACGCACTTTGCAGATAATTCAGCTGCCGGGTGATATAATCTGCCTCCAGCGGCTCCTCCACCCGGCTTTGCAGCACCAGAACGAGACACTGCTCCGCAGGGATCGCCACCGTCACGCTGAGCACCTGCAGCGGCGTGAACACCTCGCTGCTCATATTTCCCACTGCCGTGCTCAGCAGGCTCAGCTCCCACGGCTCCTCGCCTTGCTTCCAGCGCAGCGGCTGCATCAGGGCAACCCAGCATTCCCGCTCCTGCCGGGGCACAAGGCTCAGTTCTTCAAACGCGGTCAGGCTGCTTCCCGGGGCGTTGCCTAACAGGAAGCCTCGCAGCATAGTCTCCACGATCTCCTTTTTCTGGTCGTCAAAAACAGCTCCCCTGCTCTGCAATTCCAGCGCCGCCCGTTCCTCCTTTACATCTTCCAGCGCACGGCTCACTGCATCCGCCACCTGCTCGTAAGGGGCGGGCTGCATGATATAATCAAAACCGCCCAGTCGCAGTGCCTCCTGCGCATATTTGAACTCAGCGTGGGCTGTCAGGAAGATGCAGCGGGTGGTCATCCCTCGCTGCCGGAGCCAGTCCAACAGATCCAGCCCGCTTTCCATGGGCATTTCAATATCGCAGAGCATGACCTCGGCCTCCTGCCGCAGCAGGCTGGCCTTGGCATCCACAGCGTTCAGAGCCGTATCCACCACAGTAAATCCCATCGCTGCCCAGTTGGTGCAGTGCAAAAGCCCCTGCACCACGGTGCTTTGATCGTCTACGATCAGCAGTTTCATGCTGTTTCTCCCTCCTTCTTCTGTAAGACCGAATCTATCGGCAGGAACAGCTCCACCCTGGCACCGCCGCCCCGGCGGTTATTGGTAAAGGCGATGGCTGCCTGTTCCCCATAGAGCAGCTGCAGCCGCCGTACCACATTGAACAGCCCGACGTGCTGTCCATTCTCCTCCTGCGGGGCTGCACTGTTCAGCTGCTTCAGATCCCCTGCCGTAAAGCCTGTGCCATTGTCCGCCACCGAAAGATCCGCCATGCAGCCCTCTTCCGTTTCGAGGAGCTTTGCAGTGATTGTGATCTTCAGCGTTTTGCCGATCATCTTGCCGTGCTTGACGCTGTTCTCCACCAGCGTCAGCAGCGAGACCGGCGGCAAGGGCAATTCGCTGAGTTCCGGGTCGATCTCGCATACTACCTCCACGGGATCGTTCTGCCCCACGCTGGAAAGTTCCGCGTAATTGCAGCACTGCTCGATCTCAGTGTGCAGAGGCGTTGTGGTCGCTGTAAAGGAGAGGATATAGCGCAGATACCGACTCAGCAGCAGGATCAGCTGCTGGGCATCCTCGCGGCTGCCGGTCTGCACCATGGCATAGACACTTTTCAGGCAGTTGAGCACAAAGTGGGGCCGGATCTGCAGCTTAAGGGCGGTCATCTCGTTGCGGCGGGCTTCCAGCTCCTTTTCGTAACCGTCGATTTTCAGCTGGGTGATCTGGTCGATCATCCGGTTGAAGGTCTCGTTCACCTGCGTAAACTCAGCGTTGCGATAATCCACACTGGAGCGCACCGAAAGTTCACCACGGCCAATCCTGTCCATGGTGCTCACCAACGCCGTCATAGGGGCAAAGATCTCATGCTTCATATAGAACAGGAGGAACGGGATCGCCAGCAGAACAAAAACAGCGCCCATCACCAGCAAGATCTGATACGGCGCAAAGTCCACTCCGAAATGCTGGTAGGGAACCAGATACAATACCATCAGCGTTTTGACCTGTTTGCGCACCACCAGTCGGCTGTCCCTGCCCACCTTTGTCAGGCAATACCCCTCACTGTTCCATTCCATCTTTGTGGGCAGAAGGTTGGCATCCCCTACCAACACATTGCCGCTGTCGTTCATCACAATGACCCGGCCGTCCAGCCCGTAGTCCTCCACCAGTTCTTCAAACACCAGCCGCAGATCCACCGCAGCGGTCAGGCTGGCTTTCTGGTAGAAAACACTGCGCAGCAGGTATAGCCGCTGGCCGATGGTGCGCAGATACCATCCCTTTGTCATCATTTTATTGGTCTGGCCCGGCTGGCCGAGATACGCTTCCAGATTCAGTTTCTGCTTGAGCTGCTGGGCAGCTGCACCGTAGCGCCCCACATACAGGTTGCCTGAGCCGCTGCGCAGCACCACACCCATCAGGGCATCGTTGGCAGCCAATACCGCCGGAAACCCCTGTGCGATCTCATAAGCATCCAGGTAGGCGCGGGTGCGGTCGGTCTGTTCGCTCAGACTGCGAAAGGTCGCATCGTTCAACGACAGATTGAGCAGGTAGTTTTCCACCGAATCCAGCTGATTCTCAAAATTTGTGGTAAACATATCAAGGCCGCCGGATGCCGCAGCTGCCAGCCGGTTGCGGCTATAAAGCCCTGAAAAAAAGAGCAGCAGCCCCAGCAGAATCCCAATGGGAATGGCGATCCCCAGAAAGATCATTACAAGCTGCCTGCGTAATGATGGCCGTTCCATTTATTTTCACACCTCCTGCTGCTTGCATCCTGCGGAAAATACGATTATAATAAAAACCGTCCAAGCCACTCCGTACAACGTTGTACCAAAATCAAAAAGAAGAGGCTCCTTATGCAGGAACAGAACATTGCACAAATGCTTGAAAATCCATTCATGCAGTACAATCACATCGAGATCGTATCGGTAACGTCGGACAGCGCCGTCATGTCGCTGGACATCCGGCGGGACACCACCAACATCTACGGTTATGTGCACGGCGGCGCATTTTTCACCATGGCCGACTGCTGTGCCGGGCTGACTGCCCGCTCTGACGGGCGGCAGTATGTCACCCAGAATGCTTCGGTCAATTTCATCCATAACGTCAAAGCCGGTCACCTGACAGCCCGCGGCCGGACGGTCAGCCGCCGCCGACACATCTGTGTGGTGGCTGTGGAGATCACAGACGAGACCGATGCCCTGTTATTTTCCAGCACCTTTTCCATGTACTGTATCAGCGCCGAGGGCTGACTGCTCTTTCTTCCCCGCACTGCGCACGTTTTGCGTGCCGGTGCGGGGCTTTTTTATTGTGCAGCGTCTTCTGTCAGCGGCCCGCAGCTCTCCCTGGGAACATACTCGATCGGCAGCAGCCGGCTTTCCGCCGTGGCGATCCGGCCGTCCAGCTGCCCCAGCACCAGCTGGATGCACTCCCGCGCCATATCCTCCATGGGCAGATAGACTACGCTCAGGCTCGGGATCGAAAACGCATCGGATTCCTCCGGGCCGTTGCCTACAGCGATCAGCCGGGGCAGCTTTTCACCGATATATCCAGCCTCACAAAAAGCCCGCAACGCACCATGCGCAATGGCCGAGGAACCGCAGAACACTGCGTCCGGCAGCTGCTGCTTCCACTCATGCCGCAGCCGATGCGAAACCGCCTCGTAACCGCCTCGTATGCTGTTATCACAATACCGGTTGGCCAGGATCGTCAACCCGTGGTGCTCCCCTTCCAGCCGGAACCCATGCATCCGGTTTTCCATCCCCTCAAAGACCGGGCTGCTCGTCAGAACTGCCGCCGTCTTGCATCCCTGATCCGCAAAAGCCCGCGCCGCCAGAGCACCCATCTTCAGATCATCCACATTGACGCTGCAATACCCATTGCAAACACGGTTGTACAGCACCACCGGGATCGGCAGCTGCGTGTCCTCCAAAAACTGCAGATCCGCATAGGACGCATTGCAGATGATGGCCGCATGGCAGTTTGCGCCACTGGTCAGTGCCTCGCTTTCCTTCAGGTGGTCGTTGACATACGGATAGATGACCAGCCGCACCGGACGTGCCGTTTTTTCGATCTCGGCCCGCAGACCATCCCAGAAGCGGAGCATCATGCTGGCCCGGAAATCCTGTGCCCAGAACATGGCCACCACCAGCTCATTGGCACCGCTGCCGCCCCGCAGACTCCGGGCAGCCATATTGGGCTGGTAGCCAAGCCGTGCCGCCACCGCAAAAATTTTTTCCTGCGTGGCCGTGCTGATCTTCCGCTCTGCCGCCTTGCCGCCCAAAACAATGCTGACCGTACTGGACGAGATCCCGACCTCCTGCGCGATCTGTTTGATCGTAACCATGCTCTTCCCCACCTTTTTCTGATATCAGGTTTATTGTACCCGTTTCCCCGTATCTTGACAAGCCAAAAAAGCCTCTCCAATCTCAAACCAGCCGTTTTTGTGCACTCTGTATATTTTTCTTTTTCCTTTTTAGCCGTTTCAACAAAGTTGCATTTCTTTTCCTCCAAACTTCGTTTTTTTCTTGACATTAGTAAATCGTTGTACTACACTCAGTACGACGATTGAGTCAAACGTTATACTGATGTTTGACGCTGATATCACCTTTTCATTTATAAGGAGGCTATCGAATGAAGAAAGTTGCAATCGGCGGTGGCCAGGGCTTCTGGGGCGACAGCCCGGACGCGGCCATCCACATGATCCGCAATGCCGATATCCAGTATATGGGCTGTGATTATCTGGCAGAGCTGACCCTTTCCATCATGGCAAAGCAGCAGCTCAAGGACCCCACCAAGGGCTTTGCGCCCGACTTCACCACCCGCATCCTGAAGGAGGCCGGCAAGGAAGCCTGGGACAAGCACATCAAGATCTGCACCAACGCAGGCGGCATGAACATCAATGGCTGCGTGGACGGCATCCGCCAGTGGGCAGAAGGCAACAGCATGAGCGGTTATAAGATCGGTTATGTGACCGGCGATAACATCAAGGATAAGATCCCGCAGCTGCTGAAGGATGGCTGGACCTTCCCCAACTTTGACTACGACGGCAATTTCAACGATATTCTGGACAAGATCTACAACTGCAATGTCTACATCGGCCATGAGGGCATTGAGGGATGCCTGGCAGAGGGTGCCGATGTGGTCATCACCGGCCGTGCGGCTGACAGCGCCCTGTTCCTGGCTCCGCTGAAGTACGAGTTTGGCTGGGCTGCTGACGATTGGGACAATCTGGCCCGCGGCATCATGGCAGGCCATCTGCTGGAGTGCGGCGGTCAGGGTGCCGGCGGCAACTATATGTACGACTGGCGCAATGTTCCCCGCATGGACGAGCTGGGCTTCCCCATCGCAGAGCTGACCGATGATACCTTTGAGATCACCAAGGCTCCCGACTGCGGCGGCATCATCTGCGAACAGAGCTGCAAGGAGCAGTTCCTGTACGAGGTCCACGATCCTGCCAACTACCTGACCCCGGATGTCAACGTGGATATCAGCCATGCTACCATCACCCAGGTGGGTGACAACCGTGTCCGCATCGGCGGTGTCAAGGGCAAGCCCCGCCCCGACACGCTCAAGCTCTGCGTGGGTTACCACAAGGGCTGGAAGACTGTTTCCATGCTGAGCTTTGCATGGCCTGATGCCTACGAAAAGGCTCAGTACTGCGCCGAGGTCATCATGAAGAAGATGCAGCGCCGCGGTATGAAGGCCGACGACATCCACATCAGCTACATCGGCCTGAACAGCCTGCATCTGGGCGTGGCCGATATGAGCGAAGAGGCACTGAAGAACCTGAACGAGTGCGTGCTGCGCATTGCTGTGTTCAGCGAGGACAAGAGCGAGTGCGCCAAGATCATTCCCGAGATCAGCCCCCTGCAGTTGAACGGCCCTCCGGGTGCCTCCTTCTTCGGCGGCCGTGCCCGCGTGCAGGAAGTGATGGCACTGTGGCCCACCACCGTGCCCCGCGATGCCGTACAGGTCGAAAGTCACATTCTGGAGGTGAAGTAAGATGGCAGAGATCTATCTGAACGATATTGCTCACGGCCGCTCCGGCGACAAGGGCGATACCAGCAATGTCTGTGTGTATGCACGCAAACCGGAATACTATAAGATCATTGAGCGCGAGGTGACCCCCGAAAAACTCAAAGCCTACTTTGGCGACATGGTCAAGGGCGAGATCACCCGCTACGACGTGCCCAGCCTGAACGGCTTCAACTTTGTTATGAAGCACGCTCTGGGCGGCGGTGCCACCATGAGCCTGCGTCTGGACAGCCTGGGCAAATCCATGGGCAGTGCCGTGATGCGCATGAAGATCCACGTTGAGGATGGAGAGCTGTAACATGAGTGAACATATGGCATTGGAGAACCTGACGGTTCTCGACCTGACCCGTGTGCTTGCCGGCCCCTTCTGCACCATGATGCTGGCTGACATGGGCGCAAACGTCATCAAGATCGAGGTTCCCAAAGGCGGTGACGACACCCGCAGCTATCCCCCCTTCCGTGCCAAAAATCTGAATGGTGAGCGGGAAAGCGTCTATTTTGCCAACATCAACCGCAACAAAAAGGGGATCACCCTGAACCTGAAGGCCCCTGAGGGCAAGGAGATCTTCAAGGAGCTTGTCAAAAAAGCGGATATCGTGGTGGAAAACTACCGCCCCGGCGTGATGGACAAGCTGGGGCTGGGCTATGATGTCCTGAAGGAGATCAATCCCCGCATCATCTATGCGGCGGTCTCCGGCTTTGGCTGCTACGGTCCCTACCACCTGCGTCCGGGCTATGATATCCTGGCTCAGGCCATGGGCGGTATGATGTCCATCACCGGTTCCAAGGGCGGAGAGCCCACCCGTGCCGGTTCGGCGCTGGGTGATATTCTGGGCGGACTTCATGTAACCATCGGCATCCTTGCCGCAGTCAACGCCCGCACCATTACCGGCAAAGGGCAGCGTGTGGACGTGAGTCTGATGGACAGCATGATCGCTGCCACTGAGAACACCGCCCTGAAGTACATCGAGACCGGCAACATCCCGGCCCCCATGGGCAACCGTTATGCCGCTGTTTCCCCCTACGACAGCTTCACCTGCAAGGGCGGCAAGGTCATCATCGCGGCAGGCAACCAGAAGCTGTACGAGAAGCTCTGCAATGAGGTGCTGGAACGCCCTGATATGATCACCGATCCCCGGTTCGTTGATATGCCGGGCCGTCTGGCCAATCAGGATGCCATTGCCGAGGTCATTGAGGAGCGGATCAAGGATCTGACCCCCAACGAGGCCGCCGAGCTGGTACTGGCCCACGGCATCCCCGCAGGCCCCATTATGAACATCAAGGAGATCCTGGACGATCCCCATGTCAAGGAGCGCGAGATGTTCGTGGAGATGGATCATCCCACCCTGGGCAAGGTCACCGTGAACGGCTGTGCCATCAAACTGATGGACACCAAGCCCTCTGTGCGCACACCCGCTCCCCAGCTGGGGCAGAACAACCGGGACATCTTTGAGGGTGTTCTGGGCATGACCGAAGAGCAGTTCAACACTCTGCACGAGAAGCAGGTGTTCTGATCTCTGACCACCTTTACACACATTATCGAGGAGAAATCACATGCTGGCAGTATTAGGATTCATCACCATTCTGCTGGTGCTGGCACTGATCATGAGCAAGAAGGTCTCTACCCTTGTAGCTCTGATCTTTGTTCCCGCCATCACCGGCTTCATCGCAGCATTCATCAATGCCCCCGATGTCATCATCCAAGCCGCACAGGCTGCTGCCGAAAAGGCCGGAACTGCTTATGTTGAGCCGGTCATCACGTTCGGCACCCGCTTTACCAAGGCACTTTCCATCCTCAGCGCAGATTATATGGGCAAAGGCCTGAGCAGCATCGTTGCCACAGGTGTCATGTTCATCTTTGCCATCCTGTTTTTCAGTACCTGCTCGGATGCCGGTGTCTTTGATCCTATCATCAACCGCATCCTGAAGTTTACCGGCGAAGACCCCGTCAAGGTCTGTATCGGCACCTTCCTCATCGGCTGCATCTGCCATCTGGATGGCTCCGGTGCCACCACCTTCCTGATTGCCATCCCCGCTTGTATGCCCCTGTTCCAGAAGCTAAAAATGAACCTCTGGGTAGAGGCTACCATCGTGGCGCTGGCCGCCGGTATCATGAATGTTATGCCCTGGGGCGGCCCCACAGTCCGTGCAGCCGCAGCCATGTCTGGCCTGGGCTATGAAGTCACCGGCAGCGAGCTGTGGGTGGGCATCATGCCCGCCTGGATCGCAGGCTTGGTGACCTGCTTGCTCGTCGCGGCTTTCCTGGGCAAAAAGGAAGCCAAGCGCATTGCTGCAGGCATCCCCGCGCAGGAGGTCACTGGTCTGACCGAAGCAAAGACCACCAACACCTCCAACGAACTGGCCCGCTCCGGCTGGCGCTGGTACTTCAATGTGGCACTGATCCTGGTCATCCTGTACATCCTCGTTACTAACCGCCTCAGCCCGGCTGTCACCTTTATGATCGGCTACTGCGTCCTGCTCATCGTCAACTACCCCAGTGTAGATCTGCAGCACAAGATCATCAACAGTCATGCACAGGCCGCATTCCTGATGGTCTCCATCGTCTTTGCCGCAGGCGCATTCACCGGTGTGGTCAAAAATTCCGGTATGCTGGCTTCCATGACCGACGCTCTGGTCTCCATCATCCCCACCAGCATGGGCACCTTCATTGCCCCCATCGTCGGCCTGTTCAGCGTTCCGCTGAGCCTGCTGTTTGACCCGGACTCCTACTACTACGGTGTTATGCCTGTCATCGCCAACGCTGTTTCCGCCATGGGCGGCAACGCACTGGCTGTGGCAAAGGCTTCCATCATGGGCCAGATGACGCTGGGCTTCCCGCTCAGTCCCCTGACAGGTGCCACCTTCCTGCTGCTGGGCCTTTCCGGCCAGGACCTGGGCGACCACCAGAAGCACACCCTCCCCTACGCATGGGTTGCATCTGCTATTATGGTCGCTGTGGGCTGCGTAGCTTGTGGGCTGCTGTTCTGAGGTCTCACCAAAAGAAACACCTTCCTCCTTTTTCACCCATTCCTTCATTCTGATTCCGAAACGTCTGCCGGGCGGAGTACCCGCAGCACGCCACGGAATGCGTGCAAACCAGCAGACTTCCACCCGGTGCTCCGGGTGGTGTCGGCTGGTTTTGCCGTTTTTGAAGGATACCACCCTGCCCTTGGGGCAGAAAGGAGTTTTCTCTTATGCCCGAGCCCATCCAGACTCCTGTTCCTGCGGCGGACGAACTGGCCGCACAGGTGCTGCTGCTTGCACAGAGTCGGTTGACTGCCGACCTGCGTTTTTTATCCTCCGCTCTGGAACAGCTGAAGCCGATTCCCGTCCCTGCGCTGGACACCCTGTTTGCCGGGGATGGCCACCGCTTGTACTATTGCCCCGAAACGCTGCTCCGCACATTCCGGGCACAGCAGTCTGTGCCCACACGCGCCCTGCTGCATGTCACCCTGCACTTTCTTCTGGGGCATCCCTTTCAACGGCAGGAAATGGATCACCGCCTATGGAACCTTGCCTGCGACATTGCCGCAGAGGAAGTCATCCGGGAACTGGAGATTCCCTCCTGCGCCCTGCCGGATGATGCTGCACAGGACAGCTGGCGCAGCCGCCTGCGGGATGCCTGCCCTCACCTGACGGCAGAAGCCATCTATAATTTTCTGCTGGAACGGCAGTACCCCGCCGATGTTCTGGCGGAACTGACCCAGCTTTTTTCCCGGGACAACCATGCGCTCTGGTATGCTGCGCCACGGCCCGGCTCTCGTCCGGCCCCCAACGGACAGCTGCTGCCCGCCGGGGAGGATGAGGATATCACCAACGAGACCGAACTGCGCAAAACCGACACCCGGGACGAAACGCTGCAGCAAATGCAGCAGCGGCAGAAGGAAGCCCTGCGCAGACAATGGAAGCAGCTGGCCCGCCAGGCCAAGACTGATCTGGAGACCTTCAGCCGCCGTCACGGCAAGCGTGCCGGAGCATTGATGGATGGGTTAGAGCCTGTGACCTTTGAGGAATGCGACTATACCGACTTTCTTCGCCGGTTCGGGGCACAAAACGAGGTGTTGCAGCTTTCCGAGGATGAATTTGACCTCATCTATTACACTTACGGTCTGCGCACCTACGGCAACGTTCCCCTGGTCGAGCCGCTGGAATACCGGGACGACAAACGCATCCGGGAATTCGTGATTGCCATCGACACCTCCGGCAGTGTTCAGGGCGATATCGTTCAGAGCTTTTTGCAGCGCACCTGCGACGTTCTGCGACAGAGCGGTTCCTTCACCGAGCGGGTAGAGATCTATCTCATCCAATGCGATGCCGAGGTGCAGAGCGTGGAGCGGCTGACCAGTCTGGACCAGCTGCATGAGCTGATTCCCCGGCTGAAGCTCCGGGGCTTCGGCGGTACCGACTTCCGGCCGGTGTTCGCCTATGTAGACAGGCTGCTGGAAGAGAAAAAGCTGACGAACCTCAACGGCCTGCTCTATTTTACCGACGGCGTGGGCACCTACCCGGAAAAATCCCCTGCCTACAAGACTGCCTTCATCTTTAACCGTGACGACCACATCAGCCCCCACGTTCCCAGCTGGGCCATCCGGGCTGTACTTACCACTGACAACATCCGCCTGCTTGAACCGCAGAAGACCCGAACCGAGGAGGACACCGAATCATGGATATAGCAAGTGCAAAGCAACAGATCAAAAATACCGTACAGATCTACCTACAGAAGGACGCTCTGGGCCACTACCGACTTCCGCTGGTGCACCAGCGGCCCATCTTCCTGCTGGGTGCGCCAGGTCTGGGCAAGACTGCCATTATGCAGCAGGTTGCTGATGAGATGGGGCTTGGCCTTGTGAGCTATTCCATGACCCACCACACCCGCCAGAGCGCACTGGGTCTGCCTGTGATCGTAGAAAAGGAATACGGCGGCAAGCACTATCAGGTCAGCGAATACACCATGAGCGAGATCATCGCCAGCGTCTACGACTGTATGCGCACCACCGGCAAAACGCAGGGCATCCTATTTCTGGACGAGATCAACTGCGTCTCCGAGACCCTCTCCCCTGCCATGCTGCTGTTCCTGCAATACAAAGTCTTTGGTGGGCATCAGATCCCCGAGGGCTGGGTGGTGGTCACCGCCGGCAACCCGCCCCGCTTCAACAAAAGCGTCCGGGAGTTCGACGCTGCCACCCGTGACCGGCTGAAGGTGATCGAAGTTGAGCCAAGTTATGAAGCATGGAAGGCCTATGCGCTGGAACACGGTGTCAGCCGCAGCGTCATCAGCTATCTGGATATCCGTCCCGAAGATTTTTACAAGGTCGAGACCACTGTGGACGGTCTGACCGTGGTAACGCCCCGTGCCTGGGAGGACCTTTCCGAGATCCTGCAGTATCACGAAGAGCTGGGCCTTGCAGTCAGCGAGGAGCTGACTACCCAGTATCTGCAAAACAAGCAGGTCGCCCGGGATTTTGCCATCTACTACGAACTCTATCAGAAATATCGTCAGGCCTACAATATTGATGCCATCCTGCAGGGCGTGTGGGATGAGGATGTCCTCACGCAGGCACGCAGCGCCAAGATGGACGAGCGGATGAGCCTTGTCAGCCTGCTGCTGGAAGCCGTGTTCCTGCAGATGGAACGCTGTACCCTGCGCCACGATGCGCTGCGCCATATCGTGGCCACCCTCAAAGCCCAGCGCGGGACGCTGGATATTCCCGGCGATGCCCTGACCGCCCTCGCCGGGCTGGAGGACAACTGGCGCGCCGAAGCCAACAAAGCCCCCTCTGCCCAGCAGAAGGTCTATCTCGATCTGCTGTCGCTGACTGCCCAATGGCACGGAGAACTTTCCGGCTCCACCCCTTTTTCCGCCCTCAAGGCCTGCTATCAGCGCTCGGTCGCCGACCTGCAGGCTGAGGTCGCTGAAACGCAGAAGAAGCTTGGCGATCTGCTCCGTTTTTTGCAGGAAGCCTTCGGTAAGGGGACGGAGCTGAGCATGGCGGTAAACGATCTGACCGTAGCTCCCGTAGCCACCGCATTTCTGGGGCAGTTTCTCAGCACCGATTACTTTGCAGCCAGCCGGGATCTGCTGCTGCACCGGCAATCGGAGCAGCTGCTGCACCAGATCGATCTGACAGGACTGGTGTAAAATGGAACTGCTGCAATTTGAAATAACCAACGCCGGAACGCTGGGCAGCCGCTGGACACCCCCCGCCCCGGAAACAAAAAAGTCCGCCTCACTGCCCGGAGCCGCGCTGGCGGCTCTCTTGCAGGAGGAGGACGACGAGGATGATTGGGGCGGCGATGCTCCCGACATGAGCGCAGAGTTTGCACGGCTCGGCCATCTGAACGAAGAGTCCGACACCGATGCCCTGCCCCTGACAGCCAATTTTGCCCCTCTGCCGGACGGCTCTTTGGCGCTGGTGCGCTGGCCCCGGCTGGCACGGCCTGCTGTGGTACCCAACACTGTAGAAGGCCGCACTGTCACCGCCATTGCCGCTACCGCCTTTGCTGCCAGCCATCTGGATGAGAGCTGCTTTGCGCAGTTCGGGCAATCGCCTATCAGTTTCAGCATATTTTGTATGCGAATGGGCCGCGCAGTCACCACCGAAACGCTGGACGAAGGCGGGCCGACTTCCGTCACACTGCCGGACAGCATCACTCACATTGGTCCCTACGCGTTCTACCACTGCACAAATCTGACTTCCATCACCCTGCCGGATGCCATTTCCGCCCTGCCTGCCGGTGTATTCGGTGACTGCAGCCGCCTTACCAGCGTCCATCTGCCAGAGCAGCTGCAGGCTCTGGGCTATCTGCCCCGCCCCACGGATCAGGTCATGCCGGATGTGGGCACGTTTGCCGGGTGTCATGCCCTGAAACAGCTGACGCTGCCTCCACAGCTCAATGCGCTGGGCGCTCACAGCTTCAACAGTTCCGGTCTGGAGACCCTGACCGCCCGGGATGCTGGGTGTGAAAATTGGAGTCGTACTGTCACTGTGGCTGTGTCTGCATTTGACCACACTGCCGCACTGCTCTGGCTGGAAAAGGCCGATGTTTCCGGCCATGTGGCGGCACGGCTGGGTCTACCCGTGGCCCGGGATAAAATTCTGGCAGGCGATGCCAAATTCGGAGCCATCCTGCGGGTACCGGTGCTGTTCTTCACCCAGCCGATGCCTTACTTTGACCAACTGGCCCGGGACGCGTTCCGGCTGGATTTCTCGGCTCGTATGGCGCTGGCTCGGCTGGAAGCCTCTGCAGGGCTTTCCCCCGCCGACCGCCAGTGGTATTGTGCAGTTCTGGTGCAGTATTTCGACCGGGCTCCACAGTTCATGTCCTGCCCGCCTCAACAGGCTTACGCAGAGCTGTTCCGCTTCCTCTGCCGCACAGACCTGCTCACCGCATCTGATGTCAGCACTCTGCTTCGGATGGCCGGAGCACTCGCCCTTCCCGCCGAACTCATCAGCGAAATGATGGAGGTGCGCACCCGTCGGTTTGAAACAGTCACCGGCTTTGAGGATCTGGAGTTGGATTGATCAGAACAACAAACATTGCGTAGAAAGATGCTCAGTTAGTACAGGCTGTTGCAAAACAGCGCCAACGAAAAAGAAAGACCAGAGCGGAGGCGTTGATAAGTGCCTCCACTCTGGTCTTTATAAATTATCCATTCTGCTTTTGGATGGAGAACGAGAAGGTCATGCCCTTCTCCACCGCAAAGCAAGCATCCGCATGGGGCTTTGCGCCCCAGCTGTTGTCGCCGCCCACGCCGCGCTGGAACAAAGCACAGCGCACGATGGTCTTGTTATCGTCCCGGGGCAGTTCATAGAGGTGGCGGGCATTTTCCAGCTCATGGGGCGTATAGGGCAGTGCCGAGAAGGTCATTCTGTTCCCTGCAAAGCCAATGCCCGGAATGCTGCCGGTCAGGTCTGCGCGGTACACGCCGGTGCGGCTGCCGCACTCCTGCGGGTACACCGGGGTGTTCCGGGCAAAGTCCTGCCGGACGTTGTAGCTCCATGCACCCATCTTGCCGCCTGCGGTGCGGTCAGCGGTGGTCTCCCGGGGGCCAAGACCCAAGTAGGAGACCTCTGTCAGCTCCCGGCGCAGCGGGAAGAGCAGACCGAACTCCGGTACTTCTGCCCTTTCGCCCTGCCATGTCATGGTGATGTCGCAGCGGCCTGCGCCGTCGATGGCAAAATCAATGGGCAGCGTCTGCCCATCTGGCAGGGTGTAGTTTGCGCGGACGATGACGAACTCATCCTTTGCTTCGGCAGTCAGGT
>ERZ773131.665-NODE-665-length-28287-cov-5.419949_pt1 | contig 28287 bp, 32 predicted proteins | sample MGYA00511082_ERZ773131 | MGnify/ENA primary metagenome ERZ773131 (study PRJEB29015, sample SAMEA2737813) | human gut metagenome | biome: human gut; feature: human-associated habitat; material: faeces | place: China | collected 2012 ... | reverse complement strand
ATTTTTCCGACCACGATAAATCGATTTTTCCGACTCCGATAAGTCGACTTCTTCGACCTCTCGATTTTGTTGAATACTCTCTTCGGATTCATCATTGTTTTTAACATCTTTTGATGTCCTTAAAATAAAGTTCTTTACATAAATAATATCCGGTTTTCCAAGTCCCCTGCGTTTCTTTTCGATCAATCCTATCCCATTATCACTGTCCAACTCTTTCATAATCTTAACACAGGTTGCTTTTGCACATCCCAAATCCTCCATTTATCTCTTCCACAATTCATATACTGAATAACCTGTTCAACAGTAAAAATAATATAAACCTTACCCTCTTCATCAAACCACTGATGTCTGATAGATAAAGCCATTCTGTCCAGCATCAGCCCATAAAGAACCTTTGCATCGCTGGACAGATTACGGAAATATTCATCTGTGAATAATTCTGGAACTTTAACCTCATCAATAACTGTACCAATTAAAGATTCTGCATTATATTTAATTATAGAACCAGCAGGTAATATATACCTTCCATCCTCTCCCTTTGTCATACTATTATCATTAATATTTACCTTTATGGTAATAGTATTTGTTGGAACTATATTGGAAAGCTCATCTTTTAATAGAAAATAGCCATACCATACTCTAGATAGATTATTATCTACTTTTCTTTTTATAACTAATCTATTATCTTCAGAATCAATAAGACTAAAATAATTTGTTACATCAGTTTCTGTTGTATATGATCCTCTAGATAAAGCAGCTTTTGGAATTAATTTCTGTAATTGTGCTTTTGTTTTCCTATCATATCCATCAGTTGAATCTGTAACTGCAACCATATAGCAAGTAATGTTATTATAATTATAAGTATCTGAACTAATATCTGTATATAATCCCATATAGGATTCATCAATCTTTTTATATTTAAATTCTCCAGAGGTTCCTAAAGTCGTATATGCTTTAATATAAATATCAGAATTTAATCCAGGTATATATGATTTACTATCAAATGTAATTCTAATTGTATTATCAGAAGTAAATAAATACCAGCAATAATATTCAATATTTTCAGCAGGTGAAGATCCATATAAAATAGGGGTAAGTCGAGTTTTCTTACCATTATCTGTTACATATACATCAAAATCTGCAATTTGATTTTCAAATTCAAAAGTATAAGTTTTATTTTTGATAATAGAATCAGAAATCATCTTATCATTTGTTTCTTCAATGGTACATTGTCTTACCAATGTATTAATAATAATATAATCATAATTTCCAAGTCTAATTTTAAATGGTTGTTTTAAATATGGATCAGTAATATTTGATAAACGATTATTTTCACTCATATCATAATGAGCTGAGTAAACATAATTTCCAGGTCCATTTTGAGATCTAATTAATACAATATCATAGTCGAAATGAAATTCATAATCTCCTACAAATAATGGAGATTTATGATCAAAAATAAATCTATTATTCTCCATATATCTGTTTAAATCATCAACTTTGATACCAATATTCACAGTCATATGAGCTGGAACAGCATTGATTTCAGTAATGCCATTATAAATAGCATGAGCTAATACATTTTTTATTAATTTAGATCTTAAAGGAAACATTTCATTTCCTAATTGCCCAGTCATAATTGCAGAAGTTTGAATCTTTTTTGCTTCAGTATCACTAATATATCCATAAATACCTAATGCTAAAGTACTTTCATCTTCATCTTCAATATATCTATGCTGTAATTTATTTAGATTATCAACAATGCCATAAATATCAGTACTAATATCCCATTTTGTTGTATTTGTAGTATTACTCATACTTTATCACTTCCTCTCCATCTTAATTTATAAGTAAATCCTGTAGGTGAAATTGCTTTAGAAATCCTACTGGTATCTTTTTCAATTAATGCCGCTCTAGCAGGTCTATTGTCCACTCTATCCAATATATTATTATATATATCTACCCTATAAGGCAATGAATTATAGAATGATCTAGATAAAGCATTAAAATCATATAAAATTTCAGGACGCATATCTTCATAGAATGCGGCTTTAAAATTGATAGAATAAGATAATCCATTATCAAAATTAGTATTAGAAAATACATCTCTAGGCAAACTAGTAGGCATAACTCCATAATATTTACCATAGTATAAAATAGTTTCCATATCATCATCAACTAAGAATTTATATATAGCAAATTGATCATGCAATACTTTGTCAATTATATATTTTTTATAAGGTCTTATAACACCATGATGCTTTAATGTTTCATATTCTTCATAAGCTTTAAAATAAAAATATACATCTAGCCATTTTGTATCTTTGAATTCTAAAGAAAATTCCAAATTATCATCACTAGATTCTGATGAACCACGATATGATAAATTTACTCCATATGAGTTTGAGGCAGTTTCAATTGTTTCTGCATTTAAACCTGGAATCTCAAGATTTGAATTAACTTGATTTTGCAATAAATGATTAAATGGATCTTTAACAGATTTATTATTTCCATATGAATATTGCAAAGTTTTAACAATATTTTTTCTATATTTTACTAAATCTTCCCAAAAAGGATTATTTATTAACCCAGAATTCAATTTACCTGTTAAAATACCAGTATTGTCATTCATTTGATAAATATGTAAATCAGGTTTGGTAAAAAATAAAAATTCTTTAGTTTGTGTAATAGCACCATAAGGATTGAATAGACCAAATCTATAAACTTTATCAAATAAGTTTATTTCATTTCTTTCATATAAACCATTATAATGCATTAGTGATTTATAAAAAGAACTTTCAATATTTTTTGCTGTCTTTGAACTTATTTTATTATGCTTAATCTTATTAGATTTACCAGCATCATTCATCCCTTTAACATTTGGTGTTATATTTTTTGATAAATTAGATATTTTTATATTTTTTTTAGATTTGTTATTGATTAAATCATAAGATTTAACACTCATAAGGATTTTTGCCTCCTTTCAAGAATTATACTAATGTTCCCCTAAGCAAAAAATGCTATAGTTATATAATATAATAATGATATGCTCGTGAAGTATATAATATCTTTTATATAATTTTATAGTGTTTCGTAGTTTACTAAAAATAGAAATATATTAATATTAAACCTTCCGTCCACCTAAATGTAATGCGTGGCATCAAATATTGTATAAACGGAGGGAAATATGTTTTTAGAATTAGTAAACTCGATTGTAGCAAATGGAAATAAATCTTTAAATCAATCTCAAATCTATAATAATAGTATGAAATTGATTTCAGATAAATTTGAAGAGAAACAAATAGAAATAAATAATGAAACGAATATTTCTGAGAAACAAAAGATGAGTAATAGATTAGCTTTAGGTATTATTGATTTTTAATATATAATATCTTTGGTAAAAACTACGAAACGCTTTATTTTTTGAACACTAAGATAAATTATTAACATAAAAAGGAGGTCCCGTAATATGAATTGCTTACAGGAAAGCAATCTTTTTAGTGATTTTTTGGATAGATTTTCGAAAGTTTCACCAAAAGGAACAAAAAATAATGCTCCTTATTTAAAAGGGTCTATTTCTAAATATGCTAGAGATCTTGTAATGACATTTCCAGTATTATGTGATGATAGCTTGCCACCATCAACTGCATCTATGATTAGTAGAGCTCATGAACGTCATTTAGTTTCATTATTTGAATTATTATTTGCTTCAGCACAGTTTAATGCTAAAGATGGAGTTGAAGTTTTAAAGAGTATTCATAAAAATATTGAAGATATGGATCTTGATGATTATATTGAAACTTTAGCCAATTTTTCAAATAAAGCACAGAATATTAGTGGTGCTTTAGAAAGTGCAGAGATTAATACTGCTATTAGAGAAATGGTAGAGTTTTTAAAAACTCCTCAGAAAAGTTTTCCAATAAATAGTTTCAGTGAAAGATCATTAAATGAGTATGCTGTCATGAATATTCATGGTAATATGATTGTAAAAGAGGATAATTCTTCTATTGATAATGATATTTCTAAAATGAGTTCAGTAGATACAACAGATTACTTAAATAAACAAAAAGCTCAGATGAATCGCAATAAATTACAGTATGATAAAAATGAGGAACTTAGAAGATCTGTGCAGTTTAGTGCAAATTATAAAAATATGCAGAATCAGTCTACAGATTTTGAAGTAAATATGCTTTCTAAGCAGTTATTGGATACAGATGTAAAGAAAGCAAACGAAATGCAACCTACTCTTATGGTTGTTAGATTTAATGAAATTATTCCAACAGCAGATGGAGATCAGATTGCAACTAATCAGAAATCTTTTATTGCCGGAGTAAAATCCAGATTAGTTCCAACAGATGCAATGGATATTGTAGAAAGATTAATTGCAAAAAATAAAACAAAAGTTTCTTTTTTAAATCTTATTAGAGCTACAACTGGAGAAATTAAATTAAATAGAGATTTCTTACTTTGTGTTAATCAGGCTAAAATTGATGCTAAAAATAGTGTTAAAAAAGGTCAGAGTTCACAGTTATGGAAGACTCTTGAAAAACTTTCAATCAAAAATAATTGGAATAAGCTTTATAAGAAAGGTAATGATGCAACTGCAATTACTGCTCTTGTAATTAATCAGGAAACCGTTAATATTATGAAGAAAGAGCACGATTTTGATATTGAGAATCCAAAAAATGCTAAAATGATTATGGACGCTTATAATCTTTTGGCACTTATTATTGCGGATGAATCTATTGAAGTTTGCAAATTCTTATATAATGGTAATACTGTATTTGAAGAGCAGAGCTATAATTATCTTGAAAGAGAATCAAATGATAATTCGTATAAGAAAGTAATTAATCTTATTGGAAAAATGAATGGAGGTAGATAGAGATGACATATATGGAACAATTTAATTCAATTGTCAGAGAGCATTTTGATATCTCCGATGCTTCTACAAGAAAATGCATTATTGCTTTAGAAGATTCAGAACAGTCACAGTTAATTGCTGCTTTATCTTCTGCTCTTTATGATAAAATCGTGGAAAAAGTAGATAAAATTGATTTTGGAACAATTCCTAGATCAAGAGGAGATATTACTAAAGTAGATGGTTTTGATAATACTATTGAATGCTTAAAAATTATGAAACAGATGATTGCAGAATATCGTGAAGATCCTGCTATTGTAGATGCAATTCTTACATCTATAGATAATATTAGAGAAAGAAAACCTACATTTACAAAAGCATATGCTCTTAATATTGAATTACCTATTGTATTATACAATTTGATGGTTATGTCTATTGAGCAGTCTGTTTCTTTTTTAATTTCTGTATGCATTCAGTATATTAAAGATCCAGCTTCAAATGGAGTAAATGCTGCTTTAGATAAAGTTGCATATAATAATAGTCGTGATAATTTATTGTATGAACAAATTACTAAATTTAATGAATCTTGTACATCTGGAGAATTAGATAAATTCTTGCAGAATGTAATGACAAATTCTATAAAAATTGCTGCAGAATGCTATGAAAATCCAGAATGTGATAATTGTCCACCAGTTGAATCTCCATTTCAGGAATTTCCGGAAGATGATACAAAAACACCGATTCCTGCTCCAGGAGAAAATCCAATTGATGTGCAATCACAGAATCCTACACCACAGCAGCCAGAAATTATTGTTCCAAATAATAATAATGAGCCTGTACAGGAATTAGCAGTGACAGGAATAGCTGCTTTATCAGCAGTTCCCAAAATTGCAGCTGTAATTGCAGGAGCTGGAGCTTTATCATTAGCAACTTATGGATTTGTAATTAAAATTCTTATTCCATTACTTAGGTCGGTAACATATTATTGCTACTATTCTAAAGTAAAACTTTCTGACTGTTTAGCAACACAAGCTCAGTTAATTGAAGCAAATGCATATAAATTGCAATATAGCTCAGTTACTGGTATGGATGATAAACAGAGAGAAAAGACAATTTCAAAACAGTTAAAAATGGCTGAAAAACTTAAAAAATGGTCAGAGAAATTTACAATTGATTCTAAAAGAGCAAAAAAGCAAGCTATAGAATTAGCAGATTCTGAAAATAAAAAGATTAAAATTGAAGATTTGAAAGATGATCTTCCAGCTGATGTTTATAGTAAAAGTGTTCTATTTTAGAACATTGTATTAAAGTATTAGTAATTTAATATTAAATTTAAGGAGGAAAATAAAATGGGAGTTTATTCCACTAATAGACTTTCTTCTGTTACAGAAGGAGTAGTAGAAGAAAATTTTGAATTAACACCAAATGAGAATCTTGGTAACATTATGGAAGCAGTTATTGCTGTTAGAGAAAATGAGCATAAAATGTTCGATTCTTTACTTGAGTTAGATTTTGTTTCTGCTACCAATGAAGCAACTTTATTGGAAGCTGATGCTGAGAAAGCAAATGATGCTCAGAATCAGTCTAAATTAAAAGCTGTAATTGGCAAAATCGAGGAGCTGATTACCAATGCAATCGGAGCAATTAAAACTGCAGCTTCTAATTTTATCGGTAAAATTAAAGAACTTCTTGATAGAGATAAAAAACTTATTAAAGCTTATGGAGATTTCTCAGCTGCTGATCTGAAAGGATTCAAAGGCATTTCTAATTTTGCATTTCCTAAACATCAGACAATTAAAGTTGACGTTGCAAATGATGTTGATAATAAATTGAAAACTATTGGCAATGCATCTGATAGGGATGCAATTAGTCAGTGTGCTGAAGAATTTAAAAAATCTGCAGTTGATTTAAAGAAAGCTATCAAAATGGAAGATTATTTTGAACAAAAATCAGATAATTTTGTACCAAATGATCAGCAGTTAGCGGATATCATTTCTGGTGTAACTTCAGGAAAAGCTACAATTACTTCTTTGAAAAAAGCAACAGCAGAAACTATGGCAAAATTAAAGAAATTTAAATCTGATGCAAAATCAGCAATTAAATCTTCAAAAGGTGATGAGCTTGAAGTTTATAGAGCAAAGTCAGTATATGAAGTTTCGGCAAGTTTCGTATCAGGATATATGAAATTGTTTAATGACTATACACATGTTCTTGTTAAACAGATTGCTGCATATAGAAAAGCCTATATTATTTGTGGTAAATACACAAAAGGCGGTAAATCAAAAGATGATGCAAAAGCAGAAGAGAAAGTAGAAGAGTCTGTTTTAATGTATACATTATCTGAATCATCTGATGAATATGTATATGTACATTTTGCATATTAATTAAATAAAGGAGGAAATTAATAATGGTATTTGAGAATTTAAATACTGTAATCGAAACAGATCGTTCTGCTATTCCAGCAGGATGTTTATCATTTACAGAGCAGGCGTTATATGTAGCAGAGGCAACAGAAACTGAATTTAATAAATTATTTGAATCTGTTGGAATTGATGAGTTAGCTGTTTTTGAATCTACTGGAACAGAAGTAGTATATGAAGGAGCTAAACTTGATGAGTTTAAAAATAAATCAATTAATTTCTTTAAAGGCATTTGGGCTAAAATTAAACATGCTTATGAACTTATTACAGATAAATTTAAAGAAATGGTTTATGGAAATAAAAAGAATTTTTCTAAAGTTTCTGCTGCAGATTTAAATAAATTAGATCCAGAAATGACTTTTGGAAAAACTCATCATTTTGATTTTGGAGGTTCTACAGCTCGTGAAAGAGCAGATAAATTAGTTAAAGATATTAAAGATACTTTTGATTTAAATAGAACCTCTGATGAAAAATTAGAAATTTCTGAATTTCAGGATAAAATTGTTTCAGAAATTTCTGGAACAGGAAAAACTTCTATCAAAGAAGCAAAAGCTGAGTTATCAAAGAAGCTTATTGGAGATGAATTTGAAGTTGATTTATCTTGGGTTAAGAAAAATTTAGATTTACTTCAAGTTGCAGTATTTAATGCTCCAACAAATAATATTAAAGCATCTTTTAATGATGAAAAGAAACTCATTGATAATATTATCAAGGAGATTAAAGGTTTTAAATCTGAAGATGTAAATAGTGCTAAAGCAACTATTGGGTTATTAAAAGATGTAGAATCTACATTGCATACATGTATGAGTGTGGAAATGGATGCTTTAAAACGTAAGTATAGTGAATATCGAAATGTTTTCACTAAAATATATCTTGCGACAAAGAAAGCATCTAAAGCTAATAAAGTTAATGAATCTGTTGAAAATGTAGTTACTTCTCAGCAGGATCTAGTTGAAAGTTGCTTTGATTGGGACTAACATAGAATTTAGATTTGTGAAGGTAGGTAGGATGAATAGTCCTACCTACTTTTTATTTAAAGAGGAGGATTATAATGGTATTTTCAACTAATACAATTTTAGAATCAAAAGAAAGATCATTTGAATTAGTTAAAGATCAAAAATTGAATAATAATTCAATTTTTATTGAAAATCTACAAATAATGATGCAGGAAAATATTAATTTTCAAATTGCTATGAATAATTCAGGAATTAGAAATATTAATGAAAGTATACATGCAACAGATGTTTTAAAATCATTGATTAAAAAGATTGATTTTAAAAAGATTTTAATTAATTTACTGAAAAAATTTGTAGAATTATTAGATAAAATGGGTAAAGAATTAGAAGTATTTATGGCTTCTTTAATCAATAAAAATACTGTAATTAAACATTATAAAAAGCAATTACAGAATTTTGAAAAAGAAGTAAATTATTCTGAAGAGCGTTATATTTATACGAATTTACGCCTAAATACATCATATACAAGTTATAAATCTGAATTAGATAAAGTTTACAGTACACTTGTATTAGATTTAACTAAATTATCTACTTATAAAACTTATGAAGCTTTTTATAAAACCATTGAAGAAATATCTAGTGAATGCAGTTTGACAGAAGATAAATTAAATAATATTAGAGGAAAAGTATTGGGAACAGAAGATCCGATTACAAAGGAAGATTTTCCAAAATATGTTTTTAATTATTTTAGAAATGATGGATCAGAAGTAGGTTCATCTACAATTTTGCCTGCAGAAGTTAGAAAAGCATGTAGTGATTATTTCGATTATTCTAAAAATATAAAAATGATTCAAAAAGATAAGCATGATATGAAAGATGCTTCAGAGAAATTACAAAAAGATATTAATAATCTTAAATTAGAAGATTATATTAAAGATAATCTTCCACCAGAAGCAAATAATTATTTTGCAAGATTATTGAATAATAAATGTATCATGGTAAAAGAATTATGTGATATTTATTTGCAGATTTTTTCAATAAAATTAGATGCTATAAAAGAAGCCTATACCCAAAATTCTAAAATTTTATTTGAAGCTTGCAAAATAATTATAAGAGAAGGAGAAAAATAATGGATATTAGTTTAGAAAGTTATGAATTATATAATGAAATATTTTTAGCTGAATCTGAATTATTTGAATCTATGATTTCTTTTGGAGCAGATGCTATACATGAATCTACAGGATTAATTTCTATACAAGAAGGAATGAAAGAGACAGTTAATAAGTATATAACCAAAATTACAACTGCTATTCAGAAAGCTTGGGAAAGATTTAAAGAATTGGTATTAAACGGAAAAGACGATGCTTGGTTAAAATTGAAAAAAGATAAAATTTTAAATGGACAACCTTCATTTACTATTAATAATTTTCCAGAATATGATATGAATAAATTTTCAAATATTAAATTAGTTCCATTTAACTATGAAGAAATGAAAGATTCATTAGAGTCTAAACAATCTTTTACTGATAAATATTATGGAGAATTAGGTAGCGGAGAAGGATCTATAAGTGATAAATTAGAAAAAATAATTTTAAAATCACGGCAAGATACTAAATGTACAAATGAAATATTAAAAGAATTATATAAATTCTGTGCAGAAGATTTTAAATCAGAGGTTAGCAAAATTGAAGCAGATTTAAAAACAATTAATGATTCTAATAAAAATATTGAAAGATTATTAAGTACTATTACTGCTGATCAGTCTACTCAGGAAGCTGTAAGTATTTATGAATCTTATTTACTAGAAGATGAGCAGAAAGAAAAAACAGATAAAGTATCATTTACAGATGATCCATCTGGTCCAGATTCTAATAATAAAAGTGTACTTATAAAAAATATCCAGATTTACATGTCTGCATCTACAGATGTATTATCGGCAAAAATGAAATTACTAAAAGATATTAAAAAAGAATATATGAATATTCTGAAGCATTATGCTGGATCTGATAAAGAATCAGATAATAAAAAGAATAATGAAGAAAAAGAACAACCAAAAGATGATCATCAAATAAATATTTGATTATTACCCAGTAGGTAATATTACCTACTGGGTATAAAATTTAAAATGAAGTTACAGGTGTAGTAGTATTTATATTATTTGCTGTAGAACTTCGAGATGCTGTTCCGCTGCATGATTTACTTGCTGGAGAAGTGTCTGCAGTAGTATTTGCTGGAGTAATATTACCAACCTTTTTAAGACCTAAACTGCAAGAAACTTCAAATCCTCCACCGCAAGGTTTATATAATTCTTTTTTATAAGTCATAATGCATTTTCCATTATATTTAGAATATTCACCATAATTACTAATACTAATACATTTATTAGGAGTAAAACAAGAACCATCAATATTTTGTTTAATAACATCAATGGCAATAGTATTAGATTCAAGTTCATTTTTATATAAAGCGGCATTTGATGTTCTAACGAACATTTGCTTAGTATCAGATCCTTCTGTGTTATTTATATTTAGGGATAACTCTTGCATACCGGAATCACCATCAATAGCAACAATCTGATTAGCAACTTTTTCTGTTCCTTGGTTGAGAGAAACATTACTTGCAGCTGGATTGACATAAATATAATAAGCGCCATTTTTTACTTGAATTCCTTCATAATATGCTTCGTCTGCTGTAATAGATTTTATGTCTAATATAATATCTTGAATTTGCCCATCTCCAGCATCTACTGCTTCTCCAGATTTAGATAATAAATATGATCTATCAAAATCAATAAAATATCTAAAATTTGTATCATAAAATTCATCTTTATTGAAAATAAATTCTAGCATTTTTAATCTATTAGCAACAGGTGGAATAAGAATTCTATCATAAGTTTTATTATATTTTATTTTTTCAATTACAGGTTTTGTACCATCTAAAGCAATAGAAATTAATGTATTGGTATCAATATTAGTATATACATCATTAAAGCTTTTTCTTAATTGATTTGTAAGATCAACGCTTACTAATCCCAACATTATTTTCTTATATGAAGCATCTTTCATAGAGTTATCAGTATTTAAAGATTCTCTATAGTTAGGATTAGAATCAGAAGGCATATAGTTAAATGCCCCAGTAATAGCCTTTTTTGATAATGGTAAATTATTATTAATATTTTGATTACAAATATTAATATAAAATTTTGCAGAATTTTTATAATTTTAGTATAAAGATCATCATTTACTGCTAAACTTAAATAAATAATAGGAATTACTTTATTTTCATAATCATGCTCAATCATAACATAAATGATTTTATCCGATGATATATTTTCTCTTTGCCCATTATAATCAAAGGCAATATCTATTGTAGAACTATACGCTTGTCTAGCCATAAAAATACCTCTCTTTGAATAATAATTATACATTTGTGAATCTAATTATATAAAATCGTTTTTTTTTTCTTTATTATAATATAGTAACAAAAAAAAACAATTTTTAAAACTGGTATCTTTTTAAAAAGATACCAGTTTTAAAGTTAATTTATTTTAATAGGATTTTCATAATTTTTCATTCGTGTAATACTACGCTGATATTTACGTTCAATTTCATATAAAGCCTCAGTATATACTTGCTCATGTGATACTGGATTCATCGAATACCATCCAGGAACTAAAAAGAATCCAATTAATTCATTCATAGCAACATATGGGTTTGTAGGTGGTACATAAATACCATAATCTTTTTTATCAGTCAATTCATATAGCCTGTTTTCCATATCTTCTGGTTTTTCTAAAAAACTTTCTTTTTTAGATAGTTCTTTTTTAATCATAAATTTCCTCCTTAATTTGTATTCTAAGCATAAGAAATATTTTCTGTTAATTTTGTATCTGGTAATACTTTAGTTAAAGCATAAATAGACTGAATAACATCACCCTCTGATTCTCTTAAAGGTTTACATCCAAAATTTATTAAATTTTCTTTAGAATGCATAAATTCTTCAAGTTCATCATTTGCCTCTAATGTATAAACACCCTTACATGTAATCTGATCACCATCAAAGTCTGCTCCCATACCAGGTAAATATAAATTAGAAATTTTCATAGTATCAACAAAACTATTAGAAGTATCCTTACCAATATCTTCTTCTCTTATTTTTGGATAATACTGATAAAAAGTATCATTAAAATACATTGGCTCAGTTTCTTTAGTAGATGATACAATTATTTTTGTGGTAATCTGATTTGAGAAGGAATCAATTGGGAATCTGGTGACCAATACATGTTTATCTTTTATAGCTTCATTACAAGCGATAAAGAAAACATCACACCATGTAAGCCTTCTATGATAGATCGATTCTGGATTATTTTGCTCACCCGGAGCGTTGTATGATCCTTTAAATTGCATATAGTACTTTTCTTTAGTTTCAACTAATGGAATTTCAATTGGAATAAATCTATTATTATATCCATGAAGATATCTTTCCATTTCTCTTTTTATTCTTTCATCTGAAAATATAATTTCTGGATCTTCTGGAGTGTAGTATTTAATATTACCATCTTTATCCATAATAGGATATTGCTCTGATCCCAAGAATTCATTTTCAAAGAAACGTTTTGTATGAAACATTACATAATCTCTAAATTCAGTAATACAAGCAGATAGAGGAATAGCTGATCTATCAAAAGTAACCATTAAATCTTTAGGTTTTTCTACTTTTAATTCATTTGCTGAAAGTACGAGACGAGAAGAAAAGTTTGCAGTTTTTGACATTGACGCTCTTCTCAGAATACCCATTTTACCAGATAACCCTGCACCTAAATCAGTATTAATATTAGGATTACTATTTCCACAAAACCAATCATAAATATTCAGAATAATTTCCTGAACCCTACCATTCATTGCATCAGAAGCATCAAACATAAAATCTCTAGTAGCAGTTAATGCATTAGAAGCAACAATAAGATCATTATATAATTTATTGATACCTCCTAATCCAACAGTTCTAGAAGATTCCGTATTTTTATCTCTGTAAAATGGAGGAATTACAATATATTTTTGAATAAACATTTTATCTTTATTCTTTTCAAGATATTGCACCTTAATATCTCTTTTCAGAGATTCAGTAGATCTAAATTTTATTTTTGATATATTTTTTCTTAAGAAATCAATTCCAGTTTCTCCATTTGGATCTTGAACAAATTGTCCTAAATCATTAATACGATAAGTATCAACACCGTGAATAATATTTTTTACTTTAGAGTCAATTCTGACCCAGGCTTTATAGCAAGACGGATCAATAAACCAACCATGTAAATTAATATATGCAAATATTCCAGCTCTATCATCTTTTGTAATACCAAAGATCTGATTAGATAATAAGCCATCATCTGAAGGAATATTATCTCTTAAGAAAGCTCTAGGATTAGTAATTGGCTTACAATTATTTTGCTGAACATATCTTTCTACATCAAGTATATCTAGCCTTAAATGATTTGTAATCTTTTCGTACTGTTCTTCTGTTATTAATTCCGATTCAAGAATTAAACTAGCCTGTTCCATGAAATCAGTAATATTAGTACAATATGAAGCCGCATAGCTTAAATCATGCAAAATACTTTGTGTACTAGGCATTTTATAATTCTCCTTTCAACTATATTAAATTTAATAATGTGTGAAAATGAGAAAAAATAAACCCGAACGGGTTTATTTTATACAATATGGATTTACAATTTTGCAATATAAATTAGATAAATTATGATTATCTGAATTATTATCTTTATGAATAATTTTATAATCGAATTGTTTATAAAATTTCATTATATGATTTGTAGCTTTAAATATACCCATCATTAGATTATCAATAGAAAATATTTTCTTTTTACATATATCTCCATAATAATAAGGTAAACATATTAATTCTACAGTACCATCATTATTAATAGGAATAAATTTTTCGGTGTATATATCATATATTCTTCCTTGATTTGAAATAAGATAAAAAGGAGATATTTTTTCATTTTCCATAAATGAATTAATGCATAAAAAGAATTCTAAACAATCAGATTCGTACTCAGATTTTTTATTTATTATATTTTCAAAATTATTAATATTCGTATTTTCTACAATATTCATCCTTAATTATCCTCCTTTAAAATAAGTATTTATTCTTATATATAATATATAATTAAAAAGCTCTATGGAACTTTGTCCATAGAGCTTAACCTTATTTTAATTTAATTTGCAATTGTAAATCAGTTGGAATTTTGACCTCCACATTCATGGGACGATTATATATTGAAATTGTTCCATTGAGTGAATTAATTATTGCTAAAGCATAATTGAAATTATCTTTATTTAAAAAATCAATTGAAAATACAATTTCCGAATCATTATTACTTAATACTGTAACCTTACCAGTATTTTCAACTATTTTTTTTAAAGCAATAAAATGGTCAAAGAAGTGAACAATCATTTCTGGATATTGAATTCCACTGACGGCTTCTATGAAGTCACATCTATCCATTTTATTAATTATCCTCCCGTTGCTTCTTCAATTTCGTCTTTGACAATTTCACCTTCCATTGCCTTTTTCTTTTCTGGATCTCTCATAAATGTATCATATTCTTTATAAATAACCTGGACATATCTATTAGGCATTTTTTCTAATTCAGAAATAGATACATTACCTTTTAAAAACTTAGAGAGATTCATTAATTTAATGACGTATTGACTAAAGCTCCCAACTGATAACGTGTAAAAACCGCTTCTTCTGCAGTTACAGCAATCTCCTTATCTTCTTTACCACATTTTGGACATGTTGAAGATGGATATCTGTAAGTAAGTCCATTGTTAAGTTCTTTTCTTCTAAGTTCATTTGTAAATGATTTTACAAGAGAGAACTCATCGGAAGTCAAGGTTCTAAGACATTCTGCAAATTTTTTGATTTTTGATTTAACAGTTTTGGTAGCATTTTCTGGATATTCTTTATATCCAACAGGAGTAAGAGATTTTGATTCTGCATCAATCGTATAGAAAGAATCAATATAAGGAATAGTATTGATGATATCATTGTATTTTTCTCTAAAATTATCATCTAAACAAGTTACTTCAAATAAACTATAGATAGAAGCAGATCTAAATGAAACAGCCAAATTTTCAGAAACAGGAACAATTTCAGTTACATAAATGCCTTTTGTATTTGGATAAACAGTTTCATCCTGATAAATCTGCATAAATTTAGCTTTTACTTCCTCAGATTCAAATTTAGTCATAGCCATGATATCTACATTATCTGTAAGATAAGTTTCTTTACATTTTGGATCTTTACAATCCTTTGGTAAATAGTTTGCACCTTTATAAGAGCCAATGTAAATTGCAAAGAAATAGTGATCAATATCAGCATATGGAGTTACTTTTAGCCAAGCTTCAAATGCAGGTTTTGGAGAAAGAATATGATCATAAATTAATCTATATCTCTGTGTTAATGATGTTAATGATCTTGCTGCTTCTGAATATTCCTGTAAAGCCTGAAGCTCCGGTCCACTGAATTCTTTCATTAATACAATAGATTCCTGACTCATAAGTACCCATTTTGCTGCTTTTGGCAACGGCTTTTTAATTAAATTAGAATTCATAGAGGCTTTCTTTACAATGGTAAAGCTAGAAATATCTAATGATTTGGAAATAGGTTTAAGCTTTTCTGTCGCTAAAGCCTGAAGATGTTTTAATGTTTCTTCAGATTCATCCTCAACTTCATGAGAATCAGATTCATTCTCAATATCATCTTCATCTAAATCGTTATTATTTTCTACTTCTGAATCTAATGTAGAAACTTCAACATCAATAGATGGAGATTCAACAATAGGAGAAGGCGGAGTTACTGAGGAAGAATCAACATTTTTTCCAAAATCTTCAGTTTCAATATTATAATTTGCAGGATCTTCTAAATCACTTGATAAATTATTACCACTGATTAATGAACTTTTATCTTCTGCATTATCTTCATCTACCTTATTAGATAATCCCTCTTCAACAGCTTCTTTTTCTTCTTCAAAAGTAGATAATCTTTCTTCCATCTCCTCAGATTTTTGTTCAATATATTTTCCAAGCATGGAATTCGGTCCCTCTAAAATATTTTCTAATATTGTTGGCTCATGTGGAGCTTCTTCTTTTTCAGGCATAATTTCTCTAGGATCAAATGATTCTCTAGTATGTGTAGTAGGTGCATTTCCAGTAGCCATATCAACTTTATTTGACTCCTGATTCTGCTGTGTCATGTCAATTGATGTTGTTCCGTCTTTAAGTTCTTCAATACTACTCATTTTAAATCTCCTTTACTTATTTTAATTATTTTTTAATTGTTCTAAAGATATAGGAATAGGTGCGGTAGATGAATCATAAACATATGTAGTATCATTTATTGTAATTTCGATATTACATACTTTATCAGGTGTTCTAATTAAAGTAACATCTGCATTTTGAAAATTCGGAAGATATGTTTGAATTTGATCTTCAACTCTTTTTTGCAATTCATCTAAATTATCTAGTCCATATCTATATTTTCTGATTCCTACACCCATATCAGGATGCAATGGATCTGAACCTGGATCCATCATAATAAGACGAACTAAAAGTAGAGCTACAGCTGACTTATTTTCTACTTTTGCAGGTTCATTAAATTCGTTTACAGAAAATAAATATTCTCTTTGTTTAACTGCCATAACGAATCTCCTTTCAGATTACATAAATGTCGAGTTTGTAAATAATTACACTATTTATAAATTATAATTTAAATAGATTTCTCATCATCTAATCCTATCCAATTTATTTCTTCTTCCTCTTTATTCTTTGTATTTTTATGAATTTTAATCTTCTCCATTTCTTTATAATAGTTTTTAATTTCAGAGCTAGAACTAGTATCTTCTAAATTTCCCAAACTTTGTATATGCTTAAATACACCTTCGTGAAATAATTTTGTATGAATTCCCATAAATATTAAATCTCCTTTTAAAAATAAATTATATATTTGTGAGAATATCAACTCTAAATGAGATATTCCACATTTTATTAATTATGAGGATGGAAGGAGAAATAAAAATGGGAATATATACAAAATATTATCATGAGTCTTATATACAAAATAAACCAGATATATATTACAATAAAGATAGATTTGATTCTGGAGAAATAAATCTTTGTTTTATCACAGGTCACTCTGGATCAGGAAAATCTACAATGGGAAGAAACATGTCAAGTGATAATGTTGAACATTATGAGTTAGATGATTTACAATGTATAAAAGATCATTTTACTATGGAAAATCTTAAAGAATATGGAGATTTAATATATTCATATTTCAATGGAGAGGGAAAGAAGTTTTATTTGACTTATGATGAATTAAAAGAGCAGAATCTTTCTGGATCAGATTACGAAGATAAATTATATCCAGGATTTGTGCATTATGCTATGAAATATGCTAAATCTCATAGGAGTAAAAAGATTGTTATAGAAGGTGTATGGCTTTTTTGCGTTGATGAGAATGGTAATAGTTGGCTTAAACCGGAAGAGTTTAAAGATTATGCTTTCTATATCAAAGGAACATCAGCTTTAATTTCTAAAATTAGAGCAGCAAAGAGAGATGCTAAATACGATACTGATAATAAAAAAGATGAGATTAAATCGTTTTCTAAAAATTTCTTCTTAAAGAATTGGAAATGGTACATGATAGATGAAAAAAGAATAAATACTTTTAGAAATTATTTTAAAAATATGGAGGGAAAATCATGAGTAATTCGGTAAAGAGAAATATTAAGTATAAATGTCCATATTGTGACAAAAGATTTACCAGAGAAGATTTGGTTCATCATATTGAAGATGAGCACGAAGATATGATTCCAGAGGGATATTCTGCATTAAGATTAGTATTCAATTATGTTAATAAAAAGCCTATCGAATATAATGGAAAATGTACAGAATGTGGTGGAGAAACTGGTTTTGATGAAAAAACTGGAAGATATAGACGTCAATGCCAAAATCCAGCATGTAAAGCAAGTTTTATTAAAAATTTTGAATCAAATATGCTTCGAACAAAAGGTGTTACTAGAATTAGTTCTACAGCCGAAGGACAAGAAAAAATGCTTGCTAATCGAAAAATATCTGGTAAGTATAAATTTAAAAATGGCGAAGAAAAAACTTATACTGGATCTTATGAATTAAATGCTTTAAAATTTATGGATCAGGTAATGGATTTAAATCCTGATGATATTATGTGCCCGGGTCCAGTTTTGGAATATGAATATAACGGTAAAAAGCATTTATATATCACTGATTTTTATTATCAGCCATATAATCTTATTATTGAGGTAAAAGATGGTGGATCTAGACCAAATAATAGAAGTATGCCTGAGTACAGGGCGAAACAAGTTGAGAAAGAAAAATTCATTATTAAGAATACAAATTATAATTATCTCCGATTAACAGATAATGATCTTTCTCAATTATTATCTGTATTTGCTGATTTAAAAATGCAGTTAGTAGAAAATACTGGAGAAAGGGTAATTCATGTAAATGAAAATGTAAATATTTTAAATGAGTCTTCTTTAAAATCTAATATTGATAAAGATTTCAAACCAAAAGGTAAGAAACAATTATCGGAGTTTAAAAAGATAATTGGATCAAAAGAAACTATTGATAAATATAAAAAAGAATATAAATTTTTAAGACATATAGATTATCATGATGATGTTTACTTATGGCTAGATGGAGAAAAACTAGTTGGTGCTGTTGCTGTTGATAAAAAAGAAGATTGCTATTGGATAACAGCTATAGAATTAACCAAAGAATATCAAGGTTATGGATTAGGTAATCAGTTATTGGATTATGCTGTTAAAAATATGCACGCATCAGCATTAACAGTTGCCAAGAATAATAATATTGCTAAAAATATGTATTTAAAATATGGATTTAAAATATCTGGAAAAGAGTCTAAAGATAAACAGGTATATTATATGTATTTAAATGCTTCATTATCTGAAGCAATAAATGCATTACTTACTGGATATATTCCTGGTGTGAAAGATACTGGTTCTGTTTATATTGTAAACTATATGAAGAATAATGTATTTTCTGGAGAAATTGAAAGAGGGTATGGTATTTCTGATAATTGCAAATTAACAAATTTAATTACTAGAAATAAATCTGGTATCTTAGACAAAGCACCAGACAATTTTTTAGAAAATGCAACTTATGATGTATATTTGACAAATAAATCTATAGAAGAAGTTTCTGAAAAATTATCTCCATATATCGGTGAGTTTGTAGAAGAAGGATTTTTATATGAAATCTTATTTAATAAAAAGATGTACACTTATGATCAAATAGCTACAGAATCTTCCATTATTCCTTGCATTGATTATTATAAAGGAATGGAACTATTTAGAGAGACAGTAGATAATTTTATTCTAGGAAAATCTAAAAGTTCAGATTGTTTAGCAATATCAGAAGGTACATTAATCTCGGAAGATTTTGATCTAAATAATAAAGATATGTCTGTAATATCATATACATCTATTAAAGATGGTACATTTAGAGTTGAATCTACTGATTATCCTGAATTAGGATTAGAAACAGATAAATTGAATGAAAAATCAATTGAAAGTAATTTTTTAAAATCTTTATTAGTGGAGGTTAAATAAATGGATAAATTTAATGTAATTACTCCTACTTCTAATTTAAATGAATTAGAAGTAGATATGAATAATTGGAGTAATTTACCTTATGATATTAGAAGAAGGTCAGATGAAGATTGCTTAAGAATGTTTGGAATGAATAATACTGATTTTTATAATAGATTAAAAGCTTCTATAATTGCAAATCGAGTATCAGTTGGAGATAATTTCGAAAATATCATTAGTTCAATTAAAATTGAAGGAATGCTAATGTGTAATGAAGCTTTTTCATTTGATAACTTTGAAATTAATTTTGATACCAGAAAGCAAATAGCTGAAGAATTAGAAAATTCACCGGAAGTTGTAATTATTTCTCCAAATGGAATAAATGGATCTATTTTTACCAAAGAAGAATTGGATATGAAATATAATAAATATTGCTTATTAAATGATAAAAGTAAAAGATTTTCAAATTCATATTCTATTCAATTATGGGGATATGACGTTCCAAATATGTATGCTATTATGAGTAATAAGATTTTAAATAAAAAATTAGATGATAGTGAAGATGAATCTAATTTATTAAATACTGTAGGATCTTCTATAGAAAAAGAAAATATTTTCTTATCTCCAGTTTTAAAAAATATAGATAAAAAAATACTAGAAGATGATAAGATTGGACTATATGTAACTAAATTAGATTCTTTAGCAAAAATGAATACATATTCTAGAGCGGTCTATTCATCTGTTTTGCCAAATAATTCGGAGCCAGACTATAATACAATTGTGCCCAATGTAACTCCATATTTTACACCAGATGAAATGGAAGTATTATCTCCAATTAATATTGGTGCTGATGTTTTACCAGATCAGTATTATCGGACTATTTCAGAAAAAATGAAAAAATATAATAATTCCTGTGGAGAAGAAAAAGATATACTTGAAAAAGAAATTATTTCATTAGGATGGAATCCTAGTGTAGAAATAACTTCAGAGAATTTAGAATTTGCGAGAAATAGGCAAATTAAATGGCTAAAGGAACATGCAGTAAAAATTGTTGATGTTTCGAAACTAAGTTGTAGTAGAGATGCCATTTTAGAATCTTCCGCAAATATGAGAAAAACATTTAAGGAAAAAGATTTATATCCTATTTATATTGTAATTAGTTATTCTGATACTTTATTCGGAAAAATTATTAATAAAGTGAAAAATACAGTATATAGTCATGCTGGTATTTCTTTAGATTCAGATTTATCTAAAATTTGCACTTTTAAATGGGGACATGGATTTAATGGATTTTGGGTTGAATCTTTGCAAGATTATATTAATACTTCAGAAAATGCAATAGTTGATGTTTTAGCTTTATTTGTAGATAAAAATACTAAACTTAAAGTTGAATCTACATTAAAATATTTTATTGCAAAAAAAGATAAAACTAAGTATGGATTTGGTAATTTGTTTAATATTTTAGCAAATAGAGAAATAAATGATCCTGATAATATGTCTTTAGTTTGCTCTCAGTTTGTTGCTACAGTTCTTAAATTAGCTAATATTAATATTATAAACAAACCAGCTAATCTCACAATCCCTCAAGATTTTGAAGTTGTAAGCGAAAATCCTAAAGTATTTAAAATTTATGAGGGGAAAGCTATTAAATATAATGAAAAGAAAATTGAAGATTTAATTTATTCATTGTTTACAATATATACAATTACAGATTTACAATATTCTGAAACAATGAATGAAATTACAAAATTGTATACTGTAGAAAGTTTTTATCATAATACAGAGAATGAAAAAGCTAATATTATTTTAAAAGAAATTAGGGAATTATTAACTCCTCAAGCTGCAATTTATGAAAGAAAGTTACCTTTTAAAATTACAGATAAAGGGGATTTATCAATTAATTTAAGTAAAACTTTAGAAGATCAATATCAAGAAGCTCATAAGCTTTTAACTGGTTATACTAAAGATAATTTAGATGGAATGAAACATGAATTGGCTAGATTATTCTTAGTAAATTCTATGATTGAAAAGAAAATTAAGAAGATGAAAAAAGATGATGATTCTTATAAAGTATTAATTGATTTGAGGGCTAGAGTTTTAAATGATTTTAAAAAATATTTTAAGATTGTTACAAACGAGGAACCTAATTTTAATTTTGCTAAATATTATGAAGATTCAGAATATAATAATGGAAATATTGTTATAGATAATTCTACTTTGAAATTTTCTGGAAATTTGATTAAAAAATTCTTAAAATCTAAGGGTATATAATTACCCTTAGATCAACATCTTTGTATATATAAATTATATTTTTAAAGGAGAATAGATATGAGATTACAAGCAATGGTTGGATATAAACTTTTTAAAGAATTAGAAAATGGAATTGAAATGATCCGAATTCTTTATGTAAGAAAAAGAAAACATGGAGATCCTGGAGAAATTACTATCAGAAATGAAGGAACTGGAGAAATTAAAAAAGTAAAAGTTTCTGATATTCAAGGATATACTCCTCTTGAACCTGATGGATTATTAACTTTTAATATATCAGGATTAATTACTGAAAAAGGTAAAATTGTCAATGATGTGGTAGTAACAGCGTCTAAATTTTTAAATTTAAAAATTGGAGATACTCTACCTTATGCTGTTTGTAGGCAGAATATCACAGATATTTTTTATAATTTATTAGTATCAGATGAATCTGAAATGATAGTAGGATTAGCAGTTAACCAAGATGATTGCCCTAGTAATTTTAGATTTGAAACTATGCTAATAGCTTCAAATATAAGTTATTCCGACCATGTAAATTTTTATAGAACTGATACATTGGAAGATTTATATGATTTTATTAAGATTTCGAAATTTGATGATATTTTAACTGAATTATATAATACTCATGTAAATGCAACGGGCAACCCATCTCTTATTTTTAAAAATGAAGATAAAGGATGGTGCAAAAATCTTAAAACTTTATTAAAAGAGAATAATTTTCAGAATGATATTGATCAGATGCTTGGAATAACTAGTGTTGATTTTAATATTCCTAATTATGAAGTAGAAAAAATTCTTCCTGGAACAGAGGATGAAAAATATACATCTGTAACTGATGATTTAAAAGTTTGGCTATCATCTACTTTTAAAGTTAATATTAATGATGCTACTGTAATTAATTATGATCATGACATTAATCTTGCAGAATTTAACAATGCTAGATATTTTCTGATCAGAGATAATAGCAATAAAGTATATCTTATTGTATATACATGCTCAGGTGAATATCATGAAATGGATTTACAAAAAGAATCTGAGAAACAAGATTTTAGTACAAAATTTAGAATTAATTTCTACAATAAGTACAAAGATATTAAAAAGTAAACTATTTTTTACTTATATATAATAAATATGATAATAGATGTAAGTATGGCTTCTGTTATGCACTGATTTGGAATATAACAATTTTAAAAATGGTTTGTTTCCTACCTTCATCATTTAAACAATAAAATCAGTGCATAACAGAGGTCATACTCTACCTCTATAAAATAATAATTTTTTCTTTTGAAAGGAGAACAAAATCATGAGTAACGACAAGAAAGAAGCGAAGCGGGACAAATTTGTTATCGAGGTTGAAGAGCACGAACCATTCGAGGCTACAGCGGCAACAAAGTATATCACCAGCAATGAACTCTGCAAAGTCGTATCGGAGTTGTTCAAAGGTGTATTTGCAGATTATGAGGGTTGTCGATTTGAAACTTCGACAGGTGGTGAGCCAACAATTACATTGTATTTTAATCATGGAAGATATGATGAGAATGCTACTGTAGCTTGTCACATTGCTGGAAGAAATGATGGTGATGGAAGTACGGTTATTCGAAACATTCGTCGAAGAGACATTCAGATGAGAGAGGGAGATCGTTATCATCTTACCGATGATGGAAAAGACGCTATTATGGATCTTCTGACACCAAGAGCTTACAATAATGGAAAACCGAATTGGGGTAACATTGTTCAGGATATTGTGGATAGAACTCCAACTTCATATTACATGCCGGCAAATCAGATTCCGCAGTACACAAGAGTAAATTTCATTGATATTAGACGTTTATGTGGTTTAATTTATGGCAAGAATATTGATAATGATCAGATGGATTATCAGGTAAGTATTGCTACACCATTAAATCAGATGAACTTTGGTATGAATGGAATGCAGATGGGAGCTACAAATTATGTTCTGACAATTACAAGAGCGTCCCTGAAAGAGGTTACAAAGATGTATGAGAAACTTGGTTATGGAAACGTAATGGGTTCAAATATTATCAGATAATGTAACTTCAACAAATTCATCATATATGATGAACGTCCTAGGTCAATTATGACCTAGGACGAATTATTTTATTTTTTAGGAGGATTTAATATGTTTGGAGAAAATGATCTTAAATATGAAATTTTTAAGGATTACAATATACCGTTTGATGAAAAAGGATCTTCTGTTGGAGTTGTGCGATTAGTACAATGGCATAAATCTGGAACAGAAGCTGATGAGTCTAAAGCAAAATTAGAAATTCGTAAAATTAGTGTAAGTTCCGAAGGAGAAACTATAAGAAAAGGATATACATTTTCAACACCAGAAGGACCTCATGAATTGGTAAAAGGTTTAATTGATGTAGGATTTGGAGATACAAAAGAAATCTTAAGATCAGTTAGAAAAAGAGACGACTTTTTAGAAGCAGCAAAAACTATTAATGATGAAAATATTGAATCATCCGATGGTGAATCTTTTGATATGAGAGATTTGCTACTTGGTATGGAGGAAGATGAAGATGATGAAAAAGAAGTTGGATAATAAAATAATTGGATATATAAATGTCAGAATTATAGACTTTTCTTTAGTTCGTAATTTTGATATTGGAGGAAATAAATATCGTAATTTTATTTATAATATTGGTGGATTTTGGAGTATTTTACAATTTGAAAAGTTTCTTGAAAATATTTCAACTTATTTATTTTTAGATGGTCAATATCCTGTATTTATTGATGATGGTGGAGAATTAAGAATACACTACAATATGCTGATAGATTGTGTTATTGGGAAAGACTATAGATCAATATATGCTCCATATAATAGGAAATTGGTTAAAATTGGTATTATTACAGAATGGAACAAATATCCGTTCATTAAAAAATCTAATGCTTTATCAGAGTATAAAAGTCTCACTAAACTTATAAGCGAAAAGGAAAAAGAAATATATGATCTAAAAGCTCAAAGATCATATATTATTTCTTGTAAAAGATTATCAAAAATATGGAGGGAAAATGAAATTTGATATAATTGGGTATGTTAAAATTGAAAGAATCAAACCACCAATATTATATAATTTTCATCATTTATATGATATTGGATTTGGTGATTTTTTAGAACTTGAAAAATTCTACGAAGAATATAATGATTATATTATATTTGATCTTATAAAACAAGTATTTATTAATAATGCTGGAGAAATGCAAATAAACTCTGCAGATTATTATCTTATTATTGGAAAAGATTGCAAAACTGTATATACATTATATCATAATATGATGGTTAAAATTGGTAAAATTACAGAATGGAGAAAAACTTCATTCAGTGATAAATCATTTATTGAGCATGAGAATGAATTTTTATCAATTAAGGGTTATATTTAATAATAAATATATTTTTGAAAGGATATGATAATTATATGCAAAGTAATGTATCAGTAGAAAATATAATTTATGGTAGCTTTGTAAAAATGGGTAGATTGGAAAATCAAGTATTTAATACTTTTTCCAATACATCTATTGCAAGTGCTACAGAATTAAATATTTTCATTGACTTATATAGTGTACTTAAATCAATATTTAGTGAGAGTTATAGGACAGATATTTCCGATTACACTGCAATTACAACAGGAATAATTAATATGTGCTCTCATTATAGATCTTTCTTTAAGAGATTGTCTGTAAAAACAAAGTTTTTCTTAGTATTTAGTTTCAATACTTGCGATATTAATCGCAAGTTTGTTGCTGGATATAATGAAGAGTTTTATAGAAAAAGTCAAATTAAAATGTTTAACGATTTAGCAATGAATAATTTTGATCTGCTTGATCTATTATGCCCATATTTGCCAGATATATTTTTTATCAAGAGTCCAAGAAACTATGAATCGTCTGTAGTAATTGCTAATCTAATTGAAACATTAAATGATGGAAAACCAAATTTGATTATATCAAAAGATATTTATCCAATGCAATTATGCTATTTATATCCATACACTTCATATCTTCTTCCTATAAAGAGAAAAGGCGGAAATGATGAATCTGTCATGATTCCTATTTCTGAAAAACAAAGTTTTAGATATGAATTTTGGAATATTATTGCTCAGCATAGAAAAGTTGATATAAATAAAATAGGAAATGTATCTCCTATCAATCTTCCTTTGTTCTCTGCAATTCATAGATTTCCTGAACGAGGATTAAATAGTATTGGTAATATTGTAACTGCTATAAACATCATAAATCATTTTGTTGGAGATAGAGATGTTAAAATCTTTCCAGAGCAGTTATATGCTGATCCAGAAATTTCATCAAAGATACAAGTTAGTATTATTGAATCTAGATTAAAAGCTTTGGATATTCAGTATATATTGCCATATTATAAGCAAGATCCAGAATCAAAAGCTATAAGATTTGATAATCTTAGAGATGATAGTGTGGTAAATTCTATTAATGCTAAATTCTTTGCCCATAATCCAATTGATTTGGGTAAATTATAATGGAGGTTAAATTATGGAATTGATAAATATTTCTTTAAAGCAATTTATTGAGAATTATATTAAATGTAGCAGAAAACGACCTTTAGGTTGTTTATGGGGGGGTATGATCAATCTGATCCAAGCAAGAAAACACTGATTAGAATTGTTCCTTATTTAGGAAATGGAACAAATTATATTCCATTTTCTGAATTTGATAATAGTAATTTTAGGGAATATCTTGATTGCAAAGTAAAAGATTATCGTGATATTAATTTTGATAATCATATAGATATTACATTAGATATCAATGTGATTCAAAAGCAAGAAATAAAAGAAATTCATGATAAAAATAAAAAATTGATAGGAGAAGAAATATATGACATCTATTTAATAGAAAAAGAAAAATAAATTATAATGATAGATCAAGAAAAAATCAAGAAGAAATATCTTTAAGAGAATTTATATATCGTTTTGTAGCTCCAAATACAATTGTTAGAGTTTGGGCACAAAATGATGATGGAACATATACAAATCTTTTAGTAGATAATGCAGATCCAAATAATAACTATAAATATAGTTGTATGGAACATGAAATTGAACATGGAACAGCATATGCGAAATATTTAAATAAAAGATTTGTTAAAGTAACTGATATTATGAGCGATACTTATCCAGAAGCAGTAAATATCGTTATAGATCCAAATTATACAATTATATAATAAAATAGTGCTACACAAAATAGTGTAGCACTATTTTATTTAAGTTATATATTATAAATTAAAGAATATACTAAGGAGGAAATAAATACATGGGTATTTATAGTAAAAAATTAAAAGAAGAAGTATTAACAGAGATAGTTGCATATACTGGAAATGGAATGAATATAGGTGTTTATCCTAGTAAAGATAGAAATTATGGTGATGATGCTTATTTTAAAGTATATAATAATGAAGACTTTAAAGCTGCAGATAAAGTTGCCAGAATTAAATTTTCAACAGCAGAATATGGAAAATATCATAAGGAAGGAAGAGGTGTAGAAGATTGGAAATTAAATTCATCGGAAAAGAAAAAATTAGATCAAGCATTATCAGATCCAGCAGTTTGGACTAAATTAGTTAATAGCCTAAATAAAGTAACTGGGCAGAACTATAGTTTTACGAAACCAGATTATAAAAAGCTAACTTAAAGAAAGGAAAAATATGAAAGAAATTTTTGATACTTGTAAATTAGAAGAAGTAGATATTGCTTCAGATATAGTTACTATAAGACCATTTCAAAATACTATGATTAGAATTGAATCTAGCTCTAATAATGAATCTACTGAACCTTATTTTAAATTATTTTTAGGAGAAAATATTTATTATCCATATGATAATAATTTAAAGATGTGTAGAATTTCAATGATGAGTCCTAAATATATTATTGGTATAGGATCAGATTTAAATCTTACAGAAGATCAAATTAAATTATTAATAGATTTATTTAAAGAAAAGAACGAATATGACTCTTCTAAAACTAATTGGGAATATTTAATATATTGCTATAAATCAAATATGCATAATCAATCTGGGTATATGGATATCCCAGAAGATTTACCAATCCCGAATTATTTAAA
>ERZ773131.663-NODE-663-length-28336-cov-20.945370_pt1 | contig 28336 bp, 27 predicted proteins | sample MGYA00511082_ERZ773131 | MGnify/ENA primary metagenome ERZ773131 (study PRJEB29015, sample SAMEA2737813) | human gut metagenome | biome: human gut; feature: human-associated habitat; material: faeces | place: China | collected 2012 ... | reverse complement strand
CAGCCATTGCATTCATACTCTTCTCAGTTACTACTGGTTTGAGGATTACATCATAGTACTGTACGTTTGCCATTATGCATATACCTCCTCGATTGTTGCTACAGCAGCCTTTGTAACTACTACTGTGTCATATTTTAATACATCGAATACGTTAAGCTCATTTGTCTGAGTTGTCTTAACTGTAGGGATGTTTGCTGCAGAAGCGATAACCTTCTCGTCCATATCATTTAATACAACGAGTGCCTTCTCAACATTGAGGTTCTTTAATACTTCTACGAATTTCTTTGTCTTAATCTCATCAAGCTTAAGCTCATCTACTACAACGAACTTGTTCTCAACAACTCTTGATGTAAGTGCAGACTTAAGAGCTGCTCTCTTCTCTTTCTTGTTGAGCTTGAATGAGTAGTCTCTAGGAGTAGGAGCGAATACAACTCCACCGCCTGTCCACTGTGGAGATCTTGTAGAGCCCTGACGTGCATGTCCTGTTCCCTTCTGTCTCCATGGTTTTCTTCCGCCACCACGAACTTCAGAACGTGTCTTAGCTTTCTGAGTTCCCTGACGTTTATTTGCAAGCTGCTGAAGAACAGCCATATGAACTAAATGCTCATTAATTTCTACGCCGAAAATGGAATCATTTAACTCGATCTTGTCGACTTCTTTGCCTTCCATGTTATATACAGCTACGTTAGCCATCGTAAAGTTCCTCCTTTCTTACTTTGCACTATTTACCAGATTTTGTAGTCTCTTTTACTGTAATGAGAGCTTTCTTAGCTCCTGGAACTGCGCCCTTGATTAACAGTAAGTTCTTGTCTGCGTCAACTCTTACAACCTCAAGATTCTGAGTTGTAACCTTTACGCTACCCATGTGTCCAGGCATTCCTTTTCCCTTGAATACCTTACTTGGTGAAGAACAAGCACCGTTAGAACCCTGATGACGATGGAATTTAGAACCATGAGCCATTGGTCCTCTGTGCTGACCTAATCTCTTGATAGCACCCTGGAAACCTTTACCTTTTGAAATAGCAGTTACATCAACCTTGTCACCCTCTGCGAAGATGTCAGCCTTGATCTCATCTGCTAAATTGTACTCATCTGCGTTTTCGAATTTGAACTCGCGAACGAATCTCTTTCCTGAAACACCTGCTTTTTTGAAGTGTCCCATCTGAGCCTTGTTAACACCATGTCTGTGTGCTACGCTCTTTTTACCGTTGGCATCCTTCTCAACGACTTTCTCTTTCTTGTCGCCGAAACCAACCTGAACTGCGCTGTAACCGTCATTCTCAACAGTTTTGATCTGTGTTACAACACATGGACCAGCCTCTAATACAGTTACAGGTACTAATACACCATCTGCATTGAAGATCTGTGTCATACCGATTTTTGTTGCTAAAATCGCTTTCTTCATTTCTTTACCTCCTGTTTTCTACAGCGGAACGCCTCTTGCCTGTCAACCCAGCCCGCGAAGAATTAGCCGGAACAAGTAGCGGAACCGTTCATCCTAGAGCAGCCTACTAGATCGTTATGCTTTCGCACTGTATCTTCTATATAAACCATTCGGGGATATACTAATTAATTGTTGAAGCTTATTTCTGCTTCATTTTGATATCAATGTAAACACCAGCTGGCATTTCAATCCTTGATAAAGACTCTGTTGTCTTCTGTGTTGGATTGATGATATCGATAAGTCTCTTATGAGTTCTCTGCTCGAACTGTTCACGAGAATCCTTGTACTTGTGAGTAGCTCTAAGAATTGTAACTACTTCCTTCTTTGTTGGAAGAGGTACCGGTCCGCTCACCTGTGATCCATTCTTCTTTACAGTCTCGATGATTTTCTTTGCGCTTGAATCTACTAACTCGTGATCATACGCCTTGAGAGTAATTCTCATTACTTGACTTGCCATAAAAAAAGTCGCCTCCTTTTCGCACTTTTAACTTCAGTACGACAAGCGGTGACTGTACACATCTCCGTGTGTGTCCTGTGGACTTTCACACGTTGTTTCTACATTTTGTAGACCATATCTGTTCTGTACAGTGACTTGCCGTCAGTTTCCTAACTTGACATTCGCTCCGCCGAATTCTCTGTCTCATGGACAGTAACTTCAAACTTCATAGCTATCATGCCACAGCAAGTGATATTATACATGACGTTTCCAATAATTGCAATACTTTTTTCAAAAAAAATTTATTTTTTTATTTCGGGTAATATTCCATTGAAAAATTACACTTTTGCACGTATATTATTATAGGAGAAACCCGATTAAATGCAAGCAACGTGTAGTTTATTTTTTACACGCAGATAAGAAAGGAATATAAACATATGTGGTTAGCAGATAGATGGAAAGATTACGAGGTTATTGACTGCTCATGCGGTGAAAAGCTTGAGCGTTGGTCTAAATATATTTTGCTGCGTCCCGATCCTCAGGTAATTTGGGACACTCCAAAGACTAATAAGAACTGGAAAAAGCTTAACGGTCACTATCACAGAAGCAAGAAAGGCGGTGGTGAATGGGAGTTTTTTGATCTGCCGCAGGAGTGGACCATAAACTACTCTCTTCCTATTAATAAGGAGCTCACATTTCACTTAAAGCCATTCAGCTTCAAGCACACCGGTCTGTTTCCTGAGCAGGCTGCCAACTGGGACTGGTTTTCAAAGAAGATTTACGATGCAAAAAAAAGCGGTCGTGATGTAAAGGTGTTAAATCTCTTTGCATACACCGGAGGTGCCACTCTCGCTGCAGCTGCTGCCGGTGCCGCTGTCACACATGTGGATGCATCAAAGGGCATGGTCACATGGGCTAAGGAAAACGCTGTAAGCAGCGGTCTTGGTGACGCACCTATCAGATGGCTTGTGGATGACTGTGTGAAGTTTGTTGAGCGTGAAATCCGCCGTGGCAATCATTACGATGCCATCATAATGGATCCGCCGTCATACGGCAGAGGTCCTAAGGGTGAAATCTGGAAAATTGAGGAAAGCGTATATCCGCTTGTGCAGCTTTGTGCAAAGCTCCTTACCGACAAGCCGCTTTTCTTCCTTATTAATTCCTATACGACAGGCCTGCAGCCTGCAGTGCTCACCTATATGATAAGCACTGCTCTTAAAAAATATGACGGCAAAGTAACTGCAAGTGAAATCGGTCTCCCGGTTTCTTCAAACGGACTCGTGCTGCCTTGTGGCGCAAGCGGACGCTTTGAGGGTGCTGCTAATTAATTCTAAAATAAAATAAGCCGTAGGATTTCATGAAACTCAATGAAATCCTGCGGCTTTTTGCGAATGCGATGAATATCATAATATTCTCTTTTTCTTCAATAAAATCAGTATAAGTACACAGATTATGACCATTACGCCACAGATTATCATAAATCCATGTGCTGTCGTTGCTAGCGGCACCCACTTTGAGCTGACATTCATGCCATAGATTCCTGAGATAACCGTCGGGATAGCCATGATAAGTGTGATGATTGTGAGCATCTTCATGACATTGTTAAGTCTGTTGTCAATGACCGTGCTCATAAGCTCTCTGGTACCATTTATGATGTCCCTGTAAATTCCCGTCATCTCAATAGCCTGCTTATTTTCGACAATTACATCTCCGAGAAGCTCCTTGTCCTCCGGGTACTGCTCAAGACGCTTGTATCTGGTCAGTCTCTCCAACACAACTCCATTGGCACGAAGCGATGTGGCAAAGTATACGAGCGTGGATTCCAGCTCATGAAGTGCAATCAAATCGTCCTCTTCTGTATCCTCTCCGACTCTCTCCTCTATCTCTGTACGCATCTTGTCGATGATGCGCAGATCATTCTGATACAGCACGGATATCCTGTAAAGTATCTGGTATACAAAGCGCATCTTTTTCTTGGTGGAAAATTCCTTTACACGGTTATTTAAAAATACCTGAAGCACCGGTGTATCCTCTGTACAGACTGTGACTATCTCATCATCTGTGAGTATGATGCCAAGTGGAATTGTGGTATATGATTCCTTGTCATGCCTAGTCTCTATCGAAGGTATATCCACAAGAATCAGTGTATATCCGTCCTGCAGCTCTATACGAGAGCTCTCCTCCTCATCGAGTGCAGCAAGCACGTCCTCAATATCGACATTCAGCTCATCCGCCACCATCTGTCCCTCTGCAACAGAAGGGTTGACCATCTGTATCCAGGTTCCCCCCTGCAGTGTATCCAGCTCATGTATTAACTTATCATCTGTCCTGTAAAACTTGACCATGGTGCCTCCCTGCGGCTTTTATGACATACATAATGCCACAAAATATTTTAACATCACTAACGCATTGCCTTTGAAATAAAATACACTATTTCTCAGAATATTTCTGACTCTGGCTCTTAATAAGTTCTGCATCCTCAAAGTAATTTATCCTCATGGCACGCTTAACCTCTGCCATGGTCTGCGCTGCAGCCTCTCTTGCTGTCTCGCTGCCCTTCCTTAGTATCTCATATACAGCCGGAATATCCTTCTCATACTCTGCTCTTCTCGCACGGATAGGTGAAAGCTCCTCCTGCATGATATTGTTCAAGAATTTCTTAATCTTCACATCGCCAAGACCGCCCCTTGTATAGTGATCCTTAAGCTCCTGAAGGTTAGCATACTCCGGCAGGTACTCCTCAAAATGTCCCGGCTTTGAAAAAGCCTCAAGATATGTGAATACCGTATTGCCCTCAACATGTCCCGGATCTGAAATCTGGATATGTGTCGGATCTGTATACATGCTCATGATTTTCTTCTTAACATCTGCCTCTGTATCGGCCAGATAGATACAATTGCCCAATGATTTGCTCATCTTCTGTCCACCATCTGTACCCGGAAGTCTGCAACATGCCTCATTCTCAGGTAAAAGCACATCCGGCTCAACAAGCACCTCATCATAGATAGAATTAAACTTTCTGACAATCTCCCTGGTCTGCTCTATCATTGGGAGCTGGTCCTCTCCAACCGGAACAGTTGTAGCCTTGAAGGCAGTGATATCTGCTGCCTGGCTGATTGGATAATTGAAAAATCCAACCGGTATACTTGCCTCAAAATTTCTTAGCTTAATCTCATTCTTTACTGTAGGGTTTCTCTGAAGTCTCGATACTGTAACGAGATTTGAGTAGAAAAATGTAAGCTCAGTAAGCTCCGGTATCTGTGACTGCACAAACAGTGTAGACTTGGCCGGGTCGAGTCCTGCTGAGAGGTAATCAAGTGCTACCTCTATGATATTCTGTCTGATTTTCTCAGGGTTGTCAAAATTGTCTGTGAGTGCCTGTGCATCGGCAATCATGATAAATATTTTGTCATACTCTCCTGAATTCTGAAGCTCAACTCTTCTGCGAAGTGAGCCCACGTAATGGCCTATATGGAGCCTTCCTGTTGGTCTGTCTCCTGTTAAAATAATTTTTTCCATCTCTATTATTCCTCTGCTTTAGTTCTATTATTACGATTGCAATGTAGGTTTATTCGCCAAACCGTCTGTCTTAGCAATCGCCAGCTTTCTTTATTATAACACACTGACGTGTAAAAGCCTAGGAAAAAGAACTCTCATTTTAATTATTTTATGATATCTGCATACTCTGCCTTTGCCGCCCTGCACAAAGCATCCGGTGACAGCGTAATCTGAAGCCCAAGCCTACCTCCGCTGACCGTGATTTTGTCCTGCTCCTTAGCTGCCTCATGGATAAATGTAGGATACTGTTTTTTCATTCCGATTGATGTACAGCCGCCCCTTATATAGCCTGTAACCTTTGTCAAATCCTTGAGATGCAGCATCTCTATGGACTTCTCACCTGCTGCCTTTGCGGCTTTTTTGAAATCAATTTCGTCATCTATCGGTACTACAAACACATAGTATCCGCCGCTTTTGCCGACTGTCGTGATAGTCTTGTACATGCCTGCGTGGTCAAGACCCAGCTTGTCTGCTATCTGAGCTGCATCCACAAAGTCATCGCACTCGTATGTGCGTGCCTCATATGGAATTTTCATTGTTTCCAGTATTCTTATTGCGTTTGTCTTTGCTTCTTTTTTACCCATTATTATCAGTCCTTAATCATTATTGTTATTGATTGTCCGCACTCTTATCAGCATTTTTGTATGCTTCCTCAAAGAACTGCTCCTGTGAATCTATCGGTGTAGTGTTTATCTTCCTGTCCACATACTCACCATCAGCACAAAGCTCCTTGCCCTTCTCGTCATCTGTCATGATTGTATCAAAGATATGGCGGATTTTGTTCTTCGCATGTGCATCGTATACAGGTGTCGCAACCTCCACACGTTTTACTGTATTTCTGGTCATAAAATCTGCTGATGCAATATAAATCTTCTCATCATCACCCACACCAAATCTGTATATTCGTGAGTGCTCAAGATATCTTCCTACAACACTTATTACAGTAATGTTTTCTGTGATGCCCTCAACCTGTGGCTTCACGCAGCAGATTCCTCTGACAATAAGCTCCACCTTCACACCTGCCTTTGATGCATCGATAAGCTTGTCTATAAGCACCTTGTCAGTGAGTGAATTAATCTTTACTCCGATATATGCCGGTTTTCCTGCATTCTTGTTGGCAATCTGCTCATCAATCATGTCAGCAATCCTGTTCTGTAAACATTTTGGTGCAACAAGCAGATGCTTTACATCGCCGTCTGAAACAGTCTCGCCTCTCTGAAGTGCCATAAATACCCTTGATGCATCCGCTCCAATCTCCTGATTTGCAGTGATTAGTGACAAATCTGTATAAAGACGTGAGGTCTTCTCGTTGTAGTTTCCTGTACCAATCTGAGTGATATACTCAAAGCCATCGCCCTTTTTCTTTGTGATGAGACAGAGCTTTGAGTGAACCTTGTAATCACCGAGTCCGTAAAGTATCTGACAGCCTGCGTCCTCAAGGCGGTGTGACATCTCTATGTTGTTAGCCTCATCAAACCTCGCACGCAGCTCGACAAGCACTATAACCTCCTTGCCGTTTTCTGCTGCCTCTATAAGTGCATCGATAATCTGGCTCTTGTCTGCCACTCTGTAAAGTGTCATCTTGATGGAAACCACATCTGGGTCCTCTGCTGCATCGTTAAGCATCTTGATAAAAGGCTTCATGCTCTCAAACGGATATGAAAGAAGCACATCCTTTTTCTCAACCTGTCCGAGTATGCTCTCCTTGAGCGAAAGCTCCGGTGTATCACGCGGAGTACGCTTCTCAAAGAAAAGCTCCTGCTTGTCACGCAGATAGTGCTGAAGCTGGAATACGAAAGACATATCAAGCGGTGTCTTTACACTGATAAAATGCTTCTTGCCAATCTCAAGGAAGCTTGAAAGCTCGTCAATCGCCTTGCGGTTTATTTTTCTTGAAAGCTCGACTCTTACAGGGTCAAGGCGCACTCTCTTCCTGATGAGCTCCTCCATCATGTTACGGTAATCCATATCCTCATCATACATGCTCTGCGCATCGATATCCGCATTACGTGTCACACGCATGATTGATTTCTCACGGATTACATACTTTGGATAGAGCTTTGATACAAAGTGTAAAATAAGCTCCTCTGACAGCATAAATGTGCCCGGTCTTGTAGGTATCTCAATCAGACGCTTGAATACGCTGTTTGAGCATGGCACGATACCTGTCTTTTTCTTTCCCTTCTGCGTGGTTAAAAGCACTACCGCATAGAGCTGTTTATTGGCAAGGAATGGGAACGGCTGCTGCTTTCCTATAATCATTGGTGAGAGGAAAGGTGCAATGTGTGCATCAAAATATGCCTCCAGTAAATCACCCTCATCCTTTGACAGCTTGTTGAAATTGATTATGCGCACGCCCTTTGGCTCAAGCTCACCCATGAGCTGCTCGTAAATCCTTGCTTTTTTCTTCTCAAGCTCGCATACTCTGTCAAGGATTGCCGATACCTGTTCCTCACTCGACATCTTTGTCTTGTTCTCGAAAATCTTTTCCTTTGAATTCATCTGCATCATGAGTGATCCGACTCTGACCATGAAAAACTCATCCAGATTTGTCTGGTAGATTGATGCAAAGGTCAGTCTCTCTGCAAGCGGTACTCTTGGATTGCCCGCCTCATTTAATACTCGCTCATTGAACTGTAACCATGACAGCTCCCTGTTTGTGTAAACTTCTTCCAGTTTTTTCATCTGCATATATGCTCCTATTCTATATGATATTTTCCCATTCGCATCCGCGTCTTTTAAGTTCGTTTTATTTTGTGCCCGCTGTATTTCAAGCAGCCTTGCCCGCTCTATCAGTTTATCCTCACGGCGTCTCCTTCTGTCTGCCAGATGAAGCTTATTTTCCACCCCGACAAGCAGCTGTGCAAGTGCCTTCAAAACTCTTTCCCTATGCAATATTTACCTCTCCGTTGATATCATCTGATAATATTCCAATTCTCGCTATACCGCACAACACATAATGCTTCTTCAATGTCCGTGCACTCTTAAGTTCATTTTCGATATTTTTGTCTTTTTTGTCAATACATTCATGCAAATTTACAAACATTTCTTAAACAATATCAGCACATCTGAGTGTTTCCTTTGCAGCAAGCTGCATTACCACCTCTGTGACGCATTTTTATATGAATTAAGGCCGTCCACATGGGTAGTTTGTACCTCTTGTGAACAGCCTGTTATCATCGTTGCCATCATTCCTATGACGACCGCTTTCTTTAGTAATTTCAAAACACAGTTATGTAAAATCAAGATAAAAACTTTACAATTCTTTATTCAGCTTTACATAAACTAATTTTATGCGCATTTTATATATCTTTTAGGCATTTTTTACTATTTCAACAGCAATATCCGGATAATTTGTGATAATTGCATCTGCTTCTGCCTTGACAAGCGCCTTCATCTCATGCTTTTCGTTTACAGTCCATACATGAGCTCTAAGTCCTCTTCCGTGCGCCTTGTCAATGTAGTTTTCATCCTGCATATGGTAGGTTGCCGGATGAAGCGCATCCACATGAAGCTCGCTTGCATACTCTGCCGGATTTACTATAATGTCAGAAAAAAGCAGACCGCACCTCATATCAGGGCAAAGCTTTTTCATGCGCACAATCGACTCATGATTAAATGATGAGCACCAGATTCTGTCAAGCATATCATACTCTTCCACGAGCGCCAGTACCTTTTTCTCCAGATTTTTGTACTGTACGATACCGTTTTTGAGCTCAATATTTATGGTCATCTCTGTGTTTTTGAGCAGGTCAAACACCTCATCGAGTGTTGGAATGCGAGTCTTCTTGTCATAGGACGGCATGTGCTTTGACACATTGAGCCGCTTCAGCTCCTTGAGTGTATAGTCCTTTACAAAGCCTTTCTCACCACTCACTCTGTCCACGGTCTCATCGTGTATGACCACAAGCTCTCCATCCTTTGTGAGCTGCACATCAAGCTCCACGCCGTCAGCCTTCATCTTTTCTGCCTTCTTGAATGCCTCAAGTGTGTTTTCCGGTGCATATCCGGATGCTCCTCTGTGTGCCCAGACCTTTGTTCCCTCTGTGTTTATCATGCTTTAAGCCTTCTTTCGTTACTTTTTATTTTAGTTATTTTCATGCCTCGGTGCATCATATCTGTCTGCAAGCCTTAAAAAGACAAATCCCACTGCAAAGAATATTGCCATAGTTGCAACCGCCACATTTATCGTGCCGCCCGCAAGCTTTACTGACGCGATGACAAGCGAGCCTAAAAATGAAGCTCCCTTTGCAAAAATATCATAGATTCCGAAGTACTCTCCCGAGTTCTCAGGAGGAATAATCTTTGAAAAATATGAGCGTGACAGCGCCTGCAATGAGCCCTGGAAGCATCCCACACCAAATGCCATGATTCCAAAGCCAATCAGATCATGCAGTGTAAGTGCATATAGACAAACTGCAAAATATCCCGCAATGCAGACATACAAAAGCGTTGTAGTTTTGTATGTCTGTGACAGTCTTCCAAAAACAAGTGAACCGATGCATGCCACTATCTGTGTAAAAAGTAAAAACACTACCTGTCCCACTGAATCGAGCTTTAAATCAGTTCCTATGTTTATACAATTATCTATTATAGTACCTACACCATCTATGTAAAGGAAAAAAGCAACCAAAAACAGTCCTACTTTTTTATCTTTTGTAGCTATTTTTTTGATTGTTCCAAAAATCTGTGCAAATGCGTCAGCTATAAGTCTTAGGACTCCCGGATTTTTGTTTGTTTTGCTTTTCTCTTTGATATTGTCTCTTATAAATACATCATTTTCAAAATTCTTATGAATATCTTTGTCTGCTGCATCCGATACATAATTCACCTGTTTATAGCTCTTAAACAATGGAATTGTAACAACTAACCACCAAATTCCTGTAACCGCAAAGCCTATTATCATCGACAGGCGGTTTGATATGTATCCAAGCATATCCGGTCCACAGATGTACGCTGCAAGTGAAACAAGAAACGGCACACACGAGCCCAGATATCCCCAGGCATAGCCGTAGGAAGACACCTCGTCCATTCTATCCTTTGTCGTCACATCGACAAGCATCGAGTCATAAAACACCAGCGATGCATTGTAAAATATCTTTGTAAGCACATAAATCGCAAGAAACAGCACCCATGTAGGTGTAAAACCGTTAAGTATGCATGCCGACACTCCAACAACTACGGTCGTTGAAAAAATAGCCTTTTTAATGCGCATATGGTCTGCTATCGCACCACAGACAGGCCCGATAAGTGCTGATACAACTGTCATCACAGCTATTGCCACCGCATAATACGCGGTTGCCCTGTCAGATGAAATCTGCCCTGCACCATCTCCAACGGCAAGGCTTTTGTACCATATCGGTATGAGCGCACACGCAAGCAGTGTGTATGCGGAATTTCCCACATCATATAATACCCATGAGAGCTCCTTTGATGAGAGTTTTTTGGTTTTCTTTTGTGTATTGTCTTCTTTTGATTTCATAAATTATACCTTCCCTGTTTTGTATGTCCCAGATTACGATTTTATTTTTTTTATGTAAAAACCGCTACCACCCATTTGCAAAGTTTATGTAAATAATCCATCCAATATTAAATCAGCGACTCCCTCGCAATCTCCACATAATGCATGGCATTGCGATGATTCTCCTCTATCTCATCAGCGGTCAGTGCCCTGACTACCTTTGCCGGAGAACCAAATGCGAGGCTTCCGTCAGGAATATCGGTGCCCTGGGTGACAAGAGCGCCCGCACCTATTATGCAGTTTTTACCAATCCTTGCTCCATTTAATACGATAGCTCCCATGCCGATGAGTGTATTATCACCTATAGTACACCCATGAACAATTGCGCTGTGTCCTATTGTCACATTATCGCCGATTCTGACACTGTGGCTTAAGTCCACATGTACCACCGCATTGTCCTGTATATTCGAATTTCTGCCGATTTCTATCGGTTCTGAATCGCCTCTTACAGTTGCATTATACCATACGCTTGCTCCGTCAGCCATTGTCACCTGACCCTTAACAACGGCACCTTCTGCTATATAATATGCCATATCTATCCCTCCATCAATTTCAGATAATCACCCTTGTCTATATGCATCATAGAAATCTGATTATTATGCCGCCTGAAGCCATAGACACAGTCCACATTTCGGATAAGCGACTGCAGACGTTCATCCGGTACACAGACAATCAGCTGCAAGTCCATCTTCCTTGCATACTTGAGACACACTGCACTTCGCTCCTGATCCATCTTGGAAAATGCCTCATCCAAAAGCACCAGCTTAATCTTTGAATCACGATTGCTCTGCTGCATATAAAGCATCGCAAAGCCCGCAAGAAGCGCAACATACTTAGGGTTCTGTCCCTCGCCGCCCGAATCACGTCCTGCCATATCATCTACAAAGTTTTCCCTGATGACACGACCGTTTTCGTCCGTTACCTGCTCATACATGCTGAATGACAGATAATTGCGGTAATCCGCATACTGCTCCATTTCCTTGCGCTTCTGCATTCGCAGATGTTCATCCTCATCCCTTGGCGGCATGAACTTGTCTGTCAAAAGTCTAATTTTCTGCTCATATTTCTTATAAAAATCATCTTCACCAAAGCTTATCTGTCCAGCTATTCCGCCATTATCCGGATTTTTACTGTCCAGTTCTTCCGCCATAAGCATATCATAGAACTGACCGTTTTCGTTCTTTGCCGGCTCTATCTTAATCTGATAGGTACTGTCTGAGAAATTAGTCTCCCTGAGAAGCCTGTTTATCTCATAGGCATGGCGCTTTGCAGCCTTGATATCACCGTGGATTGTACCGATGACATTCTCTCTGAGACTTTTGTAAATCACCTTGCACTGCTCCTCAAACTCACTCTCATATTCCGGCTCATAATCCTTCTCGTACTTCTCCAGCAGCTCCTCATATGCCTTATTTGACTTCTCGGCTCCGCTGAACTGACCTGACGGAAACTCCTTTATATACCTGTAGCGGGCAGTCTGCAACGTCTCCACACACGACTGCTGCCTGCCACCATTTCCATCTGCGCCTTGCAGCTCAATAAGCTTCTCACGCTGTTTGCTCTTGACCGATGCTCCTGAGCTATGCTGCAGCATATCCTGCACCTGCTTCTCAAGCTCCTCCCTGGCAACATAGCCCTGTAACATATCTTTCAGCTGTGCTCTCCGCTGTTCATTTGCACCTGTGATTTTCTCATGCTGGCTTATCTTTTCATTTATCTGCTGCTGATTCAGTGAAAAAGCACTCTTAAGTGCATCGATGTTTTTCTCAAGAAGCCTCTTTTTCTCCTTTAGCTCCTTGTACTGCCCATTCTCCATCGTCCTAATAATCTCTTCGAGCTCATTTTTCTGCGAATTAACTGCTTTAAGCTCATCTGACGCCTCAGAAAGGCCCACAAAATACTCCGGCTCCCCCTTTAAGCACTCAAAATCCCTCTGTGCCTTGAGACTTGAAATAATACCCATAAGCTGTATCTGGTCCTTCTCAAGCCTCTCCACATCTGCCTCATACTCGGCAAGTCTTGCCTTGGATACCCTGCCTCCGATGCAGGCATTTGTAGTATAATCGCGCTTCTTCAGATGTCTGAAAATAAAGTTGCTGTATGAGTAGCAGTCCGGTGTAACTCCATCTCGTACCTGCTCAAGCTCGTCAACACTCCGGCACTTTATAATATGTCCCAGATATCTTTTCAGGCAGACATCTACATACTTTTCCTTTGTATCCACTGCCTCATAAAGCGAACCATCCATGGCCTTTGGTTCACTGTCCATGATAGCCTTGGAATTGATGAGGTCGACATCCTCAAACTGCTTCATGTCCCTGAAAATAACAGCAGCAGTATGCGCATAACGCGGCTCTGTGATAAGTGAGAACTTGAGCCTGCCCATACGTCCTTCTATGGCATTCTTCCATTCCTCGTCCTGTACGTCAAACATATCCGCAAATACCTGTACCTTCACAGGCTCGCCAAATCTATCACTTAAGTCTCTCTGCAGCGCAGCTCTTGCCGAACGCAGGCTCTCACTGTACGACTTGCGGTTGTTCTTCATATCATCGACCAGACGTTTTTTCTCTTTAAGCTCTTTTGTTATCTCATTTTTCTGCGAAGTATTGTCCTCGAGCTCATCCTCGATATCCTTCTTTATAGACTCAAGCTTTAGATGAAGTTCCTGACATTTTGCCTCTGTGACGTCGCCATCCACAATCTCTTCAATGAGGTTTAAAACTGCATTGCTCACATAATCTGTGATGACCTCATCCTCATCCCAGGCCTTTAGTCCGTTTGTGATTTTAATCCACTGACGGCTGTTGTCGGTAAGCATGAGACTTCTCTTCTCAAGCTCCCTAAGCTGATCCTTTTTGCTTCCTAAGTCGCTCGATTTCAAATCCGCACATACCTGGATATACTCCTGCTGCACATCTGCCTGCTGCCCGGCTATATCCTCTGCCTTTTCTGAAAGCCTGTCCTGTTCTTCTTCGATACGCTTTTTATCATCCTCAGCTGCCTGAATCTTTGCACGCATATCCTCGATATCTATGCACTTGATCATTGTCTCTGCCATGACAATATCGCTCTGGATATTTACCAGTTCCTGCCCTGACTCCTTTATTTCCTTAAGAAGCTCAATACGCTTGCGCATATCCTCTATTTTTTCCCTGATTTGTCTGTATGCATCAAGCTGCTCACTGATAGTCTCTATCGTGCCCGAGTCACTCTTTGGAAACATATAATCACGTATAAACTGACCTGTTCCATTTGTCATCCTGAGTGCAATAGCACTTTTTTCCATTGTGATAAAACGATTCGGGTCAATATATCCTAAAATCACATCATATAATGTACCAAGGTATGCCTCCTTCGATGCGTAAATACGGTTTACATCCCCTCTGGCGCGTCTGTCAGCTGACTGTGAACAAGTATTTACAAGCTTTTTTATATCATTATTTGAATAGCAAAAGCCGTCCGCTGTCACATATGCATGCTCCGGCATCCTGCCCGAATGGCTGAAGTACACAAACCTCTTAATCTCAGAATCGTTTTTTCGTACCTCAAATGCTATTCCTATACATGTAAATGTATGACTGCCTGTATCCTCTATCTCAAGCGCTATGACCGAACAAAAATCACAGTCGCCACGATTTGCAGAGCCATCCTTCTGCTCACCCCTCAAATAGCTCAGAACACTTCTCCTGTTTTTTGCATCATCTGCCGCCTTGTTCAAAAACGTGGGACTGAAGCTGCCGTAGAGGATTACCTGAATCGCATCCATGACGGTTGATTTTCCCGAGCCGCTCTTACCACTGAACAAATTGACATACTCATTAAATTGCAAAACCTTGTGATTTATTCCGCCCCAGTTGTTTAGACACATTCTGGTAAATATCTTCTTAGACTGACTCAATTGGTAACTCCTCCATTTCACTGTTCTTGGCAAATTCATGGGTATGGTTTACAGAACTGCCTTCTGTATTCAATCCGGCAGCTTCAAGTGTTGCAGCCGACTCGTTATCATACTTAATCAGCTCCACCTCATCACTGTACATGCGCACAAGCTCATTTATATCCATGGCTGAGCAGAATATATTTACTGTACCATAAATATAGATTGGTGTGTTGTCCTCCAGGTTTGCAATAGCCCCCGGCAGTTCAATCATCTGATGTGTTTTCATAAGCAAAAGAGCGTCTGACCATTCCTGATTAGTGAGCTTTCTGGTAATCAGATTGGTATTTCTGCCATACTCACGAATCTCTGCCAGATTCGTTGTTGTCGCATTAAGCCCCTCTCCCATGATTTTATCCCTGTATATCATCTTCATTATAATGACAATCCTTGCAGTAAGAAGAGTCATCTTCTCGAGCATGACACCTTCACCCTTTATCCTGAAAAGATGCTCCTGCTGGTCATGAACCAGCTCACAGTCAAGCACAGCCAGATAATCAGAGATAAACTCTCTGTTTCTAAGACACACCTGATACCTTGGATTGTCTCTTTGAATCAATGTAACGGGGTCACACTTCATTTGCAAAATACAGGTCTGCCTCAACAGATCCTGAATAGTTTTTCTAATATTTTCTGCCTCATTTGGCGAAACATTCTCCATATATTCAAACATACATTGCTCTCTTTTCTATGCTTCTCGTTTAGAGTCCGATTTGGATATTACAAGCCTTGAGTAGCTTACACCATCGCTCTTTGTTATCTCTCCATCCAGACTCACCGTATCCTCACCCATGCGCTCATTGGTCTCCTCCTGCCATAAAAACAGAAGCTTTTCCAGATCCTCCATGGATTCTACAGTCTGTTCATCTGTCACAAACATGCCATCACGCATATTTTTATCTCTGAAGCTTTGAAGCTCCTTTTTAGTATATAATGGCTTTGGCACAAAATCTGCCATATCATCTTCGCCTGCCGAAGCATCGTCAATAACAAACGGAACAAACTCACTTCTTCCTCTCTCTCTTCTTCCCGGAAAACTGTCGTCCGTTACATTGTAAAACTGTCTGGTGAACTTCATTCTGTTTCGAAGAGCCCCAAGTATCTCATCTGTTTTATCACTCTTATCTATCAGGTTAATGAGCTTTACTATATTATCCTCGTCATCTGCGCCTTCCTGCAGGATATAGTGTATCCTTGCAAGCGCCCTCTTTGCAAAAATCGTCTTCTGCTCAATAAGCTTGTTGTACTTTCTCTCAATCAGGTCAAACTCATGCTCCACCTTATAAACAAGCTCACTTGCCTTATCGCAGTACTCCACGCTGTACTCATAGCGTTTTCTCTCAAACGTACCGGGTGTAGTCTGCGAAAGAATTCCCTCAAGCTCAGCCCTTCTGTCATCGTTCTGATTAAGGATTTTGCTTATAAGCTCCTTTACAGCCTCCTTGTAACGATAAAAGCTATCCGTGGTTGTAAGGATGGCATAACGTCTGCTATCGCTGTTATTAATTTCCTTAATCAGCACCTTCTGTATACCTATAAAATCCTTCATACGTGACAGCTCATCAAAATATGCCCTCATACCATCCTGCATATTTGATAAAAGCTGACCAAGATTTTTTGACGTATACAACGCATTTTTCAGAATATCATTATTTTTTTCCGGATCTGAAAAATATGTAAAAAGCGCACTGTAAACAGCCAGAATGCTCTCGCGCTCCCTGCTGTCATCATCCACAAGCAGCTTTTTAAACAGCTCAGCATACATCTGGCTGTACTGAGGAAATGCAATCACATATGTGTTGAGCTTTTCATCAAAATCACTCCTGATCCAGCCCCAGTTTATAAGCCTGCCCAATATAGCTGATGGTGTCAGGGTGTATGCGAAACTGGCCTGGTCATATATAACATCAATTTCGGAATCAGGATTATAATCATCATGATTATCCATGCTGTCACTATCTTTATTACTCTCATCTTCATTATAATCAGTCTGCCATACAATGCCTGTTTTTGATATGGTATCCGCTATGATTATCTGACACTCCTCACGTGTCAGTCCCAGTGATGCATAGACCTCGTTATTCTCCTCATATAACGCAACAACTATCTGCATGTATGCATCCATATTTTTCGTGCGGAATAAGCTATAAAATTCTTTTGGTATTCTATCTTTTAATGTCATACTCATATAATAACATATCCCCACGTTTTTCGCCATATACATGGAAATAAACGTGGGGATATTAATATTGCTGCTTCACACCTCAGCCTTAACAGTAACATCCGGTTACCGTCAAATCACTCCTGATTGTGACCATCAATAATTCTATTCAATATAATATGCTTACTGCTCAGCAACTCTCAGATGACGGATAAGCTCATTTAAGCTCTCTGCCTCACTGCTCATCTCCTGACTTGCAGCTGCGCACTCCTGTGAAGAAGCTGAGTTAGTCTGAACTACATCGTTAATCTGCTCTACACCATTATTAATCTGCTTGATAGCATCTGTCTGTGTCTCAAGTGTCTCTGCGATTCCATTAACCTCATCTGTGATAGTCTTGGAATTGCCTGCAACCTCCTCAAGCTGTGATGCTGTCTTGCCTGCAATAACCATTCCTTTTTCAACAGCCTTGACTGAAGACTCAATAAGAGCTGCTGACTCCTTAGCAGCATTTGCACTCTGCTCAGCAAGTACAGTAACCTGATCTGCAACAACTGCAAAGCCTTTTCCTGCCTCTCCTGCTCTGGCTGCCTCGATAGAAGCATTGAGTGCAAGAAGGTTTGTCTGTGATGCAATCTCATTGATTGTTGCGATAATCTTACCAATCTCCTGAGATGCCTCATTGATTTCATTCATGGATGTAACCATCTCATGCATCTGTCCGTTGCTATCCATAATCTCAGTTCCGAGTCCGTCAACCTTCTGGCTTATTTCCTTTGCATGCTCGGCATTCTCAGCTACCTGATCCGCTACAGAAGCAAGTGTGGCTGTAAGCTCCTCTACAACAGCGGCCTGGTCTGTTGCGCCCTGTGCCAGATCACTTGAGCTGGCAGCTACCTGCTCAGCACCATTTGAAACCTCATTTGCTGCTCTCTGGATACCACTTACTGTATCTGACATGCTCTCCTCGAAAGCAACAATTGATTCTTTAATTCCTACAAAATCGCCTTTCCACTCCACCTGTGGCTTAAAGCTGAAATTACCATCAGCAAACTGTCTCATAGTCTGGTCGATATCATCAATATATGTGCCAAGTGTCCTGATAGACTTTCTAAGGTCATGTGCAAGTTTGCCAACCTCATCATCTGAATGATACTCCAGATTGCTGTGAAGATTTCCATTAACAAGCTCTCCTGCCACTACCTCAATCTGCTGTAATGGCTCAAGCACAGAATCAATAACCTGATCACTGATTTTTTTCGCAATCATTGTAGCTACAATTCCAACTATTATTACATTGGCCAGTCCTATAATCAGGAAAAATGTAGCAACTGTTCCTGACTCAGCGCCAAAGATATTAGTCTTTGCACCAAAATAAACCAATAAAACTGCAACAATTGATATGCCTCCCGATACAAGCAGCATATCCAACACTTTCTTATAGCCATATTTCAATCTCTGCTGAAGTGGCATTTCCGTTATTTTGCTTTTAGCTTCCTCACCCATATGTAATTCTCCCTTTCTCATTTAGGTTTCGTTCTATACAGTAAGATTATTATATCATTACCATAGTACTATTTCAATGATAATTTGACAATATTCGTCATTTTTGACATATCGACTAATTTTAGAAACGATTTATAGTCAAATACACTAATTCCCGCTATTACACCTCGAAATCCATACATGCCCTATTTGCAGTAAACGGTCTCACCTTGGTATCTGCCACTGCAACATGCTTAGGATTCTTTGCGTATGCTGCAAGTGCATCAGCATCTTCAAATGTAGTATCAAGCATCACATCTACGGTAGATGTAGGGAGATAATCTGTGCGAACTGAAATGTCGATCATTCCCGGAATCTGTCCTTTAAGTCCCTCTAAGCCTTCCTTTATGCCGGCACGTATTTCCTTCTTCTGTGCCTCTGTGTACTCATCCTTGAGTGTCCATAAAATAATGTGTTTAACCATTGTGTGCCTCCTGAGTTTATCCAAGTTTAAATTTGATAGTAACTATAGGTCTCACCCGCTTTTTTGTTCTCTGCGGTTCTGAATAGTTACGTTTTTAAATTTACCATTAGATTAAATTGTAATTTAGATATCTAGATTAGTATAGCATTAATATTATGAAATGTCACTTCATATTTGATTGATTAAAATGTTTGATTAGGTTATTTGACTTGATTATCTAGTTTGCTGCTTTGTGGCTATAAAATTCAAAATAGAGCCATTTTAGATTCAATAGTACTCAGACTTTAGTTTATTAAAGTGCAAATCAGTAAAAAAGGCTTCCGAGAAAAATCTCGGAAGCCTTAATTTTATTGCATATTTAAATAATCAATTATGATTACTCGATAACTGTAGCAACACGTCCAGATCCTACTGTACGTCCACCCTCACGATACTTTAATATCATTTTACCTCATATTTTTTATGGTTTTCTCTCCAAAATACAGTGAAAAACGACTGATTTGTACTATTTATTTTTATTTGCCTGATTTCTTGGCACCGTTTTGGCACCGGAAGCCTCAGTCAAAAAGCTTCTCTTCTGCTGTTTATACTCTTCTCTATCAGCTTTAATTTATAGCCAAAAAGCAGCCAGTTTTTCATATAAATAATTTCTAATAACTTTTATCGCCTTTCTTCAAAGGAGAAAACGTAATCTTATTTGCCAAAAGAAAAAGAATTATTATTACAATACCAAATCCCACAAAAAGTGAACTTGTATCAACAACAGTAACTTTGTATATAATACTAATCACAAAAGATACCACTGGCGCGCATGCGTATGTAAGTGAAAATCGAATTGCAGAAACACGTCCTATATATTCTTTAGTAACTTCTTTTACAAATTTCACTTGTACATAAGTAATCATTAATCCCAATGCTGCACCAATTATTATCGAACCGATTAGCAACAGTAATTTTTGAGTTATAGGATTTGCAATATATTTTGAAACAAATGCAATAAAAACATAGTATACACCTAAAACAATTCCACAAAATGTAACAAGTGTATTATTTTTTTTCTCCTCTTTCATTTTTGCAAAAGTCAATGATCCCAAAATAGTACCAATAGTTACGCTTACACTTAGTAATGAAACAATTTTGGCATCTCCACTAAACATTTCTCTTGCAATCGGGGCGAGCAGTGCATCAAATGGAACCACTGCTGAATTAATTAGAATACATAAAAAACATAGTTTTAATAGCTTCTTATGGTCAAATACATAACTAAATCCATCTCTAAGCGAAATTAAATATTCTCTGCCAATTATTCGGTTTGTCTTCTTTTCTTCTTGAACAGGAAATTCTATTTTTACTATAAGCAACGCTGATATTAAAAATATCAAAGCATCTATCGCTAAAGAAATACCTATTCCAAATGAACTAATCACTATGCCTGACAAGCCAGTTCCAACTAATACTGCTATTTTGGTACAAGACACATTGACACTTACACCTTTATCATAATGTTCATTAGGAAGTACATGCTGAATAACTGCTACCCCTGCTGGCATATGAAATGCTTCTATTAATGAAATGGATATTGTCATAAAAACCAATATTAATGGTGAAAGCATGTTTTGTGTATATACATATAATATATACAAAACTAACAGAACTCGAGCTATATCTGAAAGTACTAACACTTTCTTTTTATTCATATTCTCGACTAATGGACCTATAAATGGTTGAATAATTACAGAAGTAGCTTGATTAATACCAAAAATAATCGCAGACCACCCTGCACTATTTGTAAGTAAATATACCAACCATGTAAAAAGTATTGTATCTAATGAATCACCACAGCGGTTAATAATATTAGAAGTCAGCAGATAAACATAATTGTGGTTATGATATAACTCATGTTTATTCATATCTGTTACCTCTCTAATCATATAGAATACCTCCCTTTGTATTTCGCAGCGACAAAGTCGATTAGTACTTTACCGTAACCTTTCCCCTGATATTCTGGTTCAGTTGCAATATTCTTGATTTCAAGAACACCTCCCCCCTCGTCTGTTACGACACATTCGGACTTAACTCCACCATCGTCCACAACATACATTGTCCCTCTATTAAGATACCTATCTATCATATCCTCCTGCTCATCTGCTAATAGCAACAGTGGAAGAAATTGTTTTTTATTCTCCTTGATTTCTTTAATTTTCATATCATCGCACCTTCCAAATTCAAATTTTCCAATTTAACAAACTTGAATTTTCCGAAACTTACTTTATGCTGTTAAATACTATAAATTCATCCCACAATTCATCATAATTATCAAATTCATAATATGTGTCCTCAACTTCAAAATATTTTCCTGGACTAATTGTCAGCGTTTCATCTGTTGCAAAATAGATTGTGTAATAAGAAACAGCTCCACTTGATAATGCTTTGTTTTCATCTACTATGTCACCAAGTTTCACTTGATTCAATAAATCTATAAACTCAACAACCTCTTTATCTGAAAAAGAATACGAAAAATTACCGTCTTTCCCACCTGTAGTTCCTGTATGTTCAATTTTTTCGATTTCCGGCACATCAATACTCTCCAAGCCCACACTCGCATCTTGTTTTCCACATCCGAACAATGTACTTGTCAGAAAAATGAACGTGAGCAAAACTATCCCATTTGTTTTCATTTACACTCTCCTCCATTTACAGTTCCGCTTGGTAACTTCAAATTCCCCGGTTCGACAAACTGGGATTTATAGTTACATTCCATACATATTGGCATTTTTTACCATTATTTTATCACCCTTATCTAATTGTTCCTTATAAATTCCTCGCAAACCAATTCCAATATGTTCTGTTTTGTAGCCACTACCATTTGGTCTTCGTTCTTTTGTGTGCACATCAATTGAAGTAATTGCAGTTTCCAAAATCTCTCCATTTGCTTTATTGATATAAGCCTTATCTCCGGTTCTACATATACCAGTTTCAACATTCCCTGTAACCACTGTGCCTACACCTATAATCGTAAAAATCTCATCTACCGTTAAAGTAAAATTCTCTTTCAAGCAAGACGGGACATCTATTCTACTCATATATTCTTTTTCTCGTTCCTTTTTACTTTTACCAAACAATCCCATAAAATTTACCTCCACAACTTCAAAGTTTTCGTTCCTCAAAAAATGCCTTTATTATATTTAATTTGTCCATACAACATAAAGCATAATCCGACAATAACTGCTGGCAGTATAATAAATCCCATAATTTCTTCACTCCAAAATGAAACTATAAACCTCAACACAAGCGATATTCCTATAATCAGCGTTCCAGTACCAACGGCTTTTCCGTATTTTGGTACATCTTCTTCTTTTACTTTTCGCCTATTGTAAGAATGAATTGTACTGATATTGCCTTTGATATTTATGATTCCCATAACAGATATGAACACTCCTAAAATCAACAACATAATGTTCTCCATAATTACCTCCTAAAAATAGAACAGTTCTTCAAATTTCTTGTCTAAAGCAATACATAAAATCAATGCCAACTTTGCTGTTGGGTTGAACTGTCCAGTTTCAATAGAACTAATGGTATTTCTTGAAACTCCTACCATTTCTGCAAGCTGAGCTTGAGAAAGATTTGCCGCTGTACGAACTTCCTTTAAGTGATTTTTCAGATGTAATTGTTCTTTCATACGCTCACCTCTAAAATTCGGCGAACAAATCCAACAAATTCCAAAACGGAAAGAATGAAAAACATAATGGTCAATAGCAAATCGCTCTTTCGTTTCATTTTGATAAAACGAACTAACCATTGTGTAGCAAAAATACTGAAGCATATAACCCAAGGACTGTAAATCTTAGTATGGGCAAGCATAGAGGATAGCAAAGAAAGTAGACAACATACAAAAGCACCCACCCTACTTGCGTGACTTCCTGCCAAATATAGCACTTCCATTTCCGCCAAGTCTTTATTTTGATGTTCTTTTCTACTTGCGTTTAAGATTTCATCTTTTTTCATAAAAGCACCTCCATTCCAAGTTTTCTTTGCATATTTTAATTATATTAACGCCAAGTTTACTTGTCAATAGCATTTGCACAAAAGTTACAAAAGACAACATCAAAAGATCAGAAAATCTTGACTTGAAAAATATATTTTGCTATAATACAGATGTTGCGGGTGCAACATCTGTAAGGCGCAGTAGCCAAGCGGTAAGGCGTGGGTCTGCAACACCCTGATGCACCGGTTCAAATCCGGTCTGCGCCTCTTAAAAGAAGATTCCCGGAAACGGTTTGTTTCCGGGAATTTTTGCGTTGCCGGATATACGGGAAAAATCAGGAGATTTTTTAGTAATATTTTAGTCACCGGATAAACGCTGAGTGATCTCAGTAACGTTCAAAAGAAGAACGATCCGGTAAAATCTGTTCAAAGGCTCTTTGAATCTCTTCCTTTACTTTCAGATAAGGGATTTCCTGATTGCTGTCATTCATACAGACAACAGGACTTTTCTGATGGATAATGGTATCAGTCAAAGTAGGATTCGTCTCTGCCAGATTAAAGTACCGGCAAAGCTTTCTTACATTTTTCGGGATAAAATTTCCGCTTAATTTCTGATATTCCCGGATAACGTACTGACTGACGTCTTCTCTGTGACGGAAAGGATGAGAGCATACCTGATCCAGATACTCTCCCTCCAGATTCCAGAGAGTTTCATAAGTACTCTTTTTTAACGGAGATGGTCCATGTACGGTATAAAATCCTGTAAACCGTGGAAACATGATCTCCAAAAAATTATAGAAAAAGTACATCGCAGGATAACCAATGTGAAAATAAGACCCAGGCTGCTTTTTCATATTCTGCCGCTTGTCAAAATATTTAGCCAGAAGCATGGCATTGTTCAGGTAGATATATGGCATAGTTGTGTCGTCCACATTAGTTACATCGGGCTGCAGTGCAAGCATATCAACGGGTTTTCCATTTTTGAAAAAATCCGTCGGCTTCACTGGTTTTAACAGGAGCATATCATCATTGAAATAGATAAAATTTTCCGATAAGCCTTCAATACGATGGAAATTCCATTCGATGGGATGACTGCTAAAGGTAGGCAGGTATTTCGCCGGAATAAAGTCTTCATGGTTTACAATATGTAATTTCGGATTACTGGAATCCAGCCATTCAGGCAGATGTCCAAAGGTCACAAAATGGATTTTACGAACCCATGGAGCAAAGTTTTCAATGCTTCGGAACCAGTAACGCATCAGATCCCAGTCCCGGTAGCGTTCTTCCCGGTCATCACTTTTGACGGATAATCCCTGCTGTCTCATACGTTCCTTTTTCTTTTCGCGCCATACAGGGTCAGAGCCGTCTACCCAGGCCAATACAATATCAATTTCTTCAGTCTTCATGATTTATCCCTTCTTACAATAGAGTGTTCCAAATAAAATTAAAAATATTTCAAAATGCCGGAAAATAAGAAATGTCTTTGCTTTTTGAAAAAGTCCGGCTTCTTTCAGACTATAAAAACGTTTATAATGATCGATCCGGAACTCCGTTCTGGCAGACTGTAAACTCCGGTATTTTTCTTTTAAAGAAAGAGTACAGGTAGGGAGACACAGGTTATAGACCAGAGAGGCATACCCATCTACATATTTTTGAGACATAATCTCTTCCATCTCCTGCGAGGTCAGTTCCAGAGATTCCAGAAAATGACGAGTCTCCATGAAATTGTTCCGGTAGCATTCGACCAGTTTCGGCTGCCAGCGGTATGCGGCAGAGCCGGCACGGACATTATAGTGGTAATCACAATTTGCAGAAAAGTAATAAGTCTGGGCTTTTGAAAGTGCCTGCATAACGAATACCGCATCCTCTGCATAGGGAAGATCTGGATTGAACCGGAGATCTGCAATCAATTCTCTGGTAAAAATATAGCTGAATACATTGACGTTCAGATTTCCTTTTTGTGCCAGGATGTAGTCTTTCATCTGATTTTTAGAAAGAACTCCTTCAAAGGACGGAATCCCCTTGAGAGAAGAGGAAACTTTTCCGCTTTTCCAGACATCCTTTTTAAATCCATGATACAGTACATCCGTCTGTCCGGTCTCTATTGCTTTTATACATTCAGCCAGCAGGGATGGCTCAAGCAAGTCATCAGCATCTGCAAAAGTAATATAATGGCCTGCGGCAAGAGCCAATCCGGCATTTCGTGCAGTGGAGACTCCCTGATTTTCCTGATGGATCACCTGAATCCTTGGATCGACAGTCTTGTATTGTTCGCAGATCTTATTACTGGAATCGGTTGATCCGTCATCAACTAAAATAATTTCAAGGTTAAGATAAGTCTGATGAATAATAGAATCCAAACATGCCGGTAAATAAGGTGCAACGTTGTATATTGGTACGATAATACTGATTTTTTCCATTATAACCTTTCAGCAGTAAGTACTGCGGGGAGCAAAATATTCAGAGTAATAATAAAAATTACAGAGAAAGAATGCATTCTCCTCTACATAATCGATCACAAACGTAAAGGCATCAAAGTCGTGGGCTTTTGACCCCGATATCATTTTATTATACCATATTTGACCATCAAATTGAAAGATTTGTCCGTATTTGCACACGAAAGGAACTTCGGATCTGTATGAAGGAATCGTAAGTCTGGATGACGGAGTCTTTTGTATCGGAGAAAAATTGAATTTCGTGGAGAAGTTATTGAAACTGTTCGGACTGTAAAGGGATGAATACAAATTGAGCAGATGACAGCCTGCTCAATATCGTGCAACAGAAAAGGAGAATCTGCTCACAAGGGTTTCGTGAGAGATTCTCCTTTTCCATTTCTATTTCTAAATCCAGTAATTTATTTCTAAATTAATTCCATTTTTTCTTGTAGATCAGGTAGAGCGGAAGTCCGACGCACAACATACCACCGATCATATTTCCCAAAGTAACCGGGATAAAATTCTGCAGGCTCTGCAGAGGTGTCAGTGTAGCAATCTGTTCTGCGGTCAGTCCGTAAGCGTCCTTTGCTTTTGCCACATAATCCGGGTTCATGGCAGCCATGATACCGGCAGGAATATAGAACATATTGGCAACGCAGTGTTCAAAACCGCCTACAACGAAAGCACAGATCGGGAAGAAGATCGCCCATACCTTTCCGGCAATATCACGTGCAGAAGTCGCCATCAGTACTGCAAGGCAGACAAGAATGTTACACAAAATACCGGAGGTGATGCCCTGTACCGGTGAGATCGCGATCTTGCTGACAGCAACTTTGATCGTATAAGCACCGAGAAGACCACCGGAGTAATTTAAGTTTCCGCTGAAAACGATCAGTACGTCCACGCAGAGGGCACCGATCAAATTGCTGAAAAATACGATGAAAAGGTCACGGAACAGTCCGGCCCAGGTTACCCGTTTGTCAAATACGTCCATAATGATCAGACAGTTTCCGGTAAAAAGTTCTCCACCTAAGAATACGATCAGCATCAATCCGACCGGAAAGATCACACCTGCCAATGCTCTTGCCACTCCGACATTTTCTACTGCGTGTGCCGCTGTGCTGCTTGTAGCACCGCCCAGTGCGATAAAAACCCCTGCCATAATACCGAGAAGGATCATTTTCCCGACAGGGAGTTTTGTTTTGTTCTCACATGCTTTGATACTCAGATCTACTACTTCAGCCGGAGTATTAAAATGGTTTTCCATATGTAAATTCCTCATTCCTGTGTATTCTGTTAAATAATTAACGCAATTATTTTATACTAGAAGAGTATGGATTTCAAGTGTAAGGGGAGATGTTTTTTTATAGATACAATGAAAAGGTTTTTGTATTTTTTTTATGTTATACGTTTAGATTTTGTAAAATTTTGACAGGTTCTATTGAAAAATCACGTTTTTTGGCATAAAATATATAATGTGTAGTGATAAGTTCGTTTTGAGGGGAAGTATAATTTGATGTGAAAGGAGAGATGAAACGCAAGTTTTTGAAGTTTTTGAAGTGAATTTGTTGAGCATGCTTTCCATTCAGACCATTGGTCTGAAGTAACTTTTCACTGGCTATACAGGGCCATCCTTAACCTGTAAATTTGAATATGGAGGTTTTTCTTATGAAGAAGATGAAAAAGCAATTCCTTTCGCTGTTCGTGTTGTTGTGTATGATAATTTCCATGTTTCCAACAACTGCATTGGCAGCAAATATTATTGATGTTAGTGGCAATGTAACAATTACCAGATCTGATGAGGAACTAACGTGTGCTGATAATCTTTACTACGGTGAAGTTAATGTCAACGGTAGTGCAACAGAAAGTAAAACCAGGTTGACGCATCCGGTGTTACCACTTATCCAGTGGCAGTATGGCAATAATACCTATCAGATCATTCCTTCAGCCTATAAATATTACGTTTACAATATTAACGATCCCAACCATATCCTTGAGGGGATTGAAGGCAGTGAAGGATCAAGCACGCTTTCGGGCTGGCCGGGAACGTATAAATGTTATCAGACGGTGGTGACAACCGATGGTGTGACGAACGGAACAGCTACGTTTGATATTGATCTGATCTATCAGTTCAGCAGATTAAATTCGTCCATAGGTTGGACCTATGCCAGCAATTGGGGAGGGCGTACTCTGCATTTTACTATCAAGCAGACCGTGGCTTATACTGTTACTTACACAGATGGAGTTGAGGACGAAGAAGTCTTCGCAGATGAGGTACACGAAAATCTTTCGTCAGGAGTGGCTACCCCGGCATTCAGTGGCGGAACACCGACAAGAACAGGGTATGTTCCCCGACAAACGGCTTCACGGTCTCAAGCGCGCTCTCCATTCCCATGAACTTCACCGCAAAGATAATGAGATCCGCCGTCACCGCCTCCGCCGGAGACCGGTAGGAAAATCCACAGGCTTCCCCGTTGCAGACCATATCCGCGCTCCGGTAGCGGTTTACGCGCCCCTCATCCGCGATAAAAAAGACATTCTCATTTCCCATCCGTTTTTTCAGATAATTTCCGTACATGACGCCGAGAGCGCCCTGTCCGACAATTCCGATCTTTTTGATCTCCATAACTTAAAACTTCCTTCCTCCGCCGCCGCGGCTGCTTCCTCCATAACTGTGGGTGGATGATCTTCCGCCGCCGGAAAAGCTTCCTCCGCCTGACCCCGGTCTGTTATTCTTTTGTGTCTGGATCACCTGCTGGGTGATATAGGATGTCAGCAATGCATCTGCCAGGACATTCCCCATGGTGAACCGGCTGTCTCTCCGGTAAGAGAGTTTAAAGTTTGCGGCCATCCGCTTATCTTCCCCGTGAAGACCGTAGCTTCGA
>ERZ773131.647-NODE-647-length-28723-cov-7.120239_pt1 | contig 28723 bp, 25 predicted proteins | sample MGYA00511082_ERZ773131 | MGnify/ENA primary metagenome ERZ773131 (study PRJEB29015, sample SAMEA2737813) | human gut metagenome | biome: human gut; feature: human-associated habitat; material: faeces | place: China | collected 2012 ... | reverse complement strand
CTCCGCATGGTCTAAGCCATACGGAGGATTAACTGTTTTACGGACACCCGTCTATCGCGCGGAATGCCTTTTATCGTTCTAGGGCTCAGGGACGTTACCGAATCAGTCTCAGAGCATTTTCATAGTCGTTTTTGTGAACGTAGATATGATATTCATACGAATAGTTCGGGTCAACGCCGTAGCTGCCGCTGCGCCCGCGGCTGCGGCCGCCGAACGCGGAAGAGCCCTGCAAATTCTCGGTTCTGACCGTGTAGGCAATGCCGTTGGCGGACAGGACGCTGCGGATATTGGCCTGGCGCTGCATGTCCATCGTGGTGATGAGTTCCGTGCGGTTGAAGATCGTCAGCATAATACGGCCCCCTTTTTGAAAATGGAGTTCTCTGCATTCATTTTACCACAGGTTTTTCCCGCGCGCAACGGCGGCGCAAATTGACAATATTCCGCGTGAATACTATAATGCTCTGCATGGAAAAGCGCTGAAAAGAGCGCATCGCGCGGGAACCGTTTCCGCACACAGAAGGGAATTATCAAAGACATGAGACAGGATCTATCGCTCCGACTGGAGCAATTCAAAAAGCAATACGTCGCGGACGAGGCGGTGCGCAGCCGCATCGCCGAGCCGCCCGTCAAATTCATCGGCGATGAGATCATGGAGCTGGCCGCCGCGGCGCTGCTGCAGGGGGAGAACGTTCTGCTCTCCGGCGGCAAGGCCACGGGCAAGAACATTCTGGCGGACAACCTCGCGTGGCTCTTCGCCCGTCCGGTCTACACTGTGTCGTTCCATGTGAACACCGACAGCAGCACGCTGATCGGAACCGACACCTTCACCGGCGGCGAAGTGCGGCTGCGCCGCGGCCCTGTCGCGCTCGCCGCGCAGTACGGCGGCTTCTGCATCTTAGATGAGATCAACATGGCGAAAAACGACGCTGTGGCCGTGCTGCACTCCGCGCTCGACTATCGCCGTCTCATCGACGTGCCGGGCTATGAGTGTATCCCTATCCACCCCGCCGCGCGCTTCATCGCCACGATGAACTACGGTTACGCCGGTACGCGCGAGCTGAACGAAGCGCTTGTCTCGCGCTTTACGGTCATCCGCATGCCGACGCTCGAGGAACCCCAGCTCTGCGAGCTGCTGCGCGCAAACGTACCGGAGGCGTCGGACGAGAACATCAAGCGCTGCACGGGGCTGTTCCTCGATCTGAACGCCAAGGCTGTGAACGGCGAGATCTCGACGAACTCCGTCGATATGCGCGGCATGATCGCGGCCCTGCACCTGATGACCGACGGCATGGCGCCCAAGGACGCCATTGCCGTGAGCATCACGAATAAATGCTTCGATGAGTACGAGTATGCGCTCGTGCGCGATGTGGCGCTGACGCGCTTTGTCTGAAGAGATGAGCATCGGCAGAGAAGAGAGCCTTTTTTTGACCGTTTCTGAAAATCACCGCAAGCGGACCTGCCCCGAATACGTGCAGAAAATGAGCGAACCCTTTGAGCGCGCGGGCGGCATGGTGGAGGTGTACGAGGGCGTCGTCCTCGGCGGGGCGGACAAGTTTTTCGGGCTCGATGACTTGAATCTGTGGCTGCGGCGGCACCGCTACGCGGCCTACGATATGGACGTGCTGCTGCCCATTGCGCACCTGTGCGTCGAGCGCGCCGTGAGGGCAAAGCTGATGGGCGAGCGCCCGGGCGTCGCCGTGATGGCGGAGCAGGCGGCGGGCGAGATTTTGCGTGGCGACCTCCTGCGCTACCGGCGCAGCTCGCGCGGCTGGATGTACATTTACGATCTGACGAAGCACTTTCCCGCCGTGGCGACGGAGGGCGACCGCCGCATTTTGAAAAATTTCAGCGGTTTTGAAGACATGCTGGCCGAGTTTGACGACCTTGCCGCGCGCAGCGAGAGCTGCGCGGACGCAAAGTCGCTCGTCGAACTCGCAGCGCTTTTGTACCGCAAAATTTTCATCCGCTATTTTGCGCCTGACCACAATCAGGACATCTTACCCGAGCGCGAGACGGAAGAGTGGGAGCCCGCAGCCGAACCGGGGGACATCGAGTGGACGCAGACCGAGGAGATGGAACTCCAATACGACAAGGCGGGCGAGGCATCGGCCGATGGCCTCGTCCTGCCGGACGACGCGCTCGCCGGCATTCCGGAGTATCTGATGCGCAACTTTGGCCCCAGCTTTCAGACCGAGCAGGCGATGGAGGAGATCGAAAGCGCTGTCTGCACCGGCATCCACGAGGAGCGTAAGCTCCTCTTCACCGACGGCCTGAGCGCGGACGCCTACGAGGGTAGTGAGCCGCGCGCCCAATCGCTGCGCGCCAGTCGGGACGGCAACCTCAAAATGCTCCAAGAGCACGAGGACGCCGCGCGTCAGGGCATCCGCAGCATCGAGCAGGCCTTTCGCAATGCGCTGAGCCTGCGCAGCGAGCCGGACGTTTACCGCGCCGACCACGGCGTGCTGCAAAACGATCTGCTCTGGAAGGTCAGCCGCTGCGAAAATCCGCAGCTTTTTGAAAAGATCGTCCGGCAGGAACCGTCCGCCGTCGTCGTGGAGCTTTTGATCGACGCAAGCGGCTCGCAGAGCGTGCGGCAGAGCATGGTGGCGCTGCAAAGCTACCTCTTCAGCGCGGCGCTCAGCCGCATCCGCATTCCGCACCGCGTGATGAGCTACTGTACCTACGGCAACTACACGGTGCTGCGGCGCTTCCGCGATTATGACGACAAACCGGAGGGCGACCGCCGCATTTTGGAGTACCGCGCGACGTCGAATAACCGCGACGGCCTTGCGCTGGCCGCGGCGGGACTCGACCTCAAAAAGCGGCGCGAGGAGCACAAAATTATCATCGTGTTCAGCGACGGCTTACCGAACGACATGGTCAGCGGCCGCAAGCGCGAGGGCGCGCCGGAAACCTACGTCGGCGACGCCGCCATCCGCGACACCTGCTTTCAGGTGCGAAAGCTCCGGCGCGAGGGCGCGCACGTCATCGGAATTTTCCTCGGCGAGGACGGAGAGCTTGAAAACGAGCGCATGATCTACGGCGCGTCGTTCCTGCGCATCCGCCGGGCGGAGGACTTTGCCGGAAGCGCCGGCAAGCGCCTGAGCGAAACGCTGCTGAATCTGTAAAAAAGTGAAGAGAAAAGCCCTGCTGTTGAAAACGGCGGGGCTTTGTCTGATTATTTTCCACTCTCCTGCGGCGCGTCTTCGAGCAGCATCTGCCGCAGTTTTTTAGCGGCGATGCTCAGCGGCTGCGTCTTGCGCTGGAAGAGGAAGACGCTGCGCGCGGGAATGGGCTCTTCGAGCATGATGGGGTAGATACCGCTTGCCTCCGGCGTGCCGTAAAGCATCTCGCGCGGCACGAAGCCGACGCCAAGGTCGCTCTGCACCACGGGCGGCACCTGTGCCGTGGTCTCGACCTCTACATCGGGGCTGAACGAAAGACCGTGGCGCAGGAAGAGCTCGGCATAAAAGTCGTGCGACGATGTCCCCTCCGTCAAGCTGATGATCGGGTAGTCGGCAAGCCTTTTGAGCGAAACGGGCTCCTCGGTGAGCTCCAAAAACGCCGGGCCGCAGATGGGGATCTCCTGAATTTCGTCGATTTTCTGCGCCGTGAGCGAATCCGGCACGGACGCGCCCTCTGCCAGAATGGCGAAGTCGGCAAGGCCGTTCTGCACGGCGGCGAGGCCGTGGGAGGCAGAGTGGTTCGTCAGGCAGATGCGCACGTGCGGGTATGCGCGCCGGTAGCGCGCGAGCACCTGCAAAAGCCGCGTGCGCAGGGCAAGGCTGCTCGCTGCGATGTGGACGATACCGCTTTGCAAGCTCTGGTCGGAGAGGACCTCCTCTTCGCCTGCCTCGATGCTCTCAAACGCGACGGCGATGTGCGTGTAGAGCTTCTCCCCCTCGGGCGTGAGGCGCACGCCCTGCGGCGAGCGGAAAAACAGCGCGCAGCCGAGCTCGGATTCGAGCTTTCGGATCATGCGTGTCACGTTGGGCTGGTTGCTGTAGAGCGCCGCGGCGGCCTGCGAAAAGCTGCGGTATTTGGCGGCGTAATAAAAGACGCGATAGCTGTCGTAGCTGATGTTCATGGGCAAGCTCCTCTGAAAAAGAAATGATTGGGGTTCTGCGCGGCGGCGAGGAACCTGACTGCGTAAAATTTGACGGAAGAGAAAAGCATTCGTCCGCACCTTGCGGACGGCAAGACTGATTGTAACAGAAGCGCCGCGGCGGCGCAAGCGTATTCGGGAAAAAAGAACAGAACCTTGACGAAAAGTAAACATTGCCGCAAAGCCGCATGAAATCAGGAAAATTCCGGCGGCATAGCAAAATGATATATCCGCCATGTCAAGAAAGCATTTCGCTTCCGCGCAAAGGGTCGATATAATGACTCGCGTTGGAAATTCCATAGCACAGGGAGGAATAACATGTTTGCTCAGACCATTGCCATCTGCATTTTTGTTACTATGTTCCTGCTTATTATCCTCGATAAGTTTGAACGGCATTACATTACGCTCGGGAGCGGCGCGCTCGTGCTCGTGCTGGTGTTCGGCGCCTGCATGCGCTCGATGAGCGCCATTTGGGAGACGCTCAACCTCGGCGCATTTTTCCAGAGCACATTCTGGTACGGCGCAAGTGAGGAGAGCACCGCTGGCATCAACTGGTCGACGATCCTGTTTATCGCCGGCATGATGATCATGGTCGAAGGCCTCGGCAAGGCGGGCTTTTTCCGCTGGCTGTGCCTGACGCTTGCCAAGCTCGTACACTACCGCACGGTGCCGCTGCTCATCTGCTTTATGTCGCTCTCGGCGTTTTTGTCGATGTTCATCGACAGCATCACGGTCGTGCTGTTTCTCGCCACCGTCACGCTCGAACTGGCGCAGACGATGAAATTCGACCCCGTGCCGATGATCCTGTCTGAAATTTTCTGCGCGAACCTCGGCGGCGCGGCCACGATGTGCGGCGACCCGCCGAACATCATCATCGGCACCTCGCTCGGCTACACATTCTTTGACTTCATCGAAAATACCGGCGCGGTCGTGGCAATCTGCTTTGTGTTCATGCTCATTTACTTCACGCTCTGCTTCCGCAAGGAACTTGAGCGCGCCGAGCATGCCAACGGCGGCCCCGTCACCTGTCCCGAGCCTTCGACGGCCATCACGAACAAGAAGGCATTTCTTGCGAGCGCAGGCGTTTTCCTGCTGGCGGTCGTGCTGCTCATCACGCACGCGCAGACGGAGCTTTCCGTCGCGTGCATCGGCGTGATCGTCGCGATTTTGACGATGATCGTTTTGGGCTTGACCAGCGGCAAAAAATCTGTTATAGAAATCATTAAGGGCGTGGACTATAAGACGCTGCTCTTTTTCATCGGCTTGTTCGTTTCCGTGGCGGGCCTTGAAAAGACAGGCGTGCTCAACATGATCGCGAACTTCATCACCTCGGTCAGTGAGGGCAATATCGCGGTTATTGTGATCGTCATTCTGTGGCTCTCGGCCATCACGAGCGCCTTTGTCGACAATATCCCCTTTGCCGCGACCATGATCCCTGTCATCCGCGCCATCGCCGCGACAGAGGGCATGGATATCGGCGTGCTTGCCTGGGCGCTTTCGCTCGGCACGGACCTCGGCGGCAATGCGACGCCCATCGGCGCGAGCGCCAACGTCGTCGGCACTTCGGCTTCGGCCAAGGGCGGCTATCCCATCGGCTGGGGCCGCTACTGCAAGTACTGCGTGCCCGCGACGATCATTGTCATGGCGGTGTCCACGGCCTACTTATTCCTGCGCTATCTGTAAACGGAAAAAGGAAAGGAGTGCGATCCCATGAAAAACCAGATCATCATCACCCTTGGCCGCGAGCACGGCAGCGGCGGCCATTACATTGCCGACATGATCGCGCAAGAGCTCGGTATCAAGCTCTATGACAAGGACTCCATCGAAAAGGAGATCGTTTCCGAAGGCTACAGCGGGGAAATGATCCGCAAGATGGACGAAAAGCCCGTCAACTTCTTTGCCTCGCGCCGCATCGGCAAGTATTCCAATTCTCTTGAAGTCAACGTGGCGGAAAAGACGTTTGCCATGCTGCGCGACAAGGCGGCAAACGGCGAGAGCTTCCTCATCATCGGCCGCTGCAGCGACCAGGTGCTCAAGGGCAACCCCAATATGCTGAGCATTTTCATCTGCGGCAACCAGCAAGCCAAAGTCGGCCGCGTGATGGAGAAGAAGGGCCTGTCTGCCGAGGACGCGATCGAGGAGATCAAAGAGGTCGACCGCTCCAGAAAGTCCTACCACAACTACTATTGCGAGACGAAGTGGGGCGATGCCCGCGGCTACGACATGACCGTCAAGAGCGATGTGCTCGGCTTCGAGGGCACGGCGAAAATGCTGATCGCCTATATCCGCAGCTTCATGGAGCAGGACTAAATAAAAATTTGCGGCCCGTGCCGCAAAAAACATTTGAAATGCTCGAAACAATTTGATAAAATCAATTCACAGCGTGTGGCGTTTCTGCGTAAATCCGGTTGCAGAAACGCCGCACGCTTTTTTACGGCAAAAGGAGGGAGGGGACAACTTCATATTCAAATCGTGCAGCAGAGATGCGTAAGTCCGGATTGATCCGGCAGAACGCATCTCTTATTTTTTATGTTCAGGAGGAAGACCGCCATGGAAAACACAAACCAGTTTTTGGGGACGGAGCGCGTGGGGAAGCTCATGCGGCGCCACGCCGTCCCGTGCATCATCTCGCTGCTCGTCGGCGCGCTCTATAACATCGTCGACCAGATCTTCATCGCCAACGCAAGCTACCTCGGTTCCTACGGCAACGCGGCAAACACCGTCGTCTTTCCGCTCACGGTCGTGGCGCTCGCCATCGCCGTGATGATCGGCGACGGCTGCTGCGCGTTCGTCAGCATTTCGCTCGGCAAGGGCGAAGTGGGAGAGGCAAGAAAGAGCGTCGGCAGCGCGGTCGTATTGTCGGTCGCGAGCAGCCTTGTGCTCACGGCGCTGTACCTCATCTTCGCTGACGCTATCATCTCGATGTTCGGCGGCACGGTGAACGAGGAGACCTTTCATTATGCGCAGGAGTATTTCTTCTATATCTCGCTCGGCATCCCATTTTATATGTTCGGTCAGGCGATGAACCCTGTCATCCGTGCCGACGGCAACCCGCGGTTCGCCATGATCTCCACGCTCGCGGGCGCGGTGCTCAACATCATTTTAGACCCCATCTTCATCTTTGAATGTAAGTGGGGCATGATGGGTGCGGCGGTCGCCACCGTGTTGGGCCAGATCGTCACAGCGGCGCTCGCGGTGTGGTACCTCTGCCGCATGAAGACCGTCAAGCCGGGGAAGGGAGACTTCCGCCTGCACGCAAGCCTCTGTACCCGGATGCTGACGCTCGGCATCACGAGCTTTCTCTCGCAGATCAGCCTCGTCGCGGCGATGGCGGCCATCAACAACATGCTGCGCAAGTACGGCGCGCTGGATGAGATATTCTCGCAGGAGCAGTACGCGCAGATCCCGATGGCCGTCGTCGGCATTGTGATGAAGTTCTTCCAGATCGTCATTTCCATCGTCGTCGGCATGGCGGCGGGCTGCATTCCCGTCGTAGGTTACAACATGGGCGCGGGGAAAAAGACGCGCGTGCGTGAGCTCTTTACAAAGCTCCTGCTCTGCGAGGCGATCGTCGGCGCCGTCGCGCTCGTTCTGGCCGAGGGCTTCCCGCGTCAGCTCATCGCCGTCTTCGGCGCGGCGAACGAGAGCAGCCACTACACGGACTTTGCGATCAAGGCATTCCGCACGTATCTTTGCATGATGGTGCTCGCCTGCGTGAACAAGGCATGCTTCATCTTTTTGCAGGCCGTGGGCAAGGCGTTCTCATCCACGATGCTCTCCATGGTGCGCGAGGTCGTGTTCGGCGTGGGCTTTGCACTGCTGCTGCCGCGCTTTTTCGGCCTTGACGGCGTGCTGTACTCCATGCCGGTGTCGGATGTGTTGACTTTCGTCATCGCGGCGGGTATGATTGTAAAAACGTATCGGGAACTCAATACGGAAGGAGCAACTGTATTATGAATCATATTATTACCATCAGCCGTGAATTCGGCAGCGGCGGCCGCACGGTCGGCAAAAAGGTTGCAGAGCAGCTCGGCATCCCCTGCTATGACTCAGAGCTCATCCAGAAGATCGCCGAGGAGAGCGGCTTTGCAGAAAATTATGTCAAGGAGGCGGGCGAGTACACACCCGGCGGCTTTCTGTCCTCAGCGCTCTCGAACCGCGCGTTTGGTCCGACGAACGAGGACATCCTATGGGAAATTCAGTGCCGCGTCATCAGCGAGCTTGCCGAAAAGGGCCCCTGTGTCATCGTCGGCCGCTGCGCGGACTACATTTTGCAGGACAAGGCCAAGTGCCTCAAGGTCTTTATCCACGCGGATATGGCGTTCCGCGCCAAGCGCATCGTCGAGGTCTACGGCGAGCGCGAGCAGTCGCCCGAGCAGCGCCTGCGCGACAAGGACAAGCGCCGCGCGGCCTATCACCGCTTCTACACGAACATGAAGTGGGGCTACGCGAAGAATTACCACATCACGCTCGACAGCGGCGAGCTCGGCATCGACAAGTGCGCCGACATCATCGCTGACCTCTACAAGAGCAGGGCGTAAATGGTCAAAAAGAGAAGGAGAGAAGCTGCGGCTTCTCTCCTTTTTTATTCCTCTTTTGCAAGACCCGGGATGTTCACGCCGATGCCGTTGACCTCCACGCCGTCGTCGGCGGGGATGAGGAGGTATTTGCGGCCATTGATGACGCGCGCTTCGATCATATAGCTGTTCTCCGGTGCAATGGAAATTTTGACCTCGGGGGTCGTGATCTCAAACTTCTTGCTCTCGATGATGTTGTTCGGGTTCAGCGCGGCGTTCTCGCCGTACTGCTCATCGCACTCGCGCTGGAACGCTGCGATCTGCTCGTCGTTCACGCCGCTGTTGGCGAGGATGCCGCCGACGTCGCCCGCCGTCATTTCAAGCGGCTCGGGGTCTTTGCTCTCCTTGTGATCTTCGATGCGCGCTCTGATCTGCTCGTGCACGGACTGGACGACATCGTAGCTGCAATCCTTGTCGAGCGCGTCGGCAAGCGCCGAGCCAAAGGCGTTTTTCTGCTCCTCGGCAGACATCGGCGGGTCGACGTGGAACAGCGCGTCGATGACCTCCTGATGGATCTCCGCGGCATTTTTCGAGTAGAACAGCACATTGTAAATGTTCGCCGTGCGGTTGTCGAACGCGGGGTAGAGGAAGCCGAGCTCGGGCGAGGTCGCGATGTAGCCGGTGGAGCTTGAGTGAAACTCGCTCTGGTCAAGGTCGTAGCGCAGTTCGAGCGTCGGGGCCTTGACGGGGCAGATGGAGCAGACAAAGTACTTGAAGACCTCACTCGACGCGTCGGCCTGAATCTCGTCATCCTTGCTGCGGTGCGGCACGTCGTAGGCGTCGGCGGCGAGGAGGATGAGATAGTTTGTCTCGCCCATGTCGATGCAGTCGATGATTTGGCGGCAGAGCGTTTCGCGCGAGGCGGGGTCCTTGAGCTCTGTCTGGCGAAGAGTCTGCAAGAGGCGGTGCTCATCGCTGTCAGCGACCTGCTGCGTGGAGAACACCACGTCGATGAGGTTCTTGCCAAGCGTGCCGGAGAGGGACTTTTTGAGAAGGCCCAGGTACATCTCCTGCTCCTCCTGCCGCATGAGGCCCATCGAGGTATCGACCCACGCAATGATCTCACGGTTGGAGTTCACATAGCAGCCGTACACGCGGCTGAAATTATTCTTATCGAGCCGGAAGCGCCGGCGCAGTTCATTGAGTTCTTTCTGATTCATGGCTCGTCCTTTCCTTTGTTCATGTCACAAGGCCGATTTTACCACGCCCGCGCCGCCGCGGCAAGGGGAGAAACGGCGCATTGTGCGACGAAAATGCGCAAAATGCAGGAAAAGATGCAAAATGGGCGTGAGCGACAAAATGTGCGCGATATGTGGACTATATAGACGATATCCCTGTAAATCATAGAGAAATTCAATGAATCTGTCCATATTTTACGGCTTCTTAACGCCGCGTTTGACGCTGCTTTTTGTGAAAACGGCTATGGAAACGGAATCGAATCAAACATTTCACGTTAAAAATGAAAGATATATTGCATTTTGCCTGAGCTGCGCAGGAATTCTTCCGTTTCCTTGGTGATTCTGACTGTTGAAAAAAGAAAAAAAGAAGTTAGAATAGAGCCTCGCGAAATGAAACGGAAGAATTTGGATAGAGATCAGAGAGTTTGGGAGGAGATCAATATGTCGTATCACTTTTTAATGGATCTTGCGCTGATCCTGCTGAGCACGAAGATTCTGGGCCTCATTGCGCAGAAGTTTCAGATGCCGCAGGTCGTGGGCGCGCTGATCGCGGGCCTTTTGCTCAGCCCCGCGGGCCTTGGCCTTCTTTCGGAAACGGAATTCACCAAGCAGCTCAGCGAGCTTGGTGTCATCGTGCTGATGTTCTCCGCCGGTATGGGCACGGATGTCAACGAGCTCAAGCACAGCGGCAAGGCGGGCTTCATGGTCGCGGTCCTCGGCGTGATCGTGCCGTTCCTGATGGGCACGGCGCTTGCATGGGGCGCAGATGAGCTGGGACTCATCGAGAGCACCGGCTTTATCGAAAACATCTTCATCGGCACCATCCTGACGGCCACGTCCGTGAGCATTACAGTCGAAACGCTCAAGGAGATGAAAAAGCTCGAGACCAAGGTGGGCAACACGATTCTGGCCGCCGCGCTCATCGACGATGTGCTCGGCCTGATCGCCCTGACGCTCGTTTGCAGCCTTGCCGGCGGTGACGAGAGCATCGGCATGGTGCTCCTCAAGATCGTGGGCTTTTTCGTCTTTGCCTTCGTGGTCGGCTTTGGCGCGAACCGCATCTTCTGCTGGATGCTCAAGCGTCAGCACGGTTGGGCCAGCCACAGAAACTCCGTGTTCGCCTTTGTCCTGTGCCTTGTGATGGCCTACTGCGCCGAGAAGTTCTTCGGCGTCGCTGATATCACGGGCGCTTACGCCGCGGGCCTTGCCGTCGCGTGCACGCCCAAGGGCACCTACATCCAGACGAAGTACAACCCCCTCGGGTATCTTCTGCTCACGCCGGTGTTCTTCGCGAGCATCGGTATCAATGTGCAGATCACGGGTCTGACGGGCGGCATGGTCGTCTTCTCGATTTTGCTGCTGCTTGTTTCGATCATCTCGAAGCTCATCGGCTGCGGCCTTGGCGCCAAGGCGTGCCAGTTCACCACGCGCGAGAGCATCCAGGTCGGCGTGGGCATGGCCTGCCGCGGCGAAGTCGCGCTGATCGTCGCCAACCGCGGCCTTTCGATGGGTGTGCTGTCGCCCGCGATGATGACGCCGGTCGTCATCACGGTCGTATGCGGCACGATCCTGACGCCGATTCTGCTTAAGCTGTCCTTCCGCGGCCATCAGGAGACGGAGCTGGTGCAGAACAACATCGCCGACCGCATGGCCAAGCACCGGCAGCTCGATATCATCACGCAGCAGCTTTTGCAGCAGGATGAACAGCTGATGAAAAAGAACTGAGCGCAGCGCAATGAAATAAAAAGAGCTTTCTCCTGAAAATCGGAGAAAGCTCTTTTTTGATTTTAGGACGCTGCCTTTTCCTGCGCGGTGCACTCGCGCAGGATGCGACAGAGCGCGTTCACATCCTCTTCCCGCGTCGCCCAGCTTGTGGCAAAGCGGATGATGCTGTGCGTCTCGTCATATTGCTCCCAGACGGAGAAGTCCACGCGCTCGGCGAGCTCTTTGCGCTGCTGCTCACTGACGATGCAGAAGCTCTGGTTCGTCGGGGAGGGGAAACAGGGCAAATAGCCGTTTTCCGCCATCGCGCGCCGGATAGTGTCGGCGTAGCGAACGGCGTCTGCGCCGATGCGCTCGTAGAGCCCATCGGTAAAAAGCGTGTCGAACTGGATGCCGAGCAGCCGTCCCTTGGCGAGCAGCGCGCCGTGCTGCTTGATGATGGTGAAAAAGTGTGGAATGAGCCCCGGCTGGGGAATGACGACCGCCTCGCCGAGCAGCGCGCCGCATTTCGTGCCGCCGATGTAGAAAATGTCGCACAGCGCGGCAAGGTCGCGCAGTGTCACGTCGTTTTCAGGACAGGCGAGCGCGTAGGCAAGGCGCGCGCCGTCGATATAGAGCGGCAGGCGCTTTTCGCGGCAGAGCGCGCTGATGGCCGTGAGCTCCTTTTTGGAATAGAGCGTGCCGTACTCCGTCGGCTGGGAGAGGTAGACCATCCCGGGCATGACCGTGTGGTCGCGGTTCGCGTCGTCCTCGTACTGATCAAGCAGTACGCGGATTTGGGATGCGGTGATCTTGCCGTTCTCCTGCGGCAGCGTGAGCACCTTGTGCCCGCCGAACTCGATGGCGCCGGCCTCGTGCACGCTGATGTGCCCCGTGTCCGCGGCGATCACACCCTCGTAAGAGCGCAGCAGCGCGTCGATGACGGTCGCGTTCGTCTGTGTGCCGCCGACAAGGAAGTGAATCTCCGCGTTCGGCGCGCCGCAAGCGGCGCGGATCTTCTCGCGCGCGGATTCGCAGTATTCATCCGTGCCGTAACCGGCGGTCTGCGCAAAATTCGTTTCGCACAGGCGCTGCAGGATGGCGGGATGCGCGCCCTCAAGATAGTCGCAGGAAAAAGAAAGACGATGCTCCATGAAAAAAGACCTCGTTTCAAAAACAGGATTGACGGTTTCTGACTGCTATTGTAGAATAAGAGAAAACATGACGCAAACGGTTATTTGAAATGAAAAGCATGATATAAAATCATGGATAGGAGGGTGTATGGAAGCGGTCAAATGCGAGGCGTTCCTTGCCGCGGCAGAGCTCGGCAGCCTGACGGCCACGGCGGAGCTTTTGGGCTACACGCAGTCGGGCGTGACGCGCATGATCGGCACGCTGGAAGAAGAGCTCGGCTTTCCGCTGTTTCTTCGCAGCAAAAAGGGCGTGCAGCTCACGGAAAACGGAAAGCTCATGCTGCCGCTGCTGCGCGAGGTCGTGCGCGCGCACCACAACGCCGAGCAGCTCAGCGCGGAGATCGGCGGCGTGTCAAAGGGCTCGCTGACGATCGGCTGCTATTACAGCATTTCGGCCCTGTGGATGCCAGAGATCCTGACGGCGTTCCGCGCCCGCTATCCGGGCGTGACCGTGCGAATGCAGGAGGGCGGCAACCTCGAGATGGCGCGCTGGCTGAACGAGCGCTCGGTCGACTGCTGTTTCGGCGCGCAGATGCACGGCGACAAGTACGACTGGCTGCCTGTCTTTCGTGACGAGCTCGTCGCGTGGCTGCCGCGCGGACACGAGCTGGCAGAGGCGGATGCCTTTCCGCTTATGCGCTTGCAGAACGAGCCGTTCATCCACACCTCGCCCAATCACGACACCGATCAGGACCGCCTGCTCGAGCAGCACGACCTGCACCCGCAGACCTGCTTTACGACGCGCGACGGCTTCACGACCTACAACATGGTCGAGGCGGGGCTCGGCGTCAGCTTCAACCAGCGGCTCATCTCGCGCAAGTGGAGCGGCACGGTGGCGGAGGTCCCGTTCGACCCGCCGCAGTTCGTCACGCTCGGCATCTCGGTCCCGTCGCTCAGGGAGGCCTCGCCCGCAGCGAAAAAGTTTATCGCCTGCGCCATCGAGACCGTCACGGGCGGGGAGAAAAGCCTTTGATAAGAAAAACGCTTCGCAGAAGTTCTGCGAAGCGTTTTTTTGCCCAAAAGCCGTTTATTTGAGCTCGGCGGTGAAGGCGATCTTCCCGTCGCCCACGATGGCGCGGATGGAGCCGTGGTGCCCCTCGGCGATCGAGCGCGCGATGGAAAGGCCGATGCCAAAGCCGCTGCCCGACGAGCGGGATTGATCGGCACGGTAAAAGCGGTCGAAGAGCTTCTGCGCGTTTTCCGGAGCAACATCCTCGCAGGCGTTCGACGAGCGGAGGACGACACCGCGCTTCACCTTTTCGAGCGAGAATTCAATGGGGGAATCCGGCAGTGCATATTTGACCGCGTTGTCGAGCAGGATCGAGACGAGCTGGCGCACGGCGTATTCGTCGCCGCGATAGGTGAGGCCGTCCGTGATCGAAAGGCGCAGCTCGTGCCCCTTCGACGCGGCGAAGTCGACGAACGTTTCCGCCGTTTCGCGCACGGCGTCGCTCACGGGGAACTCCTCCATCCTGAGCGGCGAATCCTCCTCGTCCATGCGCGAGAGCGTGACGAGCGAGTTGACGAGCGAGGTGAGCTTTTCCGTCTGCGCCATCGCCTTGTCGATCCATTTCTGCTTGCCGGTCTCCATTTCGAGCACCTTGAGGCTCGTGGCAATGACGGTGATGGGCGTTTTCAGTTCGTGGCTCGCGTCGGTGATGAACTGCTTCTGCTGCTGCGCGCTGCGAACCACTGGGTCGATGGCCCGGCGCGAGAGCAGCACGACAAGCAAGAAGACGAGCAGGATGCACGCCGCGTCGGCGAGCAGCGACCACATGAGCACCACGCGCATCGCACGCAGCTCGTGGTAGCAGTCGAGGAAGATGGCGATATTCTCGCCGTCATCCGTCTGCGCGACGAAAAAGCGATAACTGTTGAAGTAGCCATAGCCTGCGCCGTGTGCGAGCGCGGCGGAGAGATATTCCTGCGTATCATCCTCCGTGACGGAGGCGATATTGTCGAGGTCTGCCTGTGTCAGCGTGCCGCTTGATGTGTAGTGCAGGACAAAAAAGCGCGTGGAGAACGGCGTTTCGGCGGTGAATGGCCCTTCGCGCCGCGCGATTTTGTCGTCGGGCGGGGCCTGCGGCGTCTGCGAATCGTCTGCGCCGTCGGGCGGCGCGGGGGCAGTGTCACCGCTGCCGCCGTCATTTTCCGGCGGCGTGGGTGCATCGGCGCTGTCCGAGCCGCTCGGCGGCAGGAAACGCGAGTGGGGGATGGTGCCCGCGTTCTCGTAGATGAGCGTCAGCGTTTGCTTCAGGTCGGAATCGGTCGAGACATAGTTCGCGACGTTCAGAATGATCGTCAGCAGCATCATCACCGCCGTGACGGAGAGCATCGCGATACGGATAAAGCGGTTTCGCAGGCGCTTGATCATACGCTCTCCTCCAACACGTAGCCGAGGCCGCGGTTTGCCTGCAGGGTGACGTGCGAGCCGATGGACTTGAGCTTTTTGCGAAGATTCGAGATGTTCACCCATACGACGTTGATCTCCGCCTCATTATCCCAGCCCCACACGCGCTCCATGATGCGCTCGGCGGAAAAGACCTGCCGCGGCGAGCGCATGAAAAGCTCCATGATCTGGAACTCACGCCCGCTCAGGCGGATGGGGTCCTTCCCGCAGCTCAAATTGCCGCTGCCGGGGTCGAGCGTCAGATCGCCGTAGGCGAGCACCGTCGGCTGGTAGGCCTCGCTGCGGCGCAGGATGGCGCGCACGCGGCTCAAGAGCTCGTCGGGGTCGAAGGGCTTGGGAAGATAGTCGTCCGCGCCGGCGTTGAAGCCCGTGATGCGGTCACTCTTCTGGCCCTTGGCCGTGAGCATCATGATGGGCGTTTTCACGCCCTCCTGCCGCAGCTTTTCGAGCACTTGAATACCGTCCATCTTGGGCATCATCACGTCTAAAATGACGGCGTCGTATGCGCCCGACGAGGCATATTCATAGGCGTCGAAGCCGTTGTGCACGGCGTCGACGGAGAAGTGATTTTTTTCAAAAAAGACCGTCAGCGCCTCGGCAAGATCGACCTCGTCCTCTGCGATCAGCAGCCGCATAAAAGGTCCCCCCTCTGATTTCTGGTGATACGTGTAGTATAAAGAGCGCGCGGGCAAAAATCAAGATGCCTCAGAGCGCGTCCTTCGTCGCCTCGCGCCCGCAGGTGATGTTGAGGTTGCCGTTGCGGCAGCGCAGTTCGTCCAAAAACGCCTTGGGCGCGTGGTCATCAGGGAGCGTGACGCGGTAGGTGAGCTCGTAGAGCGTGCCCATGTTGCTCGTTTTCACGCGCTCGAGCACGCAGGACTTGGTGTACTTTTCAAAGAGATCGTCGAACAATCCGTCGTAGTCAAGACTTTCGGGGATCGTGATCCTGAGCACGCGCTCGTGCTCGTCCGCGCCGCCGAAATTCACCGCCGTGAGCAGCAGCATCACCGCCGAGACGATCACAAACGCCATGACGGCGAGCCATACATAGCCCATGCCGGTCGCAAGGCCGATGGCCATCGCGAGGAACAGCGCTCCAATCTCCTTCGCTGTGCCCGGCGCGGAGCGGAAGCGCACGAGCCCAAACGCACCCGCCACGGCGACGCCCGCGCCGAGGTTGCCGTTCACCAGCATGATGACAAGCTGCACCACGGCGGGCAAAATCGCGAGCGTGACAGCGAAGCTCTGCGTCGTACGCGAACGGTACATGGAAACGAGCGCCGTGCCGACGCCGAGCAGCAGCGACACCGCCGTACAGATGAGAAACGAGACGAGCGTCAATTCGCTTCCTAAGATCGAGTTAAGCACAGAAGGTATCCTCCTTTAAATTGGTCGTGTGGACGCCGGCGGACAACTCGTCACGGTAGCAGGCACCGTATTTGGAAAACGACGCGGGGAACGCCCCGACATCGGAGAGTAGATGGCAGAGCCACAGCGGGCACGCGCCGGGAATCTTGACCTCCATCAGCACGTCGCCGCAGGGCAGCGCGATGGGTGCACCGTGGTTGCCGAGGCGGAGGTCGACATCTGTGTCGCGCCACCGTAAGTTCGTGTCGAACGTGATGCGGAGCTGCGGATCGTCAATGCCCGCAAAGGCGAGCCGGTCGTAGCCGATGAAGACCTTGGGCACGGTGTGATAAAACGACTGAAAATAGCCGATCTCGCGTCCGATCTGGCCGAAGTTTTTACTCGGCAGCTCGCCGGAGAGAAACGGCTCCATGTTCTGGATGCCCGTTGTGATGCGGCGCTTATAGACGACGCCGTCGAACTTCTTCTTGAGCTCGACGAAGACCTTGCCGTCCTCCTGCGGCACGCCGTAGCTGCGCACGCGCAGCTTTTCCTTATAGACGGGCTTTTCGAGCGACGCACGAATCAGGCGGTAGTCGTCGGTATCATAATAAATGTTGCAGATGGTGTACTCGCCGTACGCGTCCTTTTTCATGTAGGGTGTCATCCGCTCCAATAAAAAACGCTGCTGGGAAAGGGTCAGGCAGTATTTCTTTTCATATCGTTCAAAACAGCATTGAATCGCCATGGTGTCGAACCTCCTTTGTGCGCTCAAGTATGAACGCGCAACCTAAAAGAAACCTAAAGGTAAAATCTTTATTTTCTTTAGGTAACTTTTAGGCAAAGCGGGTATGCTGTCGCCAGGCTCAAAGGAGCGGGCGCAGAGAGTGAAAAAAGCTCGCGCCCGCCCCGGGGGGACCATGCGAGATCATTGGTTGAGGAGATATTATGATGAAAAAACTACTGCCTTTCCTGTGCGCGTCGGCGCTGGCGCTGTCGCTCACGGCCTGCGCCGGTACGATAAATAATAGTACGGCGGACACGGCAAGCAATGTGACCTTTACCTTTACCGGCAGCGGCGTGACCGCTGCGGGCGAGACGGACACGGGCTACGAGATCGACGGCACGGCGCTCACGATCACGTCGAGTGGTACCTACACCGTCTCCGGCAGCTGCGCGGACGGCTCCATCAAGGTGAAAAAGGGTACGACCGGCGTGACGCTGGTGCTGGACGGCCTGACACTTACGAGTGAGAACACCGCCGCCATCACCTGCGGCAAGTCGAGCGAGGTGACCATCCTTGTTTCCAACGGTACGGAAAATTCCCTGAGCGATACCGAGCAGAACAATGACGACAACTACCCCGAAAACGAAAATGCCGAAAACGCCGTCATTAAGTGTAAGGATGGCTCGCTTGTCACCCTCTGCGGCGACGGCGAACTCACCATCACGGCCAACGGCAAAAACGGTATCAAATCCGGCGCGACGACGGATGAGGACGGCGAAGCGTCGCTGACCATCCGCGATTTGACGCTGAATATCGATGCACCCGTCAACGACGCCATCAACGCCGAGCAGCTTTTGAACGTCGAGAGCGGCACGCTGACCATCGACGCCGCGGATGACGCCATTCACTGCGACTTGGTGCTGAACATCGGTGCGGACGGCACGGACGGCCCCACGATCGACATCACGAATTGCTGCGAGGGCCTTGAGGGCGCGGAGCTGAACGTTTGCTCCGGTGATATTACGATCAACGCCTCGGACGACTGCCTGAATGCGGCAAATTCCGACCTGACGGACTATGACTTCACGATGACGATCTCCGGCGGCACGATCGACGCCTATTCCTCCGCGGGCGACGGCTTCGACTCCAACGGTGACCTGACCATCACGGGCGGCACAGTGATCGTCTGGACGGCCAACACGGCGGACAACGAGCCGCTGGATGCCGACGGCACCATCACCGTCTCAGGCGGCACGGTGCTCGCCGCGGGCGGCAGCAGCGGCATGGGCATGAACCTGGAGGCCGCGCAGCCCTGCGTCATTTACGGCTCAACGGGCTTTGGCGGCATGCCGGGCAGTACGCAGAGCAGCCTGATCGCCGCGGACGCGGATTTCACGATTGAAGACGCCGACGGCAATGCTGTGTACAGCGGCACAGCCAGATGCGGTGCGAACTTCATCCTCTTCTCATCTGCCGATGTGGTGGCGGACAGTGCGTATACCCTCAAGGCGGGCGACAGCTCCACCGAAGGGACCGCGCAGAGCGGGACGGTTTCCACCGGCATGGGCATGGGCGGCGGCTTCCCCGGCGGCGGACAGAAGCCAGACGGTGAACCGCCCGAGAGCTTTGACGGTCAGATGCCAAACGGCGAGAAGTCAGAGCTTCCCGACGGGGAAGTGCCCGAAATGCCCAGCGGCGAGCGCCCCACACCGCCCAGTGGGCAGGGAAGCCCCGCTGACGGCAACGCCCCAGCGGGCGACAGTACCTCCGATACCACTCCAACTGCCTAATGGCAGAGATAAAGAAAAGCAGACGGCTCGCGCAGGCCGTCTGCTTTTTGCTGTCTGTTCGGTTTTACATCGTCTCAAAACCGACGATCACGCCACCGCGCTCGGCATAGTAGCTGCAAAGACCACGGCAGGGACGGATCTCAATGTCTGCTTCGGGAAAGTGCCCGCGCAGCGAAGCGGCGAGCGCCCCAGCCGCCTCTGGATTTTCGGCGTGGTGGATGCGCACCTTGCCGCCGTGGTAGTCAGCTTCCAGAAGCTTCTGTACCATCGCCGCGCACGTCTTTTTTTCGCCGCGGCATTTTTCAACGGGCTGGATCGTGCCCTCAAGACTTGCGGTGGCGAGGATCTGAATGCCGAGAATGCCGATGGCGCCCGCGGCGATTTTGCTGACGCGGCCGTTTTGCGCCAGATTGTGCAGGGACTTAAGACTGAAGAAGAGATGCGTGGTGGCAAGATATTCCTGCGCCTTTTCGCAGACCACATCGAAGGGGAGGCCCTTGGCGTGCAGCTCTGCGAGCTTCTCTGCGAGCAACTGCATCTCCGGTCCCGTGCTCAGCGTGTCAAAGATGTGAATTTTGACCTCGGGATGCGACTGGAGATACACGTCGCGCGCGGCCATGGCCGAGGCACAGGTGCCGGACAGGCTGCTTGTGATGGTAATGACGAAAATCTCATCCGCGCCCTCGAACGCCTTGAGCCAGCCGTCGAGGCTGGGGCAGGCCGTGCTGGATTTGCCGTTGTGGGCCGCGAGATAGTCGAGCAGCTCGTGCGTGTCGAGCGTTTCATCGTCCACGAAGTCGCGCTCGCCGGCGCGGATGGTCATGGGCACGCTCTGATAGGTTACGCCCTCCAGCATCGTGAGGTTGGCAGAGGAGTCGGCGATCAGTTTCATCATGGGGAAGCCTCCAAAAAAATAATCGGTTATTCAAAAACCTGTTGTCAGGTGAAATTATCTTTGACTACAATACAACGATTTTCAATAACTGTCAATCGGTTTTTCGAAAACTTATTGACATTTTTTTCACCAAAGTTTAAGATGATGAAAACGCAGTTTGAACGGAGGAGCAGCTATGGACGAAAATATGCGCAGCCGTCTGGCGGAGTCTGTCCGAAGCTTTCATATCCCGCGGCTCGGGGAGATCCCCGACGTGGGGCTGTATCTCGAACAGGTGACGCGTTATGTCAATCAATCCATCACGGGATGCGGGCTCAGTCCCATCACGGCCTCGATGGTCAGCAATTATGTTAAGCAGAAGATCATCCCCGGGCCAGAGAAAAAGGCCTACGGCGCGGAGAGCATTGCGTACCTCATCTTTGTCTCGTGCATCAAGAGCGTCGTCGCGATGGACGACATCCGCGCGCTGATCGGCATTCAGCACGAGACCTACGATCTGCCGACCGCTTATCACTACTTCTGCGAGGAATTTGAAAATCTCATCCGCTATGTCTTCGGCGCGAGCGACCATCTTGCAAGCGTCGGACAGGACGAGTCGGATGAAAAGGAACTGCTGCGCTCGGCACTTTTAAGCGTGACGCACAAGCTCTATCTCGACGCCTATCTGCGGCTGCTGAGGCAAGACGCGGAGCGCGCACAAAAGGAAACAGAGGAAGCGCAATGACCGTTGAACAGTTTGTCATGGCCTACGGCGCGGAGCAGGACCGTCTGCGCGCCCTGCTGCCGGAGGGCTTTGCCTCGCTGCGGCCGGTGCTGCGCATCAACGCGGAGGTGCGCGACGGCAAAACGGGGGCTCTCGAGTTCAACACTGCCGCGGAAAAAGTCGACAATCGCGGCTGGGTCAACATCGGCCGCTGGGACGATGTTCCCTTTACGAAGGACGGCAAAAAGACGACCTTCACGCTGCCGGAGCTGACGATCTCGTTCACCGGCGTCGGCATCGAGGGCGGCTGCCCTGCGGAAAAGGACAACGTAGGCTGCTATTACTTGAAAGACGGTACGTTTACGCTCGTGCCCGCGGAGAAGATCACAGCAAACAAGGAATTCTGCGACTGTGAATTCGCATGGCGCTTTGCAGGCGGCGCGCACGGTGTCAGCCTTGGCAAAACGCTGCCCGCCATCCCCGAAGAGGAGACGACGCACTATGAAAAGGCGGCTTTCACGGTCAAAAATGCCGCCGTCATCCCCTGCATGCAGGTGTTGGGGGCCTATCAGGTGACGTTCGAGCGCTGATTTTTGAAAAAGGGCTTGCATTTTTGCCCGCGCTTTGCTATACTGCGCAGTCGGGAATGAGGTTCTCCCACGGCACTGCCGAAACCGCTTTTTTGAGCTGATGACTTCTGTGATTTTGATCGGTCACAGGGGGCATCAGCTTTTTTTGTGTCCGGAGGAGGAAATTTATGTTAACTTCACTCGCACTCGTCTTTTTGGTTGGCCTTGCGCTGGCCGCGCTGTGTCAGAAGCTGAAGCTGCCGCGCATCATCGGCATGCTGGCGACGGGCATCCTGCTGGGGCCGTGCGTGCTCAACGTGCTGGACGGCTCGATTTTGTCGATCTCAGCCGACCTGCGCAAGCTCGCGCTCGTTATTATCCTGCTCAAGGCAGGACTGTCGCTCGATTTGGGCGACCTCAAAAAGGTCGGCCGTCCGGCGATCCTGATGTCGTGCCTGCCCGCAACGTGCGAGATCATCGGCTATGTGCTGCTCGCGCCGTGCTTCCTTGGCGTCACGCGCGTGGAGGCGGCTGTCATGGGCGCGGTGCTCGCGGCGGTGTCGCCCGCGGTCGTCGTGCCGCGCATGGTGCAGCTGATGGAAAGCGGCCGCGGAACGGACAAGAGCATCCCGCAGATGATCCTGGCCGGCGCATCGTGCGACGATATCTTCGTCATTGTGCTGTTTACAACGTTTCTGCACACGGCGCAGGGCGGCAGCGCCAACGCCGCGGACTTTTTGAGCATCCCTGCGTCGATCGTGCTCGGCGTTGCGCTGGGTGCGCTTGTCGGGTGGTTGCTCAGCCGCTTTTTCGAGACTGCCTATGCCCGAGCGCACTGCATCCGCAACAGCATGAAGGTCATCATCGTGCTGGGGGTCTCGCTGCTGCTCGTCGCGGCGGAGGGCTGGCTCGAGGGCATCGTGCCGGTGTCGGGCCTGCTCGCGGTCGTCAGCATGGCGTGCTTACTTAAGATGAAGTGCACGCCGTTCGTTGCCAAGCGGCTCTCTGAAAAATTCGGCAAGCTCTGGCTGGCGGCGGAGGTCATTTTGTTCGTCCTCGTCGGAGCGGCGGTCGATATCCGCTATATGGCGGGCGTGGGCCTTGCGGCGGTCGGCATGATCTTCTCGGCGCTCATTTTCCGCGCCGTGGGTGTGTGCCTTTGCCTTGTCAGAACGCCGCTCACGGCGAAAGAGAGGCTTTACTGCGTGTTTGCCTATCTTCCCAAGGCGACGGTGCAGGCGGCCATCGGCTCGGTGCCGCTTGCGGCGGGGCTGCCCTGCGGCAGCATCGTGCTGTCAGTCGCGGTGCTCGGCATCGTCATCACCGCGTCGCTCGGGGCGTTTTTGATGGACACGAGCGCGCCGAAGCTGCTGAGTAAAGCGGAGGAATAAAGAAAAGGACTTGGACGATTTCGTCCAAGTCCTTTTCTGTTTTTATCAAGTGCTCACACGTCGAGCGCCATATTTGTGCGCTCCATCACCACCACGAGGATGGGAATGAGGATGAGCTGCAAGATGATGCCGGGGATGGCCGTCGTCACCGCGCCGGAGAGGAAGAGGGCGAGGCTGAACTCCGTGCCCTGAAGGCCCGCGAGCAGGAATTTCACAAGACCCCACACAAGGCGGCCCGCGACCATCGCGGAGATGAGCGAGGCATAGATGCGCCAGCCTGTTTTCGACAGCTTGCGGTACAGAAGACCGGCGATGGCGCCGTAGGTCGCCATTTCAAACGCCATGGCGATGGCGACCCAAACGGGCGGCATGCCGAAGATCATCGAGCGCAGCAGCGGGGAGATAAAGCCGACCGCGAGTCCCCACGGCCAGCCGCACATGAAGCCGCACAGCAGCGCGGGCAGGTGCATGGGACAGAGCATGGAGCCGATCTCGGGGATATGGCCGGTCAAAAACGGCAGGACCATCGCAAGGGCGAGGTAGAGCGCGGAATAGGTGAGTTTTCTCACCGGGGAAGCGGTACGGGCAGTTGCAGTGACAGCGTTGTTCATGGTTTGTTCTCCATTTCTTCGAGCAGCGAACGGATGTGCGCCATGGTGTCGTCCAGAATGGCGGAGGACTTTTTGTCCACGCCCGCGACATACGTGCTGCATAGATTCATCGGGATGAGCACACGGTAGGCATTGCTTGACGCGACGGCGTTTGCCATGGCGGGGGAGATCTCGCCCATCAGCGCATCGGCGATCGCGATGCCGATGGGGCCGACGATGATCTGCGCGCTGCGGCAGGCCACGATGATGGGGTTTTCGCCCGTGGCCACGCGGTCAGCGCCCGCGCGGCGCATCACGTCGGAAGCGGCGCTGTTCGTACCGATCGTCATGATCTCGAGGTGCGGGAAGGACTTTTTGATGTTCTCGACCAAAGTTTTGCCGAGCTTTCCGCCCTGGCCGTCGATGACAAGGATCGTCACGGTGTTCTCTTCCTCTCTTGCGTCTTGTTTTCTGCGCGAAAACCCTTGAAAAGACAAAGAGAAGGCATCAATATTCCCCTTGCAGGGAGATTGATACCTTGGTGATACCTCGTTTGCTTTCAGGGAACGCGCGGAAGAAAAGTTAGCTTGTGCCAACGCTGCCGGCTTGTGCCGACGCAGGAATTTTATCAAAAAAGCGCAGGGCTGTCAATCCCTTGCCCCTTGCGAAAGGGGCGAAAAAGCGCTATGATAAACGAAACTTTTTGGTAAAGGAACCCCGCCGCTATGACGAATTTTACCGATATTCGCGACTTTCTGCGCGCCCACTGCGCGCGCTATCCAGAGCTGGCGCTTCAGGACGTCTTCAAGGCGCTCTATCAGAGTGCCTTTGGCTGCGAGCATCTGATCGCCGGCCCGTCCGCCGCCGCAGACTACATCCGCGCCGAAGCGGCGCGAAGCGGTGACCGTATCTCCAAGCTCGTCGAGCTGCTCGGCGGCGACTACTGCCGTGTGCACCTCGGCATTTTGCAGGACGGCTTGAGCGCGGAGACGTTTGCGCGGCTCTTCGCCCTCTCTGCGCGGCACGAGGAGTGCGGGCGCGAAAAGCTCGAAGCGATGCTCACCGCCTTGCAGACAATGGCCGACGCGGGCGAGCTGCCGTTTTCTGCGCAGGAGACGGCGGAAGCTGTTGAGAGGTGGCGCAAGGACGGCTTTCCGCCGCTGCACCACTCCGAGATATTTCGGCAGAATTACGCGCCCGCGTACCGCGTCCTGCGGCGTGACTTCGCCCGCGCGCTGCCGCTGTTTGCGCGCATCGATCGCCTGACGGCGGAAAGAAGCCGCGTGCTCGTCGCCATCGAGGGCGGCAGCGCCAGCGGCAAGACGACGCTCGGCGAGCTGCTGCAAAATGTTTACGGCTGCCCTGTCTTCCACATGGACGACTTTTTCCTCCGGCCCGAGCAGCGCACGGAGGCGCGCTTCACGCAGCCCGGCGGCAACGTCGACCGCGAGCGCTTTTTGGAAGAGGTGCTGATCCCTCTGCGCGAGGGAAGACCCGTCGACTACCGCCGCTTCGACTGCGCGACGTTTACCATCGCCCCGCCGCAGCGGATTAAGGCGGGAACACTCAACATTGTCGAGGGCGCGTACTCCATGCACCCCGACCTTGCGCCGTACTTCGATCTATCCGTTTTTCTGCCGATTTCGGCAGAAAAACAGCGCGAGCGCATCCTCAAACGGAATGCGCCCGCGCATGCAAAGCAGTTTTTCGACCGCTGGATCCCTTTCGAGCAGCGCTATTTCGACGCGCTCGATGTGCGGAACCGCTGCGATCTCATCCTTTCGGCGGACGATTAAATGAGCGTGCCGCTCGGCGCGATGCCGAGCACATATTCGACCGCAATCGCCACAAGAACGACCAGCAGCGAAATGATGAAGCCGTGAAGCATCGGCTTTGCGCCAGACTTGCACAGCGCCGCGAAGTTCGTATTGAGGCCGATGGCGGCGAGCGCCGCGACCATCAGGAACTTGCTGATACTCTTGAGCGTCGCAGCGAGGCCCGCGGGAATGACGCCGACGCTGCACAGAATGGACATTGCAAGGAAACCGAGGATGAACCACGGGAACACCGACTTCATATTGACCTTGACGCCATGGTCGCCGCTTTGCGCGGCGGCCTTTTTCTTGAGGTGCACGCTGATGGCGGCGAAGACCAGCACCGTCGGGATGATGGCGAGTGTGCGCGTCAGCTTGACCATCGTGGCAAAGTCGCCTGCGGCCTCGCTGAAGGCGTAGCCCGTGGCGACGACGCTCGAGGTGTCGTTGACCGCCGTGCCGGCCCACAGGCCGAACGCCGCGTCGGAAAGGCTCATCGCGCGGCCGAGCAGCGGGAACACGACGACCATGATCGTGTCAAAGAGGAACGTTGCCGACATGCCGTAGGCGATGTCCATGTCCGTTGCCTCGATGACCGGCGCGATGGCGGCGATGGCGCTGCCGCCGCAGATGCCCGTGCCCGCGTTGATGAGGCTGCTCGTCTTCCAGTCAAGCCCCAGCGCCTTGCCGATCACATAGCCGAGGCCGAAGCACGTCGCCAGTGTGAAGAGCATGACGGTGAGCGAGAACTTACCGACCGTCAGCACGGTCGTGATGTTCAGGCTGGCGCCGAGCAGGATGATGGCGAATTTCAGAATTTTCTTCGAGGTGAATTTGATGCCGGGCTTCGTCTTGTCATTCGGCGCGTAAAAGCGGTTCACGATCATGCCGATGAACATCGCGATGACCGACGCGCCGATCAGGTGCAGCCCCACGGATTCCTCCAGCTGCTCTAAAAACTTGGCCACCACGGCGATGACGAGCGCGATGGCGCAGCCGGGCAGCATTTTCTTTACGGTTTCGATGAATTTCATGTGATTTTTCTCTCCTCCAATGCGTGTTGCGGGTGTATTATATCACCGACTTATGATATAATAAAATTATAAATAAGAATATGTCGATTCCTGTTTGTTATCGACAAAGGAGAGAGAACATGGACCAGCGGCTTGAGACCTTTTTGACTGTGTGCGCCACGATGAACTACCGCAAGGCGGCGGAGCAGCTGCATTTGACGCAGCCCGCCGTGACGAAACAAATTCAGGCGCTTGAAGCGCTGTACGGCGTGCGTCTTTTTACCTACGACAGCCGAAAGCTCAGAAAAACGCCGCAGGGCGAAACGCTTGAGATCTACGCCATCAGCCAGCGCTATCAGGACGAGGAGCTGCGCCGTGCGCTCAAACGGCAGGAGAAGACGAGCCTTCGCATCGGCGCGACGAAGTCCATCGGCGACTATATCCTGCTGCCGCAGATCATCCGCTTTTTGAAAGAACCGGACAACGAGCTCTTTTTTACCGTCGACAATACGGCACACCTGCTCGCCCAGCTCGAGGGCGGTGAGCTTGACTTCGTCGTGCTCGAGGGCATTTTCGACAAGAGCCGGTACGAGAGCTTTCTGCTGCGCAACGAGCCCTACATCGGCATCTGCGCGAAAGATCACCCGTTTTCGGGCTGTGAGGTGCCGATGGATGAGCTCTTTTCCGAGCGGCTCATCCTGCGCGAGCCTGGCTCCGGTACGCGAAAGATTTTAGAGCGAGAGCTCATGCAGTGCGGCTACACGGTCGAGGCGTTTCGCGCGAATGTCTGCATCAGCAGCTTCAAGCTCATCCGGCATCTGGTGAGCGAGGGCTGCGGCGTGAGCTTCCTCTACGAGGCCGTCGTCAAGAATGATGCGCAGTTCGGGCATTTTTCCTGCCCGCCGCTCACGGGCGTGCACGAGCTGAACGTCGTGTGTCTCAAAAACACCAATGTGCCCGCGCTTGCGCGGCGGTTCCTTGATCTGTAAATTTGGGCAATTCTGCCGATCTGCGCAAAAATGCGGGGAATTGAGCGATATGACTGCGGTTTATGGAATCAGTCAATGGAAAATCCAACATTTTCCTGTAAAATAGAGCTTGGATAAGATAGGTGATGATCGCCGCGCGATATTTTTGCTGCGCGGCGGCAAGCACGCGGTACGCCGCGAAAAGGGAGAGCAGGAACATGAGCGATATCAACGGCAGCAAGCCCACGAATTTCCCTCTCGACGAGAGTAAACTGGATTTCAAAATACCCCGCACGGACGCCCCGCGCGAAAACGTCCTCAAGCTCGGCAGCATGATCACGAACCGCATCGGCCTCAAGGCCACGGCGGACGACCCCGAGTACTGGGGCCTTGCCGGCGTGATGACCGACGAGATGGTCGACGTCGCGCTCAAAATGGGCGTGCGCAAGCCCAAGACGACCGAGCAGTTGATGAAGCTCACCAAAATGGAGCGCGAGCCGCTCGAAAAGCTCCTGACGGAGATGGCGTGGACAGGCATCATCGAGTACAACTGGGAGAACCTGGACGGCAAGAACCCCAAGCATGAAAAGCGCTGGGTGCTGCCGCTGTTCGTCCCCGGCAGCGCGGAATTTCTGAACATGCGCAAAAGCCAGATCGACGAGCATCCCGAGGTCGCGGCGTTCTTCGAGCGCATGACGATGCTCCCGCTCGAAAAGATCACGCCCATGGTGCCGCCGGGAGGCGCAGGCATCGGCATGCACGTCATCCCTGTGGAAAAGGCCATCGAGACAGAGAACGAGTCCGTTGACTTAGAGCACATCTCCTACTGGCTCAGCAAGTACGAGGGCAAGTACGCCAAGAGCATGTGCTCCTGCCGCTTGAGCCGCGCCAAGCTCGGCGAGGGCTGCGGCGACGACGCCGAAAGCTGGTGCATCGGTGTGGGCGACATGGCCGACTACATCGTCGAAACACAGCGCGGCGAATACATCACGAAGGACGAAGCGCTCGAAATTTTCAAAAAGGCCGAGGACAACGGCTTTGTCCACCAGATCACGAATATCGACGGTGAGCAGAAAATTTTCGGCATCTGCAACTGCAACGTCAATGTCTGCAACGCGCTGCGCACATCGCAACTGTTCAACACGCCGAACCTGTCGCGCAGCGCCTATGTCGCGAGCGTCGAGAGCGAGAAGTGCGTCGCCTGCGGCCGCTGCGTCGAAAACTGCCCCGCGGGCGCGGTCAAGCTGGGACAGAAGCTCTGCACGAAGGACGGTTACATTGAATATCCCCGTCAGGAATTACCCGACGATGTCAAGTGGGGGCCGGAAAAGTGGAGCATCGACTACCGCGACAGGAACCGCATCAACTGCTACGATACCGGCACCTCGCCGTGCAAGACGGCTTGCCCAGCGCACATCGCGGTGCAGGGCTATCTGAAGCTTGCCGCGCAGGGCAAGTACCGCGAAGCCTTGCAGCTCATCAAGCGCGAAAATCCGTTCCCCGCGGTCTGCGGCCGCATCTGCAACCGCCGCTGCGAGGATGCCTGCACGCGCGGTACGGTCGATCAGGCCGTCGCCATCGACGAGGTCAAGCGCTTCATCGCCCAGCAGGACCTGAACGCGGAAACGCGCTTTGTGCCCGAAAAGGTCATCCCAAAGGTCGACGGCGAATTTTCCGAGAAGATCGCCGTCATCGGTGGCGGCCCCGCGGGCCTGTCGTGCGCATACTACCTCGCTGAAAAGGGCTACCGCC
>ERZ773131.621-NODE-621-length-29233-cov-5.378881_pt1 | contig 29233 bp, 31 predicted proteins | sample MGYA00511082_ERZ773131 | MGnify/ENA primary metagenome ERZ773131 (study PRJEB29015, sample SAMEA2737813) | human gut metagenome | biome: human gut; feature: human-associated habitat; material: faeces | place: China | collected 2012 ... | reverse complement strand
AAAAAATCGGAAGCTTTTCAGGGAATTATGGACGCTGTAAAAAGAGAACAGCGAAGCAGTGTATTATATTCTATTTTGCAAAGAGATGATGTTGTACTTTGTATCAGAACACCTGAATTACCTAGAGCTTTTAAAGTATTCGAAGCTAAAGATGTTAGAGTAAAAAATGCATCAAAAGTATTCATTGATGTAACTGGGTTAATTAAACTGAATGGTAATTATTTTGATTGCAAAAATATTAGTGTTCTAGTTACTTATTTATTTGGTGCACTCACTTATATTTTATACAGAGAAAATCCAATTAAATTAACTAATAATTCTAATATTACAATTGCAGGTACAGAATGTTATGTAGCTGTTGTAAATTATATTATCGATTACCTTAGAATTATTGGATATTCGGCTAATAAAGATAAAATTTTATATTTAACTGGCTTATTTTACTTATATAATCTAATGGGAAAAGATCTTGATAATTATTCTAAGAATATTGCTGCTAAAATTGCTGGGTTATCAACATCAAATCTTAGATCATATGATTTATATTTTGAAGAAGAAAAAGATTTTAAAAATATTGATACTTTCATTACTTTGATCGCTGACACTTTTAAACTGAAAGGCTTAACAACAGAAGTATTTATGCATCAGTGGATATATTTAATGGGAGAGGGAACTCAATTTTGTACAGAATTATTCACATCATTTTCGATTCTTATTACAAATGCATATTGCGGTTCATATGTTGTTAACCAGAAGCAGATCGAAAGATGTTGCGGTAAATCTATGGTAAATTATTCTTTAGCCTTATTAAAACTTGGTTCAGAGGAAATTGAAAATAAAGCATATTGGGGAGAATCTAAAGTTGCAGAAATGGCATATAGAAATCCAGCTACACTTGATTTGTCTAAAACTATAGTAGCCAGAAGTATTATTCCTGAATCTGCAAAGATCAAAGATGATGATTTTAAATCTCTTACAACTGCGGAATCTAAAGCGAATAATATTATTTATTATTATAAAGAAACCAAACAACCAGATAAAATATCATATAATGCAACTTCGATTATCAAAGAATCTATTAAACGATTAAAAGATAATAATATTGAATCTGGTATTGTTGAATCTGTGTGCAAAATATTTTATCCTTATATTAATGAATCTGACAAAAATAGTTTATATGGATATGTATCGGATACAATTGATTCTTTAAATGGAGTTTTGGAAAAATTAGAAGAAAATGATCCAAAAAATAAAATTATTAGAGAGTCAATAGTTGAATTGTATCATGCTAAACAAAATATTTAAATTTACTATTGTGGTAAGGATATTAAATCCTTACCACATTTTTAACGCTTTATTAATTATTAGAATTGGAGGCTATTGTAATGCTAAATTTTTTATCATTGATAGATTATGGGGAATTATTATATACATATGAAGCAGCTATATGTAATTATGAATATGAAGTTTTTAATTATAATAATATTGAAACTAATACAAAAATTGAATTACTTTTTAAAGAATCAACAGAAATAGGTAATATATATACGGCGAATATTACTGAAAAGGGTAATTCAAAAATACAAAAAACAAATAAAATCAATAAATTAATAAATGATTTTTTGATTCAAAATATTAATCCTATTATACATAATTGGGGAAATAGTGAGAAAAAAGCAAATAATGATTTTACTATTGTTTTTAATTATTTTGGCAAAGAAATTGAAATGACTTTTAATAAATCATATACAGTTGTTGAAATTGGACCAAGCATTACTGTATTTAGCGAATTTAAAAATGGTGGTCAAATAGAAGCTTATCAATTTTCCAAACATGGTTATTTTTGCGATAATATTTTAGATAGAAGTAATTCTGCAGTTTTTGATAATACATTCATAGATTTTAAATTATTTTTAAAAAAGAAAAGAGTTGGAAATGATTTATTAGATTCGTTACCTACATTGATAAAAATATCTTCTGATAATAATGAGCATCTATATCAATTAAAGTACAATAAAATTGGAGTTGTATCAAGTATAATTAGAGATGATATAAATAAAAATCTTTTTAGATATGAATCTTTTGATAGCACAGAAGGATTTATATCTAGATCAATATATCCAAATTTATTTGATGTAATTGATATAAATTATGCTGATCCATCTTTATCTATATGGTCAGAAATAGAAGTATCTTATCAGAAAAATAAAATAATTATAAATAAAAATGTGTATAAAATTAAAAAAGAAAATTTAGATAGCCTTATCAATGATCTAAATTCAAATCAAGATACTTTAATGATAGATATATTAAAATAAAATAAGAGGATAGGAAATATTTCCTATCCTCTAAAATTAACTTTTATTTGCAACTTTGTTGATAATTAATGCTAAATACATCAATACAGATCTTTGATAGCTATTAGCTGTTGCTTTTCTGGATCTTCTCTTCCGATATGCTGGAGAATTTTCATCCAACCAACGTAAAATAATTTCTTTTAATTCTAATATATATTTATCTTTAATATTTGGTTTTGCTTTAGTATTATAAGCCACAAATTCAATAGATCCTATTCTAGTTCCAGGATAATTTCTCATGAAATCACAAATCATAATATTTATTACTCTTTGAATATCTGGTAAATTTTCATTATCTCCAAATATTGATTCCATAATATCTTTAATTTCTGTGGACTTGACATTTTCATCCTTACATTTATTGCAAATCTCCAAAGAAACATAATTAGAAGTAATATAGTTCATTACATTTGAAGTTATCATTGCTGCTGTAGCAGCATCATTTTTTGTTAATCTAAATTCTTCTTCACTTAAATTATCAGTTTCATAGTTCATATAATTATCTTCAGCCTCATAATAAAGTTTAGCAATATTCATAATAAAACTTCTTTCTCTGTCTCTTAACTGCTGAACCAATTTACCAAAATCATCATCAGAAGATTTAGGAGAAGTTAAAGACCATTTTACACCAGATTGAGGAGAATATGAATCTAGCCAAGTTTTAGCTAAAGAACTTATAGCACCAAATACAGTTCCTTCTCTTTTTAAATCAAATTTATCTGTAAGCATATTATTAATAACATAATCCATTCTAGCTTTATATTTAGATGGTGGGCATTTTGGAAAAGCTGCACCATGAAGAGATGAATAAAATTTTCCACTAAAAGCCAAATAAATTGTAGTTAATTCTGCAAATTTTCTTTTACTATTCTTTAAATAATACCTAATACACATCATTAATGTCATTACATATGGCTCTTTTGCACACTGTGGATTATACGGAATACTCCAGAAAAAACAATTTTTCATTATTTCTTGAATTTCCATTTCAGTTGTTCCTAAAGATCTAAACATATTATCAATATCTACTTGATTAAAATAAATTCTATCATATGGAGCAATATCAAATAATAAGTCATGTCTATTATTGATAAAATTAGCAATATTCGCTCTAAATTTAGAATCATTTTTTGCTAACAACTTTTCAATAGTTGGATAAAGTTTAGATACAAGTATATTTGAATCATTATTTATTGCTTCAGATAAAAATACTAAATTATTATTTGGTATATTATTTTTTAGCCATTCATCATTTTCAATTATAGGTAGGTAATCCATTTCTTAAAACCTCCATTTTATTTATGTAATTAATGAAATGTTTCAGTTTAAAATTGTATTTAATTATAATTTTATATACATATAAGTAAATTTATAGTTGAATGAGTTAAAGTTCTATCAAAGATTAGATAATAAAAGGAAAAATATGGCGCCGCGAAGAAATATCCTTTTACTTATTATAATTAAAAATATTAGCAGTTATTTTTTGGTAATAAAAAATAACGTTTTATGGATCGATCTGGCAAAATTCCCTATCAGTTTGGGAAAGATTCTAAAATATTTTGCTATGTTGCTAATATTATTTTTGATAGAACGGAGTGGGCAGAAGAGAGCCTGTTCAACCTTATACTTTAAATTAATTTTGCGGTTAATAAATAAATTCGCCGGAAAAGAGATTATCTGTTAGCTACAGATGTATAAGATTTAGATTTAGCTAATCTAATATATAAATTAATCATAGCAAAAAAAAACATTACTTTTCCAAGTTCTATTTTATTTTGTGTGATATAAAGGGAGTTACCATAACTGGTAACTCCCTTTATATTTTGCTTTAATCTAATTTGATATTTTTCGCAAAATCTAATAGTTTTTTGGGTAATAAAACTCTCCCATCAACTGTAGTTCTCATCAAATTATCCATAACGATTAAACTATATTTTATATTCATCTTTAATTGTACATTATTATTGATAATTTTATTAAGCTTATCATAAAATTCATTATTTTCATATAATGTCAAATTCATTGATCCAAACTGTAAAGAATACCAGTATAAGTATATATGCTGAAGCTCCATTAGTATACTATCAATTCTTTGTCCATCAGATAAATATATTTTATCATTCGAATTTACTGCTAAATAGAAATTTTTATCTGCTGATAAAAATAAATCTATAACTAATGAACAATAAAAATTACCAATTTTTATATCATAAATAGGAAGTACTTGCTTTTCTTCAAATAATTTTATAAAATCATCTACTGCTACCTGTTTAGTTGATTCTATTTTTTCAAATTCTACAGCTTTTTCTTCACAATAATTATATCCAGGATAAGCTGATATAATTGGGATAAATTTAGATTTAGAAACAAAATATATTCCAAAGTCTAAATCTTCATTATCATTTTCGATTAATATATTAGATATAGATGACAAAAATTTCTTATGCCTTTTAACCTCCACTCTATCAAATATAATAAAATTGTTTACTTCTCTAATATTTTTACTCATGTCTTTCTCTCCTTTTTTAATCCCATAGGTATTTCTACCTATGGGATAACAAGTTTATCAATTGGATCTAATTCAATTTCTTCAACAATTCTTAAAATTCTAGTATATGATTTTGCAGATTTTAATGAAAATCTAACAACTGATCCTGGTTTTACAAGTTTCAATGTAAAAGCATAATTATACAATATACTTTTTATATCTGCACTTGTCATAGAATCTAAAAGCATCAATATAGCTCTACTAATACCATCAAATCGCTCAGCCTGATCTTTTGTCAAGGTATCTGGCTTACATTCTAGCATTGTGTAAATAAATGGATAAGTAAAACTTGGAAATAATATTCCATAAATATTTATAATATCCTGTATACTAAGTGCTAGATCTGCTTTTACAATAAACGTATTTACTCTATGCACATTCTTTTCTAATTTTAAAGATGAATTAGAAATAATAGCTAAGAGTCTTGCTCCATTAATTCCAACTATTGCAGATAATCTTATAACCAAAATATTATTAATTTGATTAGATATCTGCAATAATAAATCCATTACCTCTTTATCTTTTTCTATTGGAGCAGTATAATAGTCATATGCCAATTTATTAGCACAAGTAACTTCGTGCTCAGATAAAGTTAAAAATCCTATAACACTTGAAAAAATTCTTAAGAATTTTTTATTTGTAAATAATTCTTTTGCATATTGCCTACTTTCGCTGGCTGCTAAAAATAAATCATAATTCAAAATTGTATTGTGTTGTCTGATAATAATATTCTTAATTTCATTTTCATTAAGAATATTAATATCTTTTATTTTTTCTACAATTGTTCCAATTTCCCATTCTATTGAATGAAAAACTGGTGCTTTTGGAATAGAGATATTTTCCCCAGAGAGCTTTTGACTCTCCAGGGAATTCTCTATAGAAGGGAATAAACCCATATTTTTTCCTCCTATTATTTTGTTTCAAACTGCTTCATAAAGTCTTCAACTGATGTTCCATTATTTGCAGAACGGAACATATCAAACTTATGATCCTCTTCATTAATCTTCATATCCTGCATTGCAGAATAGAATTCGTCCGCAGTCTTATTTACTTTCTGAGACTGATCCTGATACCTGTCATACAGAGCTCTAATCGCATCCAAAGGCATCTGCATACCACTGGCAATAAATGCGATATACTCTTTCTTGCCATCCCACTGTTTCTGTAAGAAGCACTCATATGGATTTCCGTAAGCTTCTTTCAGATATGTGAAATTGAAATCAATTGCATCTTCTGATGCTGGATCAATGTTCAGGATAACACCAAGTCTTACTGCACCTGGATTTTCTGATTTTACAGATTTGCTGTTGTAAACCATATTCTTAACAACACGATTGAAATCTTCCTGATCAACCAGTGGTTTATCCAACATGATCTTTTCTACAGTCATGTATCCAGATGTATTGGATACTTTTAAGATATCTGTATCGTCAATGTTCTGCTCCGAATCAATGAAGTCCTGACCAGTAAGAACTGCGATACGACGGCACATTTCATCATTTGCCATCTTCTCAGCTTTAAATTTATTCTGTCCAGAAAGTCTCAAAAAAGATGCGTTTGAGATAGTCTGTACAATCAAGTTAGAATCAATCTCCTGGAAGAATTCTAATGTATTTCCTAAACCACGCACATCTTCCTCAAATCCAGTAAATGCAATTACATGTACATTCTTACGGAAAACCTGGTTGAAGAATTTTGCAATGATTGGAGTAGAACCTGATCCTGTTCCACCTTCAACGGAAGTGCAGATAATTACTGTAACATAGTTTTTAATTTCTTCAATGTTAAACTTTCCTGCCTTTACTGCAGAAAGAGCATACTCTTTTGCAACTGAACGCTCTTTTCCGCATCCTGTATCATGTGGGGATAATACAATTGTTTTACCATCAAATTCTTTTGGAAAATCTTTTGATGTACTATTTACAATAATTACATCTTCCTCTTTTACAATACCATTTGCTACTGCCTGTACTGCTGCTTTGTTTCCTGCTGCTCCAATACCTACTAATAATGTTTTCATTCCTTTGTTTCCTCCTTTTTGGAAAATAATATTTTATTATGTAATCATGGATTATTACCATGTAATTACCAAGATAAAATCCCAGTAGATAATATTATCTACTGGGATAAAATATTGTTTCTATATTCATTAATATTTTGATAGCTCTATTTCTAGACCTATCTTATAACCATATTCAAAGTTATAATATATGACTGAAAATGTATCCTATTACATTTAACTATTTTATCGCCTGCGCTATCATCTGCACGGACTTGTTTTTTAATGCTAAATAACTATTTATTTTGGCTACATATGAGCCTATGTCATCTTTGCCTCTGTAGGCTTTTATTACTTGGTAAAGATCTCCATCTGTCTGATCATATAAGTAATCAACATAAGCAACCATCATTCGTATATTTGATTCTCCATCAAATGCTACATTAGAATTCCACCATTCGTTACCTAATAAATTAGTATAAACAAATTTAGAAGTTCCATTTAAAAATTGTCCATATCCTTTAGCTGTAGAAATTGCATTTGTTGCATTTTCTTTTCCACCAGATTCAGTCATAATCCAAGATAAGAATAAATCTTCATCATTAATTGATGAATCATTTACTAAATCTTCTAGAGTTCTTAACTGATCATAAGTAATATCTGTTCTATTTCCATTATCTACAATAGCATAACTATATTTATCATATAATTCTGCTCTAGATCTAAGCTCTGTTAATTCCTCATAATAGGAATCATTTGTTTGGGCTAAAGATTGATTTTCTTTGTCCAATTCGTCAGAAATAGTAATCAATTCATCAATAGTATTATTAAAACTATCATAATGAGAAACTAAAACTTCATATTCTAATTCAAGATTATCATATTTTTCTTGAAGATTAGCTAACGTAGTTACAGAATCGTTATGCTCAGTAATAAAGTTAAATCCAAGTACACAAAATCCAATAGTCATCATAGTGGCAAATATTCTACTCACGATAAGTGATGATCTAAGAGATTTATTTTTGTGCTCTAGATAAAGTTCTCTCTTAGACTTTTCGTTCTTATTCATTTCGTATAACCTCCTAAATTTAAAATTAATACGGGCTACCAGTATAAAGCCCATATTAACTTCATTTGTTTTTCTTATCTTCTTCATTTGAATTATTTGAAGAAGACTCAGAATATGTTTTTTTGTCTTTCTGATTCAATGGATCAAATCCTAATCCTAAATCACCCTGCTCTGTAATAATTCCAATTTCAGGCATATCTTTTCCTCCTTTCTTTTATATAATATATAATTGAAATTGTTAAAAACAATATACTGGTCTGTAAATTTAGTTATTTATGCGATATTTGTGGTAAGAATTTATATATAAGTGTTTCCCTATTATTAAAAAATCAACAATAATTGTAATATTTTTGTAATAATTTATTACAAAAATAAATACAGGATACCATTTTTATGGTATCCTGATAAATGTTATTGGTTTGCGTTTAGATTCTGCGTATTTAATACAATTATATGTACCACCGGATTTAGATCCATCATAAACAGCTAGAAGTTCATCACATCTATCTACATCATATTCATTTCTTAATTGCATAAGATATGGTTGATATGGTTTATCAGAAACTTGAACAACTTCATCCGCTTTACTAAGAATATCGTAATATAATATTTTTGATTCTTCTAACCACTTACAAGGGTGATTTAAACATGGTATTGTACAAATCAACTTAATATCGTATCCTTGTTGCTTTAATTCTAAAACAGCAAGAGCAAATACTTGGTCAACTCCTAAAGCCATACCAGTTATTCCCTCAGATGCATTTTTAGTAATCAAAATACGTTTAAATAATTCTTTCATTTCGATATATTTGGGGTTATGTAAATCATAACCCCATAATTTGTTTGGTCTATGCCCAGTTACAGCAATTTTTGGTCTCAGAAAATATATTGGATTTATAACTTCCATATCTTTTTCTCTCCTATAATTTTACAATATTTGTATATGTTACTTTATCCTTATTCATTCTTTGAATGCCAATAGATTCATATGGAAATCCTGCTAAACAATCCTGAATAATTGTATCATAATCTACAAACTCATGTAACCATGTTGGAACTGGTACATCTAATGGAATAGAAACTGCATCAATAGATCCTTTAAACTCATCTTTGCTTAAAGTCACAAGCATATTTTCATATATTGTAGGATAATTATCCTTAATTCGATCGACATTTGCTTTATTAATCTTAACCTTAGCAATATTAACTGCATTTCTTTCTGTAAGATCAATACCAGGTAAATCATCAGATTTAATCATATTCCAAGCAATAGCCGCTTTAACTCCCTGTATTCTCATAGGATCAGCATATACTGACATAGATTTTATTGTCGCTGGTTTATAATATTCCTTAGAACCACTTCTAATAGAATTCACGATTTGCTTTTCAAATATAGCAATATCCTTTACAAATCTTAGCTGATCAATTACAGGAGTTCTTAAAACATCTTCCAACAATATCTTTTTCAAAGCATCTCGTGTTTCTTTCGATTTAGAACTCTTAGTCAAACATTCAATTCCTTTAATATCAAGCTGTTTATTTTCAGGAACTAAATTTCCCTCTTGCACAGCTATTAATGATGCATAATTCTTCTTAACTTGTGTCATCATAAGTCTTTTGAATGTAAACTCATTTTTAGCTAAAATTTTGCATGGATGATCATAAGAATGGGATCTTGTTATTACTTCTGGTAATTCTGATCCGTTCATAATATCTCCTAAGCATACTTTATCAGCATAATATGGATTTAAATGTAATCTCCAATCATCTGGATTTTGCACCAATGAATGATTATTCAAACAAAACTGTTCCATATAATCATTTACAACATGATCTAATACATATGCAAGAATGTTAATAATACTATATCTTACATTATCATTTGGTGTTAATTCATCTGGATGATTTGTATTTTCTCTTTCTACTATTTCATCTGTATCAAAATTATAATCTAATTTCTTAGGTTTCAAATCAATAGATTCAATCCATATTTTACCTGACCAATTTCCCTCGTCATCTTTTTCATCAAATAATAGTGGAGATCCAAGATAATTTGCTATTCTTAATTCTTCTCCATTCATCTTTTCAGCAACAAATCTATACCAAGCATCTAATGAGATAATTGTACTATCTGTATCGGATACCATAGTTACAGATTTAATCATATTATCACAACGATCAGTTCTATCAATAAACATATAGCGATAATATACATATTCCATCATCAAATCACAAAGAAGTTTAATCTCTTTCGAAATTTCATCTGGAATATCAAGAGAATTAAATAAAGGTCTCTTTAATTTCTTTAAAATAGTTTTAATAATATAGAATACCTTTTCATTTGAAATAAATTCATAAAGATTATTCTTGTAATAAACTCTATTTATATCTTCTTGAGAAAGATTATTAATAATTTTCCAAATAATATCCATTTCATCTTCATTCGGAATCCATCTATAACCACAAGATAAAATTACTTTAGCAAAACAATCCTCTACAGATACTCTTGGATTATCTAATACTTCAAAATCATTATATTTTCTTTCTCTTTTCTCCTGCACAATATTATCAATAAACTGTACTACTTCGTTTAATGAACCAAATTTTACATTATTTGCTAAAAACATCTCAAACTGCATAGTCATAGAACTTACTAATGCTCTACCCTGAGATGTAATAGATGTAGCCACGTTGATATTGTATAATAATGACGTATACATTCCAATCGTGCCGTATATCTGTTTTATTACGAATTTGATCGCTACTCAAATCCTTCTAATTCTTTCAAATTAGCATAGACTATATCTTTACCATAGTATTATATATTAATACCTTAGGTACACCAGATTTCGAATCACTTGATTCTACGAAAACTACTTAAAAGTAGTCGATACCAAAATTTTCTAGTCGTTGAACCTATTCATTTAATATATCTCTAATTTCTTTTTGATATGTCTTCCCACGTTTAATATTTCCAATATAATCTCTATTATTTGGAGTATCTTCTACACCTATAATAGATAATATATCTTTATATCTGGTTCCCTTATTCAATTCGCACATTATAATTCTTAATTGATCTTTTGTAAATGCAGCCTGATAATTGTTAGATCCATATAAATGTAATGCTTCCTGCTTATGCATATTATTTTCATATTGGGTCATCCAGGTAAGATTGTATAAAAAATTATGTGTTTTATCTAAATCATCATGATTTACTGTCATTTGATCAGAATTATAGATTGGTTGAAAAGTTTCTTTAACTAATCTATGTGCTAAAACTGTCTTATATCTAGAACCATAGCTACTATTATCACCTGTATATAATTTAAAAACTAAATATCCACTATTTATCATTTGAGGTTTAAGTAGTTGATCTTTTATATTTTTAACTCGTCCAAAACTACTTACAAAATAATAATTTTTAATAACCCCATCTATATTTACAGGCTTCCAAATTTCATAAAATTCAATTGGGCATATTGTTTCCATTAGATATCACCTCTTTTAAATTAATAAAAGAGATATATTAAATAAAGTTGGCTGCTGATTACCCCTTTTGTTGGAGAAATACTTAGGCTTACTATCACCATATATTTATACTTAATATTTTTTCTGCTTTCGCCGCATATCACGCTTATCGTTTCCAATTACGTTGTAGCTATTAAGTCTTCTTAAGGGTATTCCAGGCAATTTCTTGGTGTTATCACTTGACCCTTTCAAGCCAAGGCAGCTATTCAATAGTATGATTAATATACTATCTCCAAACCGTTGGTATCTATTTTGTCAAGACTTTGCAAGAGGTTATATTTCTCAAAGTCTTCTGATCCTTTTGGATATTTAAACATCATTTTCTTATGCTTAGATCTCATATCAAGAAAACTTTGTACTACAACACCCATAGGATTTGGAACTTCACCTTTTTTACGAAACATTGTTCCAAATGCTGTTACAATTGGTTCTCTTGAAGCAATATAATCTGATATTGCTAATAATGTCATATTAGCATTTTTCTTAGTATAACTATTTTCGATTTTAACATTTGAATTTTTAAATCTTTTATTAATTGAATAATCCAAAATTGGATCTAATTCTCTTTTATCCATTTGAGGATAATACATCATGATACATCTTTTCATTGTGTCCTTATATTTTATTAGTGTAGGACTTTCATTAATTACCATAAATTTAATTCCTCCTATTTTATTAATATTATGTCAAAATACCGATAATATTTAAAAATGTAAGTTTTATTCGTGGTAACATTAATAATAAAAGATTGCTATTTTTAGTAATATTAAAATTGAATATTTTATTTTAAAAATTAAGGAGGAATATAAAATGAGTATTTTTGGAACTCAGCAGATGGTTTCTATGGATGAAATGGCTAATAGTAATCAGGTTTTAGAGGCATTCTTTACTGATGATCTTATTCGTATGAATTCTGATCAGATCAAAGAATTTTGTGAATCTGAGGAAGCCAAAATTTTAGAGGAAAAAGCTGTATTAAAGAAACCTACATTAATGAGACTTAGTAAACAGGATGATTTACATAGACGGACGAAGCTTATTGCTTATCAGTTAGCAAAAGCTGACAACTATATAGCTTGGAAAAAACTTGTTAAATATACAGCTCTTCGTAAAGAATCAATTGCAGATATCATGAAAAAATATGGTCCTAGAGCAGAAAAAATTGCAAAAACTGCTCAGAAAAACTATATTCAAGTAGCTTCAAAAACAAAAGCTACAGCTCAGGATAGAGCGGCAGCAAATGCACATTAATTAAAATGATAAAAGGGAAGTAGCATATTGCTACTTCCCTTTTAAAATTATTTAATTTCAATTAAAGTTAATATATTATTTTCTAAAGAATCTATAAATATTATTTTTTCTTCATCTTCAATTCTCATTTTAAAAACTTCATTTGAAACAGATTCAGGTAGATCTAATTCTTCTTCATAAGGACAAAACCCTTTTTTATCTATTCTAATTTTTTCAAAGTAAAAATTAAGAAACTTTTTTACTTCATAATTATCCTCTTCAATTTTCAAAGTATAAATATTTACATTATTTTTTGTCTCTTTATCATAATCTGTATCTAATAAATATTTACAAAAGATATGTGCAGAAGTCTCGATCCATTTATAAGATTCCTTTATAATAATATATGCTTTTGTAAATTCAGGTATATCATTAATAGAATTAATTCGATTCATTTTACTAATTCCTCCTTTTTAACGTATTGTTAAAATTTGTTTTAAAAGGATATAGCATATTTGCTATATCCTTTTGGAGAAAATCTATGAAATTATTAACCCATTATACATGATATCTCATATCTATTTTGGATTACTTATTTGTTAATTTGATCTCTGGCAATAATGCGTTTTTGAATAGTATACACTTGATTTACAATCAGAAAATATAGTAGATATAATTAAATCAATAGATGTAGTTATAAATTTATTTTTCAAATAAAGATGATATGGAATTCCAATATTTAATTTATATTCTTCTGCTAAATTGAATAATTCTACCATAGTTTTTGTTAAAGCTAATAAATCCATATCACCTTTTTTATTATAGCAATATGCATTTAAAATAACTTTATTATCAGAAATTTTTACTAATTGTACATCTGATAATATTTTGTTTGGATTTTCTCCAACCAAATATTCTTCCCAAGCATTGTATACTTCTCTAAATTCTCGTTTTAAAAGAGAATTAAATCGATTTCTTCCTCTAGTATTATTACAACAAGATACAGGATTAAAGATAATATTAATATCTTTATTTTTCCATAAAATTTTACAATCACTTTCTATAATCATTTTTACCCCTCTCTTTTTAAAAACAAACTTAGGTACTTATTACAAGTACCTAAGTTTAATTAAACGGTCATTATATATGGAATATTATCATTTGATGTAGAAACATAACTTTCTTTTATTGTATTAATTATTTCATCTCTTTTATTTGCCTCTTCTTGAAGTTCTGATAATTTTAGATCAATATTTAGATATATTGTTTCTAAATTATCAAGATATCGAAGATTCATATAAAGAAATCTAGCGACATCTGTCTGAGCCAAAGATTCAAAAGTTTCCATTACAGTTGGTGATATTGTACTTAAACTACAATGTTCAACCAATAATATTACTACAAAAGATTTCAAATCATAATTAGTATTACCCATACCTTTTATTGCAAACCTATTTGGATATTGGAAATCTATATATAATCCTCTATTATATAAGCTATTCATATCTGCTGCTGTTTGCAAAGATAAAATAGATTCAAAAGTAGATCCTATACAGCCCATATTTGGATAGTAATAACCTCCACCTAATGATGTACCTCCTAAAGAAGCATTATTAGTAGTCATATCCATCCAATCAATATCTTTTAAACCAAGTAGTTTGCATCCCTGTAAAACTTCATCCTTTATATAATACCAAGTAGTACCATTTTCTTTTTTCTTATCGCAAGTATCATCATTGACTACTATTGGAAAAGCATTAGGATAATATCTGGACCAAGTTACTATAGTATCTTGCATGATAATATCTGCCCATTTATCTTTTGCTAATTCTTTTGGTAAACGTGGAATCAAAATAGTTAATCCTAATCTTCTTTCTATTTTTGTAAGAAGATTACTCATATCATTAGCCATAGCCATATTTAATTACCTCCTTTAATTCCATTTATTTTTAAACTCGGACGCATAATTCATTAATTCATTATGAACATAATTTTCCATATTAATAACCATTGTATCTCCATCATTAGTTGTAAGGATTACTTTTGTGCCAGATTCATTTACAGAAATATCGGAATAAGCAAAATCGACACATTCTTTTACAAATTTAAGATTAGCGGATTGTGCCTGTAAAAAGTTAATTACACTTTCATTCATAATAGGTGTGATTAAACTAGTTCCAGAAAAATCATTCTGTTTATCATCATCTACAAATGTTGATTCTGTTAAAATTTTAGATTCTCTCACAAGTCTCTGTGTATAAGCACCTGGATGAGATGGATAAATTACCTGATCCCAAGTAATTAATCTAAGATTTCTTACTTCTGCTCCTCTTCTTGTTTGCTCAATAGATCCTAATGCTCTTAATGACCATGCTGGTTTACATCCTTCAAGAAGATCCAAATTAAAGGCTTTTCCATATTGGTTATTAGTTCCAATAAACTGAGCCCAAACATTATTCCCTTCTGTCCAAAGTTTTAAGAATTTAGCGCAAGTAAGAGTATCATCAATAGTAGATTGCCTCTGTAAATCTTTAGAAAGAGGATGTCCTGTTTCTGCTCTAAGATATCCAGCTTCAAGAAGTTCAAGAGTTCTAGGAGCTGTTAACTGCGGAAACAATTCCTCTTTACTATAATATCTACCATTACGGTTCTTTTCATCTGCAGTTTGTAAAATACCTTCAGCAACAACTTTACCATTAATTGTTTTAGCTGTTAAAGAAGTTTCCATAGGCTCTGCTATGGATTCACAAATTATATATCCAATTTGAGAATTAATCATTATTATTCTCCTTTCTAAAATATCTAAATTAATTAAATGTTTTTCGGGAGAATTAACATATATTACAAAAAAAATAAACACAGTAGGATTTAATAATCCTACTGTGTTTATAACTTCTTTGATTATTAAATATCAAAATATGGATTTTTAATCTTTAAAACCCATACAAGATTTTTCGTATTAAACTCATCTTCATACCCCCAATAAGTTCCCATTGTAAGATTTACTACTTTCATTGTTTGTACATCTACTGCTAAGTCAGAATCTACACTAAGTATACAAGTATGCATTGTTTTGTCTGATGTCGAATAAAACTGAAACATATCTCCAGGTTTCAATTTATCAAACTTGACTGCAGTTCTAATATATTCTAATGCTTTAATAATTTCATTTTCATTGCTACACAAAGCACATCCATCAGATACATCTAAATCTGATTTAATTACGTCAAAGAAATTAAAATTAAAGTAGCCATTATAATCTACAGGTGCAACAGAAAATTTCTCTGAATCTTCATCCCACAAGATATTAGCACCTCTATTATCAGCAAAATATATAGATGTATATTTTGTATATTTGATTTCGTCAAACTCATTTTTTATCCCGTCAAAAATGCAATTTTTTGCTTTATATAATTCAAGTGCGCTCATACCTTTTAGCATTTTTTCACTCATTGAATTAATTGCAGCTGGGGACATTGACATAGATTTTAATTCTTCTTTGCTCATTTGTTTACCTCCTAAGTAAAATTAATTTGTTCATTTCGCATTTATAATATATAATTCAAAATTACCTTGAAAATGCTATACTTTAACACTATTATAAATTATTCAAAAAAGGAAGGATGGTTTGAACAATGCATAAAATTGTTAATTATTCTACCATTTATAAAAGACAGCAATGCTTGTCTAGTTCATTTACTGAGGACACAAAATCAAATGAAAGATTTAATAGTCTGGTAAAACTATTAGAAAGCAATCCTGTTTCTTATGATGGTAGAATTAATCAATCTGTACAAAACTCTTTAAGATCATTTATTGAAAGCATGACTAATAAAAATAGTGCATCTAAATATTACAGTTATCCTATATATATTATGCAAGAAATCAATAATTATGATCAAGAATTATCTAATCATATTCTTTCAGATTATACAGGTAGAATTCTTCCTTATGTAGAAGATGTATCAAATGTAAATGAAGCAATTGAGCGTTATTCTTTAACTAGTGAGCAATATAATTCAATTAAAGAATCTACTGATCAAATTATTATTGCAGATAGAATATTAAATAATCATAATATGATTAGCAAAAAATTTCCTGTTATTGAAACTAATTGTAAATTGGTTAATTCTATAGGATTAAGATCTGTTATAGAATCTTGCTGCAAATTAATAGATACTTACAATTTAGAATCATATAAAAAGATGAATATTTGTATCGAAGAAATGAGTTATATTTTCGGCAAGAATAATATAAATTATGATAAGAAAGAATTTGTAAAATTAATTACTGAGCATTTTCTTATCGAGTCTGATTCTGAAAATGAAATTAATAAATTTAAAAAAGTTCTGACAGAAAGTTATTGTCTAGATTCTCAGGATCTTAGACGAGTTGGATATTTATTTAGAGAATCAGAAGATCCGAATTATACACCAAGAATGGCTGATTATATTAATGATTTTTATTCTTCCCCTAAATCAAGAAAAGATATTTTGGATTCTTTAATAATGAAATGCTTATCTTGTTCATTTAGTGATATTAAAATGAATATTGATAAATTACTTTGGGCTATATTTGATAATTATGAATTTATGTGGAGAATTGGATATGATAATGATCCTATCAATAATATTACAGATTGCTCAATGAGACAAATATCTGGAAATATATCCAATATAATTTTAAATAGTTCAGAATATATTTCTAGTGAGGATATTGATACAATTCTTGATAAATTTAATACTGTAGAAGCATCTATGTCTAACTTGATTAGAAACAACAATGATCTTAAATATAATACTATGATCATTACATTTAAACAAAAATTGGAAAATGCAAAAAATGATATTATCAAATGCAGAGATATCGTTTATCCAGAAGATAATATCAAAGCTATGAATTTAGTAAATTGCGAATCAACAGATTTAATTCCAATTAAAGAATTTAAGATTTTCAAATTCCATAATCTAGTAAATGCTGCTATTAATCTTGATAAATTTCTTAAAGATAAATCTAAAAAGATTTATAATTCTGGCTCAAAGAAATACAGAAAAGTATTTACTAAAGTAAAAGATGTATTGTTTGGAGAATCCACTAATATTTATTCTTATATTGGAGAAGATAATAGAGTAGATATTACCGTTGGTCAGTATTATATTGACGAAGATTATTTATCGGAAATTCATGATTTATTAAATGAAACTTGTAGAGAATTTAATAATCAATTAGATTGCCAAGGAAATTATAGTACTAGGGCTTATTATATTATAAATCCTGGTATAGCTGAAGTGCATTTAAAAGAATCAAGCATATTAGAACTTGATGAGATTGATAAAAAATCTATATTAGAATCAGATATTCCATCATTGGATGTATATATTAATAACTTAGCTTTATTTGAAGCTTGTGCAGATATTGTTAAATCATTTGATGAATCTAAATTAATTAGTATCAAAGATCGTTTAAGCAGATTTAATCAAAATCCTAATTTAACTATAGAGCATTATGAAGTGGCTATGGAAGCTTTATCTTTATTAAGCATTGATCAAAATGATGTAAATATTTTTACAGAAAAATTTATTGATTATTCATATTCCTCTATTTTGGAAAGTTGTTCATCTAATTATGAAATCAATCAAAGATCTTCATTAGAAAAAATGAAAATCAATACAATTAATCAAAATTGGGTTCATGAAGAAAATGTACCTTTGGATATTCAGCTTGAAGCTTATTTGGCTCTATGCGCAGTTTTAGAAGATGTAAAGAAACCTCAGATGAAAAAACCTGAAGTTGGAGCTAAGAAAATAGAGGATAATAAATCTAAAAATGCTCCAGTAAAAAATATTAAAGATATGAAAGATGACAAGAATATGGATAATCAGAATATGGATCAAAATAAAGATAAAAAGAAAAATCCATTCTCTGGTTTAAGTTTAAATTCTATTCGACTTTATATTGAAGGTTTGAAAGCTAAAATGAAGGATATGTCTTCAAAGGAAAAGGAAATTTCCAGAAATCTTGATAATAATTTTACAAGACTTGTAAAATCTATGAAGTCTGCATTAATTTCAGATCGTAGAGAAGCAATTATTAAAGGATCTGTTATTCCATCTTTTAGTAGATGTATAAAAATTTGTATTGGATTAGCTGGATTAGGAATAGCTACTGGAAACCCAATGATTCCTCTTCTTACTGCTATTGGTGGATTTGCTGTATCGAAAAATCTTACTAAAAAAGAAAGAATTCTATTACTTGATGAAATTGAAACAGAATTAGAAGTTGTAGATAAAGAAATTTCTATGGCAGAATCTAAAAATCAAATCAAAAAATATAGAGCTCTTCTTAAATACAAAAAAGATTTACAAAGACAATATCAGAGAATTAAATATAATGTAAGAGTAGGAAAAGATATTCTTCCTAATTCTGCAGCTGGTATTAAAAATTCTAATGACTAAATTAAGGAGGACTAAATATGATATTTCAAAGAAAATCAATTTTTGATATATTAAATGAAGCTGAAGATGATGATAATTCGTCTACAGAAGATACATCAACTGATGCTACTGAAAATGATTCTTCTTCTGAGGATAATTCCTCAGAAGAATCTGATTCTAGTACAGACGATAATTCAGATGATAGTTCTGACAATGATGATGGGAATAATGAAGATTTCTCTATTGATACTGATCTTGATTCTTCAGATGACTCTGATAGTGGAGATAATGATGGAGGAGATTCTACAGAATCATCATCTGACGATTTATCTTCTTCTGATAATGATAATTCTGATGAAGAGCCAGTACAAGCAAATACCGATATTTTTAATTCTTTAACAGCTGAAGAGCAAAAAATTAAAATTGAAGAATTAAAGAAAATGTATGGAGAATTGTATTCATCTTGTAATGATCTTTTGGAAAAAATTAATTTAATCGATTCAGATGATGATATACTTGATACAGTAACTAGAATATCTATGACTTTATATTCGTTGAAACAATATATTTCAGATTATATTATAACTACTTTTGCTTCTAAGTCATATATTGAAAATGACGTTAATTTTAATCGATTTTTATCTATTTTAAATTCCATTGCTAATATTACAGATGAATTAGCTGATATTAGAGATGAAAAATTGGGAAAATCTGAGAAAAAATAATAACATCTATTTAAAAATTAATATGTTACTAATTAGGTATCATATGACATTTTTAGACTGTATGAAAATTTAAAAATAATATACCTTAAAAAGGAGGAATAAAATAATGATCGCTGGTACTAGACAGAGAACGGTAGGAAATTCTTCTTACCGAAATGATCCATTATATGCTTACGGAAAAGCATTCACTGAAGCAGCAACTAATATTCTTAATATGGAGAGCTATGATGTTTTTACTGAGCCTACGAGAGCTCTTCGTAGTAATGCAGTAAAAGAATCTCTGAAAGAATTTTTCTGCAACGAATTTGTTGACACGAAAGATACTACAAAAACTCCAGAGCAGATTGAAGATGAAATGGAATCTGTAAAAGAGCAGTTTGAGAATGATGTAGAAGGTATTCAGGAGAATGCTTATGCATCTGAATATATGCCAATGGTTGGTATGAGTTTACCTATTCATAAATTAATTCTTATGAATAACGTATTCTCCCAGGGTAATATTATCCAGAAAGTAACAGCTGTTCAGCCGGCATTTACAATTTCTATGGAGAGACGAATCCTGGTTACTCCAGATGGAACAGAAATTGATATGTTCTTAGAGCAGAATAAGATCACTGATGCAATTGAGTCTACAGCTCCGACAAAAGTTATCGAACTTACTCTTCCAGAAACAGAGAGCACAGATATTATTGGTAAACTTGGCGGCACAACAAAAGATGAGTTATCTACTCAGACATGTATTACTGGTATCTATGTAGAGAATGTATACTTTGCTGAGGGCGATCATCTTCCAGTAAATGATGTATTTACAGGAAAAGGTCCTATTGCTACTAAAGCAGAAGCTGGTCCTAAAAATGTATGGTTCCCGGTAAACTTTGCATTTACTCCAAGTTATGGTGGACCGAATAGATTAGAGAGAGTTCTTTCCAAACCAATCTCTATTAAATATAAGAGTGATGAAGCTGGAACAATCTCAGAGATCAAAGATACAATCTTTGGTGCTATGAATAAAAATAAACTTACAATTACTGCAGCTTATAGCAAAATTACAAAAGTTAGAGTATCTGCAAAACTGAATACTTCCAATGCTATGCTGGATACATGCTCAGCTTCTTGGAAAATTGATTCTGATTATGTAGAGATTCCTGAGGCAACTCCGATCAATACAACTGTATCCCCGGAGGAAGTAAAAGATGTTGCTGCTATGTATGATCAGAATCAGGTTACAAAGATTATGTCTATTACAAAAGCAGTATTATCTGAGTACAAAGATATGAAAATTAAGAGATTCCTTGAGGATTCTTATAATCGTATGGATGAAAGAACATCTTTCTCAGATAAATTCGATTTTGCAAGACCAGAAGGATATGCTCTTGATTGGGTAACACACAGAAATGCTACATTCATGGATTTCCTGGATGATTTCGTAACAAGAATGCTTCAGGTATTAAATGATGAGAATATGACTGTTTCTATTTACGGAGATCCTCGTATTGTTCGTAAAATTACGCCATCTGAGTATGCATACAGTGCACCAACAAATATTGGACCTGTAACTCTTGATTATTCTCAGACAATCGTAAATACAAAAGATCACAGAGTATATAACTTTGTTGGATCCGATAAATATCGTGATACTAACAGCTTAATGATTATTCTGAATCCTCGTAACAGTGAAAGAATCTGTTATAGACTTTACGATTACCAGCTGTATATCAGCAATGAGATCCGCAATGCAGCAAATCCGTCATTACCTGCAATTCATGCCTTCGAAAGATATTTAGTTAAAGAATATCAGCCTGTAGCTGGCAAGGTATCTATCCTGCATCCAAGCGGAAGAGATGAGTAATTATAATCATTGATTCTTTGAAGAGGAGTAGGCTAAGCCTACTCCTCTTTATTTTCTCCTTTCTTCTTTAAACTTTCATCAAAAAATATAGGTTGTAATACTATAGGCTTTATAATTAACTTATTTTCTTCCAAATATCTCTTTTTATGAATACCTTGATTCAAATCTGGAATATTTAAAGCTTCATCTAACGACCAACCATTTTTCAATCTACATGAAGTTGCACCTCCATCAACTTTTCCATATCTTTCAGCAGCTTGCGCTATTGTAAGTTTGATTCCATCATAATATTCAACATAGACATTAGTAGATTTATTGTTCTGCTGTTCTTTGTTTGATATCCAATTACAATTCTCTTTGCAATAATCTCCATCATTATCAATACGATTAATCGTAAGATCATCTCTATATCCATCTTTCATATCATTATAAAAATTTTCAAATTCATACCACTCCTTACAAAGTTTAATTCCTCTCCCTCCATAATTATCATAATATGAGCTATTAGGATTAGTGCATCTTTGTTTTATAGCTCTCCAAATCCTATACATTCTACTATCCCACATTCCATGTACTGCTCTACTTCTTCTCGCTTCATCATTTAAACATCCACAACTACGAGTATTTCCTGTGGTCAAACTACGTCCTCTTACAACTATATGATTTCCACAATCACAATCACACTCCCAAAACGCTACATTATCTTTAATCCCTACAAACTTTATAACTTTTAATCTACCAAATCGTTGTTCTCTTAAATCTTTTATTCTGGCACAAGTTGGACAACTCTTAGCTGATCCATTTCTTAATTTATAACCTGATACAATGACATGAGATCCACACATTAAACATTCACACTCATAATATGCTATTCCTTTTCCACTTTTATTCTTTTTAATGGAATCAAATCTAATAACTTTTAAATTATCAAATACTGTACCACAAGGAATATTTTTAATATTAGATTTGCCTCTTTTACATCCACAAGATGTAGTATTGCCAGATTTAAGATTATCAGAACTTACTATAATCTCTTTATCACAAGAGCATTTGCATTTCCAATAACTTCTATGGTTTCTTATTTCTTCAAAATTTAATACTTCTAGATCTTCATAGTGATTACCAGATAAATCTTCTTTTAAAGATATAATTTTTCCATTTTTATCTTTTAATTCTATCATTATCAAAATCTCTCTTAAATATTATAAACTTGAAAATAAGTTTCATTGTCAAAAGTTTCTTCAGAATATGGCACTATAAACTGATTCATAAATTCTTCATCATTAATAGCATCTATAGCTTTATTTAATGCATCTTTGGATACATCAATATGAGCTCTACCAGCAGTAAATGCAAAATCGCATTTACTATTTATTTTATAACTTAATTTTTCTACAAAATTTTGGATTGCTTTTGCTCTTCCAGTAGCTATTATAAGTGTAACTCCATGTAAACGTAATTCTTGATCTTCTTTATCATTATCCCAAACAAACTTTTCTTTCATTTAATTTATCTCCTTTTTTAATATTATTAAAATATTAGTTTATAAGTAATATTTTAACTTGAAATTAAAATTAATAAAAAGGAGGAATAATATTTATGCCGAAAAATAAAAAACATATTTATCCTTATTCTTATGAAAAATATTTAATTGAATCATTCAATGATTATTTATATTCAATATTAGCATATACTAATATTGAATTATATAATATGAAATCATTTGTTACTAGAAATTACAGAGTATATTCAATAAATTGCTTAAAATCTGTTATTGAAAAATCTAAATTATATAAATTTCTTACTACAAATTTTAGACTTATGATAAATAATATTGATCTTGACTGTTTAAAAGTTTATAAAAATGATTACAGTTACATTACTTCTGATATTATGGTTATAGAAGGAAATAGATTAAATATTTTATCAAGCTCTTATATTCCTACTAAATATTTATTTAATTATGCTAAAAAGAATTTAATAATAAAAGTAGATTCTAACACAATACATCATTTGTCAATATCCGATAAAGAAATTATAGAATGTTCAAAAAATTTTAAAGTTGATGAAACTTTGGAATATTTAAATAAATTACTAATAATGAGGAGTAAATAATATGTATAATAAGTATAATTCTATAAAATTTATAGATAAATTAGCATGGTCCCATATCATTGATCAAATGCATAAAGGAAATTTATATAAGTTGCTGCTACGACGAGGAGCAGTGATTGATGATTGGTGTTCTTCTTTTTCAATGTTTCATAATATAAAACGATGTATGCTTAATATAGAAATTTCTACTTTACTTGGTAAAAAAGTATATGAAAAATATATTGCTGATATGTATTTAGGAAATGGATATATTTCTATTGATAATTTAACTTTTCCTACACTAAGTAGCTCATATATTCCTAGAAATTATTTATACAATTTTGCTAAGAAAGATTTTTTAATAAATATAAATTTCAATTTATCTGATTTATTGATATCAAAAAAGAAAAAGAAAGATTCAAAAGGAAGAAAAATAAATTCAATATTTTATGATGAAAGTAATTTCATTTCTAATGAAAAGGAAGTAAGAAAACCTAGAGGTGCCACTGGTAATTATATCTGGAACATTTGAATAATCTAAGAAAAGGAGAGAAAATAAATGAACGAGTTTGCTCTTGAAGAAAATGTAGATAAGCTTAAATCAGCTATTCTTAATTTAATTTATTTGAAGTCAGAAGAAAGATTAATAACTCCAAATATTATTAATCTTGATGATATTAAAGAATGTCTGAATAATATTTTCAAAGATAATAGTTGTACAGATGTATTATTTACAAATAATACAGATAAACCTTTCTTTGGCATTCATATCAATCCTTTGATATCATCTACTGATGCTATTACTATTATCGCTACAGATGAAAAGGTAAAAATATGTAAATATCAGATTGAATTTGATAGTAAATTATTTTCATTAGATTTATCTGTTGAAGAAATTATAGCATATATTTTATTTGAAATTTCATCTATGATGAATTCCGATAAATCAATTAATGATGTAAGAGCATTATTTGATCTATATGCTTTATCTAATGATGATATTTTAAATTTGAGAGATTCTGTTAATTATTCTCAATTGATTATTTATGCATTAAAAGATACTTTATATAAAGTATCTTCATTATTGTTTAAAGATTCGGAAGAAGAATTAACTGATAATTTGATTATGAATGCAAATTTATTAGATTCACTAATAAGTGCACGAGCTAAAATCACCAGCTCTTCATTCGGATCTGATGATAGTCTAAGATCACCAAAAACCGTTATTTTACAATGGATGTTTACAATATATAAGGATATGAGGCATAATTCTGGTGTTGTTCGAGACACATTAAGTGATGCTAAAAGTTTTACAGGATCTAAATTAGAAATTAAAGAAATTGATAGAACTATTCAGGCTATTGATCAGATAGATAGAACCATTGCATTTGAATCTGTAAATAAATTCTTTGAAAAGAAATCAATGTTTGTTCTTAACGAAATTTCAATATTTAAATCATTAAAAAATAATGGTTTAAGAAGTATTGAGGATTCTTTATGGGAATATAAATTATTAATTAAGAACTGTGAAACAGAAGAAGATGCTATGTATATTCTTCATGGTATTAGTACCAGACTTTCAATTCTTAGAGATTATATTTATAATACCCCAGATTTACCAGAAGCTGAAAGAAAACATTGGGAAGCTGTTATTGCTGAATATTATTCTTTAAGAGAACAGCTAGCAAAGAAAAGAATTGTAAATAAGAAGCAATATGGATTATTCTTTGATTATGATCAGTTAGATTATCTTGACAAAAAACAAACAGATGAATATTAAAAATAAAGCAGTTGGAGAATCTCCAACTGCTTTTAAATTTGATTTTAATTCCAATCCTGTCTGCCACTAGAATTTCCTATAATACCATTCGAATATGCTGTAGTTTTACCATTTAATCCCCATACATATCTAAGACCTTTAGTATTAGAAACATTATCCCAATGCATTGCTGTATGGTATAAATCCATAAAATCTTTCTCTGTATATTCCTTTTTTGGATTATTCTCTGCATATTCTTGTGCTGCTTTTTCATTTGAGTATCCACACTGGACACATAATTTGATAAACTCATCTTTGTTCATTTTGTAATTCCTCCTTTAAGAAAATCATTTGTATAAAATATTTTATACTAATATTATATATTACTAAATTTATAATTAATTAAATATTAAACTTAATATTAATTTAATATATTTAAAAGGAGAATAAAAATGGGAATTATTTTATCTGAATCATCTACAATGATAACAAATGATGAATCTGAAGCAAAAAACAAAAAAGAGGAAGAATATATTGATTATATTAAAGAGCATGTGAACAATGTATGTACAGTTTTTAATAATTATTTTCTAGCAAAATCTTCTCAATTTGCATTTGAGGTTTTGGTAAATTTTACATTTTTTGAGTTAGAATCTGCTATTAAAGAATTATCTAAAGGCAGAATATATGAACATGATAATTCTAAATATTCCGATGAAGAGTTTGAGCCTTATAGAGCTAAATATTTTCCAACGGAAAAAGAATCTACTGGATTATCTGATGAGTCTAAATCTTTAATTAAAAAAGAATATGAATTAGCTTGGATTCATCATTATAAAAATAATCCTCATCATCCAAAATATTGGGTAGATGAAGAATCAAATATTCCAAGAGATATGGATCTAATTTCTATTATTGAAATGATTTGTGATTGGGAAGCTATGAGTATGAAATTTAATGAATCAACTTTAGACTGGTATAATAATAAAGCAAAAGATGAAAAAGCATGTATGACTGATAAGACGAAAAATACAGTAGAAGAAATTATGAATATAATTTTTAGAAAGTAAAATTTTAAAGTCTCAATAATATATGATAAATATGTAACTGTAGATACATTATTTAAAGAACAAAAGGAGACTTACAAATGCATTCAATGAACAAGACTTTCATAAATTATATGAAAGGAGAAGATGATCATCAGACATTTGGTGTATCTGGTGGAAGAAAACCTAATACTTATTAAAATTGAATAAAAGAAATAAAATTCCTCTGGGGAGAAATCCCCAGAGGATTATTTCTTGATTAATGTTTCTTTTTTTTACTGTAACTGGCTGTGGCAGCCTGCTGAACAGTTTTAGTTTTCTCATCATTGTTATTAACTTCTGGAGTTTTATTATCTACAGTCGTTTCAGGTTTCGTATTTTCTACATTTACAGCTTCCTGATCTTCTGGTGATACAGTAGCCCCATCAGTAGATAAAGAATCTAAAGGAATATATCCCTGACCTCTATTACTGTCAATATTTTCCTTTTTAAATGCTTCATATTCCACTTCAGTCATATATCGATCATTATGTAAACGATCAATATTTTCTAAGGTAACTCTTTCATTTTTTGATTCATTTACAAATCTACGATATACTGTACCAAATTTTAAGCAATATTTAACTTCATCTTTTGTAAGACTGAGGCTTTTCTGAGTTCTAAAAGCTGATACACCTGGAAGATTTCTAATAAGCATTTTTGGGAAAACTGAATATAAAAATCTTGTTTCCATGTTATTTAATTCTCCTTTCATGCTTTTCCACTTGCTACAAGATCAATAAGTTCTTCATCTTCAAGTCCATAAGATAAATTAGAAGATGCTTTCTTTTTAACCTTTTCGTTAGCAATTTTTTCGATATCACCATCCTCATCATCATCCGTATCTTTTACAGAACCAGCCTCATCAACACCGTTTAATTCAGCGTCAATATCACGATCTTCATCATCATCTACATTCAGTTCTGCATCGATATCTCTATCAGATTCAGAAACTACATCATTATCATCACCGTCATCATTTAACTCTGAATCGATATCTCTAGAAGAATCATCGCATCCCTCTTCTACAGTTTTATCAATAGTATTTGTTACACTATCTGTATCTACTTTAGCTGTCGAATCTTTCTGACTCTGATAATCATCATCAGCATCTCTATAGAATTTATCAGCATCAGAATCTTTATTTACATTACCTTTTACAGATACGTCTAAATTTTCTGATTCTTTAGATCCTTCTGGATTTGTTGCACCAAATTTTTCATCATGATTTGGTCCTAATTCATCTGATACATCCTTAGTAGATGCATTGTCATCTGTCTGATGTAAATCCTCAAAATCAACACCAGTAATCGGATCTCCCGATTCATTAACACCTGCAACAGTATCAATTAAACTATCTTCAGTGTCAAAGATGGTATCAAATTCTAAATCATCTGCAGTACCATTTGCAAATACTGAGTCCATATTTCCAATATTACTCATAATATTCAATTCCTCCTTTTTGGAATATATCAAGTTAGGATTATTTAAAATCCATGTATATGATTATATTTATGTTATTTTAGTGCTTTTTCAATAGATCTTTCCAAGCAAAAAATCAATAATGGGATTAAGTAAAACGCATTTTTTGCATCTGTAAAATCTAAATTATCAATAGATTCTATCTCTTCTTGTGTAATTTCCTCATTATTAAAATATTTAATAAGTATATTTTTCCATAAATTTTCTGATTCAATTTGCAATTTATTATCAACAATTTTAAAAGCTATTTCATCTTCTAAGCAACTAATATTATATCCTGGCATTTTTAAGTAATTAGCTTTATAATATGGTTCAAATCTAGAAGAAAAAATTGTTCCATAACTATTTATTTCCTCCATAGAGGCATATCTTGCAGATGAAACAAGTTTATCCTTTTCACATTTTTCAAATACACGAAAGAATGTTTTATTATATTCTAATGTAAAAGTATTAATTAATGGAATTTGATGAGTTACATAAATATATGAATCTTCCCCATTATCCAAAATTTTATTTCTAATCAAAAATTCAATCATAAATGGATCATATACCCTATATTCTGTAAGGTCTGAAAAAATAAATGTTTGCACTTTTTTATTATAAAATAATTCCTGAAAATATTTCTTTAAAAGTACAGCTTTCTCATCCATTATTTTAGCAATATCATAATCTTCGCATCTTACAATTTTGCTAATATTGGTTCCTTCTCTAACATCAATCATTTTAAAATTATAAATTATTTTTTTCATAATTTCATCATGATCAAGATATTCCAATTTATAATTAATTTTATAAGCATTAGATCCATTATCAAGTGTATCTTTTTGAACGTCTTTAACTATAAATAACCAGGTAGAACTTCTAATATGCTCTACTTCAAATAAATCACCTTCTGTTGGAATTATAGTATTTGGAAGTATATAGCATTCTCCCTCAATTTTTGCTGCTTCTAATCCAAATTCATCATTATCCATTTCCATGTTGATCTCAGGAAGAGACGAGATGGAGAAAAGCCTGAACTCACTTCTTTATTTCAAAAATGCATTTCCTACGGAAATCATATTAGTAGAT
>ERZ773131.616-NODE-616-length-29548-cov-5.535720_pt1 | contig 29548 bp, 35 predicted proteins | sample MGYA00511082_ERZ773131 | MGnify/ENA primary metagenome ERZ773131 (study PRJEB29015, sample SAMEA2737813) | human gut metagenome | biome: human gut; feature: human-associated habitat; material: faeces | place: China | collected 2012 ... | reverse complement strand
CTACATTAAATCCATATCTACCCATAAATTTTCCTTCTTTCAAAAGTATTATATAGAAGTTCCAATTAGCTAAATTTAATACTAATAATATATTATAATACTGAAACAATAAAATAATGAAAGGAGAAACTTTATTTATGAAAAATGAAATTATCCTAAGAGAAAGAAAAAAGGGTGCTTTGTTAAAAGAATTTATTGGAGAAATTACAGAAGAAATGGATAAATTTCTCTTTTTTAAAAATGAAGAACAAAAAGAAATATTAAAAGATATTTATAAAACATATATTGTTATTCACTCTAAAGATGAAGATAAAACTATATTATGTTTTAGAATTCCAGGTGCAACTAGAGGATGTATTAGATTAGATTCTAATAATATTATCAAAGAAATTACTTTTTATGATAATCAGTGCTTTGGCGTGCTTAAATGTTATAAAAAAGAAATTGTAGATTATATTACTCAAAAATACATTGGGTATAAAATTATTTTTGAAGATAAAGATATTAAGAAAGAAGATGTACAAAGTTTATGAATAAAAGTGAAACTATTAAATACTTTGGCAATTTGTATTTAAATGAAAATATGACCGCCGAGCAAATTGCTGAAGAAACAGGATATGGATTGAGTACTGTAAAGCATTATTTAGCTAAAGGGCAATATAGGAAAAATACATATTATTCGAATGAAGAATTAGATGGCATTCGAAAACCTAAAGATAAAATAATAAAAAAGAATGGAAAGTCTTACCAAACTCTTAGTCGAGAGCAAATGATAAAAATATTTAATAGAGATCATAAAAAATAAATTTAAATTGGGGATAGAGACAAAGCTCTATCCCTGTTTATTTTTTATTAATGTGTAAATAATCTTCTTAGATACATCAAATCAAGAAGCATTTTTTGCTCTTCTTTTTCTTTCTTTTCTTTTACCTCTTTCATCTTTTTATCATACTTTTCTTTTTCTTCCTCTGATAAAGAATTATACCATTCATTAAACAAATATCGTTTAAAAAGAAAAATTTGGTCTTGTATTACACCAGTTCTTCCAAACCAGTATTTACCATAAACAGCCCAAAATGCCATCTTTAAATCTCCTCTCTACTCATATTTTTCATTTTTAAATTAATATCATTATAATATCGGATAGATGCTCATTATGATAAAGAAAAATTCCATTTTTGTAATGGTCAATTTCATCTATTAATTGTTTTATCCATGTATCCCAATTATCAATTAATACTTGAATCGGAAATAATTGTTTTCCTTCTAATTTTCTGAAATAGCATCTTCCTAACCATTCTTCTTTCATATTAATATTTGGACATACTATCGTATATTCAATATTTTCATTTCTTAAAGCTTCTCTTACGGATTGATGAGAAGATACAAAAATGAAATCATATTTTCCAGATTTCATTTGTTCTTTAATATGCTTAATATAATTTGCAGGAAATTCTGGATTTCTAACTTTAATTAATTGATCCTTAATTTGATTTATATATACATTTACAGGTATTAAATGATCTGTTGGATTCCAATTTCTTTTTATTTCTTCTAATTCTTCTGTTGTTCTTTTTCTTTGCATCCAGCTAAATTCACTAGAATCGGAATCTAGAACAGATATTCCTAATTCCTTCTGATGTTCATAGACATAAGTTTTTCCACATGCCGGAAATACACTAAGTATTATTGTTCTTTTTGTAGTCATATATTTATTCTCCTTTACTATTTTATTAATTATATTATATATAATTAAATGTCAATATATTAATTAAAAATATACTATATGAATGACATAATTATAACAGCATTCTATAAGAATGTACATATGTTTTATACTATTTTATTAGTGGTAACTTAGACAAATGTAAAAATGAAAGGAGATTTAAAATGGAAAGTATTAAAAATTATGAGGAGTCTTATAAAGAATTGCAGACAATTGTAAAACAATTGTCCACTGAAAGTCTTACTATTAATTTTAATAAATTAGATAGTACAACTGCTGGATTATTAAGAGAATCATTAGTTACAGCAATTACTAAAAGAAAAGGAGAATTAACCAGTATTATAACAAGGGTTGAATAAGGAAGGAGATTATACTATGGCTATTAAATCTGATTTTGAAAAACTTGAAACTTTATATACTGCAATCAGCGATCTGAATAAAGTATCAGCAGATAAAAATTCAGATACAAAAATTGATGATGCTTTTAATGCTATCAAAGATGTAAATAAGTCTGAATTTGATGATGAATTGCAAAATGTTATTATTAGTACAATCAAAAATGCAGTCGTTAAGATTTATAGGGAAGAATCTAATAGATTAAATAATTCTATTGGATTAATAGATGATATTTCTTATTCATCTTTACATGCCATTCCAAAATCACCAATGACTACAGCTCTACCTGCATCTATGATGAAAGAAAGGAGAATTTTAAATGAGTAATTCACCAATTTTTTATTCAGGAAAGCCAAATCCTGTTATAGATATCAATAAAAATATTGATATCTATGATCAAAACAATCCAGTTCCTAAACCAAAAAATAATGAAAAAGAGTTAAAGGTTAATCTTACTTATCCAAATTCATCGGAATTTGAATTTTTAACAAAGATTGAAATTATTGATTTGGATAAAGAAGCAGAAGAAGATATTAATCATGGAACCGGATTCTTAATATCCTCTCCAAAATCGACAAATAAAAAGGATATTAAGAATCCAGATGGTATTTATTCAACAAAGTTTGGTCAAAAATTAGGAGATTTGAATCCGTTTGCTGATCGTTATTCTTGTGAATGTGGTAGAACTAAATCTAGAATTAATCATGATCTTGAATGTCCATATTGTGGAACAAAAGTTATTTATGTAGATGATGATTTTAAAATGTTTGGATGGATTGTATTAAAAGAAAATTATCATATTATTCATCCTAAGTTTTATGATTCTTTGGATTATATTATGGGTGCTTCTCCATATAATATAGAAAAGAAAAAAATCAAAGGATCAAAGTTACAGAATATTTTAAATTATGCTTGGGAAGTTGACCAAGATGGTCAAAGAAGAGAATGTGAATTTAAACCAGATAATGAACCATTCTATGGCATTGGAATGATGGAGTTCTATAATCGCTTTGATGAGATTCTTGATTATTATATCAAGAAAAATCCCAAAAAGATTGATTATTATAATGAAATTATGGAAAACAGAGAAAAAGTATTTTGTCATTCTATTCCTGTATTTACAACTCATCTTAGACCGGCAGAAATTAGAGATGGATATATGTATTATGAGCCTATAAATGGTATGTATAATATGATAAATATCCATGTTCATAAAATTAATAGGGATAAAAGAAAAATTGATCAAGATCTTAAAATTAAGAATTCAGAGTTATTTAAAGTCCAAATGAAATACATGGAACTTGTTAACGAAATTATGAATATCTTAACTGGAAAGAAAGGGCAACTGCGTATGCTCTTAGGCGGAAGATACAACTACTCCTGCCGAGCAGTTATACGGCAAGATCCAAGTTTAAGAATTGATCAAGTTAAATTACCATATGTAGAATTGGTAATTTGCTTACAACAAAGAATTATCAATATATTGGTAAGGACATATAATATGTCTCCTGCAGATGCATATACGATTTGGTCAAATGCAATTGCAAAAAAAGATGATCGTATCGCTGAGATAATAAATGCATTAATTCATGCAGAACCAGAAGGATTACCAGTAATAATAAATAGAAACCCCACTATCAATTATGGGTCTAATAGTAGTAATGTATAGTCTTATTTTATTATTATTTGTATAACAATTTAATAAGACTATATCTTTATATTATGGCTCAGCTAGGAAGTGATTCTTAGTAAAAAATACCACGTTTTTGCTGGAAGTGCTAATGCCAAATTTACTACAACGTAATCAGTAATGATAAGCGTGAATGTTGCGAAAGCAGAAAAAAATAATTTGGATAGTATATGATGATAGTAAGTCTAAGTACTTAGCTTTAATGCTTTAATCAGCAGTGGTTAAAAATCAAATCTCTTGAAATTATATCGAAAGGAGGAAATCAATAATGAGAAAAGGTGAATCAAGATACAGTAAAGCAGCTATAAGTTTTTTTCCAATTAATGAAAGAGTTATGCCAATAGAAGAGTTTAGGGATGTAACAGATTTAATGGTTCCCGGAGTTCTTCCATATTATATGATTAGTAATTATGGAAGATTATTTCATAAATTTTCTAATCAATTTTTATCTGTAAATATAGATACTAAAGGGTATCCGTATAAGCCTTTAGCTACAATGGATGGTCCAAAAAATGTAAGAATTCATAGATTAGTAATGTTGGCTTTTTGCTATTATATTGGTTGCGAAGATAAAATAATAAATCACAAAGATGGGATAAAATGTCATCCATATATTTGGAATTTAGAGTGGAGTGATTATTCTGAAAATGCTATTCATGCAGTTCAAAATAATCTATTACCTACCCAAGCTATTTATAAAGAAAGAAAAATTAGAAAAGTTTGTGAGTTATTAGAAAATCCTGCTAACAGTTTACAATCTATAGCAGAAAAAACAGGAGTTTCATATTCGATTGTTTCTGCTATTCAACAGAAACGAGTACATACAGATATTAGCGATCAGTATAATATTCAATCTCGAAAAGTTAATAATAACTTATCGACTGATCAAGTTAATATGCTATGTAAATATTATGAAAATCATCCAAAACAAGGTACTTTAGATCAGCATAGTAAAGCTGCATTAGAATCTATAGGATTTAAAGATCCAAGTTCTAGGGAAATTAGAACAGCAAAGAAAATTCTTACAAAAGAAAGTTACAGATATATTTCAAGAGAATATGATTTTTAGTCATTCAACGACTATCGAAAGCTAGAAAATTCACATTGATAGAAATATCTAAACATAGTGTGGGGCTGTGGGTGAATTTGAGATGATGTTTATTTTGATTTCAAATAAACTAAGTGAGTAGAGTAGAGCCTAAATGCCAATGAGGTTAGTATAATAGTAATATTAGCTATTTGTAAATCTATTAAATCGAAATGCGTGGCGTCTTTATGTATGGTAACAGTATATAAAGATAAAGATATAGTCTAGTATCCAACTGTAATGGTTGGGAAGTTTAGATGAAAACTGCATTGATTTGCGATCAATGTGAATATAACGCAGTATTACAGATGTTTTGTATTGGATTTACTGATTCTTTAACAATGTCTGTGCCATTACAAGTATTAAAATTACTTGCAGCAGATTTTGATGGAGACGTTCTCAACATATTCCATATTATTAATAAAGCATTCTTTGAAAGATGTTATACAGTATTTAATCCACGAAATGCTTTCTATATTTCAAGAATAGATGGCAAATTAAATGGAGATGTATTACCTCAAAGAGATACATTAATTAATGCTAACACATTAATGCATTTGGGAAGAGAAAATTACACTGAAGAACAACTTGCAAAAATTGCTTTATTGAAACAAAAGCAAGAAGAGTATTTTAAGTCAACAGTTTAAAAGATAAAAGTCAGATAGAAATATTTCTATCTGACTTTTTATTTAGTTATTGAAAGGAGATAATAATATGAACACAACAACGATCAAAAACAATTTGGAAGATAAGATTATTTTTGGAGAGGACAAGTTACCTACCGTTTGTAGAATTTATACTATACCTTTTGAATCTGGGAATAGTATAGAAGATGATACTTACTTATATATCAAGAATAGATATAGTTTCGAGCAAATTGATGAGAAATTATTCTTATCTTATCTTAATAATAGTGGTAAGAAATATGGAGATATTTCTATTTGCAAAGTTAAGAAATTAGCTTTTGGTCCAAGAGGAATTGAGGCTGATTCTGATCAGAATTTAAAAGTTTCTTCATCTTCAAGTACAGAATCTGTTTTAGAGAATACTGGTGAAACTTTAATTAAGACAATTTCTTTCTCTGATTTTGTTAAAATTGGAAGCAAATCAAAGGGAATTAAAGTATGTATTTTATACTGCAATAGCTTTAGTGCTCCTATTGTAAAGATTAAATCTATATATCAGTATAATATAGACTTAAGGAAATTTAAATATGGATTTGATAAACTTAAATATGGATTTGATATTTGCAATTTATCAGAGGGCAAATTAAAGTATAATTCTCATTATTCCAAAATAGATATTGAAGAGAAAAAAATAAAGAAATCTTTTGGAATTGCAAATTATACAATAGATAGAATGGTTTCTGATATTGAATCAAAAGTACCAGATGAATATATTGAAACAGGCAAAAATGGATTGGTTACTCTGTATAAGAATTTTGATACAGGAATTAGTTTTGAAAATGGTATAATTTATTTTAAAAATCATCCTATTAATAATAATAATAATATTTATAGATTAGATCATAAGGATCGTAATCATGATTTTGAGATTGATTATTATACTATTGATGGCTGTGAAGATACTAAATCTGTAATTATCCACAATGATACTGATACAGTAACTTTATTTTTATATAAAAATAAAGTTTATTATGCTGGTTATAATAATTGTGTAGCATCTTGCTATGATTTTATAGATTATGATGAAAATATGATCATTAATCTCTTGAAAGAAAAATGCTTAAATTGTGAAGTGTTTAAGCCTGTAGTTTCTTGTTATAATCATTGTACTGTAGATACTAGTGGTACTGCTAATATTATTAGTACAAACACTCAAAACAGAAAGAATAGTTATCAAATAGAAAAAGGTGGTATAATTTACTACAACGATGGCTTAACCAATGCAGAAATTGATATAGAGTCTAATTCAATTATCAATTTCGCATCATCTTATTATACTCGTGATAATTGCTATATAAGAACTATTTTTGGCATTCCTGTTAGAAAGGTTGCAAATATCAAAAAAGGAGAAAATAAATATGAATAATTCAGAAAAAGTGATTGTAAACGGTATAAATTTGGTTTTAAGTTTTGATCCAAGCATATTATATAAAAGCGGAAATTTAAATAAACCAATAAATAGAATAGATAGTTTTGATGATTTTTCAAAAAATATAGTTGAGTATATATTTCATAATCATGAATTAGATAAATTTAAAAAGCAATATGTCAAAATTGATAAATTAGATATTGATAACGTTGAAGAATACATCTCAACTTTCAAATCTAATTTAGAGTCAATTAAACCAGATATTAATATTATTGAATTAGGAAAAGTTTCACTACCTATTGAATATATTGTATCCAATGAGAGTAATTATTATGAATTAATCTCACTCATGCTAAATAATAATGCAAAAACAATTATTATTTATGATGATATTAGTATATTGAAAGCTAATTTATTTGTTTCTAAATCTATTATAATACCATTATCGGATCATGAATTCAATTTAAGAAAGCATAGAAAAATATTAACCAACGAATTATATAAAACTTATACATTCGAAGATTTATTTTAAGGAGGATTAAAATTATGAGATTACTGTCTAAAAAAGGAATAAATGTTATTGAATGTTTTAATACTGACGATAAAAATAAATTAATTAAGCATTTTAACAATTCGTATCTTGCTGATACTAATAATAATTCATTTATTCCAATTTATTTAAATTCATCATTATATGATAACTTTGAAGAATTTGTTAATAGCTTAGAAGATCAATTAAGAAGTTCTCTTTTTACTTCCAATAATGTAATTCCTGTTTATATTATTGATTTATTTGATCAACATATTGAGCATTTAGAGATAAATAAATTATATACAAAAATAGATGACAGGTATCCGACAGCCATTATTACTAATACTGATTTTAAAAATCATATGGAAAATGATTTATTTATTTCCGATAAAACTGAAATAGTATTAAGTTTTCATTTAGATGAAATTACAATAATTAAATCTAAAAATACTATTAAATTTACTTTAGAAGATACAATTATCTAATTAAAAATAATACCAGATAGAAGAATAACTTCTATCTGGTAAAAAATGAAAAGGAGAAAATAAGTATGAATAATTCAGAAATATATAAAATTTTTACAAATGGATTAAATTTAGTTGTCAATTCAGCCAATAATCAAGGTAGTTTATTTTGCACAAATCTTGTTAACAAAATTTTCGAAGATCAAAATTTAAAAAATCGTTCAATATCTTATACTAATATTGATGATAATGTTCTTGACTTTTTCATTTTATATAAAGCTATTTTAAAATCAGATATTAATATCTTTGATATAAATAATCTTTCTATTAAAAACACATTTTTTAATCAATACTTATTATATTTTTTGGGAAACAAATTATTTAATGATGAAAATATTAATATATTAATCATTAGAAATTCATTATATGAAGTGGATAATTCTACTTTAGCATTTATTGCCCGTTCTATAATCCACCCAATTACTGATAGTAAATTTACATTAGCAAAGCATAGAGAATTAGAAATTAATCATTATATGTACGATTTAGATGAATTATGTAAGGGGATATATGAAAAATAAAAAGATATTGACACTCATTATTTAAACATCTATTATCGGATTTTTCTTAGGAGTTTGGCTAATAATAATATTTAATATTGCAATAAACTATCCTGATGATATTGAACCGACTGAAAATGAAAAAATTATGGAAGATTCTGTTATTAATCCCTATAATGATTGGGGAGTTTCAAAAAAAAAATTGATATTTATTATTGTGGATCTGACTCAGAGAATCAATTATATCTATTTAGAATATATGATAATAAAACACAAGCAGAATATATTATTATATGTAGTGGATATGGCAAATCTACAAATGGATATAAATCAATATCAGTATTAAATTCATCAGCTAATAGCTTAGATAGTTTCAATTAATTTTGATAATATATTATAGTAATGATACTTATAATAAATTTTAACTATAGGAGGAAATATATGTTGACAAAGTATAATAGTGAATACTATGCAAAGGAAGAACTCTCAAATAGAGAAAAAATTAAAAAAGAATTAGAAGAAAAAGTAAGCAAAACAATTATCTTTGGCAATAAAGATAATCCTGCATATTGCGAGATTTATACTTTTCCTAATGATAGTGAATCTGATTCTATAATATTATCCATTAAAAAGGATGGATCTATAAATGAATTGAATCATTTGCCACTAAATAATTCTGATGTCAAAATAGTTAAATGTAAAAGAATTAATATCCAGAAGAAAAAAGATCAATCTAAAAATAATTTAAAAATAAAATCTTCTACCAAACTTCCTAATGGAAAAGTATTATCTTCTAATGATATTATTACCCTTAGAAAAAATCAGGAAAAAGTTAAAGTGTGTATTTTATATGTAAATGGTAATACTAATCCTATTGTCAAAATTAAATCAATTTATAGATATAACAAAGATTTAGGAAAATATAAATATGGATTTAATCTTGATAATTTAATTGAGAATAATTTACTTTATAATTCTCATTTATCAAAAATAAATATAGAAGAAGAAGGAAAAGATACATTACATGATGTTCAAATTTTATCTGTTTCTAGTATTGTAAATTCTTTAAATTTCAGAAATGAATATATTGAAAAAAATGATCAAGGTCTAATTTTAAAATATAGAAATTATGATACTAAAATATCTATGGAATTAGATAAAAAGCTTAGGCAAAATGTATTTTTCAAAGATGTACAAATTACGAATTTTAGGAAAGGAGATTTTGTTAAAGATGTTTGGGAAAATTTGAATGGTAGACGTATTGAAAAATTAAGTTACGAAAAGTCTGGATATACAATAATTAGAATTACTGAAACACCAATCAAAATTCAAAAATTTGAAATTTTACTATATAAAAATAAATTACTGAAAGTTGATTATTTTGGTCCAAATCAATCATTTATTAAAGTATTTGATTTGGAAAATTTTGACTTTGATGAAATTTTAAAACTTGATTTAATTGGTGTTTACAAATTGTTTTCCACTAAGAATTGTATTACTTGCTCTAGTGAAAATTTAGTTTCTCCTCATATTTATTTATCAGTATTTACTTGCTTAAAAGATAATATTCGTACAGTACCTCCATTTGGAAATAAAGGATTTATTCAAAAATTTAGAGTTCATGGTGAAGATGTAAAACTTTGTGGATATTCAGATGCAAATTGTAGAGTTGGAGACTTCAGCAATCAAGATTGGAAATTTTTTAGAATGAGTCCTTATTTCGAATTAAATAAGGATGAAATATATTATCGAGATTGCTACGGAATTCCAGTATGTGATTTTGATTATTTATTAAAGAAGGTTGGTGTACTATAATGAAGGATTTAAAAGAATTTGAAGATTTATTTAAAGAATTTGCTCCTTATGGAAAACCTTTACATCTTGCACAAGATGTAAAGGATGCTAAAATCGAAATTCCGGAAACAATACCAATGAGTAATGAATGGAAAAAGAATCAGAAAAAGATGTTTTGGTGGGGGAATCCAGATTTATATAATAGCAAAGAATTTAAACAAGAAAATGAATTAAGAACCAGGTTGATTGAAATTGGAGGAGAAAATGCAGCAATAAATGGAATTGATATTAGTTTTAAAAATATCAATATATTTGATCTAATTTTTAATTATGGTCAATTATTATATGCTGGGTACGATGTTATTATTGATCCATTTAGTAATTATAATAATTGTCATATTTCTTCTAAAATATTTTATAGTGCAAATAAAAATTCAGTAAAAATTTGTACTGGATATGCATTATCTGATGATGGTTTATGGAGAGAACATTCATGGATAATAACTAAAAATAAATGCATTATTGAACGTACTCATATAAGAAGACTTGCATATTATGGTGTAGTATTACCTGATTTGGAAGCATAGAATATACTAATTTAATAGTAGTAAATGTAACTAATTACATCAAAATAAACTACTCTATAATAGAAAGTGAGGCTTTTATTATGGGTAGTTTATTTTTTGTTGAAGGTGCAATTAGCTTAGACCAATTTTATAATGAAAATACATTAAATATATTTTGTGATGCTTCTATTACAGGAAAGATTAATCATCAGACTGGATGTTATGGAGTGGTGGCTGTTGTAAAAGATGATATTATTGATTCTTTTTATAGACTTTCATCTAAAACAACAAATAACGAATCTGAATTAAAAGGGTTAAGAGCAGCTATCTGTATGGCTGGAAAATATAAAAATTCTTTTAAAAATATTAATATATTTTGTGATTCTCAAATATCTATATTTGGATTAAGAGATTATATTTATAAATGGAGATTTAACCCTTATACTGGATTATTATATGGATCTACAGGTAAACCAATAGTAAACCAAAATATATTTATTGAGTCTTATTATTTACTTTCAAATCTTATAGCAAATACAAATTCTTGTATTAGATTATTTCATCAATCTGGGCATATTGATAATAGATATGATCAAATTAAAGAAGCTGCTTTAGTATTTGCTAAAGCTAATAATGTCAGGGGAAGTATAGATTTAAACTTTATTAGATATATATCTACTTATAATAATTATGTAGATCAGACTTCTCGAACTTTATTAAGAAATTCTAATATTCAAATGCAATATTTAGATGCATTAAAATTTAATTGTCAAGGAAAAATTAAAAAATAAAGAAAAAATATACTATATATCTGTAAACAAATACATTTTTAAGAATTAAAAGGAGAAATAAATTATGTTTTCAGAAGAAAAGAAAGAAGTAAAAGAAGCTATTAGTATTAACCCAATACCTAAAAAAGAAATTATAATAGCACTAATTGATACAGTAGAAAATTATCTTGATGAAAAAGGAATTACAAAAGATATGATTGCAAATGATGAAAGAGATACAGATGATGAAACTGCTGCAATAATATATGGGTCAGATTATGATTATTTATATGATAAATTTGAAAGAATATTAAATAGAGGTGAAATTAATGAATGATACTGAGAATATGGAAAATATGTCTTATGCTTTCATAATTGACAAATTTAAAAAAGATTAATAAATAATGGCGCTAGTTACACAGATTTAATTTATTTTGAAAGTGTTATTTTAAAAAATATTAATTTATATGATAAGCATGAAATTCATGCTGTCAAAAGATGCAATGCTAAATTTATACACTTTTGCCAGCATATAATTAAAGATTGTACCAATTTTAGTAAAATATCATTTGATAAAATTAAGAGAAAAAATGTCAAAAGATATTTCTATGAAAATCATTACAGAATGTATCATTATATTAAATATATGAATATTAACGATTTTAGATCTTTGCTCCGGTGTACTGAAATTTATAATCAATTTATAAATTTCTTATATAAAGAAAAAATAATTTAAAAGTAAAGGAGAAAACAATTAATCCAAAAGTAATTAGAAATGAAGAGATTGAAGATGAAATGGTAAATCAGATTATTGAAAAATCAGATGTTAAGGATGTTAAATCTGCTATTTCAATTCAACCTATCATATTTTCAAAAGAATTAAATTGTAATTTAAAGACAAGTTCTATTTTAGATGCACCATTAAATATTTTTAGATTTATGAATTTTGAATATGGTGGAGATAATAATACTTATTTAGAAAATCTAAATGATAATTCATTATATAATATAACTATGGATAATAAGTATTTAGCCGCTAAATTAGCAACTGATTATATAATTCAAAATTCTTTTATAAATATTTGTAATATGATTGATAATTCTGAATTCACTAAACTTGGATATTCCGATTATTTTAATATTAAGCAATTTGTTAATGATGAATTACTTAAATTTAGAGATTGGATTTACGATATTATTAATGCTTGTATTTATCCAGCTAATAAGCTAATTACATGTGAGAAAAAAGAATTTGATAAGAATACAAAGAGTCTTATTGATTTTCTAACAATTAAATCTTCACAAATTTCGATATGTATTTATAATGCTCTTTGCATTGGAATTGATAAGGCTATTAATGATATTGTTTTCCAGGTACATGTTATTCCAAATATTAATTTGCTTTATGATAAATTAAAATCAGATTATGGGTTTGGATCCAAAATGCACAATATCATTAATGAATATAATTTTTCAACTTGTGCTTCCATATATTTAAAAACTCTTTTTGCAGAAGATATGAAATGGCTAGTAAAAGTTATACAGGAAATAACAGAAAATACTTTAATTGAAGGACTTGTTGGGGGAGCATACTGGTATTTTGAAGATGAAATTGAATATAGAAAAAGGCAAAAAGATCCGACAACATATGATGATATTTTAAATTTCTAAATAGTAATAAACTATATTCTTGATTAAAGATGAAAGGTTTATAAAAATATGAAGAAAGAAGATATGTATGGTGGGGAGTCTTTAGAATTAGGCTCCCCACCAAATGAGCAGTATGCAACTTATGAAGAAGCCGTAAATAATGCAAATTTTAGCAAATATGTCTATGATCCAGCTCAAAGATTAATGAGTCAACCAGTTAGTTTATTTCCTGGAGGATATGGATATAGTACTCATCCCAATCCTGGTCCGCAACAGCAATATATGAATCCACCTATTGGACTTGGATCTAATCCTTATATGACTCCATATAATCCAATGAAGCCAAATCCAGTTTTTCAAAATCCTATATATCAGCAACAATTCCAGCAGCAACCACAAGAAACTAGTTATTTTATCAAACCTGTTAATTTTGGAGGAAATGATTATCTTCCTCCTACAGGATATGAAGATGAAATTGATAATTTAAAAATGAAATACTGGATGGAGGAGCAGGAAAAAATTGCAAAATCTGGAACCCCTCAAAATTTATATTATGGATATAATACAAACTATTATGGTGTGCCATATTATAATCCTTGGCAGTATAATTCTATTAATTCAGAAATTCAACAACGAATTTCTGATATGGAAAATGAAGCTAAAGAAAATCGTATTAATTTTAATATGAATCTTTCAAGATTAGCACATAAAATTGCAGGTGATCGTCCAGTTAATGAAGATGTATTGGATGAGATTTATAGAGGAAAAACTGTACAATCATTATATGGTGTTACAATGGATGATTTATATAATGAAGCCAGATTCTCAAATATGGTTCCATTTGATAATTCTCAATTTTATCGAGATCATAATATGGCTATTACTAGAGAGCATAATTCTATTATCTCTAAAGATGCAAATATGCAAGAATGCTTTACAGACTTTGGACAATTACATGATAAATATGAATTAGAGGAGGAACAGCATAGACGAAGAAATGGTGCTAGTTTATATAATTCTGATAATAATGCTTTCAAATATTTTGTAAGGGCAAAAGTAGCAGAAAGAGAAGCAAAGAAAAATGGAATGCCTATGACTTCAAATATTGCTCCAAATTTTAATCCTAATATGTCACAATTTCCAACTCTACAGCAATCAGCTAGGCTATTGGATGATGGTACATTAAATATTACTTGTAATTTTGGTAGCAAAATGGGTCAAACATATTCTGTTCATAATTCTCAGGAAGCAGAATATGAAAAAGATAGAGAAAGATTTCAGGGATTTATTAATTCAATCCCTGGGAGTATTTATCTTAATAATCCAAATGGAGGAGGTGATAAATAGTGGTTGATAATCGAAATTATATAATAGAACGGTTAAAATCAAAAACTGTTTCTGTTAGTGAATTTAATTTTGATAGACTCCAAGCACCTCCAATATCATCTATGTTTACACAAGATGATATTTCAAGATTATATCAAATTGCAAGATCAATCCGATATGCCGGTAATCCAGAATTAAAACTTCAGGAAATTGATAAGGTAATGAAAGCTAGAGGATTTGTAAAATTTGTTAGTGGAACTAATAGAATTGCATATAGACCTATAGAGAGTAATAGTTTTCTAGTTAAAGTTGCTTTTGATGATGTGGGAAGAGGTGATAATCCAAGAGAATTTAAAAATCAATTTATCTTTAAACCATTTGTAACAAAAGTTTTCGAAGTTACACCTTGTGGAACTTTAGGTGTTTTCGAAAGAGTGGCACCTATCACTTCAAGAGAAGAATTTCTTTCTATAGCAGGTGATATTTATGAGCTAATAAATCAATGGTTTATAGGAGAATATGTATTAGAAGATATTGGAACAGAATATTTTCTAAACTGGGGAATAAGAAAAGGCTTTGGTCCTGTACTATTGGATTTTCCATATGTTTACAAATTGGATGGCAATAAATTATATTGTAATGCACCTTCAGGTAATAGTGCATCAGGCTGTTGTGAAGGTATTATAGATTACGATCCAGGATTCAATCATTTATTTTGCACCAAATGTGGTGTTAGATATAAAGCAAAAGAATTAGAAAAAGCAATTAAAGACGAAAAAGTAATCGTAAAAGCGGAAGGAGAACACAAAATGAAAGTATCAGTAAAAGGCGGAAGCAAAAATTTATCAAAATCAGTAACAACAGGAGAATATGCAGATTTAGCAAAGAAAACTCCAACTAAACCAATTTTAGGCAGAGAAAACATGATGTCTAATACTCAGATTAAAGCTGAGCAGAAAGAATCTAAACCAGAGGTTGTGGTGGAAGAGAAAAAAGAAATCAGAGATGCAAGAAGAGAAGTAAAACAGGCTATCAGTATTGATCCTAATTTTAAATCTATCGAAAGTAAATTTGCAGATATTGCTACTGAAATCAAAGGTGCAAAATTATCTAAAAAATCAAAAAATGATATTATTAGCAATTTAATTCCATTAGCAAAAGCATTTAATCTTATTAAAGATACCGATGATTGTGATGAAAATGTATCTTTTGATTTTTTAACTAAACAATTTGAAGAATTAAAACTTGCTAATGAAAAAGATTTAAATAAATTCATCGAATATGTTATGTATTCTTTGAAATTATCTGTGAATTTTAAATCTTTATATTTCAATAAAGAAAATTCACAGGTAATGTATGAAACAGAATTGATTTTTAAAGATCCAAAAGATAATGATCTTTGGAGTACAGATCTCAAATTAGCAGTTGATCCATTGGGATTATTAGATCCATTATATGAAGCTGGATATAAGATTAATTCTGATGATAACTATGGAGTTGAATTTACAAGTGGATCAGAATTTAGTGGAGATTTTGAATACTTTGCTGCAAAAGTGATCAATGTAAAAGATATTAATCAGGATCTTCAGCCAAATAAAGTAATCACAATTTTAAATGACGATGGTGAATACTTAGCATTGAATGGTAATATTTTGGCTGTTGATATGATTGATGATAGATCTGTTCAGAGTGTTTCTATTGTATCTAAACAGTGGCTTGATGGTGCTATGAAACATATCGGTGAAGTTAACGAAAATGATAATACAACTCCTTTACCTACAGGAGTTGTTTCACCTATTGAATCAGAAAAAACGATTAATGGTGTTGTAGTCGAAAATGAGGAGGAATAATCCATGTTAAAAGGTACTATCTTTATTACCGATCGTTTAGAATTTATATATAATGCTAAATTAAACGGAATGACTAAAATAATTAGTTTGGATGAAGATGATATCTTGATGGATAGTAAAGATATTATAGGGGGAACATGCTTACTTCCCCCTATAGAAGCAAAAATTGCAGAAGCTGATGGTAATGAGCAATTATATGATTCAATTTATTGTAATCATTTGCTTTTACCATTTCAGCAACAGTTTATAGCCGCCCTTATTAGTTTTTTGTACAAGGGCGGAAATTTGATATTATTTTTACCAGAAATAGGATACAATAATACATCAAATAAGCTCGTAGAGCATTTGTATAGAATTTATGGAATTCATCCTGGGATTATAGATGATCCAAATCCGCAAAATGCAAATTGTTTTTATGATGCTAGTTGCATTCCTATCTGGCTAAATTTAATATTCTTAGCTGGAGTAATTTCTGCTTATGAATTTCTTTATATGTATCCGGAGGATGCAATAATTTCAAACAATGATGTTATGAATTTATTGATTAAAGAAATTAATCCTTACGGAGAATCCATTCAAGATAGAATTAATTATATTTTAAGATTTCATAAATTGATTCACAGGAATCCTAAAGTATTACCAGCAATTCGTAATCTGGAGGTATAATTAAATATGCTAATGTATGGTGATTCAATGAATATTATTGATACTGGTTTAGTATTTAATCTTACTAGTATGAAAGAAGGATTGTCTAATTTACAATCTTTAATTCCTCCAAATGAAATTGGTAGATTTGAGGGTAGAGATTTCGATATTGCATATGCAAATTATATCTTAAATAATGATTTTGTTTTCTTGAATTTCTTTGAAATTATATATGCATTATATAATAATTTGGATGTATATATTGTAATTTCAAATGATGATTGGTCAGAAAATCTTATAGAATCTTTAATGAAACTAATTCAGCAAAGATATGGATATAACGGAGCCAGAATTAATTCTTTTGAAGATTATTTATTTTTATTAAATTCCAATGATTCAGGATTTGGAACTTTTGATTTTTATATCAAAAATCTTGATGAAGATAAAGAAAGATACAGTCTTTTGACAACTGCATTACGAATAAGAAATGGAGAAAAGGTATGATAGATAATAATCTATTACCATTGTTAGAAAAATCTTCATATTTATATCCTTCCAGATATGTTTCTGGAAGGATAGTTGAATATGATATCAGAGCAGCAAATATTACTATGCTGCATAAATATAATAAAATAAATGATAATTATTTTTCTTTTCTTTCACATTTACCAAAAAGAGATAGAGAAATCGAAGTTGGAAATTTGATTAGACTTGATATGAGTTATTTTGATACTATAAGAAATGGTATTAAAGAAGCAAAAATAAAATTATTTGATTCTAATAATATTAAATTAAACGAAGTTATCAGGATTGCTAATGATGCAGTTTTTATAAATAGATCTTACGATTTAAAATATATAGTTTTTGATGATATAGAGTTTAAAAAGAAATCTTTAAATTCTGTCATGATGAAACTTTGCAATTTGATTATATTTTTCTATTATGATCATGATAGTTTCCATATAGATATAAAAGGAATGAATGAAGAAGTAATGAAATTACACGAAAATTATTTTCTTGGAGATTTAGCTCAAATTATATTTCTTATGGAGAGAGTATCAATTGAATCTGCAATGGAATATTTCAATACATTATTTGATAATTATATTAATTTAAGATTACCCAAAGAATATTATCGTTGCTTTGATTCTAAATCTTTATATAAATACAATAAAATCAATTTTTATATGATGGATATTGAAAATATAAATGATATTGATATAAATTATAATCTCTTTTTATTGAGGGAATTATGGTCTATTTTATTAGAAAGATATACTATAGAATTAAAAAGATAATGGAGGACAAAAATGCTTAAAGAAATCAAATTAAAAGAATGTCTTTGTATTGAAGAGCCATATATTCAGGAATATTTAAAAAATACATTAGAAACTATCAAAACTATAGCAAATGACGAAGATAATAATAAAGATTTTTATTATTCTAATGGTGGTGATATAATTATCAATCTAATCATGAACTCTATTAAATTTATAATTTCTAATCTTAAATCACATGATAGAAGTTTTAACTTTATAACAGATTATGTTGTAAGTGTAGCTGAAGCAGAAAATGGAAATATTGTTATACTAATTTTTGATTTTAAACCAGATGAAAAAACTCATAATCTATTTAAGAAAAATAATAAGTTTTATATAGAAATTAAAGATTAAATTTTAGGGATTAGACCAATTGGTCTAATCCCTAGTTTTATTATAATTTATAGTAAATTCTAATACCTGATCTTGCACTTTCTTTTTTGTATAAATTAATATGTCTTCTTCAGATTCTATATTTACTAATGTTCTAATATAAAAAATATAGAGTCCAGATAATTCATTATATACTTGATCTGTTAATCGAATGATCATTCTCTCAATTTCCGGTTTCGGAATATAAAGCATACTATTTGATATAAAATTAATAAGTACATATTGATCTAGCTCTTTTTTAATAAGTTTATCTATTTCTTTTTCTATAAATTCTGGATCTAATTGAATAAAAATTTCATCTCGTTTATTTTTTATTTCCTTATCTTTTAATTCATTCTTTTTTTCAAGATAAGGTTTTAAAATAAATTGTAAAAACCAAATTATTGTCAATAAAGTACAAACATATTCTACATTAAAGCTCATATTCTTCTACTCCTCCGTAATATTCCATTGGTAAAGCTCCGCAATCTGCTTTGGGAACACCATATTCATTAAAATATGCATAATTTAATATTTGATCTTGTAATTCAAGATTAATACTTATATTAGTATTTTCTTGATACTTTTTAATATAATTTATAATTTTGTTTGCTATGTCATAAGTTATTCCATACCTATATTTGCTTAACAATTCCCACCATCTTCCAAATGTCATGTTTGGTGGTATATATCCATTTGGATCATTAGTATAGATTTGATGAGCAGTTTTGGATAAAAATGTAACTCCAACTCTATTATTCCAGTGCTCGTTAATTAATAATTGTATAAGGTCAAAAGAACTAATAATTCCCACTGTATTTATAATATGACCACATATTAAAAGGCAAATATCAAATAATCCTAAAACATTATGATGTAATTCTATTGTGGCATCTTCTGTTGTCACATTACCAAATACTTGGCATCTATCTATTCCCAAATATTCAATTAAATAAGATTTATATGCTTTATATTCTTTAGATGCTCTAAATCTTGTCTCTGCATTTCTTAAAAAATTTCGATAATTATCTACATCCATCATTGTTTCTTTTGTTTGATAAAATGGTAAGTCTATTTCTGCATATGGAGATGATAATGTCGGATTTTTATCATCATATGTAATTATATCTGGATATTCATTATATTGATTTTGAACTAATAAATCATTCATAATTACACCTCTTTACTTAGTATTAATAAGAAGTTAAGCCTTGCACAAAATGCACACATTAATATAATTTTAATTTAAAAAGTTTGGAGGTGAAAAGAAATGGCTTCATCTTATACGGTAAATGGAAAAACTTATACAGATCATCCATTATTAGATGAAATTGTATATAATTGCAAAACTATTATGTCTGGAATAGTTGTTAAAAATGATGAATTAGCTAATAGCTATGAAACAGAGGATTCCATAAAAAATGGAGAAGCATATATAACTATTAAAGATAATAAAATGTCTCTTGAAGTTTTTCCATTTACTATAAATTTATTATTAGCATATGGATATAATTATCAATTAACTAAATCAATTTTGATTGATACTGATAATATTCCTGCCAATGATAGAAATTCTTTATTGAAATTTGCTTGCAATTATTTCTTAAAGAATTATGAAGAGACTAATGATTACTATCGTATGTTAATTGGATTACCACCTTATAATTCTGGTGATAAATACTTTATATATATAAATAGTAATGATATTCCTTCAAACTATAATAAAAAAGATGAAATTGATTTCTCTATTCCATTACATGAAATGGATAGTTCTATTATAGCAATTTTGGATTTCTCTGGAAAACTTAATGAAATTATTGAGTCTCATAGAGGTTCAAATTATTCTTATTTGCGATTTCTTGGAGATAAAAAGATAAATTTATATAATGCTAGAAAAGCAAAAAAATGGGATATAATATATATTCCTAATGTAGAATCCTTAGTCGAAGATAGATTTAAAGAACTATATAATTTAAATAAAGAAGTATATCTTACTAGAACTTATCAAGAAGCATATGCTTTTAATAGTACATATTATGATCAATGTATGATTTTTATGGTTCTTTGTGAAACTTTTAATAATATGATTGTTGATACTCCAGAATGGTATATTAGAAGAGATATTTTTGATATTCGTTCAGTTGAATATTTCTTGGAATCTTATGGTGTTCCTTTTTTTAAAGAAATTCCTTTAAAGTATCAAATAAGAATTGTAAAGAATCTAAATAAATTAATTAAATTCAAATCTTCTAATAAAAATAATACTGATATTCTAGAAATTTTTGCATTAGATAATGTACAAATTTTCAAGTATTATTTATACAAAAAGCAAAAAGTTGATGGATTTGGAAATTATCTTTCGGATTCAACAGATATTAATAACTATGATTTGGAATTTGTTCAATGTTTATTAGGAGATACTTATGATAATTATATTAAGGATCAAATATATAGAACTCCTTATGATGATATAACTTATCAAGATAAATACTGGGATGGTGAAGATGAGCATTCTTATATAAAGAATAAGCATTTAAAGAAAGATTTTACTATTACACCCACTAAATATATGTCTATTGATTATAAAGTTTCTATGTCTGATTATTTATTTCAAATGCAGTACTTTCTTGGCTTAATTTTGGATTCGGATATAGATACAGGTGATATAAAAATAGGTATTCCTTCTATACAGTCATCTGTTAATTTTAAATTAACAGATTTATTTATCCTTTTATTTTTACTTACAAATGGATATTATGATTGTAAATCTACAGTAATTTTGCCAGATAATGATACTTCTGATAAAGTTCCAAAACCATCATTTAAAAAATATGATGATTACAATGGTGGTTATTCTTATACATCTGAAGAGCAATACGATATGCTTTATTCATTAAATGGTAATTTAAAGAAATCTTCTCCTGAAACATTTTGGGGTATAAATGGTGAAGCTGGAAATGTTGTATATTCAGAAATTCGTTCAATTGAAGATATTCAAAAAGATTGGATGAAAGATAAATTTCCTGAATTATTTATTGAGGATATTAATTTAATTTATGGATTTAATATGAATGTAAATTTGGATGATTTATCCGAAATAATCAGTAGAAGACATTCATCATTTCAATTTGAACATGGTTTTACATTAAAAGATTTAGGTATAGATACTTATATTACTACTGATAAAATATCGTCAATTGAGGATTTGGTTGATATTTATCACACAAACAAAAAATGCTATGATACTTTATTAAAGAAAATGGTATATGAATCAGATAATAGAGATGAATACAAATTAATGGAATATGTATTTAATTTATTATTTACTAAGCCATTTAATTATAAATTTTATACTTTATCAGATGGAAGTACAGCAAAAACATTAGATGAAATTTTGAAAAATAGAGATTATATTTTATATGATACTTATCAAGCTATCATGTCGGAATCTAATTTAGATGTAAGGCAAGATAATATTAGATCAATAATGAATGATATTGTAAATACCTTGGAGTATTATCTCAATTATGATTTAGACTATATATTTTCATTCTGCACAGTAGCATCATTTAATTCATTGGTACATTATATTTGGTTAATGATTAATTTCTTTAAATCATATAAAGTGTATCTTTTAGATCCATATGTTACTTATGTTGCTGATAATAGATTAGAAAATAGTGCCGAAGCTAGAGATAAGATTGCAGAAAAAACTTTAAATTATATAAAAGATGATAAACATTTTGTTAGTGATACTTTAAATGAAAAAATGATATATATGCTAGAAGATAAAGCTGAAACTCAAAATTGTATAGAAATATTAGATTTATATGCACATTTCGAGCCAGATCCTTATGATGATTATGATTATAATGGTATGTATGCTAATTCAGATACTGACTCCAATATATTTAAAGATGCAGATGGTGGTTTAGTTGATGACTTATCTTGTATTCCTTATATAATGCTGAATGCTGGTAAACCTCAGGGAAGTAATAGAGATTTATGGGATCTTAATGGATATGGAGTTAAAGAGATGGATAATTATTTGGATTTGGATGGAGGTTATTCTGAGCATATTGATGATTGGGATAACAGTTATTTTGGAAAAGCATTTAATTATATTATTGATGCTGGATCTCCATCAATGGATCAATTTGTTAGTTCATCTATTCATACTCGCATCATTGATAATCAGATTGAAAATAAAATTAAAATATCTTCTATGCAAGGTAATATTATTAAAGAAACTGAAGATGGTATTTACTTACAACAGAATTGGATTTCTTGGTCTGATTTTGATGACTTTAGATATGAAACTAATTCTACATATAATTATTTCAGTTATATGTATGAACAGCTTATTGAAACATTAGAATTAGCTTCTAATGAATCTTTGCAGAATAAGAAAATTCAAAGTATTATTGATGCTAAATTAGAACCTATGAGGACAACTATATCATATATGGAAAATGATACTTTTGAAAATAATCTGAAGAAATATACAGATGATAAAGTATCGGCTTTATATGCAGAATTTTATAACTTTACACCATTCGAATGGGGTAATTTTTAAATAATTAAGGAGGGAAATAAATCTAATGGAAAAAATAATTAAATTAACTCCAGATTTTTTCAATGTTACTGATAATATTGAAAAAAAGATTATTACTGAAAAATTAAAAGGCGGTCCAAAATCAACAAAAATTACTATAAGAAATTCTGATACTGGAGAAGTATTAGGAGAATATCATAATAAAATTGTTATCACTGGTTCCATCTTTGGAGCTGTTAATGCTTTTGGTATAAGTCCAAGTGTAATTCTACCTGATTATAATAGGGAACTTGGATTAGATCATACTTTAGATTATACTACGGAAACACCGAAAAATACACCTATTGTATGCTTATTCGGAATGGGTGATGAGGGTTGTGGTTCAGATCCAAAAGAAGTATTTAAAGTAAACTATACTGATAGAATTAAACCAACAAATCTATTTCCATTTAGATATGTAGATGCTGATAATGATCTTAATGATGATTTAAGAAAATATTATTTTGGCAGAAAAAGTAATAATGAAAATGGAAAAATTGCTTATTACTTTAAAAATTTTGATACAACTCCTCAAATGCATTTACGATATACTGATGGAACTCAAATTACAGATGAAATTTATAATGTAGATACTACTCAGGCAGCAGAATGCTATATAGAAACTAAATTAAAAGTTGGTAGAAATGATTTTAGGGATTATTTTGAGCAGGTTCTAGGATGGAATAAAGCTAGAGTTAGTTCGTTAAGTTTATTATATGCTTGGTATGATGATACTATTGATGATTATAAATGGTATCAGCAGATTTATCCATATTCTAAATTAAACTTTAGTTTTAACTGGCTAGTTGATCTTACATTATCATTAGAATTTCAATATCAGGTATTTTATTAATATTAAAGGGCTAGGTAATTTTACCTAGCCCTTTTTTAATTTATTTTAATCCAAAAGCTTTCATAGGATCAATCTCTGATGTTTTAACAGTACTATCATGAAACTGTTTTAGCATTCTAACCTTTAATGTGGATGGTATCTGAATAGTTGCTAATCCTATATTTTCTCCACCCCTACGATAAAAGAAATTTCCAATGCATTTATTACAATATCCTGTTTTAGATTTACAGAATATAGAAAATCTCATTTTAACTTTCTTACCTAAATATTTATCGGCATTATCTGAAGTAAGTTCTTCTAATTCACCATTACTCTTGATAATATAATTATAGATATACATAGGCAAATTTTTCTTTGTTAAAATAACTTCTATTCCTTGAGTAGATCCACAATCAGATCCAGGAGGATCTAATCTAATATGCTGAAAAGCAGATCCAAACAATTTTTCCCAATGTCCACCAACCTGTGTTTTCTTTGCTCTAGAATATGGACCAGATGCTAAACTATTTGCTATTAGCGAATATTCATCTGCTGAAATACCATCAAAGAAATTAGATGTAGCAATATTATATTCTTGTTTAGCATTGGGATCTGGATCTTTCATAGCACCTTTCATAACATACATATTTTTAAAATTGTTTCCAAAAGATCCACCTGCACCAGACATATATACATCTAATCCAGGATCATCCCCCAGTAATTCTTTAGCATAATTTAATAATTCTTTTTCCATTTTTTCAGCAATTACAACATTACCCTTTTTAATTTCATCACCATATACTTTTAATAATTCTTTTTTCTTTTTCTCAATATATTTTGTACAAGTGATAATTTTTTCTGTATGATTTGGAGATAATATTGTTTCATAAGGCATAAAGAACTGAGTATAATTTAAAAACTTTATATAATTCTCTGAATCAATTTTATCTTCAGCCAAAGCATAAACTAATGTCTGGTTAATATCTTCAAAGAGATCTTTATTTATATTTCTATTCATATATCCACCAAACAAGAATGAAAATCCAAAATCCCTTAAAAAGAAAATATTGAATACCCAAATTCCAATAGTGGTGATAAATTTTGTCGAATTTGATATTTCTTTTCCTTTTTTATCTGTAAATTTAAATGCTCCTATTGGAACTTCGAAAGTATCATAATGATGGCAAAAGTATTTACCATTAAAAGATCCAAACATATTCATCATAAACGAATATGTTACATCATCTTGCCTTAGCACCAATAATTCATTTATCAAATTGTCTTTATTTATTTCATCTAAATTAAATTCTTCTACAGCAATTCTTGGATTTATTTCCCAATGTTTAGAGACTCTTTTTTCACTCATTTATAGAAACCTCCTGTTTTTAATTAATATTTTGTGAAGTTAATTAAAGATTTAATATTTGCTAAAATAATATAATTTACTTATATATTATAAACTTGTAATAAAACAAATGTATAGTCTTATAAAAGACACAAAAGGAGGAAAATTAATATGGTAACAACTGAAGAAATCAAATCAACAATGGAAAAGGTTTGGAGTTTAACAAAGGAGGATTATAAAAAACTTGGATCATTTAAACATTGGAAAGATTTTTCTTTGACCCCTGATCAATCAGAAGAAGATATCAGATTCTGTGCAGTAGTATCAGCAGTAACAGAAAGAAAATGCAATCCATTGTGTTATACATATATCTGTGAAAAACAGAATATGACCGATGATTTAATTAAAGAATTAATGTTCTTATCGTCAGGAGTATTTCGAACAGATTTATATACTCCAGAAAACATTGAAGTTGTATCTTCTATCATATCGATATACAACTATAGAACAAGAAATATCTTAGAACAGTGGAAATTTATTAATTGGTTGTATAGTGAAGGTAAAATTTCAGATAATATGATGGATAGATTAAATGAATTTGGTGGTAAACCAATTACAGATTGTTTAGATTGGTATGCTTTAAGTAAAAACAGCAAATATATCAGTAGGGAGTTTTATCAGAAATTCAAACTCCAGTTTAACATTGCACCATTTGCAAATTCACCTGAAGTGGCTTTAAGAGAAGATTAAACAAAATTTATAAAAGCTGGGGATAGTTATATAACTATCCCCATGTTTATTTTTTCTTTTTTAAAGACTCATCAAAATAAATAGCAGGTACAACTTTTCTTTTCTCCTCTATCATTTTATTATCATTAATAGAAGGTAATATATAATTATTAGCTTTTATTGCATCTAACTGAGAAATCATATTATTTGTAATTTGATTAAATTCTGGAAGCATAAATTTATTATCAGTTATATTATAAGAAACATTATTTTGCTCAAGAATAGTTGTATCCAATATAGAACTATTCTCTTCTGTATACTTCTCTATTCTATCCAAAGTTTCTAATTGCTCTGGAGAGCAAAATGGTTTATACACTTCTACAAAGATCTGATAACGTCCCATTACATGATCTACTGGTATAAATAATCTACCAGAATGTACAAGTTCGTGTACTGTTTCTGATAAAGGAATTAAGCCTATCATAAGTTTATAATGCAATATCATTACTTCTTTTGCTGTCATTTGCAAAAATAATGGTTCATTATAATAACTTCTTTTTCTAATTACAATTTCACAAATGTCTCTTAATGTAAATGGATAATGATGTATTTCTATTTTAATATCGAACGTTTCTTCATTGGATACTCCTTTTAAAAAACTGCATTTATTCATATCCATATTTTCTCTAAGATACTTGATAAATCTTCTATATTCAAAACTTTTTCTAACTTCTTTTTCTACATCTTTTACATATGTATCATATTCTTTATCATCTTCTAAATTATATATTTGAATATCAAATGATGGCACTTGTTTTATTTTAATTACATCTGGTAAATTTGAATTTTGAACCTGTATACTATCTGGATCTAGCATTTTAATTACCTCTTTCATATAAATTACTTCATTGTGAAATAGCCTATTTTTTAAATAATATATTATAAACTTGTAATAAAACAAATGTATAGTCTTATAAAAAGACACAAAAGGAGGAAATTATTATGATACAACAAGGATATGGAAGCATGTGTGTATGTGACAAATGCAAGCAACCAATTACTAATATGGATTATATTCAAATTAAATCATTATTTCCATATATTATCCCAAATCCAAAATTAAGTTCTAATACAAAATATAAATTATTTAGCGTAATGGAACTTTGTTGTGATTGTTATGATGATTTTATTAGATCATTATATGAAAATGGATTTATTAATGAAAGTAAGAAATATGAAGTTTTGTGTAAAAAAGAATCAGTATTAGATGCTATAAGAGAAAACTAAATAAAAATTATATTTTCAACAGGAGGAAAAACAAATGAAATCAGTATATGTACATTTTAAAAACGAATGGGATTTTTCAGAGGTATACAAAAAGGCATTAGAAATTGACTCAAACTTAAAGTCATTTATTGAAAATGCATCAAAAATCAAACCAATGTCATCAAAAGAAATGGTAGATAATTTTTATATTAACAAAGACAAAATTATTTATTCTTGGATCCCAAATATTATCAATTCAGCATTGGATATGTATGAAATAAACAATGAAAATATTGAACTTTCAGATTGCATAAATAATTTATATATTTCTGTAAGTGATTTTGTTAATAAGTTTGATGGGAATCCAAATTCTTTAGCTACTAGTATATATAGAGTTTTAAAATTACAGAGCAGGAAAAAAATATATAATTTCGAAGATTATTCTTTAAATGATATAGCCAATTGCACATATTCTTTTGATAATTATATTGAGAATATATACATGCAAAAAGATATTAGAGAACTTTTATTTCATGCTTTTGATGATTATAGACTAACAGAACGAGAATATAAAGTTCTTTATCTTAGATTTGGATTATATGACAACAAAGTTTGGACTTTAGAAGAAGTAGGCAAAATACTTAATGTAACCAGAGATAGAATTAGGCAAATTGAAATGAAAGCACTAAGAAAATTAAGACACCCATCAATAAGTAAATTCATTGTTGATTATATTGAGCCTACAAATTTTTATATGCATAATAAAAATTTGGTTGAAACTGAAACAGCTAATTTAAGAGATAAGAGAATTGAAGAATTTGAAAATTTTAAAAATGAATATATCAAATCTCTTTTATCTTCTTTCAATGACTCTCTGTATGATGTATCTGAAAAAATATACAATTGTTATGAAAAAGAATTTTTTAAGGTTGATTGGGATATTATTAGAAATAAAAAAGAATTTGCCCGTAAATATCAACTATTATTCCTTGGATCTTTCTTTGGTGTTTATACTGGGGTAGAATGCAAGGATAATGAAATCAAAAAAGCAGTAGTTGTAGAATTCTTAAGTAATATTCCAAATAAGTTATCTGAATTAAATTTACCAAGAAGTACAAAAGAAAAATTTTCTTATGTATTTGCTTCAAAAGATCCAAAAATTAGTGATATATGTATTTATAATTATTTACATGAAGGATTTCATGATTTTGAAATTCTTACAGATGCCGATATTAGGATTTTTTGGAGAAGTGTATTTAGTAAAATCACTTTTTAGAAGGGAAGTGCAAATGTAGTATGAAATTATTAACTTTTGGAATAGATCATATTGATAATGATTTATTTAAACCTATATCAAATCCAATTGAATTTGATTTAAGAAATAAGCCTATGGGAGGTTTGTGGGGTTCACCTTATAAACCCAATGAAAAATATCCATCAGATTGGGTAAATTTTATTGATGGTAATCTAAGTGAGGAGTTTAAGAAATTTGTTGGAATTACTTATAACTTAAAATCTGATTTAAAAATCTTAGAAATTGATACATTAAATGATTATTTAGAGGTATTAAATAACTATGGATATGTTCCTTTTAAAAAATTATCTAAAAAATTAATGCTTAATTTTGAAGCTATAGCTAAAGACTATAATGTTTTTCATCTTTCAGATAATGCATCTATAGAATTAAGATTTTTATTTGGTGATTTATGCACAATTGCAGTGGATTTCTTTCATTATGATGTAGAATCTTATATCTTATTTAGTTTAGATTGTATAAATATGGATTCTATTGAAGTAATCACTTTACCTCAAGATTTCTGGAGTATTGATAATAAGGATTATTAAAATAGAAATAGGAGTAGTACAACTATGTACTACTCCTAAAATACTGTTTATTTTTTATTATATTTTCATTTAACGATATTCTCATTCTCTCTACTCTTATATAGCCCTCCGCAGGAGTCGCCATCGGGGGCGAAC
>ERZ773131.606-NODE-606-length-29828-cov-6.736204_pt1 | contig 29828 bp, 25 predicted proteins | sample MGYA00511082_ERZ773131 | MGnify/ENA primary metagenome ERZ773131 (study PRJEB29015, sample SAMEA2737813) | human gut metagenome | biome: human gut; feature: human-associated habitat; material: faeces | place: China | collected 2012 ... | reverse complement strand
GGACTTCGTCAAGGTCGAGATCGAGCACGAGACGAAGTACCTGCTGCCCGACAACAACGAGACGATCCGCGCGACCGAGATGCTCGCCAAGGAGGGCTTCGTCGTGCTGCCCTACATGTACCCGGACCTCTACGCCGCCCGCGCGCTCGTCGACGCCGGTGCCGCCGCCGTCATGCCGCTCGCCGCGCCGATTGGCTCGAATAAGGGACTCGCTACGAAGGAATTCCTGCAGATCCTCATCGATGAGATCGACCTGCCGATCATCGTCGACGCCGGCATCGGCAAGCCGTCGGAGGCCTGCGCGGCGATGGAGATGGGCGCCGCGGCCATCATGGCCAACACGGCCCTCGCGACGGCCGGCGACGTGCCGCTCATGGCCTCGGCCTTCCGCGATGCGATACGCGCCGGCCGCAAGGCGTACCTCTCAGGCCTCGGCCGCGTCCTGCGGCGCGGTGCTGCCGCTTCCGACCCGCTGACGGGCTTCCTTCATGATTGAACATGACGCAGTGGCAGAGAACAAGAAAGGAAGCGCATTGTGATGTCTAATCAGAAAAATAATTTCTTCATCGACTCGGACAAACTCAGCGAGGCGGCACTCGCCAAGAAGCACCGGCTCGAGACGGACCCCTCGAGCCGCACGGACCCAATGGCCTATTGGCCCGACATGGAGCAGATCGACCCGACCGTGCGCGAGACGGTCATCGCGGCCATGAACGACTATGACCCGAGTGCCTACACCATCCTCGACGCCAAGCGCGCTCTCGACCACGAGACCTGCACGATCGAGGACTTCAAGGCGCTGCTCTCACCGGCCGCACTGCCGCTTCTCGAGCAGATGGCCGAGCGCGCAAGCCGCGAGACGAGCCGCCACTTCGGCAACACGGTCTACCTCTTCACGCCGCTCTACATCGCCAACTACTGCGAGAACTACTGCGTCTACTGCGGCTTCAACTGCTACAACGACATCCACCGGCTGCAGCTCAGCAAGGAGGAGATCGAGCACGAGATGCAGGTCATCGCCCAGAGCGGCATGGAGGAGATTCTCATGCTGACGGGCGAGAGCAAGGAGAAGAGCAGCGTCGCCTACATCGGCGAAGCCTGTAAGCTCGCGCGCAAGTACTTCCGCAACGTCGGCCTCGAGGTCTACCCGATGAACGTCGCCGACTACCGTTACCTGCACGAGTGCGGCGCCGACTACGTCACCGTCTTCCAGGAGACGTACGACGTCAAGAAGTACGAGACGCTGCACCTTATGGGCCACAAGCGCGTCTGGCCTTACCGCTTTGAGGCGCAGGAGCGCGCCCTGATGGGCGGCATGCGCGGCGTCGGCTTCTCGGCACTCCTCGGCCTCGCCGACTTCCGCAAGGACGCCCTCGCAACGGCGCTGCACGTCTACTACCTGCAGCGCAAGTACCCGCAGGCCGAGTTCTCGCTCTCATGCCCGCGCCTGCGCCCGATCATCAACAACGAGAAGATCAACCCACAGGACGTCGGCGAGCGCCAGCTCTGCCAGATACTCTGCGCCTACCGCATCTTCCTGCCATACGTCGGCATCACCGTCTCCTCGCGCGAGAGCGCGGCCTTCCGCAACGGCATCGTGAAGATCGCCGCGACGAAGATCTCCGCCGGTGTCTCGACGGGCATCGGCGACCACGAAGAGAAATACACGGGGAAGGGAGAGGGCGAGACCGGCGACGCGCAGTTTGAGATCTGCGACAGCCGCAGCCTGCGCCGCATGTACGAGGACATGGCCGGCGAGGGGCTTCAGCCTGTGCTCAATGATTATGTGTATCTCTAAGAAATTTCCTCCTGCAAGGCAGGAGAAACAGTCCGAGACACTCAACCGGCTGGTCTGTATAACCAACCGCCATCTCTTTGAACATATTGAAACTGCGGGCGGCCAGCCGTCTTTCTTAGCACGCCTCGAGCGGATTGCCGCCGCGCATCCCGCGGCCATCGTCCTGCGCGAGAAAGATATGGAGGAGGGGGCCTACGAGGCACTCGCAAGAGAGGTGCAGGCTATCTGCCTGCGTCATCAGGTGCCCTTTATCGCGCACACGTTTGCTAGAGTGGCCGCGCATCTCGGCGCTGACGCCCTTCATCTACCGCTGCCGCTCCTGTGCAGACTGCGCGAGAGTGGAGCGGCCCTGCCCGCGCACCTCGGCACCTCATGCCACTCGCTCGAAGACGTGCGCGAGGCGGAGCGGCTCGGCTGCTCATATCTCATCGCGGGCCACATCTACGCGACCTCGTGCAAGCCGGGCCTTCCGCCGCGCGGCCTCGCCTTCCTGCGCGCGGTCACAGCGGCCACGGAGCTTCCCGTCTACGCAATCGGCGGCATCACGTCCGCGCGCCTCAGAGAGGTCCTCGCGGCCGGTGCCACGGGCGGTTGCGCGATGAGCTCCCTGATGCAGGGGAATCTCTGGCTGACGAAAATACCCGAAAATAATCGGTGACTTTTCTCACAGTATGTTGACTTTTTACACGAGTGGCAGTATAATAGCCATAAATTGTTAAACATATTTATGAACTATGTATTAACAGGCATAAGCGAGTCATTCGTCAACGAAAGCTCATGATACGTCCTGTGGCGGGAGTCTGTCTACTCCCAGGCCAAGGGGATTTATCATGGGCTTTTTGCATTATGGAGGGATATTCATGAATCTGACAGTAAACGGCAAGGCACTCAGCATCGACAAGAGCATCAACCTCAAGGAACTGCTCACCGTCGCCAAGGCGGAGCAGCCCGACTACGTGACCGTCGAGCTCAACGGTGAGTTCGTCGACCACTCGGGCTTCGAGACGACGTTCGTCAAGGACGGCGACAAAGTGGAATTCCTCTACTTCATGGGAGGCGGTGCAAGATGAGCGCTCTGACGAACGAACAGATCGAACGCTATTCCCGCCACATCATCCTCGACAAGGTCGGCGGCAAGGGGCAGGAGAAACTGCTCTCTGGCAAGGTGCTCGTCATCGGCACGGGCGGCCTCGGCGCACCGGCCGCGATGTACCTCGCAGCAGCCGGCGTCGGCACCATCGGCCTCGTCGACTTTGACGTCGTCGACCTCTCGAACCTGCAGCGCCAGATCATCCACCAGACGAAGGACGTCGGCAAGGCCAAGGTACAGTCGGGCGAGGAGACCATCGCGGCGATGAACCCCGACGTCGAGGTCCACACCTACAACGAGATGGTGACCTCGAAGAACATCCGCGACATCATCCGCGACCAGGACTACGACTTCATCATCGACGGCACTGACAACTTCCCCGCGAAGTTCCTGATCAACGACGCTTGCGTCTTCGAGAAGAAGGCCTTCTCCCATGCGGGCATCATCCGCTTCCAGGGCCAGCTCATGACCTACGTGCCGGGGCAGGGCCCGTGCTACCGCTGCGTCTTCCCGACGATGCCGCCGAAAGATGCCGTGCCGACCTGCCGCCAGGCCGGCGTGCTCGGCGTCATGGGCGGCGTCATCGGCACCCTGCAGGCGACCGAAGCCCTCAAGTACATCCTCGGCATCGGCGACCTGCTGACGGGATACCTGCTGACCTACGACGCCCTGACGATGACCTTCCGCAAGATCAAGATCCCGCGCAACCCGAACTGCGGCATCTGCAGCGACCACCCGACCATCACCGAGCTCATCGACTACGAGCAGCCGGCCTGCGACCTGCGCCATCACTGAGGGGGGAGAACATGATCATCCATCTGAAGCTCGAGGACTACCTCGCCATCGTCCGCCACGCGAGGAAGACCGCGCCGATTGAAGACTGCGGCCTCATCGGCGGCCGCATCGACGAAGCGACCGGCGAGAAATTCGTCGAGAAAGTCTTCTTCCTGACGAACACCGACCACAGCGAAGAACACTTCTCCCTCGACCCCAAAGAACAGTTCGCCACCGTCAAAGAGCTCCGCGCCCAAGGCCTCGACCTCCTCGGCAACTGGCACAGCCACCCCGCATCCCCTTCGCGCCCAAGCGAAGAAGACAAGCGCCTCGCCTACGACAGCCGCGCCAGCTACTTCATTCTCTCATTAAACGGCGGCGAACCCGTATTGAACAGCTTCCACATCGAGAAGCAGACCGACGTGAGCAAAGAGGACCTGCGCATCCGCTGAGTCTGACCTCATCGGTGATGAGCTGAGAGGAGCACCTCGGACATCCGAGCATCTTAGGAAGTGAGGGAGGGGCTGGCCCTTAGCGGAGCTTTGACGGTCTGCGTGAAGAACCGGTTTTTTGCCGACCAAAATCCTTGCCAAGGAGCGTCGTCCAAGCGGAGCGCGTTTAGCTCCTGGGCAAGGTTGCATTAAAGGGCAAAAAACAGGTTTAGCAGACCGTCACGCGTAGCGCCGGGCCAGTCCCTCCCGCCTTTCCTCATCGATGAGAACGCCATCCATCTACTCTTTATCTCATTAGCAATCATAATGTGTGTATATCTTAGGAGGAATTCTCATGGCAGTTGATTATAAAGAGCTCAAGAAAGGCGGCTTCATGCGCCAGCGCCAGAAGGACCATTTCTCGATGCGCCTGAAGTCCGTCGGCGGCCACTTCACCGCCGTCCAGCTCGGCACGGTCCAGAAGGTCGCCGAGCAGTATGGCAAGGGCTACGTCCACCTGACCTCGCGCCAGGGCATCGAGATCCCGTTCATCCGCCTCGAGGACATCGACGCAGTCAAGAAAGCCTTGCACGAGGGTGGCGTCTCCGTCGGCGTCTGCGGCCCGCGCGTGCGCACGATCACGGCCTGCCAGGGCTGTGCCGTCTGCGCCTCTGGCCTCATCGACACGCAGCACCTCGCGAACGAATTCGACAAGCGCTACGGCGGCCGCGAGCTGCCGCACAAGTTCAAGTTCGGCTTCACCGGCTGTCACAACAACTGCCTCAAGGCCGAGGAGAACGACTTCGGCGTCAAGGGCGGCGTGAAGCCTCAGTGGTCCGCGGACAACTGCACCTTCTGCGGCGTCTGCGAGGCCGTCTGCCCCGAGAAGGCCATCACGGTCAAGGCGGACGAGGGCAAGGTCGTGCTTGACGCGGAGAAGTGCGTCTACTGCGGCAAGTGCATCAAGAGCTGCCCGACGGACGCCTGGCAGGGCAGGGCAGGCTTTGTCATCTCGTTCGGCGGCCTTTACGGCAACCGCATCGCGATCGGCCGCCATTTCCTGCCAATCGTCTTCGAGGAAGAGAAGCTCTACGAAGTCGTCGACACGACGCTGGCCTTCTTCGAGAAATACGCGAAGCCGAGCGAGCGCTTTGCCAACTGCCTCGACCGCGTTGGCTGGGATAAATTCGAACAAGAAGTGGAGAAGATATTATGAGTGAAACGATCAAGACCGACAGCACGATTGACATAACGGATGTCGTCTGCCCGATTACGTTTGTCAAAGTGAAGCTGGCCCTCGAAGACCTCGAGGATGGCCAGACGCTTGCCGTGCACCTCAACGACGGCGAGCCCATCCAGAATGTGCCGCGCAGCCTCAAAGACGAGGACCACAAGGTCCTCTCCGTCAAGAAGCGCGAGGACGGCACATATGACCTCGTCGTCAAGAAACACGGCCTGCTGGCAGATTGAAATACTGTATACATGTAAATTAAGTGTTGACGAATATCACACAGCCTGCTATTATAGAGTCATCAGCAAGAGGCAATGGAGCCCCACGAAATCAAGGTACCGGATTTCGTGGGGCTTTTCTGTTCACTGGCTGGTACACTTTCCGTTGAATCCCCAAAACAAACAAGCGGCCAGGAATGGACAAAGGCGTCCAGCAGGCATGATGCTCTTCATGAGCCATGCAGCTGGACGCCTTTTGCATTTGTGGCCAAGCTCAGCGGTTGGTGGAACAAGCGGGAAAAGCTCTTATATTTTCCAATCAATGCAACCTCTTTGAACTATTGAACTGATGGAAAGGAATGGATTCTTATGATTGACACTGGCGATACGGCCTGGGTGCTCATCAGCGCAGCCCTGGTCTTTGTAATGACACCTGGTCTCGCGTTCTTCTACGGCGGCATGGTCCGCAGCAAGAACGTCCTGACGACCATCATGCAGAGTTTCTTCATCGTCGCGATGATCTCCGTTGAGTGGGTCATCCTCGGTTATGCCATGACGTTTGGCACGGATATCAATGGCTTCATCGGCAGCCTCGACAAGATTGGCCTTGCCGGTGTCGGCCTCAACGTCCTCGAGAACGGCACGATTCCGGAGCTCGCGTTCGTCGCGTTCCAGTGCATGTTCGCCGTCATCACGCCGGCCCTGATCACCGGCGCATTTGCAGAACGCATGCGCTTCGCAGCCTTTGCGGTCCTGATCCTGCTCTGGGCCATCTTCATCTACAACCCGATGGCACACTGGGTATGGGGCGGCGGCTTCCTCTCGCAGCTCGGCGCACTTGACTTCGCCGGCGGCCTCGTCATCCACATCCTCTCCGGTGTATCCGGCCTGACGATCTGCATCCTGCTCGGCAAGCGCCGCGGCTACGGCCAGTTCGCGATGCTGCCGCACAACCTGCCGATGACGGTCCTCGGCGCAGCTCTCCTCTGGTTCGGCTGGTTCGGCTTCAACGCCGGCTCGGCTCTCGGCGCAAACGGCCTTGCCGCAAACGCATTCGTCACGACGCAGGCAGCCGCTGCTGCTGCAACGGTCTCCTGGGTACTCGTCGAGTGGTACCGCAACGGCAAGCCGACCATCCTCGGTGCGGCTTCCGGCTGCATCGCCGGCCTTGTCGCCATCACGCCAGCAGCTGGCTTCGTAAAGCCGATGCCGGCTCTCGCCATTGGTCTTATCGGTGGTATCGTCTGCTACTTCGCTGTCGCCGTCCTCAAAGAGAAGCTCGGCTATGATGATTCGCTCGATGCTTTCGGTGTGCACGGCATCGGCGGTACCTGGGGCTCGATCGCCACGGGCCTCTGGGCTACGACGGAAGTCAACCCGGCTGGTGCTGACGGCCTGTTCTACGGCGAGACGCACCTGCTCTTCGCTCAGGTCGTTTCGGTCATCGTCGCTTATGCTCTTGCCATCGTCGGCACGTACATCCTCTTCCAGATCGTCAGCCACTTCATGAAGGTCCGTGCAGACGAGACGGAAGAAATCGCAGGTCTCGATGTCGTCGAGCACGGCGAGCGCGGTTATGCCAGTGCCATGATGGCCGGCAGCCCGATCGCAGCTTCCCTCGAGAACTCCAGCGAGATGCTCGCAAACACGATTTTAAGTACGCAGAAAGAGTGAGGCAGCTATGAAGATCACGAAAGTAGAAATCATCACACGTGCCAGCAAGCTCGAAGAACTCAAGCAGGCACTCAACGATATCGGCGTGCTCGGCATGACCGTCAGCCAGGTGTTCGGCTGTGGCCTGTCGAAAGGCCACACGGAGGTCTACCGCGGCAAGGAGTACGACATCAACCTCGTGCCGAAGATCAAGCTCGAGACAGTCGTCTGCGAGATCCCGGTCGAGCGCGTGCTCGAAGTCGCACAGAAAGCCGTGCGCACGGGCAACATCGGCGATGGCAAGATCTTCGTCTACGAGCTCACCGATGCCGTCCGCATCCGCACCGGCGACCGCGGCCCGGAAGCCATCATGGACACGAAGTAATTACCCCAAATACCCCGAATTCCCTATTCAATTTGATGTATCCCCAATTAGGGCCCCGCAAGGGGCTCTTTTTTTATGGAGGACGACTCAGGAAAGTCAGCAAAGGGGTAGGGGGACCTTTTTCGGCTTCGTCGCTCCGTTAAAATGGTCCCCATGGTCTGTTGGCGGATCTTGGCTGATTCGCCGCCTGCCGCGGCGTTCTGACATCCATCTCATTTTGCTTGCCTGCGTTTGGGGACCAGCCCTGCGGGCGGTCACTACGCTCCTGCAGGCGAAAAAGGTCCCCCTCCCCTCAGGTGCGTCTGTTGACATCTTTTGAGAAAGCTGCGCTTTGCTGCGGGAAGCGAGGTTGCACCAAAGCAGCTTCAGGAAGAAGGGGAAGAGCTGGCCATAAGCGGAGCTTTGACGGACGGCGTGAAGAACCTGTTTTTTGTCGACCAGAATCCTTGCCAAGGTGCGTCGTCCAAGCGCAGCGCGTTTAGCACCTTGGCAAGGCTGCCATCAAGGGCAAAAAACAGGTTTAGCCGACCGTCATGCGGAGCGTTGGCAAGCCCTTTCACTTCTTCCTGTGCTGGAACTAACCGACTGTTCAAATAAAAAATCCTGCTGAATCCACGGATTTCGGCAGGATTTTTCGCGTTTACCTCGAAGTAAGAATCTAGGAAAGAATTGCCAGAAGGCAACTCCTTCTGGCAGGACAAGCAAAACGATGATTCTGATTCATCAGAAAGGGTGTGTTCTTATGAGACATACTGATTTTGATGGACGGTTGGACGGAATCATGGTACGTGCAGCAGTCCGTCTTCACGAGAGGATGGCGTTCGCTTTCGCGCGCGGCAGCCTCGCAGATTACCTCAGGAAAATCGGAATGGCAGAAGAACTCGGCCTTGGCCCGCAGCACAATGCGAACCTCGCCAAAGTCGAAGACGCCGTCCTCCTCCTGCTCGCGCAGAAAATCCGCCGGGCGAGGAAGAGCGGCACACTCAAGAGCTTCCTGCAGCAGATCAACATGCTTGAGCTGCTCCAGAAGCCGAATCGTCCGGGCAAGATAGGACACAACGTGAAACATCTGCGCCGGATCCAGGCAACAGGGAAGAAACAGGACGAGTGTGTGCGGCCCATCATGGGGAACGTTATCGCAGGCCCCTTCCGCTCCGTTCCATGACACAGCAAGAGAGTTTGTTACAAGTACGACAAGAGGCATAGGAGTCACGGCTCCTATGCCTCTTGATTTTTATGCAGTTGTTGCTCACCGTTGCGCTCTGTCAGAAAGCCAGTCCGTTATCCTTGGCAATCTTGCGGACTTCTTCGAGTGCGCGTTTCTGATTCCATTTGAAGTTGACCATGTCGAACACCTCACTTGTGTTGGCCGCATGAGCAAAGGCATCATAAGAGAATCCGCTCAAAAAGTTTCGATTATTTTTTGAGCGGATTTTTTATCTGCCTACGATATAACACAAAATGTTTTTATCACATTAAGATACCATTGTCATCTTAAAACAAAATGATGGCAAGCAATTGCATAAAGATGGGTTGCAACTCCCAAAATGAATGTAAAATTTGCATGAAAAGTCAATAAGAGGACGATGAAATGAAGGAAAATCGTCTTTGGGAGCAAAAAAGAGCCGTTTGTGGCATCCCTCATTCCATGATTTGACCTTCCTACAACATCAGGTTCTATGCTAAGGGTATCTTAGAGTTTAATACTCATATCATGTTCGAACACGTGATGATTTAGAATGTTGGAGGAAGATGCAACATGAACAAGATCTACAAAGTCATCTACAGTAAGGTAAGGCAATGCTATGTCGTTGTCTCCGAGATCGCCAAGAGCCATGGCCGCAACACAAAGAGCAGCGTGGCCAAGAGCAGTGCCGTGTTGACAGCCGCCGTGCTGGTCGCGCTGGGGAGCTTTTCAATTGAGGCTGCCCTATTCCCTGCGACAGCAGATGCTGCCATAATAACGACGACAAAGACATCTGGCTCAAACTTCGTCGGTGTAGAACGTACAGATGGTTTATTTAAAGATTCTGATTATGCTAACCACGACGGACAAGGTGCGCATGGTGATAATTCCATTACAATTGGTTTAAAAGCCGTTGCTAGTGAAGGAACCATTACAATTGGCGATCGTGACGCGTCTACATCATTGGGGAGTGTCTATGTTGGTCGTGGCCCAGGAATGCCTAGAGGGAAAACTATGCCAACAACTTCGGATAAGGGTTACTGGGCAACGTCTGTAGGGTATCAGTCTGATGCGACAGGATACGGTTCTATTGCTATTGGCTCAAATGCAACCGCTAATAATTCGTATGATAAAGATTCAACAGAGCATGGAATCCAATTAAGAGTCCCCAGCGGTGATGGAAGTATCACGTTAAATGGTAAGCCGGATATCCAGCGCGCATCTGTCGCTATTGGCTATGGAGCCAATGCTGATAATGGCAATATCGCCATTGGCTCTTATTCCGATGCCTCCACCGACCTTCGTACCGTTGCAGATGATACGGCGAAAGCATATTTGACTGAAGAAACAGCAGATTCCTATGTATCTGTCGGTAAAACAGGTGCCCTGCGCCGCATTTCCAACGTTGCCGACGGTGCCGCTGATTCTGATGTAGCTACTATCGGTCAGTTAAAAGCTCTTTCCGATAAAGCAGGTGTTTATAATGAAGGCTGGGGCATTAAAATTGATAAGACAAATGGGAATACTATCAGTGTAAATCATAATCTAGGGAATAACATGAATGCTCAACTCTCCAGTACAGGGTTGATTCTTGGTGGTGATTTTAGCAATACTTATGATGGCAAATATGGTGGTGCTGCAGGTGACTACGCTGTTACTCTTGGTGGTGAAAGTAATTTTGCTTTAGGGAACATTTCTGTAATAGCCGGTGGATATGGCAACCACGCTAGTGGAAAGTTATCATTCATAGGTGGAGGCAATAACAATGTTGCCACGGGTTCTTATTCTGCCAATCTTGGCGGTACAGGTAATACTGCTTCAGGAGAAAGTTCTGTAGTAACTGGCGGTGCGTATAATACAGCTAGTGGTACGAAATCGTTTGTGGGTGGAGGCCATGGTAATATAGCCGTGGGTGACTATTCTGCGGTGATAGGCGGTTGGGACAATAGAGCCCTTGGAGATCCATACGGCTCAAGCATAACAACTGTTGTTGGGGGCTATCGAAATACAGCAAACGGGTACCATGCAATGGTCACAGGTGGTTATCAGAATGTAGCATGGGGTAGAGATACACTGGTTTCCGGCGGAAGATACAATACTGTTTTAGGTGAAATGAAAGATGGTTGGACAGATCAACGCTTAAGTGATGCTTCTGCCTTTGGAGGAGAAGGATCTGTTGTTCAGGGACTTGGTTCGGTTGGCCTTGCAGGTGGGTCTACAGGAAAAACCGCGTATCTGGCATTAGCAGCTGGATATCAATCAGTTGTTACGGATGGAGCAGCAAAACTTGAGGCTAATTTTTCCGATTATGAAATTTTACCTGTCTATAAAGATATCGCATCTGCCATAGGATATCAGTCAACGGCAAATGAGGCAGGGACCATTTCCTTTGGACATGATGCGGGTGATGTATCCGGATATACTGTAAATTGGGAAGAAGATAAAGATCCAACCCATGATGCCATAGACTATGGTTCTAATGATTACACCAAGACTCCAACCGTTACAGAAAATCATTATGATAATGCATATTATAATCGACTTGTAAAGGTAGCAGATGGTATTGATAATCATGATGCTGTTACGCGAGAACAAGTACAATATATTGGTGGCATTTACGGAACGGATAAGAATGATTCAAATTATGGAGGTAGAGGTGCTACAGGGACTAACTCAGTTGCCATTGGATCTAATGCAGTAGCTACAGAGGATAATGTCGTATCTTTTGGCAATCCGGATATCCCAGCAGTGAATATTCCTGAGAGTCGAAAAATTACCCATTCTGTTTCATTAAGCGATACAGATAAAACGGCCATTAATAATGTTTTGGGCTTCGATGTGACGAATGATGAAAATTGGTCTAAGATAAGTGGCTTCAAGGATTGGGTAATAGTTAGTTCGCTTGGAAGTGCAACCGAAGCGCAAGATCGCCAAAAGTTAGCAAACAATCCTGAATTCATGGAGCTGTTTAATAAAGTAGATACAGCAGTTCGGAAGGGTACGTTGACGCAAGAGCAATGGATATCTTTTGAGAAGTATGCTAATGGTACTGAAGTTGAAACCACTGATGCCGTCAATATACCGGCTAAAGCCGCAAATTACCGTCGTGTTGTAAACATGGCTGATGGCATTAACCCCCATGATGCTGTAGCTATGGAACAGCTAGAAGACTACGCGAAAACTGATGCATCCAACATTGGAAATAGTAACGAGAATAAAGACGACTGGGGCGAAGCACTTGGAGTAGATTCACTGACTACGGCTGGTGCTGCTTCCAACTCTAATCAGCTGATCACCGGCAAGACGTTGTACAACTACGATAAACCGAATGCCGATGGCGCTTATGTTAAGCTGAACCAGACGACAGGCCAGAATTTGAGTGCTCTGGATACCCAGGTAAAAGCCAATACAGATGCACTGACAAAGCCAAACCATAACATCAAATACTATGCTGTGGATGAAACAACACTGCCAAAGCTTACAAACTTCAATGGCAAGGATTACAGCAACGAAAAGAACAATGGCGCTAAGGGTATGGGCAGTATCGCTGCTGGCTTCAACACGCATGCAGATGGCATTGCTTCGACGGTAGCCGGTTCCTATTCCGGTGTCATCAATCAGAACTCAGCGGGACTCTATGATCTCCGTGGTGCTACGGCTCTGTCCTATGGTACCTTCAACATCAACCAGAACACGGATACCAGAAAAATTTTCAGTGGTGTAGCCAACAGCATCGTTGGTCAGGCCAATGCGACGACTGACTCAAATGCCGCGATTATCTATGGCGCAGGTAACACGGTTACCAATTCCTATCGGAAGATTGATGATACGAATGCATCTGAAATTATGAAGGCTGCTTTGAGTAAGGATGTTAAAAAGCTAGATGAGGCTTTACAGAAAGCTGTTCCGACCAGCGGCGGACAGGTTATGGTTATGGGCGGCGGCAACAACGTTGAAAGTGCCTATATGACCCAGGTCGTCGGTGTCGGTAATACCGTCAAAGGCAACCAGGTGCAGAATGCCAAGGGCGAATGGGTGACAGACACCTCAAAAGAGACGGCCATCAAGGATTATGATGACAAGGAGTCGTCACAGTACAACTACGTCGATGGCTTCAACAATGAAGTCATCAACGGCAAGCATGACTACATCATCGGTGCTAACAATACGCTTACCGGTGACAGCTATGATGACAACAGTGTTAAACCAATCAAAAAGTCCAATCAGTCCAATATTGTCATTGGCGACAACCATACCCTGGATAGAAAGAAGAACACTGTGATTATCGGTTCCAGTGATACTGCAAATACGGTAACCAATGGTTCTGATGCAGTCATCATCGGCCATAATGCCAATGCAGCCAGCGATACAGGCGCAGATAATGCAGTGGCTATCGGTCTTTCTGCTAAGGCAGCCGGCGGCAACGCCGTATCGATTGGTGCAAATACCTCGGCAGGAGCCGACAGCGTCACCATCGGATCCGTAGCAAGTGCAGTTTCCGGAAGTAACATTGCTATCGGCAGATATGCTAGAGTGTATGGAAATAAAGTGACAAATGCCGTTGCTCTTGGTCAGAATGCCAATGCACTTGTCGCTGACGGTGTAGCCATCGGCAGCGGATCCAAAGCAACAGTAGCAGCCTCTGTCGAAGGATATGATCCTGCCACCGGCAAAGATTCAACGGAAAATGGTATTGCTTGGAAGGCTACTAAAGCAGCTGTATCTATTGGTGACGTTGATGGAAAAATAACCCGTCAGATCAATGGCCTGGCAGCCGGTACAAAGGACACCGATGCCGTCAACGTCGCACAGTTGAAGAAACTGGAAGGCATGAAAGCCAACATCAATGCATCCAACATCGGTAAGAATCTGAAAGGAGCAGATGGCAAGACTGCGGCAGCTGATGCAGAAAAGACTGCAAACGAAAATGCCTGGGGTGAAGCCATCGGTACGGGCAGCATCGCTGCTGATAACGGCCAGTTAGTAACCGGAAAGACGGTCTATGCATACAATAAGCCGGTTGCCGAAGCGGGTAAAAACTTGAATTACGTGTCGGCAGACAAGACGACAGGCCAGAACCTGACAACTCTTGATGAACATGTCAAGACGAATGCGGATGCTATTGGCACGAACACGAAGAACATCACCACGAACACAACGAACATCACCAAGAATGCCGGTGACATCACGAACTTGAAGAATCTGTCCAACATCACGGATGAAGGACGGACAGTGATCAAGAACCTGTCGAAAGATGCCGTCAAGGTTGAGGCTGGAGACAGGGTCACGGTTACATCGACTGATAATAAGGAAACAGGCACTATCACCTATAAAGTTTCTGCGAACAACAATGGCACGGTAACTGCTGGTGACCAGAACCTCGTTTCGGGTGATACGGTCAACACGGCTATCAACAACGCTATCACGAATGCCGGCAAAGCAACAGATACGAAGCTGGCAGGCAAGGCCAATGTCGATGCCACCAACATCGGTAAGAATCTGAAAGGTACAGATGGCAAGACTGTATCGGACGAAGAAATCACGGCGAACGAAAAAGCCTGGGGTGCTGCGCTCGGTACAGGCGATATCGCTACACCGAAGGATATGTTAGTCACGGATAAGGCAATCCATGATGAACTCCGTCCTACCACCGATGGTACATATGTAAAAGGTTCCCAGACGACCGCTGAAAATCTGTCGAAACTGGATGCACAGGTTAGGACGAATGCCGATGGCATTAGCACAAACACGACGAACATCACCAAGAATACCGGTGACATCACGAATTTGAAGAATCTGTCCAACATCACGAATGAAGGACGGACAGTGATCAAGAACCTGTCGAAAGATGCCGTCAAGGTTGCGGCTGGTGACCGGATTTCAGTAGCTGAGGATGTTGATTCTGCAACAGGCAACAAGACGTATACTGTTTCGGCGAAGAATGATGGCAAGGTAGCTGCTGGCGACCAGAACCTCGTTTCGGGTGATACGGTCAACACGGCCATCACGAATGCTATCACGAATGCCGGTACAGCAACGGATACGAAGTTGGCAGGCAAAGCCAATGTCGATGCATCCAATATTGGTGTTAACCTGAAAGGAGCAGATGGTAAGGCTGCTTCGGCAGAAGCTCAGAAAGCCAATGCTGAAAAGTGGGGCAGTGCTATCGGTACCGGCAAGATCGAAAAAGATAATGGTCAGCTGGTCACGGGCAAGACGGTCTATGAGTACAATAAGCCGATTGCAGAGGATGGCAAGAAACTGAACTACGTTTCCGAAGATAAGACGACAGGTCAGAACTTAGGTACTCTCGATTCGCAGGTCAAGACCAATGCCGATAATATCGCGAATAATACTAAGTCTATCCAGGATATCACCAACAACATGCAGAACCTCAATGAAAATGCTGTGAAGTATGATGGTTCCGACAAGTCGAAAGTCACTCTTGGCGGCAAGGATGGCACGGTCATCACGAATGTCAAGGATGGCGCTTTGCGTGAGAACAGCACAGATGCTGTCAACGGCAAGCAGCTCTACAATGAGCAGCAGGCTCGTGAGGCAGCAGACAAGGCCATCACGGAGAAGGTGACGAACAACACGAACGAGATTACCAAGATCAAGAATGGCGACTTCACGGATGCCAGCAAGACGGCTATCCATAATATTGCCAAGGATGCGGTCGCAGTGGTCAATGGCAAGAATACGACGGTCACGAAGGTGGAAGGCACGGACACGACGCCGACGACCTACGCGGTCAATGTGGAAGGCACGGGCAAGGTTGCTGCTGGCGATACGGGCTTGATTTCGGGCGACACGCTCTACAAGGAAGTCCATATCGACAAAGATGGTGCCTACATCAAGGGCAGCCAGTCCGTCGGTCAGAACCTGTCCAATTTGGACACGGGCCTCAAGACGACGAGTGATCTCATCCACACGAATGCGAAGGGTGATACGATCCAGATCGGCGGTAATAGCACGGCGACGAAGGTCGACATCAGCGGCAAGGATGCAAAGGGCAATACGACGGGCCGTGTGATCACGGGTGTCGTGAGTGACGTAAGCGATCCGAACAGCGCGGCGAATGTCGGCTATGTCAATGGCATCACGTCGGCCAGCAACGAGCAGATCTACCACGACATGAACATGCAGTACAACCACGTCGAGAATGACATCAGCCGTGCGGCGGCGGGCAGCAATGCTCTGGCGGCACTGCATCCGATGCAGGAGTTCGACCCGGATGACAAGGCACAGTTCGCACTGGGCTATGGCCATTACCGCAATTCGAATGCGGGCGCGGTCGGTGCATTCTACCAGCCGGATGAGAACAGCATGGTCAACTTCGGTGTTTCGTTCGGCAACGGCGATGCGGGCATCAACGCGGGCGTGACGTTCAAGTTCGGCCCAGGCGGCTCGGGTCACCATGCGCTGACGAAGACGCAGATGGCCAAAGTCATCGACGCGCAGTCGAAGGAGATCGACGAGCTCAAGAAGGACAATGCCGACAAGGATAAGCGCATCGATGCACTCGAGCAGAAGATGACGGAGATCCTTGCCAAGCTCGACAAGAGCAAGGACTGAAGCAGTCCATGAGAAGCAAAAGGGAGGATTCAGGCATGGCAAAGAACATCGCCGCGTGGTCCAAGCGGATGAAAGAACTCCGCGTGGAGAACAACCTGTCGCAGACGGATGTTGCCAAAGTGCTCCACTGCAGTCAGGTTGCCTACGGCATGTACGAGCTCGGCAAGCGACGGATCTCGGTCGAGAACCTCGTGAAGCTGGCCAAGTACTACCACGTCTCAATGGATTACCTGGCGGGGCTCTGTGATCAAGCATAGCAAGATAATGCATAGGAAGTGAGAAGGCCGTGTGGGCAGTTGCCTGCACGGCCTTCGTGCTATCCGATTGCACAACAAAATGCTATATGGCACAGTTTTTACACAATCAAGCGGAAAATTAGAAAACATTGAACAAGATTTGTGGTAAAATAGGAAAAGTGACGATAGCATCGCTATATACGAGCAAAAGATCAAATGGCCTTATCAAAACAAAATGTATCTTGACCTTTATCCTAAGATAGGGATTATGATAAAACCAAACGTGTATTAGGTGTAAGCTATGCACATGGTTGGCGAGAATCAAGAGGGAGATATTTAAAATAGGAAGGATGGTTTACAATATGGATGTACATACTATAAGTACGAAGAGCACAAATGTGCACGGGGGGGGGGTACGTCGATATGGAGCAATGTCAATCTGAGAGAGAGGAGAAAAAGAGACGCCAGTATCCCAGCATCTGGTCGAGACGGCTGAAGGAATTGCGCGAGCGCAACAACCTCTCTCAGGCGGATGTCGCCAAGGTCCTCCACTGCAGTCAAGTTGCGTATGGCATGTATGAGCTCGGCAAGCGCAAACTGCCCATCGAGCGGCTCATCATGCTTGCGGAGTTCTACCATGTATCGCTGGATTCGCTGACCGGGCTTTCACGGGAATGAAGCAGGCCAGGTGGTCCAGATGATATGACGATGAATAGTGGGGGATACAATCATGAAGAATAATCGATTATCGATCGGCCAGATGGCCGAACTCAACCATACGACGCTGGCGACACTGCGCCTCTACGACGAGAACGGGCTCTTGAAGCCGGTGAACGTCGCCCCGACGAATGGCTACCGCATCTACGATGTCCTGCAGAGCACGGCGTTCCACATCATCCAGCACAACAAGGAGTTGAGCCTGAGCCTCAAGGAGATCAAGGAGGTCCTCGACCGCTCGGACTTTGACTTCCTATCTGCCACGTATCAGCGGAAGCTCGTCGACCTCGACAAAGAGCTCAAGGAAATTCTCTGGAAAAAAGCAGAAATCGAGAAGGTACTCCTATGGATGGATTATTTTCGCCATCTGCCGCCAGCAGGGACGTTCACGATGGAGTACATCCCGAAGTCTTACGTCTATGCGAAGCCTGCCGCGCGGGATTACTTCCAGGAGGACTTCGGCAGCGTCGTCTACGACCTCTCGCATATGGAAGGGGCGCTGCGCCAGAAAGGCGTCCGCGGTATCAATCCCTACGATGCGTTCCTGACCATGAAGCTGGACGACTTCGAGGCGGGACATTATCGGACGGAGCAGCTCGGCGTGAACCTCCCGAAGGAAGCGGTAGCAAAGCTGCATGCTGAAGTCTGGCCGAGCAATATGAGCGCCTGCGTCTACCTTGATGATTTCACGCAGGCCGCCGACTATCTGGACCAGCTGAGGGCATACTGCGAGAAACAGCACTGCACGCCGACCGGCGACGTCACCTGCCAGATCATCGGCGTCATCGACAAACAGGACTTCCGCAAGACCTCTGAGATCCTGCGCCTCCAAGTCCCTGTCAAAGTAGGCGAAAACCCTCATCATTGATGAGCTTTGCCCAGAAAATCGCATAGAATCATCATTCGACAGCATACGACATGCCATAAACGCACGCCGTATGCTGTTTTTGGTTGCATGAACCCGTGGACGTAGTTGATTGCAAAACAAAATGATTTTATGAAGTACGATTGAAGAGACTTATAAAACAAAAATGAAATTGACTCTCTCCTAGCCATAGGCCACATAGTTAGGGTATCTTTAGAACAAAATGATACTTTGAGGAGGATGTCCAATGAATCGAATCTACAAAGTCATCTACAGCAAAGCACGGCAATGCTACATCGTCGTGTCCGAACTGGCAAAAAGCAACCATAAAAGCAGCCAGCAGGGTGTCGATCACACTAACACCCCAGCCCTAGCCCGCATCATCGCCGTCGCCCTAGCAGCCGGTGCCCTGACCTGGGGCAGCGTGCCAGGAGTCAGCTGGGCAGCAGATGCTGAAAACAAAGCCGGCACTGGGAACGGCATTGCCATTGGAGCTAGCAGCAATGCACCAAAAGCAGAAAATGTTGCTATTGGCAAAGGGGCTGAGATTAAATATTCTAATGGAGCTAGCAGTGCAACCGGCGATGTAATCGTAGGCAGTGGCGCTGTCATTGATAACTATGCCAGCCAGGGCGGCAGCATTGCCATTGGTAAAAATGCTACGATTGAGAATATGACTGGCAAGCAGGAATCCTTATTTTCCTTGGGGCAAACAAAATATCATGATGGAAATTGGTCGGGTACAGTACAGATTCCGGATAATCCTGAAAACGTAGCGGGAAGTATTGCTCTTGGAGATAATACTTATGCACGAACTGGAAGTATCATGATTGGTTCTCATAACTATCGAGGCTTGATAGGAGATCAGACTGTTGATACCAGCAAAACAAAAGATACCAGCAAAACAAAAGGTTATGTCAAAACAAAAGATTATGGAATCAATATCAATGCTACGACCTTAGGAACGAATAGCTTCAATCAAGGCGCCTTCTCTTCTGTAACAGGAGCGTATTCTATTATCTCGGGAAAATATAATGGCAGCGGATTCTCTGATTACGGGGCTCAAAATTTTGGTGCTACTATTACCGGCTCATTGAACAGTATTGAATCGGCTACTTCTTCCAGCATATATTCTGGTATTGCCAACAGCATTGTTGGTACTGCCAATAAGACTTCTAATTCCAATGGATCGCTTATTTTTGGCGCAGGAAATACAATTACAAATTCGGTAACAGATATTACGAATGCCGAGGAGTATGGAGTTCCTACATTGGATTTGAGCAATGCTGAGTCAGCAAAAAATTTACAGGATAATTTGATGACTGCTGTGCGGGACAATAAAAGTGGTGGTGCTGCTTTGGTCATCGGCGGTGGCAACACCATTGACCGTTCTATCCGTTCACAGGTTATTGGTGTTAACAATAAATTGACTGGTAATACGTATCATAAAGATTGGTATTTTGATGATTCTGGGAACTATCATCCTGCTGTAGATGATGTTAGCAGCCAGTATAATATGATTGATGGTTATAATAATACAGCCCAAAATGTAAATCATGCTTTTGTTATTGGTGCCAACAATATCATTCAAGGTAAGAAATTCTCTGATGCGACAAAAAATGGCGTCTTGAATGATGCCGATTGGGAAAAATCCCAGCAGGACGATAATCTGATTGTCATCGGCGACAACCATACCTTGGCAAATGATGTTGCCAATGATATCATTCTTGGTACGGCCGATGCCGATAAGAAAATAACGACAAGCGTTTCCAATATCGTCATGATTGGCCATAATGCGGATGTACAGAAGAATGGCGGCGTAGCTCTCGGTGCCGGCTCTGTGGCTTCTGTCGATAAAGCTTCCACGGATGCTAATGCCATCGGATATGATCCTGCTACGAAAAAGGCATCAACAGTGGAATCTTCCACTTGGAAATCAACAGCTGCTGCTGTTTCCGTCGGTGATGCTTCCAAGAACATTACCCGCCAGATTACCAATGTCGCAGCTGGTACGCAGGATACGGATGCTGTTAACGTGGCCCAGCTGAAAGCGGCTCAGACGCATTTCTACAGTGTAAATTCTGATGAGACTACAGCAGGCAACTACAACAATGATGGTGCAACCGGCAGAAATGCTCTGGCTGCTGGTGTTTCTGCCATTGCTTCAGGGCAGAATGCGACAGCCGTAGGTACGACGACCCAGGCACAGGGAAATAACTCTTCTGCATTCGGTTATCAAGCCATTGCCTTCAATACGGACAGTACAGCTATTGGTTCAGGCGCAACGGCTCAAAACGATAGAGCCATTGCCATCGGTGGCCATGCCTTGGGTGTAGGTTCTATACAGATAGGTACTTATTCTACGGCAAACAGTGAGAATGCCGTAGCCGTGGGCGGCTATGCAATCGGTGAAAGTTCCGTAGAAGTTGGTAGCGGCTCTACAGCACAGGGGAATCGTTCCGTTTCGGTTGGTGGTCATGCGATTGGCGAGAATTCTGTTGCCATTGGCCGTGGAGAGACATCCAGTGCTGGAGAGAATTCTACTGCTATTGGTGGCGGCCATACGATGGGCAACAATAATGTTGCCATTGGCATGGGAACATCAACGAGCGGCTCATACGCGACAACAGTAGGCGGTAGTTCCACTGCAGACTATGCCGTATCGGTTGGTAACAGTGCGAATGCGACAAAGGAACAAGCCGTGGCAATTGGCTATAGCTCGACTGCAACGGGCAAAGCGAGTACGGCAATCAATGCACATACAACGGCAGAAGCTGCAACCGCAGTCGGCGGGGCTAATGCTACGTTTAAGGCAGCAACAGCTATCGGTAATCGGGCTGAAGCTGTTGCTGAGCAGGCAACGGCAATCGGTGACAATACAACAGCCAATGGTACACATGCTACGGCCATTGGTGGGGCGAGTGCTGGTGGCGAGAATTCGACGGCAATCGGCAAGGATTCTACCGTCTCGAAGAAGGGCTCTACCGCAATTGGTGGTGCTCACGTCAATGGCGAGGGTGCTGCTGCTATCGGTACAGGTGCTACAATTAATGGCGATAACGGTGTAGCCGTGGGCACACAGGCAAATGTCAGCAAACAGAGTACAGGTATTGGCTATGGTGTGAAAGCAGCTGAATCGGGAACCTCGATTGGCTATGGAGCCCAATCGAATGTTCAGGCAACAGCTATCGGTATGAATGTCTATGCCAATAAAAACGCTGTTGCTGTCGGTGGCAATGCCTGGGGCGAAAACAGTGTAGCGATTGGTCAGAACTCTGGAACGAATACCTCCGCCGTGGCAATTGGCCAGAATAGCGGTGCTTGGGGCGAAAACAGCGTCGCAATTGGCCAGAATACCAATGCATGGCGTGCTGATTCGATTGTCCTCGGCATGAACTCAAAATCTGCTGGCGGCGAAGGGATACAGGGCTATGATCCTAAGACGGGAACAGCATCAACAGATAATGAGTCAGTTGCTTGGAAGTCCACAAATGCCGCCGTATCGATTGGTCGTGCAGAAGAAAAAGATAAAGACGGCAATGTAACTGCTACGGCAATTACAAGACAGTTATCTAATCTTGCTGCCGGTACGCAAGATACGGATGCTGTCAATGTGGCTCAGTTGAAGAATGTCATGAATATGCCGGTTCATATCTACAGCGGCGGAACAATCAATACGACAGGTACCCAGATTACAAATAATATGACAATTAGCAATCTTCAGCTTGACTTTGGTGATGGTCTCAAGGCACAGGAAGTTGGCAATGATGGAGATAAAAGAGTCCTTGTCACGCTGGATAAAGATGCTCTGAAGAATGACCCTGCTTTTAAAGGCCCAAAAGGTGATAAAGGTGATACCGGTGCGCAAGGTCCGAAGGGTGACAAAGGTGATACCGGTGCGCAGGGTTCAAAGGGCGACAAAGGCGATACCGGTGCACAAGGTCCGAAGGGCGACAAAGGCGATACTGGAGTGCAGGGGCCGAAGGGCGACAAAGGTGATGCCGGTGTACAAGGCCCGAAGGGTGACAAAGGCGATACCGGTGCCCAGGGCCCTGCTGGTAAGGATGGTAAAGACGGCAAGGATGGTGGCGTAGGTACTGTTACGGATGATGGATCGAATATCACTGTGACCAATACGGAGACAGATTCGACAAAACCAGCGAACTACCAGGTGTCCTTGAAGAAGGATATCAATATTGATAGTGTAACCGCTGATAAGGTAACGGCAAAAGAGATGACGACGGACCGTCTTACGATCAACAAGGATGTTTCTATCGAACAGGGCTCGAAGAATGCCGTCAATGCTGGTACGGTCTATAACGAGACGCGCGTCAAGCAGGATGGCAAGTACGTCAAGGCATCGAACACGGCTGGCCAGAACATTACGGCTCTCGACAATCAGGTCGCCTCGAATGCATCGAACATCACGAACATCAATGGCCGCGTGAATAACCTCGATAGCAAGGTCAACAAGGTCGGTGCTGGTGCTGCGGCTCTGGCGGCATTGCATCCGCTCGACTTTGACCCGGAAGACAAGTGGGACTTCGCCGTTGGCTACGGCAACTACCGCGATGCGAACAGCGTGGCCGTCGGTGCGTTCTACCGCCCGGATGACGACACGATGTTCAGCGTCGGCACGAACTTCGGCAACGGCGAGAACATGATCAACGCCGGCGTCAGCTTCAAGTTCGGCCCGAAGGGCAAGTCCCAGGTCCGCCCGGGCTCCACGCAGGAGATCACCGAACTGCGCGCCACCGTCGCCCGCCAGGACGACCAGCTCAAGAAGCAGGACAGCGAGATCAAGGAACTCAAAGCCATGGTCCAGCAGCTGATGGCGAAACAGGACAAACAAGCAACAACTAAATAATCTATCTCGTCACAAATAGCAAGAGGCATAGGAGCGAAGGCTCCTATGCCTCTTATTTTTTATGCACTTGTTGGTCACCGTTGTGCGCTGTTAGGTTGTTAGAAAGCCAGGCCATTATCCTTGGCAATCTTGCGGACTTCTTCGAGTGAGAGGTGGGTCGACTCAGTGATGACGCCTACAGGAAGCCCTTTCTTCAAGAGAGACAGCGCGACTTTCATCATGGCATTGCGTTCGCCAAGCAGTTTGCCACGTGCCTCGCCGATAGCGACTCCATCTTCTTTTGCGACTTCGAGTGCGCGTTTCTGATCCCATTTGAAGTTGACCATGTCGAACACCTCACTTTCGTTTTTCTGGAAATAGTCGGCCATCAGGTCGTGCGTCTTGCAGTAGGTGATGGCCTGACGGATAGCGGTCCTGAGCTCGAGCCCATTCTGGATGCCATCGCGGACTTTCTGGACAAAGATGCTGTAGCAGCGGAGCTCATAGCAGGAATCCAGGAGCTTATTTTTTGCGGAGTAGTTGATGTTGTAGCAATCGACGGTAAGTTCCAGCGTGTTGGCCGCATGAGCAAAGGCATCGGAAAGGCGAAGCTTCTGGTAGTCGGGCTCGTCCTGATTGCCATTGTAAAAGACGTAGAATTCTGGTGCAGGGATGGGGATGAGGCGCGAGCGGTAGACGACTTCCTGTGAATCAAGCTGACGGCTGTAGAGCTTGGCGACGTACCAGAGCATGCGCAGTGGCATATTGGGGTTCCAAGAGCTCTGATGCTCCATCAAAATGATGTCGCGGTCACCGATTCGGAAGCTGATGTCGTTCTTGATGTCGTTGAAGAACACACCCCGCAGCGTCGTGATGGCGATGTCTCTCGGGGCAACCTTGCGGCCCGTCAGACTCTCATAGAGACTGGCAAGCCGCCGCTTGTCGTTGAAGATATGGCGGAAGAGCGAATCTTTATAGGTTCGTTTCGGCTTCATGCACATGCATCCTCCCTTTTTGCTTTTATTTTATTATATCATGCCGAAAGATATGTCGCCAGAGTCCCCGGAACAAACATCTCAATGATTGCAAGCCTTTCTAATAGTGGTACAACCTCGTCCGCATGAAGGCTGGCATACTTTCCAATGCTTCCAGGATGACAAGCCGATGCTGCCCTGCAAAGAGGCCTGAGCGTCGACTGATATATAGAAAAAGCGAGCTGCATGTGCAGGACAATGCCTGTACGTGCAGCTCTTTTTTACTTGAGGCAGTCGATAAATGCTTTGACAGTTGCTGGCAGGTAGCGTTTGGGGCTGGTCAGGGCGTGGAAAATGCGGTGGCTCTCGGGGTGGGAGAGGCGGTAGAAGTGGAGGTGGCTTTCGCTGGTGACGAGGCGGTCGCTCAGGAAGGTGGCGGCGAAGCCAGCCTCGGCGAGGCGGCTGGCAGTGGCCATCTGGGAGAGCTCTATCTTGACGGTTGGCTCGATGCCGGCCTCGCGGAAGAAGTGCATGGCGCGGTCGTGCAGGTTGTTGCCGCTGCGCAGCAGGATGAAGGGCTCGGCGGCGAAGTCACGAAGGTCGACGCTCGGGCAGTCGGGCGCGAGGTGGCGTCTGGCGAGGATATCGGCGGCGGTCAGGCTGTATTGCGCGCGATGTGCGGGGCAGGGGGCATCCTGCGGGACGGCGAGCAGGATGGTGTCGGTGAACACGGGCGTGCTCATGAAATCCTGGATGACGGCCTCGTCGCAGCTGAAGGTCAGGTCAATCTCGCGCTGCTCGAGCATGCGCGCCATGGCGTGGGAGCTTCCCTCGAGCAGGTTGAGCTTGACTTGCGGGAACTGCCGGTTGAAGCGCGTCAGGACCTCTGGCAGGATGCAGGCGTTGATGAAGTGGCTGCTGCCGATGGTGATGGTCCCCGTGCGCAGCGCGCGGATGTCGTCGAGCTGGTGGCGCAGGTCCTGCTCGAGCGCCCGCGTCTTCTCGATGGTCTGGAGGTAGATGCGCCCGGCGGGCGTCAGGCTGATGGGGCGCGTGCTGCGGTCGAAGAGCGGCATGCCGAGCGAAGCTTCGAGCTTGCTGATTGCGATGCTCAGGGCGGGCTGGGTGATGAAGAGCGCCTGAGCCGCCTTGGAATAGCTCTTCTGCCGGTAGATCTCATAGACGTAGCGCATCTCCTGCTGCATGATGATTCCCTCTTTCTCGATGTATCTGTGTCTATTATTATATCAGATTTATGGAGCTGTAAAATCTATAAATTGGAAGAAATATTGAAGTTGCGGTATGCTATAAGCAACGAAAGCGATACGAGCACGGTCTGGAGAGGAGAGCTAGCATGATCAATGCATTGAAGATGGATGAGCGCGACAATGTCGTGACGTGTGTCAAGGAAGTGAAGCGCGGGGAGGATGTCGTCTATCAGGAGGGCGCATCGGAAATGTCGCTTACGGCAGAGGAGGCGATCCCCTACTGCCACAAGGTCGCACTCTCTGACCTCGCAGAGGGGACGGAGATCATCAAGTACGGTGAAAGCCTCGGCAAGCTCGTCGCGCCGGTCAAGAAGGGCCACTGGGTCAATGACAAGAACCTCAAGAGCGTGCCGCGCGACTACGAGAGCGAGCTTGCGGGCGATGATTTCGTGATGCAGGCGAAACAGTCGGCCGGTGCGCCGGACCTCGAGCCGTTCTCGTTCTGGGGCTATCGCCGCGCGGAGGGGCGGCCGGGCATCCGCAACCACGTCCTGATCCTGCCGACGTGTGCCTGCGGCAGTGAGTGCTGCCGTATCGTGGCGAGCCAGGTGCGCGGCGCGGTCAACATCGTCTTCAACACGGGCTGCTCGGATGTGGCGGCCAATACGGCGATGAGTCAGAAGGTGCTGACGGGCTTTGCCTGCAACCCGAATGTCTACGGCGTCGTCATCATTGGTCTCGGCTGTGAGACGGTCCCGCATGCGGCGCTGCGCGAGAAGATTCAGAAGATGACGAGCAAGCCCGTCGTTTCGTTCGGCATCCAGGACGAGGGCGGCACGCTCAAGACCATCGAGAAGGCGGTGCGCGCGGCGCGCGACATGGCACAGCAGGCGGGCATGCAGCAAAAGGAACTCTTCCCTGCTTCGGAACTGCTGCTCGGCATCGAGTGCGGCGGCTCGGATGCGACGTCGGGCATCGCCTGCAATCCGGCCGTCGGCGAGCTCAGCGACATCCTCGTCGACATGGGCGCCTCGGCGATGATGAGCGAGTCCATCGAGTGGATTGGCGGCGAGCACGTCCTCGCGAAGCGCGCGGCGACGCCTGAGATTCAGCGCGAGATCATCCGCGTCTGCGAGGAATATGAAAAGCATCTCGCAGGAGCGGGGCAGGACTGCCGCGCGGGCCAGCCGACGCCGGGCAACAAGGCGGGCGGCCTCTCGACGCTCGATGAGAAGAGCCTCGGCTGCATCCGCAAGGGCGGCACGCGCCCAATCGTGGAGGTCTTGGAGCAGGCCGTACGGCCGACGAAGCGCGGCGCGCTCGTCATGGACACGGCGGGTTACGATATCTCGTCGGTGACGTCGATGGCGGCGGCCGGCTGCCAGGTCATCATCTTCACGACGGGTCGCGGCACGCCGACGGGCAATGCCATCGTGCCAGTGCTCAAGGTCACAGCCAATGCGCGCACTTACCGCTGCATGGAAGACAACATGGACGCCGACCTCAGCGCCATCGTGCGCGGCGAGAAAACGTACCAGCAGATGGGCCGCGAGCTCGTCGACGCGATTGCCGCCACGGCCAACGGCCGCCTGACGAAAGCCGAGGCCTTCGGCTTCTCGGACATCGCCGTCGACCATGTCTGCCGCTACGTCTGAGCACCCCCTAAATTAAGACTGCTATTCATGCTTTTTCCGTATGACAGCCGCTTTGAGATAAGCATTTCTCACAGCGGCTGTCTTTTTGTATAATCAGGATAAGAAGACGGTTTCTCAGATAAAATTGAGGGAAATCCGCTATGATAAAAATATAGAATGGCAGATTGATGCAGTGATGCAATCCAGAAAGAAGGACACGCAGATTATGGATAAGGATAGAGAAAGCAAGAATGAAAGGGCGGCGGGGCCGAAGCTGTCGCGGCGCAAATTCCTCGCCATCTGTGCGGGGGCTGTGGTGCTCGCGGGCGGCGGTTGGGCGTTTTCGCGCACGCAGCTGGCGGACCGGCTGGCGAGCCATGCGCTCGGCGCGGCACAGGGCAAGCCGGTACTGAGTTATCTGCGCCAGGTCATCGCCGCAGACAACGCGCACGCGCGCACGATCATGTGGCAGTCGGATGTGAAGTGGCAGGATGCGGTCGTCGAGTACCGACTCAAGGGCGCGAAGGACATCGCCGCGAGCCCGGCGGAGCGCGAGACGTTCACCGACGACGGTGTCACGGTCGAGCTCTACACGGCAAGGCTCGCGGACCTCGAGGCGGGCGAAGCGTATGAATACCGCATCAAGGCGGACGGCCAGTGCGATGACTGGCACGCATTGCAGACGGACGACGGTGGCGCGTTCTCGGCGCTGATCTTCCCGGACTCGCAGTCGAATGACTACACGGACTGGAAGCACCTCGCGCAGGATGCGGCTGCGCGCAATGAAGGCGCGGATTTCTTCATCAACATGGGCGACCTCGTCGACAACGGCGAGGATCACCGCCAGTGGGATGCGTGGTTCGACGCGGTCGCGGGCATCATCGACCGCATCCCCGTGGCGCCCCTGATGGGCAACCACGAGACCTACAACGAGGACTGGAAGGTCCGCGAGCCGGTCGCTTACCTGCATGAATTCGCCCTGCCGGCAAATGGCAGCGAGGAGTTCGCGGGGCGCTATTACTCGTTCGACTACGGGCCGGCGCACTTCATCGTGCTCGACACGCAGACGGATGAGGCGGCTGATTTCCATCAGGGCCTCCTCGAAACGCAGCAGGCTTGGTTCCGCGAGGATGTCAGAAAGACCGACAAGAAGTGGAAGATTGTGCTGATGCACAAGGACCCCCTGCAGTACCGCATCGCGAACCGTCCGGAGCGGCAGGAGGGATTCTCGGATGAGGGGCGCGCTTGGATGCCGCTGTTTGACGAAGCGGGCATCGATATCGTCTTCTCGGCGCACCTGCACACCTACCGCAATCGCGGCCATATCAAGAATTTCGAGCGCGACGCGAGCGGCCCGCTCTACATCCTGACGGGCGTCGCGGGCAATGTGCGCTATCCGGGGCTCTGGGTCGACCATGCGCTCGACAAGACTGTCGCGCCACAGCCGGAGACGGACAACTACCTGACGATCTGCGTCAAGGATGCGGGCGTGGAAATCGCCTGCTTCCTGCCGGACGGTACGGAGATCGACCGCGAGACCCTGCAGAAATAAGGCAAGCCGAAAACAAGAGTATCTAATAGCATGTGTGATAAATCCCATATCCACCAGACCGTCCGCATGATAAAATAAAAGTAATATGAGACGGAATGACAGGCAGTGTGAAAGGTGAGGGATAAGATGGAACGCAAACAGATCGTGCACAATGCGTATGCGGTAGTCGGACAGCTCTCCAAGGGCTATGATGGCATGATGAAGAACGAGAGCTTGCTCGGCAGGCTGGCCAATCGCTTTTTCTGGCAGCTCAGCGGCTCGCGCTATGAGTCGTTCGTCCGTCAGGCGTTCCAGGGCATCCCGAAGGGCTTCTCGGGCACGCTGCTCGAGGTGCCGGTCGGCACGGGTGTGCTCTCGCTGCCGCATTACCATAGGATGAAGTCGGCGAAGATCGTCTGCCTCGACTACTCGGAGCAGATGCTGCAGCAGGCGATGACATCGCCTGCTGCGCGCGGCCTGCATCAGGTGGAGTTCGTGCGCGGCGACGTCGGCAATCTGCAGTACCTTGACGGCTCGTTCGACTGCGTGCTCTCGCTCAATGGGCTGCATGCGTTCCCAAACAAGATGGCCGCATTCCATGAGACGTACCGCGTGCTCAAGAAGGGCGGCACATTCACGGGCTGCTGCTACATCAAGGGGCAGAACCGGATCACAGACCTCTTCGTGCAGGCGTTCTGCGTGCCAATGGGGTTCTTCACGCCGCCGTTCGATACGGCGGCGAGCCTCGAGGAGCGGCTGCGCAGCATGTACCGCGAGGTCAAGGTCACGCGGACAGGGTCGTTTGCGGGATTTGTCTGCAGGAAATGAGTGGGGCTGGAGCGTGGGCGAGGGGATACCTGCCGGCTTCGTCGCTCCGCTAAAATGGTCCCCATGCGGATGCGATGGGTATTGGCACTTCGCCGCCTGCCGCGGCGCTTTGACATCGCAGAGTCTTGACACGGTTTGCTTGGGGACCAGCCCTGCGGGCAGTCACTGCGCTCCTGCAGGCGGCAGGTATCCCCTCGCCCTGAGTAGCGTTATCGCTAGGGGCTTTCCGGACTTAGCTGGACGCGCGGCGACTGGCCCTTTGGGCGGGCGCCTTGCTCTTGCAGCTGAGTATCGTTTTATATTTCTAGCTAAAAAAATAGGCTTCCATTTTTTGGGAAGCCTATTTTTTGTGTCTTGTTAGGATTTCGTTGTGAGGGGGAAGGTCAAGGTGAAGGTGGTGCCTTTCTCGAGCTGGCTTGTTACTTCGATGGTGCCGTCGAAGAGTTCGACGAGGAATTTGACGAGGGAGAGGCCGATGCCGTTGCCGCCGGATTTGCGGGCGCGGGCTTTGTCGACGCGGTAGAAGCGGTCGAAGATGCGCGGGAGGTCGGCGGGGCCGATGCCGATGCCGTTGTCGGCGACGGTGAGCTCGAGATGGTCGGCGGCCTGCCGGCTCGTTATCTGGATGGTGCCGCCCTCCTGTGT
>ERZ773131.566-NODE-566-length-30737-cov-4.834040_pt1 | contig 30737 bp, 28 predicted proteins | sample MGYA00511082_ERZ773131 | MGnify/ENA primary metagenome ERZ773131 (study PRJEB29015, sample SAMEA2737813) | human gut metagenome | biome: human gut; feature: human-associated habitat; material: faeces | place: China | collected 2012 ... | reverse complement strand
GTTGCGGTAGCGGCACTTTTGGGAGCAGAGGAATTTGGTTTTGCGACAGGTCCGCTAATCTCAATCGGTTGTGTAATGATGAGAGTATGTAACCTTGATACTTGTCCTGTCGGTGTTGCCACACAAAATCCTAAATTGAGAAAGCGTTTCTGCGGTAAGCCTGAATTTGTTGAGAACTTTATGCGTTTTATCGCACAGGATTTGAGAGAGTGGATGGCTAAAATCGGTGTTAAGACTGTTGACGAAATGATTGGTCACGTTGAAAGACTCAGCCAAAAGACTGTTTCGGGTAACTGGAAAGCAAAAGAAGTAGATTTGTCATCACTATTGTATCAACCGAAAATCTGTTCAAACGATTATGAGAGATACCATAATGAAATGCAGGATCACGAGCTTTACAAAACTCTTGATATGAACACATTATTGAAACTTTGCGAACCGGCTATTAAAGACGGTAAGAAGATTGAGGCAAAACTTGAAATCACAAATATCAATCGTGTAACAGGTACAATTCTTTCATCTGAAATCGCAAGAGCACACGGTGAGGAAGGACTTCCTGAAGACAGCATTAAATTGAACTTTGTCGGAAGTGCAGGTCAGAGTTTCGGTGCATTCTTGGCACCGGGCGTTACAATGAAACTTGAGGGTGACAGTAACGACTATATCGGTAAAGGTCTTTCCGGCGGTAAGATAATTGTTGTACCGCGTAAAGAGGCTAAATTTGTTCCGAGTGAAAACGTTATTATCGGTAATGTTGCATTCTACGGTGCTATTAAAGGTGAGGCATATATCAGAGGTACGGCAGGCGAACGTTTCTGCGTACGTAACTCCGGTGCCATTGCGGTAGTCGAAGGTGTAGGTGATCACGGTTGTGAATACATGACCGGCGGACGTGTGGTAGTCTTGGGTCCCACCGGTAAAAACTTTGCAGCCGGTATGAGCGGAGGCATCGCGTATGTACTGGATGAAGGCAACGATCTGTATAAGCGTCTGAATAAGGAAATGGTATCTTCCAGCGAGATCACATCCAAATATGATGTGTTGGAGCTGAAATCCATGATCCAGGAGCATGTGGCACTGACCAACTCTGCAAAGGGTAAGGAAGTGCTGGATAACTTTGGAGAGTATCTGCCTAAGTTCAAGAAGATCATCCCTCATGACTATGAGAGAGTCCTGAAGACTATCGTACAGATGGAGGAAAAGGGACTGAGCGCAGAGCAGGCACAGATCGAGGCATTCTATGCCAACACCAGAAAGTAAATGGGAGGTAAGTCATGGGAAAACCAACGGGATTTATGGAATATAAAAGGGAAGTCAGCGTGGCTGAAGATCCTAAGAAGAGAATACAGCATTTTAATGAATTCCATGAGCATCTGCCGAAGGAAAAGCAGCGTTTACAGGGCGCCAGATGTATGGAATGCGGTGTGCCGTTCTGTCAGTCGGGCATGATGATCTGCGGTATGGCCAGCGGATGCCCCCTGCACAATCTGGTGCCGGAGTGGAACGATCTGGTATATACCGGCAACTGGCAGCAGGCTTACAACCGTCTGAAGAAGACCAACAATTTCCCCGAGTTCACTTCCAGAGTGTGTCCTGCCCTGTGTGAGGCAGCATGTACCTGCGGACTGAACGGGGATCCGGTCTCCACCAAGGAGAACGAATATGCTATCATTGAAAACGCCTACAGCGAGGGCTATGCGGCAGCCAAGCCCCCTGTGGTACGCACCGGTAAAAAGGTAGCAGTCATCGGCAGCGGTCCTTCCGGACTGGCAGCAGCGGATCTGCTGAACCAGAGAGGACATCAGGTAACAGTATTTGAGCGTTCCGATCGTGTGGGAGGACTGTTGATGTACGGCATCCCCAACATGAAACTGGAAAAGCAGATCATTGACCGCAAGATCAATATTATGAAGGAAGAGGGTGTCACCTTTGTCACAGGAACCGACATCGGCAAAGACATCAAAGCCTCCAAGCTTTTGCATGATTTTGACCGCGTCGTACTGGCATGCGGTGCCTCTAATCCCAGAGACATCAATGCTCCTGGCAGAGATGCCGAGGGAATCTATTTTGCGGTGGATTTTCTGAAAGCCAATACCAGAAGCCTTCTGGATTCGAATTTTGAAGATAAAAAATATGTGGAGACCAAGGGGAAAAATGTGGTTATCATCGGCGGCGGTGATACCGGTAATGACTGCGTTGGAACCTCCATCCGTCACGGAGCAAAATCTGTGACCCAGATCGAGATGATGCCCAAGGCACCGGACAAAAGAGCAGAGAATAATCCCTGGCCCGAATGGCCGAAGGTCTGCAAGACCGATTACGGTCAGGAAGAAGCCATTGCGGTCTATGGACATGATCCGAGGATATATGAGTCTACAGTCAAGGAATTTATCAAGGATAAGAACGGCAATCTGAAAGCTGTGAAGATCGTGAAGCTGTCATGGGAAAAGGATCCGGCTACCGGACGCATGAAGATGCAGGAGATCGCGGGAAGCGAGCAGACCCTGGATGCAGAGATCGTACTGATCGCCGCAGGATTTTTAGGAACCCAGAAATACATTGCTGATGCTTTCGGCGTGGAATTAAATGAACGCACTAATGTAAAAACAGCTCCCGGAAAATATCAGACCAGTGTGGAAAATGTATTCGTCACCGGCGATATGCACAGAGGACAGTCCCTCGTCGTATGGGCCATCCGCGAAGGCAGAGAAGCTGCACATGCTGTGGATGAGAGCCTGATGGGATACTCCAACCTCGTGATTCAATAAATAAAGAATGCCCCCGGCTCATCACCGGGGGCTTATTGTTTTATCTCTTATGCCAGAGGGAACTTGAAGTATCTCTTTGCGTTATTGTAAGAAATATCGGTTACGATCTCGGACAGAGTATCGTAATCTGCAGGGAACTCGCCGCTCTCTACCCAGTTACCGATCAGGTTGCACAGGATACGGCGGAAATACTCATGTCTGGTGTAGGACAGGAAGCTTCTGGAGTCGGTCAGCATTCCTACGAATCCGGACAGATTACCCAGGTTAGCCAGGGAGATCATCTGATCCTGCATGCCGGTCTTGTGATCATTGAACCACCAGGCGGAACCCTGCTGGATCTTGGCAACAGCGGTGGAATCCTGGAAACATCCGAGGATGGTACCGATAGCCTGATTGTCGTTAGGATTCAGGCTGTAAATGACAGTTCTGGGAAGCTCGTCACTTACGATCAGAGCGTTCAGGAAGTCGGCCATCTGAGCGGAAGGAGCGTAGTTGTTGATGCAGTCGTAACCGGTATCAGGACCCAGCTTCTCGAACATCAGGGTGTTGTTGTCACGCTTACAACCGTAGTGCAGCTGCATAGCCCAGTCGAGCTTATGATATTCGCGGCCTACGAACAGCATGAAGGCGGTCTTGAATTTCAGTTCCTCTTCCTTGGTCAGAACCATCTTGTTCAGTCTCTTTAAGAAGATCTCTTCCAGCTCATCATCGGAAGCGGGATAGTACATTACATACTCTAAAGCATGGTCAGATACGTTACATCCCATGGATGCGAAAAATGCCATACGGTTCTTCAGAGCTTCCTTTAAGCTTGCAAAAGAGTTGATCTCGGTCATGCCGGCAGCAGCAGCCAGCTTCTCCAGATAATCCAGATAATCGGGCTTCTCGATATTCATAGCCTTGTCGGGTCTCCATGCGGGCAGAACCTTTACATCGAAAGTATCATCTGCAGCCAGCTTCTTGTGCCACTCCAGAGAATCGATAGGATCATCGGTGGTGCAGATCAGGGTAACGTTACTCTGCTTGATCAGGTTACGAACGCTCATGGAAGGCTGATGGAGCTTTTCATTGCACAGGTTCCATACTTCGTCAGCGCTGTTTTTGTTCAGAACGCCATTGTAACCGAAATATCTCTGCAGCTCCAGATGGCTCCAGTGGAATAAGGGGTTGCCGATAGCCTTGCCCAGGCACTCTGCCCATTTGCAGAACTTCTCGTAATCGGATGCATCACCGGTGATGTACTTCTCGTCAACACCGCAGGAACGCATGAAACGCCACTTGTAGTGGTCACCGCCCAGCCATACCTGGGTGATATTGTCGAACTGACGATCCTCAGCGATCTCCCTGGGATTAATATGACAATGGTAATCCAGAATCGGTGTTTTTTCTGCGTAGTCGTGGAACAGCTTCCTGGCTGTCTCAGTCTCTAACAGAAAGTCCTTGTCCATAAATGCTTTCATTTTAAAATCCTCCATAAATATACTAAAGGGTATTTTCAGCTACCCCATTGCTGTCATTGCTGTAAAGAAAAAATTATTTTGTGGTGCCGCGTTTTACCAGTTCTCCGGAGAACACGGTCTTTTTCGGCATCTCGTTTCCTTCCAGGACACCCATCAGAGTTGTGATCAGATGCTGGCAGAGCGTCTCTAATTTATTGTCGATGCTAGTCAGTTCCGGATCACAGCAGCTTACCAGCATGGAATTGTTATAACCGATAATGGACAGATCTTCCGGAATGCGAAGTCCCATTTCCCGGCCGTATTTCAGAGCACCCAGAGCCAGGGAATCGTCAGCGGCGATAACACCGTGGAAAGAGATTCCTTTTGCATGGAGCTTTTTCAACTGATCGGCCATGGCGGGAATATCCTCGTGGGATCCCTGATAGAGCTGCAGGAAGCTTCCGTTGGTGAGAAGTCCCTTTTCTTCCATGGCGGCACGGTAGCCTGCCAGCTTTTTCTTACCACTGTAGGAAGTAGAATTATAGAAATACAGAATATCTTCCACACCGGAGCGGATCATCTCCATGGTAGCGTCATACATGGAAGTAAAATCATCCGAGACAACACTGTATACATTTGGAGCATCCATCGCTGCATTTAACAGCATTACAGGAACCTGCGCGGAGGCATCTGTAATGTATTTGTTGTCTTCTTCCTTTTCATAAATAAAGTTGGAACCTACCAATATAATGCCGTCCACCTTTTTGGTGATCAGAAGGTTCATGGAGCTGGCTTTGGTAGCCAGATCATAACCGGTACAGCACAGGATACTGTCATAGCCGTTGGCACGAAGCTTCTGTTCGATATAATAGATCGCCTTGGCTAAATACAGATCGGAACTGTCGGCACACATAATACCGATGGTCTTCATCGTGTTGAGCCCCAGTCCTCGGGCAAACGCATTGGGAGTGTACTCATACTGGTTGATTACATCTAGAACTTTTTTCTTGGTTTTCTCGCTTACATTGTTGCTTCCGTTGAGCACGCGGGAAACAGTAGCAATAGAGACACCGGCCTTCTCAGAAATATCATAAATTGTCATCTGTGGCTTCCTCTCTGCTTCTATGTAACAGAATTTGTAAGAAAACTGTAAGTAGTTACACAAAAAGCTATATTTGAATTATAACGAAAGACTTCTTTTTTTTCAAGATACTTTTTCAACTTCTCATATGCCAAAAAAATATCAAAGTGAAATATTGTTGATAAAATCGGTGGTTTCATGAAAATAAAACTTTCTGTTTTTGGTGATTGACGAAACCATTTTTTTGAAGTAAAATGATTTATGAAAGTACTTACATAAACTTCCTACAATTTAGATTTGTTTGCAAGGCGTGTCGGGGAGCGTAAGTGCAGGTAACAGAGTGCCGTAAGACGGTGCAGATAGGATACGCTAAGCGTAGAATGGAGGACAAAATGGATATCTTAAACAAGGCAAAGACCGGTAAAAAGGAGAGACCTATCAAGGTCGTACAGTTCGGTGAGGGTAATTTCTTACGTGGATTCGTAGATTACATGATCGATATCGCTAACGAGCAGGGTAAGTTCGACGGAGACATCGTTCTGATCAAACCCATCGAGTTCGGCAATCTGGATATGTTCCACAAGCAGGACTGCCAGTACACTGTATCTCTTCGCGGTAATGTGAACGGTGAAGCCAAGATCATCAATAGAATCGTAACCAGCGTTGCAGACGCAGTAGACACTTATAATGAATATGACAAGTACATGGGACTTGCCGAGATCGATACCTTACGTTTCGTAGTATCCAACACCACTGAGGCAGGTATCGTATATGATGATACCGATAAGTTTGAATTAGAGCCTCCCAAGACTTTCCCCGGCAAGCTGACCAAGTTCTTATATCACAGATTTGAGACTTTCAAGGGTGACATGAGCAAGGGACTGGTAATGCTTCCCGTAGAGCTGATCGATGACAACGGTATTATGTTAAAGAAGTGTGTAATGCAGCTGATCGAGCTGTGGGGATTGGGCGATGAATTCAAAAAGTGGGTAGATGAGGCATGCGTATTCACCTCTACTCTGGTTGACCGTATCATTACCGGTTATCCCCGTGCCACGGAACAGGAAGAGTGGGAGAAGCTGGGCTATGAAGATCACATCATGGTAACCGGTGAGCCGTTCGCTCTGTGGGTTATCGAGTCTGCTAAGGATATCAGCAAGGAGTTCCCTCTTCCCGATGCAGGACTTCCTGTTATCTTCACTGACAACCAGAAACCTTACAAACAGAGAAAGGTTCGTATCTTAAACGGCGCACATACTTCCTTTGTACTGGCTTCCTATCTGTGCGGCAACGATATCGTAAGACAGTCCATGCAGGATGACGATATCCGTAACTTCATGCTGAAGACCATTTATGACGAAGTGATCCCTACCCTGTCTCTGCCGGAGGAGGAGCTGAAGCAGTTCGCAGGTGAGGTTGTAAACCGTTTCAATAACCCTTACGTAGACCATGCATTGCTTGCAATCTCCTTAAATTCCGTATCCAAGTGGAGAGCAAGATGTATGCCCAGCCTGTTAGGCTATGTTGAGAAGACCGGTAAGCTTCCCGCTCATCTGACCTTCTCCATCGCAGCACTGATGGCCTTCTATACCGGTACCGAGATCCGCGATAAGGCTCTGATCGGTCACAGAGACGGTCAGGAATACAACATCATGGATGACAAGGCAGTTCTGGAGTTCTTCGCAGCGAACTGTGAGAAGGATACGCAGACGTTCGTAACTTCCTTCCTGGGGAATGAAGACTTCTTCGGTCAGGATCTGAACAAGGTTCCCGGACTTACCGATGCAGTCGCAGCATACCTGGATGATATTAAGGCAAATGGCATGAGGGCAGCATTATGCAAGATTTCTTAAAGATTAATGACAATGATAATGTAGTCGTAGCATTAAATACGATTCCTGCCGGTGAGAAGATCACAGTCTCTGTCGGTGACGGTTCTAAGACCGTTACCGCCAGAGAGGAGATCCCCGCAGGACATAAGATGGCAATCTGTGACATTCCCGAGGGCGGTGAGGTCATCAAATATGGTTACCGTATCGGTAATGCCAAGGAGAACATCGCAGAGGGCAGCTGGATCCATACTCATAATGTTAAGACCGCTTTGGGCGATCTGTTGGAGTACACCTACAATCCCACTCCCGTAGAGGAGAAGAAGACGGAAGATGTGACCTTCATGGGCTTCAACCGTCCCGACGGTAAAGTAGGCGTTCGTAACGAAATCTGGGTCATCCCCACCGTTGGCTGTGTCAACAACGTGGCAACAGCCATCGCAAAGCAGGCCAATGCATTCGTTAAAGGCAGTGTGGAAGAGGTTATCGCATTCCCTCATCCTTACGGTTGTTCCCAGATGGGCGACGATCAGGAGCATACCCGTAAGATTCTGGCAGACCTGATCAATCATCCCAATGCAGGCGGTGTTCTGGTACTGGGACTGGGCTGTGAGAACAGCAACATTGATGTATTGAAGCCTTATATCGGCGATTATGATGAGAACCGTGTGAAATTCCTGGTGTGCCAGGAGCACGAGGATGAGATCGCAGACTCCGTAGAGATCATCAAGGGTCTGATCGATTACGCATCCAAATTCGAGAGAGAGCCCATCAGCGTCAGCAAGCTGGTCATCGGCATGAAATGCGGCGGCAGCGACGGACTGTCCGGCATTACCGCGAACCCCTTAGTAGGACGCTTCTCCGATCTGCTGATCTCCAAGGGTGGCACCACCATCCTGACCGAGGTTCCCGAGATGTTCGGAGCAGAGACCATTCTGATGAACCGTTGTGCCAACGAGGAACTGTTCCACCAGACCGTAGATCTGATCAACGACTTCAAGAACTACTTCAAGAGCCACAATCAGACCATCTACGAGAATCCTTCCCCGGGTAACAAAAAGGGTGGCATCTCCACTCTGGAGGATAAGTCTTTAGGCTGTACGCAGAAGTCCGGTAGTGCTCTGGTCAAGGGCGTACTGCAGTATGGCGATACCGTGAAGACTCCGGGACTGAACCTTCTGTCCGCACCGGGCAATGATCTGGTAGCAGCTACCGCACTGGCAGCCGCAGGAGCACATATCGTACTGTTTACCACAGGACGCGGAACTCCTTTCGCATCTCCGGTTCCTACCATGAAGATCGCGACCAACTCCCGCCTGGCAGGCAAAAAGTCCAACTGGATCGATTTCAATGCCGGCGTACTGGTAGAGGATAAGACCATGGAAGAGGAGACTAAGGCTTTGTTTGATCTGGTAGTGGAGACCGCTTCCGGCAGGCAGGTATGCAGCGAGGCAGCAGGATTCCATGATATGGCTATTTTCAAGCAGGGTGTAACTCTGTAAAAGATCATACACAAAACGGCGTTCTTTTGTTACAATAAACGTGCAGGAGAACGCCTTTGTTATATAGGAGGAATTATGACAATTCAGGAAATCAAGGCACTTCCCCGTACGGAGGAAGGCATTTTCGATCTGGAAGCCGTGCAGCAGAGCGCAGGCCTGGGCAACATTTATCAGGCTGCGGATCTGATATATCCCGTATATGCGGCATATGAGACCAACGAGAATAAAAAGGAAGGCTATCCGGATATCATGGCGCAGATGCGTGTGCTGAAAAAGCATGCGGAGAGCGAATTCACCGCGGAAAACGGCGCGGATTACACTGCAGCACTGCTTCATACCGTAGAGCAGATCAGCCCGGAGATCTATGAGAATTACAGAGAGCTTTTAGATAATTTCCGTGGTGCCGTGAAGCGTATGCTGGAGCAGTATTATGATGCAAAAACGAAAACCTTCGCTATGGATGAAACTTCGGAAAAAGTATTCTGCGGTGCCGTACAGAAGGCATGCGGGGAATATTTACTTTTAGCGGAAAAATATCAGGAGTGCATGAGGTAGAAACGAGAGGAAACAGCGCATGGAAATCAGACATATTATGCATACTGCCCGTAGTGTGACTATAGAGATCGCAGACGGCGGCAGGTATTTTACAAAACAGCCCATAGAATTACGATTAAACGGTGAGCCCACCCTCACTACAGAGAAGACCATCACTTCCTTGTTTGATTTAAAGCCGGATCAGAAATATGTGGTGGAAGCTTACGTGAATGGTGAAAAGCAGGGTGAAGTATCTTTCAAGACAGATTATGAGTATGTGACCCTGGATGTGACCAGATTCGGTGCCAAAGGTGACGGTGAGCACGACGATACCCACTTTATCCAGGCTGCCATCATGGCATGCCCGGTGAACAGCAGAGTGTATTTTCCTGCAGGAACCTACCGTATTACCAGCCTGTTCTTAAAAAGCCACATCCGTATCGAACTGGCAGAGGGTGCGGAGCTTAAGGCATTTACCGACAGAGAGAAATTCCCCACATTCCCCGGCATGCTACAAAGCTATGATGAGACCGACGAGTACAATCTCGGCACATGGGAGGGGAATCCCTTACCTATGTTCTCCGGCATCATCTGCGGTATCGGTGCAGAAGACGTGGTGATCTACGGACAGGGTAAGATCAACGGCAACGCTTCTAAGGAAAACTGGTGGAAGGATCCCAAGGTCATGAACATTGCGTTCCGCCCCAGACTGTTTTTCATCAGCGGATGTAAAAATGTGACTTTACAGGGAGTGACCTTCTGCAATTCGCCTTCCTGGACATTGCATCCCTATTTCAGCAACGATCTGAAATTCATCGGTGTGACCGTGCAGAATCCCAGCGATTCTCCCAACACCGACGGACTGGATCCCGAGTCCTGCAAAAATGTGGAGATCCTGGGCGTGCGTTTCTCACTGGGAGATGACTGTATCGCAGTCAAGAGCGGCAAAATCTACATGGGCAAAAAGCACAAGACTCCTTCCGAGAACATCCACATCCGCCAGTGCCTGATGGAGAACGGTCATGGTGCTGTAACTCTGGGCAGCGAGATGGCAGGCGGCGTGGTGAATCTGACGGTGGAGGACTGCATTTTCCGTCATACGGACAGAGGCCTGCGTATCAAGACCCGCCGCGGCAGAGGAAAAGATGCGATTTTAAGCAACATCATTTTCCGGAATCTGACCCTGGATCATGTGATGACACCGCTTGTGGTCAACTGCTTCTATTTCTGCGACCCCGACGGCAAGACCACTTATGTACAGTCCAGAGATGTCTACCCTGTGGATGACAGAACACCGCAGGTGAAAAAAATGATATTTGAAAATATGGATTGCACCAATTGCCATGTGGCAGCAGCTTATTTTGACGGACTTCCGGAGCAGAAGATCGAGGAGATTTACATGAAGGATATCTCCATCAGCTATGCCGAGGATGCAAAATGTGATGTACCTGCCATGTCGGATGGTGTAGAAAAAAGCAGTAAGAGAGGACTTTTTGCAAGAAATGTTGCAAAATTGACCCTGGATAACGTGAGAATCGAAGGACAGGTTGGAGAGGCTTACGAGCTGGAAGGCGTGGACGAACTGATAAAACGCTGAGAATAAGCAGGATCAGGAAGATCAGACCTGAACCTGAAATGGAGGAAATTATGCAGTTAGGAATCCGTTTACATGATACGAAAAAGCTTCCTTTTGAGGAACGTATTGCCAATGTCCATGAGCTTGGCTTTGCCTGCGGACATCTGGCACCCGGTAAGGTGATCACCGAGTTTCCAACTACCGATGAGGCACTGACCCCGGGACTTGCCATGTATATGAAAAATGTTTTTGCAAAGAATAACGTCGATATCGCCGTGCTCGGCTGCTATCTCAACCTTGCAAATCCCAATCCAGAACAGCTGGCGAAGATCACACATCGCTATATGGCGCACATCCGCTTTGCCTCCTGGCTCGGCTGCGGTGTGGTGGGAACCGAGACCGGTGCTCCCAACGAGACTTATACCGCAGTACCCGAATGCCATGGTGAAGAGGCTTTGCAGACCTTTATCACGAACTTACGTCCCGTCGTAAAATATGCCGAGCAGATGGGTGTGGTCATGGCCATCGAGCCGGTATGGAAGCATATTGTCTACAATCCCGCCAGAGCGAGACGAGTGCTGGATGAGATCAATTCGCCCAACCTTCAGATCATTCTGGATCCGGTGAATCTGCTGGATTATTGTAATTACAAGGATCAGGTAGCAATTGTGGACGAAGCCATTGATCTGCTGGGACCGGATGTAGCCATGGTACACCTGAAGGATTTTATTCCCGAAGATGGGAAGCTTAGATCCGTAGGCTGCGGTCTGGGACAGATGGATTACACCTCCATCCTTAAGTTCATGAAAGAGCGCAAACCCTACATCCATGCTACCCTCGAAGATACCACGCCTGAGAACAACCTCCAGGTGAAAAATTTTATTCAGGGACTCTATGACAATCTCTAAAGATGTGATATACTCTTACGAGAGTATTCCCAGTATACTAGTAGGAACAATAAAAATAAGCTAAGCATGGGAACCTTTAAGTTCCCATGTTTTTTTATACTTGGAATTTTCACGATCCGGTTCCCTGACCGTGCGGTGTTTGCTGTGCTGGATGAAAGGGGGACAGCACAGCTGCGTGCAATATAGTTAAATATAGTTATAAGAAAAGGAATCTACATCTATGTTAAACGAATTTTCCAGAACCGAATTACTCCTCGGCAAAGATGCCATGCAGCGTCTTTACCACGCCCGTGTCGCCGTCTTCGGGATCGGCGGAGTCGGCGGCTATGTCGTCGAAGCCCTTGCCCGCAGCGGAGTCGGCGCCTTTGATCTCATTGACGATGACAAGGTCTGTCTGACGAATATCAACCGCCAGATCATCGCTACCCGTCAGACGATCGGCAAATACAAGGTAGATGTCATGGAGGAGCGGATTCATCTGATCAATCCTGAGGCACAGGTGGTAGGACATAAATGCTTCTATCTCCCGGAGACTGCCGATCAGTTTGATTTTTCCCAGTACGATTACGTCGTGGATGCCGTGGACACTGTGACTGCAAAAATCGAGATCATCCTGCGCGCAAAGGAGGCCGGAGTCCCTGTCATCAGCTGTATGGGTGCCGGCAATAAGCTTGACCCCACACAGTTCCGTGTGGCGGACATCTATAAGACTACCATGTGCCCTCTGGCAAAGGTCATGCGCAGAGAGCTGAAAAAACGCGGTGTGAAAAAACTGAAGGTTGTCTACTCTACCGAAGCTTCCCTGAAGCCTCTCGAAACTATGGAAACCAGCTGCCGGACGGGCTGCGTCTGTCCTCCCGGCACCGTCCATAAATGCACCGACCGGAGAGCAATTCCGGGCAGTATTTCCTTTGTCCCTTCCGTGGCGGGGCTGATCATCGGTGGAGAGGTGATCAAAGACCTCATTCAGGAGGGAAAAGCACAAAAAGAATAGCTTTTTCAACCGGAGTGCGTTATAATCTTTTTATCTATTAAGCTGTCAGGGGCTGTTCCCGGCAGTCCATTTTAGAAAGAATATACAAAGGTCATAAGGGTACAAAGGAGGTTATTTTATCTATGGCAGAAGCGGTAAAAAAGGAACAGACAGAAGGGGAAACTGTCTCACTGGACAACATGAAAGATCTCAAGGGGAAAAAGGGAGCAAATCTGATCGTCAAGATCCTCGCGATGGTACTGATGCCGATGCTGGTCATCATATTTTTTGCGATGCTGGCATTGAAGGCAGTCGGCAACAACACCGCGGAAACGCTTGTGAAGGAAGAGCTGGCTGCTACGGAATATGCGATGCAGCTGAATCTGGACAGCGCTTCTGGGGAGGGCTTCCGTTATGAGAACGGCAGTCTCTGCAAGGGCGAGATCAATTTTACAGAGAATCAGAGCTTTTTCCAGAATTTCACGAGCAATACCAACGTAGATGTGGTACTGTTCTGGGACAAGGAAGCGGCAGCAGCAAGCTTTGACTATTCCGGCATCGTACTGAGTGATTCTGTGGCATCCAAAGTACTGTCAGGATCGGAATATTTTGACACTTCCCTGAAGCTGGGGGATACCAGATATTATGCATATCTGACACCGATTACCGGAACCGACGGCAAGACAGCGGGGGCTCTGGCAGTGGCGATCCCGGTGGAGCACGTGAAAGAACTGTATTCCGGCATTGTGAGATCCAATACGATCTTTATGTATGTGCTGGCACTGATCTTCTGTAGCAGTACGATTTTAGTCGTACGTCTGATTTCCAGAGCACTGCTTGGTGTGGTCAGCAATCTGGATCAGGTGGCTGAAGGCAGGCTGAATTTTGATATCTCCACGAAGCTGGTAAACAGAACCGATGAAGTCGGCAAAATTGCCAGAGCGGTGCATTCCGTTGTGGTAGGCTTCTCCCGGATCATTACCAATATCCACAGTTCCATGCAAGAGATGGATGAATTCACCGGAACTTTTTCGAGCAATTTTGACAGTATCGGACAGTCTATTTCCGCAGTCAATACCGCGGTCAACGAGATTGCGCAGGGCGCTACCACTCAGGCGGCAGACACCCAGAAGGTCAGCGAGAGTATGAACGATATGAGCAATGCGCTGAACCGCACAGCAGACAGTGTGAACGTACTGAGTAGCAGCGCAGCCAACATGAAGGAAAGCAATGCCACCGTGGACAGCACCCTGAAGGAACTGTTGAAGATCAGCTCTCATACACAGCAGTCGGTGGATCAGGTGCAGGAGCAGACCAATATCACCAACGAGTCCGCACAGGCGATTCAGGCAGCTACCGATATCATCGCAGGTATTGCGAACCAGACCAACCTGCTGTCATTAAATGCCAGCATTGAGGCAGCGAGAGCCGGTGAGATGGGCAGAGGCTTCGCAGTCGTAGCGGAAGAGATCCGTGGTCTGGCAGACCAGTCCAAGGAATCCGCAGACAAGATCCGCGGCATCGTGGAGAACCTGATCAGCAATTCCAACCAGAGCGTAGAGATTATGAATGGCGTAGTCGGCGAGATCCACCAGCAGAATGAGAAGCTGGGCAATACACTGGAGGTATTCGACACCCTGAATCAGGAGGTTCAGAATGTCGTCGGTGAGATTAACGTGATCTCCGAAGAGCTGGATCATATCGAAGCATACCGGACAGATGTAGCGGACAAGATCGACAGTCTGACCGAGATCTCCCAGAATAATGCAGCCAGCACCGAGGAGACGGCGGCGACGATGGATCAGCTGTCAGAGATCGTGGAGGATTGCCGGAAGGCCACCGTACAGCTGAATGTGATCGCAGACGAGCTCAATGCGAATGCAAAGAAGTTCCAGATCTAGGAAGCTGGGGACATTACGGGATACACGAAGAATATGGGGGCACTGCTGCAGATATTTGTGGCAGTGCCCTTTCTGGAAAGGAGAGAGCCTGTGGAAGATACAGCGATACTGGAACTGTACTGGGCGAGGAATGAGCAGGCAATCGCAGAGACGCAGAAAAGTTACGGAAAATATTGTTACAGCATTGCCTACCATATCCTGCATGACAGGGAGGATACGGAAGAGTGTCTGAATGATACCTGGATGCGGGCATGGAATGCCATACCTCCGAAAAAACCGAACCGGCTGGAACTGTTTTTGGGAACAATCACCCGCAATTTATCGTTTGATAGATGGAAGACAAAGAATGCAAAAAAACGGGGAAGCGGACTCATGGATACCACGCTGGATGAACTGGCGGAGTGTATTCCCGCAGCCCACGATACGGAAAGCATTGTGGAAGCAGCGGAGTTAGAGCGGAGCATCAATGTTTTCCTGCATACGCTCTCCGAACAGGAATGTAATGTTTTTTTACGAAGGTACTGGTTCGTGGAGGAGTATGCCCAGATTGCAGAGCGTTATGGCATGAATCTGAATACGGTGAAGACATCCCTGTTCCGCACGAGGAAAAAGCTGCAGAAATATCTGGAACAGCAGGGAATTGTCTTGTAAGAGGAAGAGAAGATGAGCGAGCAAAACAGAGAAAAAGAAGAAAGATTGTTCCGTGCCCTGTCCGGTGTAGAGGAGGAATTACTGCATCGGAGTGAACAGAATGAAGGTGTGGAAAAGCGGAAAGCAAATGGGAAAATACGCAGATTTCCGCTATACTATGTGTCCCGCATTGCGGCAGCCTGTCTTTGCTTCGTGGCCATGGGGGCTGTGTTTGTGACAGTACGCAACAGCTCCAAAATGGCAGACAGTACAAGCAATGACGCGGCGGCACCGCAGTCAGCATACAGCGCAGGCGCAGATGGTGCGGCACCGGCGGAAGATTTTGCAATGGCGCAGGCAGAGAATGCCGCAGAAGAGACGGAGATGGCAGCGGCTGCCGCAGATATGCCGGAAGGTGCTGTGGCGGAGGTGACGGCAGACGCGGATGGCGCTGTTACAGGGAATCTGCAGGCGGCACAAAACAATGACAGCATGGATGAGAAGCAGAGAAGCCAGCCCGCTGTAAGCGGCAATGAGGCGTCCGGTGCAGAGGACAGCATGGAAGAAGCAGAACAAGATCGGGAAGAGACACTTATAGAAAAACAGAAGAGCCCATCCTTAGAGAAAATGAAAACGAAAGGACAACAATAGGCAATGAGTACGATAGAGAAACATGACATGACCCAGGGAAAGATACTGTTGCCTTTAGTATCGTTTACGATTCCCCTGGTACTGGGCAATCTGTTTCAGCTGACCTACAACGCTGCGGACTCCGTGATCGTAGGAAAATACGTGGGAGAGCAGGCACTGGCAGCAGTGGGAACTTCCACACCGATCATGAATATAGCGATCCTACTGATCAGTGGAATGTGCATGGGAGCCAGCGTCTTAATGAGCTCCCAGTATGGTGCCAAGGATTATGATACTCTGTCGAAGCAGATCAGCACCACCATGCTGGCAGGTTGCGGATTCTCTGTGGTATTTTCATTGCTCATGCTGCTGCTTGCGACACCGGTGCTTCGGCTGATCCGGGTGCCGGAGACTGCGATTCCGGAAGCCGCGGTATATCTTCGGATCATTTTCCTGGGACTGATATTTACATTTATCTATAATTTCCTGGCGAACACCATGCGGGCGCTGGGAGACAGTAAGACACCGTTGTATTTTCTGGTAACCAGTGCTTTTTTAAACATTTTCGGAGATCTGTTCTTCGTGGTGGTATTACGATGGGGCGTGGCGGGAAGTGCCATTGCCACAGTGTGCAGCGAGGGTCTGTGCTGTCTGCTGTGCGGCATTTATATCAAGAAAAAGATTCCACTGTTATGCCTTGGGAAAAAGTGGTGGGTCTTTGATAAGAGCCTGCTTGGTAAGACTGTCAGCTACGGCAGCACCAGTGCCATGCAACAGGTATGCTTACAGCTGGGCAAGCTCATCATTCAGTCAGTAGTCAATACTCAGGGTGTGGCGGTTATGGCAGCATTTACCGCAGTGAACCGCGTGGATGATTTCGCTTATACGCCGCAGCAGAACATCGGACATGCCATGACGACTTTCCTGGCGCAGAACAAGGGCGCCGGACACAAAGAGCGCATGAAGAAAGGTTTTCAGACAGGATTGTTGATCGAGCTGGTCTATTCCATCGGTTTGTTTGCGGTGATCTGGGGCCTGGCTTGGCAGATCATGACTCTGTTCGCCGAGGATGGGGATGCGCAGGTGGTATCTCTCGGAATCAGTTATCTGCACCTAATCTCCTGGATGTATATCCTGCCGGGAATGACCAACGGAATCCAGGGATTCTTCCGTGGCATCGGCGATCTGAAGGTGACACTGTACAGCACCTTTATGAATATGTTGGGCAGAGTTGTGGCGGTATTCGTGATGCTGCGTCTGCTGCATATGGACTTCGCCAGTCTGGCGTGGGCCAACATGATCGGCTGGATCGTGATGCTGTTGTTCGAGATACCGTTATTGGTGAAATCCCTGCGCAGCGGCGAGTGCGGATAGAGTGAAAGGTAGGAAAAAGTTTTTCGGACCCGTTGTACTACTGTGGAAAAAATGGTATGATAAATCTAATGATGTATAGCTGCTTTGGCGGCGGATTGAGAGGATGAAATGGACAAGATTATTTTAACGGGCGACAGACCCACCGGCAGACTACATGTAGGACATTATGTTGGATCTCTCAGGAGACGTGTGGAGCTGCAGAATTCCGGCGAATATAAGAAGACCTTTATCATGATCGCAGATGCACAGGCTCTGACGGATAATATCGAGAATCCCGAGAAGGTGCGCCAGAATATAATCGAAGTGGCACTGGATTACATGTCTTGTGGACTGGATCCTGCTAAGGCTACGATTTTCATTCAGTCTCAGATCTCCGAATTGTGTGAGCTGACTTTCTATTATATGGATCTGGTGACCGTAGCCAGATTACAGAGAAACCCGACTGTTAAGAGCGAGATACAGATGCGTAACTTCGAAGCGAGCATTCCGGTAGGCTTCTTTACCTATCCGATCAGCCAGGCTTCTGATATTACTGCATTTAAGGCAACGACTGTTCCGGTAGGCGGTGACCAGCTGCCGATGATCGAGCAGACCAGAGAGATCGTGCACAAGTTCAATACCGTATATGCACCGGTACTGGTAGAGCCTAAGGCACTTTTACCTGAGAACGAAGCATGCCAGAGACTGCCCGGCATCGATGGTAAGGCAAAAATGAGCAAATCCCTGGGTAACTGCATCTACCTGTCAGACAGTGCAGATGATGTGCGCACCAAGATCATGAGTATGTACACCGATCCGGAGCATCTGTTAGTCAGCGATCCCGGACACCTGGAAGGTAACACCGTATTCACTTATCTGGATGCTTTCTGCCGGCAGGAACATTTTGAGAGATATCTGCCGGATTATGCAGATCTGGATGAACTGAAAGCGCATTATACCAGAGGCGGTCTGGGAGATGTGAAGGTGAAGAAGTTCCTGAATAATGTTATGCAGGAGACTTTGGAACCGATCCGTAACCGCAGAAAAGAACTGGAGAAGGATATTCCCGCAGTTTATGATATCCTGAAAAAAGGCAGTGATGAGGCACGTGAAGTGGCAGCGCAGACTCTGGCTGAGGTGAAGAGTGCAATGCGTATCAACTACTTTGAGGATGCGGAGCTGATCCGGATGCAGAGCGAGAAATACGAAGGACAATAAAGACGAATTATTAAGAAAAAGGACATTTCCGGAGACCGGAGACGTCCTTTTTTGTATACACTGAATACGCAGGCATTTATTATCAGTTGTTGCCGTAATTGACATACAGCGATGTCTTTTGGAAATACTGAGCGACCTTCCTGCTGGTGGGATCTTCCGGGTCACCGGGGAGATCACCGGTATAGATCAACGCCGGCTGATGCGTAAACGGTGTCAGTACCACATCCGTAACCTCCGGATCATTCAGGAGAAGCAGACGGTCTTCGTATTCCGCGGCGTAGGCAGCGGCTTCCCCATCTGTCAGTACCCGGATGGCTTTCATGGCGGAAGTTTCCTGCCACAATCCGGTACAGAGGATGCTGAATAACAGAACTGCCATAGCAAGATAACGAGAGGTGTTAAGCTTTCCTGAGACTTCTATTCTCTCCGGGGGGTTCGGTCGTGCCTGCATTTTCAGAAGCACAAAGCCGATCCAATAGAAGAATACGGTAAAACTGATCAGTAGGAACATATAATAGACGATGGCAACCGCCCGGCCCGGTCCCGTGGAGTTCATGGTATAGAACAGGGGACAGGACATGGAGCAGAACAGTCCGTAAGCATAACCGGTAAACAGAATAGGGTGGGAGAAAAATGCTCCGTTTTTCTTCTGCAGGATCCGCAGGAAGACCGGCAGCAGAAGCAGCGCGGCAAGCACCCACCACAATCCCGTCCAGGCAAGGGTATAACGGATGCCCTGTAACAGACATTTTGCAATCGCTTTCCAGGCAGGAATCTTCCACATGCCGCTTTGACGTACGTGATTGCCGGGAGCTATGGCGCTTACGGCGAAGGACAACAGGAGAACGACAGAAGTAATCCCGCAGATATATGCTTTTTTATTTTTCTGTAACAGTAACAGAAGTGTTATGGTTACTGACAGAAGCATACAGGGAAGAAGAGAAACATAGTTGCCGCCGCCCAAAAAGACAGCGAACAGGAGTAGTGGAAGCAACAGGATCCGCTTTCCATTGTCCAGGTAGCGAAACAGTGTGCCGAGGAAAAACAGTGTCACGGCAAAGAAACCGGTGTAATACATGGAGCCATTGTACCAGTAGAAGCTGTCACATTGAAATTCCACTGTCTGAATACACAGAAAGCTGAGAATGGAAGAAACGGTGATCCATTCTCCGCAAGTTCCCGGCAGAAAACGGCGGAACAGAGGACACAGCAGATAAAAAATACCTCCGCACAATAAAAGCAGGATCACGAAAGTCACCAGATGATAGGCGGTATTGGAAAATACATTGGGTGCCAGATACATCAGGAAAAGCGCTGAATAGGTTCCCTGCCAGATCTGATAGCTGTCTGCGACACCTGCGCAGGCAGCGTCAAGCGTTTGTATGATGCTCCCTGTCTGCTGCCAGACCAGATGAGTCTCCGCACCGTAATAATAATCGTCGCCGGTGGGATAATTGTAGCGTCCCAGCCAGATCAGAGGGATCAGACTGAGTAGCAGGATCGCAAGGAAAATATATGGTTTCCATTTCGCAAAATTATTTTTCATAAGGGGAATGACTCCTGAGCAGATTTTGTAATACTATGATCAGTATAACATACCTGCAAAGACAGGAAAAGAGACTTGTTTTGCAAAAGATGAGAGTATATAATCAGCTTAATGACGGCGGAAGGAGGATGCACCATGGATAAGAAAGATAACAGAAGTTCGGAAAGAGAGCCGGAAGGAAATAGCTTTGATTATGAAGAACTTGCAAATGAGCCTGCGGAGGATCAGGACTATGAAGAGTACCGGGAAGAGGATGATTTTGATGAGGATGAAGAGGTGGTATTCCGCTTCAGACCATGGATGATCCCGGTGTTTGCGGGAATGATGATCCTGGCGATCCTGATCTGCATTCCACTATGGAAATTAAGCAGCCATAGCGGGGGAGCGGGAGACAGCGACGCATTGGTGACAGCAACGGAAGCACAGACGACAGAGGCTGCAGGTATCCAGGAGACGGTAATGGCACCTGAGGTGTCCACAGAACCGATTTCCACACCGGAGCCTACGGCAACGCCGACAGAGACTCCACAGGCAACCCCGGCAGCAACGCCGGAAGCAACAATACAGCCGACAGAGGAACCGGCGGCTACGGAGATCCCCAATGCCAATAGTGCCGGAAATGCTCTTGCGGAAGGAAACGCCATGACATTCGGAGATGTGAACGAGACCGTCACCGCCAAAGATGTAATTAACCTTCGCAGTACTCCCTATACCGGAGACGAAGGAAATGTGGTGGGACAGCTGAAAAACGGAGAGACGCTGGTCCGTACCGGCAGAAACGATTCCACCGGCTGGTCCAGACTGGAATACAATGGGCAGACGGTATATGCGGTGACAGCGTATCTGACCACGGACCTTGCGTACAAGACTCCGGAAAAACCGTCGAACCCGAATCGTGTCAGCACTCAGGACGGCAGAGTGATCGTATTTGTGGATTGTGATGACTACATTACCCCCAAGGATCTGATCAACCTGCGTACAGAACCCAGTACCAGTGAAGGGGAGAGTACTGTGCGTACCCAGGTGAAAAACGGAACGAATCTGCATCGTACCGGATACAGTGAAGGCTCCGGCTGGTCGAGAGTGGAATATAACGGAGAAATTTTGTATGCCGTGACTAATTATGTGATCTCGGGAAGTGCACCGGAGTAACAGAAGCAAATCAAATTTTCTATAAACCAGTAGCCCCGAGCGGACAGCCGGGGCTACTGCAATATTAGAGAAAAGTATAAGGGATAGGCGAATTTATTTCGGTCTGACGGTCAGTCTCTGGATCCGACCGTTTTCATCGGTCTCACGGACCGTGGCGATAGCCATGATGTTGTAGCCACCAAAATTGGCAATGAATTCTGCCTGCTCGTCATTAACGACCTCAGCATCTAAAATGGAGTAACGGCGGAAGCCGAATTTATTACGGAAGAACATATTAATGGCTTCTTTTCCGTAGATATGATACTCCTGCTGGGAAGCGGAGGTGGTACAATAGTCACACAGAATGCCGTCGGGAGTGAACAACTCTGCAAGTCCGGCAAAATCTTTATTTTCCATAGCTTCTACATATTTTTCAATGGGTCTCATAGTGTGTTCCTCCTTAATATACCTTTTCAGAATTTAACAGTGCATCGGTACCGCCGTCTACGAACATGATGTTGCCGTTGACACCTCTGGCGGAATCGGAAGCTAAAAATACCATAACTTCCGCAATCTCTTCCGGTGCCATCAGACATTCCTGACCGTACTTGGTGGGAATAGGGAGAGCGTTCAGCGCCATTTTTGCGGTGGTACTCATGGTAGCGGTCATGGCAGTATGTACGTTGCCGGGAGCTACCGCATTGATGCGGACACCGTTGGCTGCCCAGGTAGCGGATACTCTGCGGACCCATCTTGCCAGAGCGTACTTGGTGGATACATAGAGGCTGTTGCCTACGGAGAGGTTGGTGGAATCCATAGAGGATACCAGGCTTAATACTCTCTTTTCATCGCCGATGTTATTCAACAGATCTACGATATCTTTCCGTCCGGCACCCTGAGAAATGGTGTTGGATACCGTGACTACGCAGCTGCCATGCTTTTTCTGAAGGAGGTCATAGACGCCCTTTGCAACGGCTACGGTCCCGAAATAGTTCAGGGAAATGATCAGCTCCAGATTGCCGCAGGCACCGGAGACACCGGCATTACAGATCATGCCGTCGAGACCTTCGGGATGCAGCTCGTGCAGCTTGTCTACTGCAGTCTGTCTTCCCTCCGGTGTGGCCAGGTTCACACAGATGTCGCCGTCTTTTAAGTCGATATTGATGACCTCATGTCCTCTTTGCTGTAACAGTTCTTTTGTCTTGGCGCCGATCCCGCTGGATGCGCCGGTGATTGCATATACGCCCATATTAATCCTCCTTGTTTTCCTTCCTGCTTGCTTTTGCTTTATGAGTTCATTATAATAAAATCTGATATCTTTTAAATAACCAAAATGAGAAAAAATGAGGATACCAGATGCTGACCTATGACCTGACTGCCCGTGGCAGAAAAACCATGTATGAATACTTATATGAAGCGATGAAAGCAGATATTTTGAGCGGACGGCTAGCGGCGGGAGAGAAACTTCCTTCGAAGCGGGCGTTTGCCGAGCACTTACAGGTCAGTGTCAAGACCGTGGAGAATACCTATGAACAGCTGCTGCTGGAAGGCTACATCCGGTCGGAGGAGAAGAGAGGATATTTTGTCAATCGTCTGGAGGTGAAGAACACAGCTGCTCCAGCGTATGCTTCCTTTGTGACCCGCTTCCGTGAGGAGGAATATCTGGCGGATCTGACGGCGAATAATATTCAATACGATAAGTTCCCCTTTGCCACCTGGGCGAAGATCATGCGTCAGACCCTGACGGATTACGATACGTCTCTGCTTAAGACAGTTCCTTTTAATGGGGTGGAAAAATTAAGAGTGGCGATCGCCGAGCATCTGTACCGATACCGCGGCATGCAGGTATCGCCGGATCATATTATCGTGGGTGCCGGAACGGAATACCTCTACAGCCGTCTGTTACAGCTCCTTGGGAAAAATGCAAAATTCGGTGTGGAGAATCCGGGCTACCGCAAGATCACGAAATTATATGAGGTGGGCGGCGTGGCATGGGACTATGTGGACATCGACGGACAGGGAATGAAGGTAGAACAGCTGAAGCAAAAGGGCATTACAGTTGCTCACGTGTCGCCGGAACACCATTTCCCCATCGGACTGGTCATGCCGGTGGGAAGACGGCAGGAGCTGCTTCGCTGGGCGGCGGAGGAGCCGGAGCGTTATATTGTGGAGGATGATTTCGACTGTGAGTTCCGCATGGTGGGCAAACCTATCCCTTCCGTGCAGTCCATGGATCGGAATCACAGAGTTATCTATATCAATACTTTTTCCAAGACTATGGTACCGTCCTTACGTATCGGCTATATGGTGCTGCCGGAGAAGCTGATGGAACGGTATATTTCCACCATGAATTTCTATTCCTGCACGGTATCCGGTTTTGAACAATATGCCATGGCGGCTTTTCTGGAGCAGGGATATTTTGAACGTCACATTCGGAGACTGATCAACGATTACAGAGAGCAGAGAGAGCGGATCTGCCGGATGTTTCGCAAGTCACCCTTAAGTCGGATCAGTCAGATCTATCAGGATGATGCCGGAACCCATTTCCTGCTGCATGTGCGGACGGATTTAAGCGATGTGGAGATCAAGTGGGCGGCGAGACAACAAGGGATCCTGGTCAACTGCCTGTCGGAATATTGTTTTGCGAATGCGCAGAAATACCGTGGGATACTGGTCATCCACTATTCGGATATGGAGGATGAGGTGCTGCAAAAAGTGATCGGAGCGCTGGAGGAGATTTTTTTATGATCACAGTTTAGCCAGCACCATTCGCAAAGCCGTGCTAGCGCACTTTTCCGTCACTTCGTGTCGGCCTTTGCTCATGAACCGGCGCTCAACACATGAACATATTTGCTCACAAAATCATGCGAGCATGATTTGTGTTTCACAATATGTTCATGGCTAAACTGTTAGAATCATAATTTTTCCACAATGCGGGAACACTGACAAAAAAGAATGCAGTGTTATCGCATGGAAGGAGAAATTATGAATCAGAGAGTGGGAAGAAGCAGTATCCGTCTGGCGCAGCCGGTGTGTGTGATCGCCGGTGCCGCTATTGTAGGGAAAAAAGAAGGCGAGGGACCGTTAGGAGCCCTGTTTGACATGGTGGGAGAGGATGATCTCTTCGGCTGTAAGACATGGGAAGAGGCGGAAAGCAATCTTCAGAAGGATGCAGTCTACATGGTCATGGAAAAGGCCGGGTGGAAAGCAGAGGATGTCTCGTATCTCTTCGCCGGTGATCTGTTGGGACAGTGCATTGCCACTTCCTTCGGCATTTCCGCTTACAATATTCCCCTGTTCGGAGTCTATGGTGCCTGCTCTACCTGCGGGGAAGCGCTGACACTGGGAGCTGTGATGGCAGCGGGAGGTTATGCGGAGCATGTGGTCTGCGTGACATCCAGCCATTTCGCCAGTGCGGAGAAGGAGTTCCGCTTTCCGTTAGATTATGGGAACCAGAGACCTCTGTCTGCCAGCTGGACGGTGACAGGAAGCGGAGCCTTTGCCCTGGGGCTGAATCAGAAATGTAGAGCTCACATCACCGGCATGACTCCCGGGCGGATCGTGGACTACGGACTCAAGGATTCCATGAACATGGGGGCCTGCATGGCACCTGCCGCCGCAGATACCATCGAACGCCACCTGGAGGATTTTCATGTGCAGCCACAGGAATATGACCGGATCATCACCGGGGATCTGGGAAGCGTGGGACAGACAGTGCTGATCGATCTGCTACGGGAGAAGGGAATAGATATTGCCGGCAGGCACATGGACTGCGGCATTGAGATCTTTGATGCAGATGCCCAGGACACCCATGCAGGTGGCAGCGGCTGCGGCTGCAGCGCCGTGACTCTGGCAGCATATATTCTCCCGAAGCTGGAATCCGGCGAATGGAAAAAAGTCCTCTTCCTCCCCACCGGAGCCCTGCTCAGCAAGACAAGTTTTAATGAAGGCAAAAGCGTGCCGGGGATTGCACATGCGGTAGTATTGGAGAGCCCGGTGGTGATATAGGGAAAAGCAACAGGTCAGAAATGAAATCACTCTTGCAAGCGCTGTAAGTTACTGGTAAAATAAACCTCAAACGGCGAAAAATATTATGCCGGGAATGGCTGGTGAGTCAGAATGCGCAGGATAGAATTTAAGATGGAACGACCGGGACTGTTGGAGGTCGGACAGAAGATCACGGTTACGGAGGGACTTCTGCCCAGTAACTATTACTATACGATAGACCCTTCCCTGGCAATGTCTCCGAATATTCCGTTCCGCTACCGCCTGAAGAACCGGGAGGGTGTCGTGGCGGATATTGTGGAGAATTCCAGAGGATTCTACGTGACGGCGGAATTTGATGAGCCGGAGGTAGACATGACAAAGTAAATGCCGGGGATGTCGCAGAAATTTCGGAACATGCCGGGTAGCAGGCAGCTCAAGGCGCAGATGACAGATTTAAGGAAGAATTAATTATAGGAAGAAAGAGGAGAATATTATGTTACAGAAGATTTCAACAGACAAAGCACCCGCAGCGATCGGACCTTACTCCCAGGGTATCGTACTGGGCAATATCTTTTTCGCATCCGGACAGATTCCCATTGATCCCGCTACCGGCGAGATTCACGGAACTACGATTGAAGAGCAGGCTGAGCAGGTAATGAAGAATATCGGCGAACTGTTACAGGCAGCAGGCACCGACTACACCAGAGTAGCCAAGACCTCCTGCTTCCTGGCAGACATGGGCGATTTCGCAGCGTTCAATCAGGTCTATGCAAAGTACTTTACTGAGAATCCTGCCAGAAGCTGTGTTGCAGTCAAGACCCTTCCCAAAAACGTATTATGTGAAGTGGAAGTCATTGCAGAAGTATAATGCAGTAAAAACGCGTAGCGATTCAGCAAAAACGGCAGACATAATGTGGTGAAGGAAGGCTGCAACGTTACAATAAATAGACAATAAGACGGAAGATCGTCGCTTGCAGGCGGCGATTTTCTTATGTATACGTGGGAGAAACTTATGAAAAATAATATTACTCTGATCGGCATGCCGGGCTCCGGAAAAAGTACGGTAGGTGTCGTCCTGGCGAAGCGCCTGGGAAGACGTTTTGTGGATTCCGACCTGGTGATCCAGGACAGACATGGCAAATTATTACACGAACTGATCACGGAATATGGTGTGGAAGGCTTCTGGCAGATTGAGAGCGATGTGAATGCGTCCTTAGATCTGGAGAACAGCATCATTGCTACCGGCGGAAGCGCCTGCTACGAGCCGGAAGGCATGCAGCATCTGCGGGAGATCAGTACGGTGGTATATCTGAAGCTTCCCTATGAGGAAGTGGAGAAACGGCTGGGGGATCTGAACGCCAGGGGCGTGACTCTGCAGCCCGGTCAGACCCTGCGGGATCTGTATGATGAGAGAACCCCGTTGTATGAGAAATATGCGGATCTCATCATAGACTGTAGCGGAAAAATGCTGCGGGATGTAGTGGCGGAGATCGCTGAGAAATATAAAAAACGGTCCTGATAAGCTCACATAACCGTAAAACAATAAGGGACGAATCATATAAGGAACGAACAATACAACTATGGAAAATACAAGAGCGAAAACAACGAGAAACAGCCTGATCCTTCTGCTGACAGCCACCATCTGGGGCATGGCATTTGTCTCCCAGAGCAAGGGTATGGATTATATGCATCCGTTTACTTTTAACGGCGTCCGTTCTCTGATCGGCGCTGCCGGTATTCTGGTGTATATTCTGATCAGTCGGAAGATCGCGGGAGACAAGGCAGCAAAATTAGACTGGAAACTGAATGTCAGGGCAGGGCTTCTGTGTGGTATCTTCCTGACCATTGCCAGCACCCTGCAGCAGTTCGGTATCAAGTATACCAGTGTCGGCAAGGCGGGGTTTATCACGACCCTGTATATTATTTTTGTGCCCATGTTTGGTATTTTTTTGAAGAAAAAGGTAGCACCGGTGGTCTGGGCAGCAGCCGGCATGGCAGCGGTGGGAATGTATCTGCTCTGCATGACAGAATCATTGCGCCTGGGGGCAGGGGATATCATGGTATTTTTATGTGCTATTGCTTTTGCGATACAGATCATGACGGTTGATCATTATGCAGCGAGAATCGATGGAGCGGTGGTATCCTGTATCCAGTTCACAGTGTGCGGTGTCGTCTGCTGCATCGGGGCGCTTATCTGGGGACAGCCGACTTTCGGACAGATCCAGGAAGGTCTGGGAGCACTGCTGTATGCCGGTGTCTTAAGCTGCGGTGTGGGCTATACTCTGCAGATTGTGGGTCAGAAGGGCTTGAATCCCACGGTGGCAGCGCTCATCATGAGTCTGGAATCCGTCATTGCCACCATTTCCGGATGGATCGCTTATAAGATCGGTTTTTTAAGTACGGATCAGACACTGACTCCGAGACAGATCGCAGGCTGTGTTATCGTATTTGCCGCTGTGATCCTGGTACAGCTTCCGCCGGAGTGGTTCCGGTTTGGCAAAAAGTAAACGTATAAAGAACGCATAAATTCAGGAAAAAGTGCAGAGACTGTCCATAAACAGATATAAGGAGGAAACGCAGAGGATGGATTATATCAATGCTTTCTGGGTGGGTGGTCTGATCTGCGCGCTGGTGCAGATCCTGATGGAAAAGACGAAGATGATGCCGGGACGCATTATGGTGCTTTTAGTGGTCACCGGTGCCGTGCTCAGTGCGCTTGGCTGGTATGAACCTTTTCAGGATTTTGCGGGAGCCGGTGCCAGCGTACCGCTGCTTGGCTTTGGAAATGTGTTAATGAAAGGCGTAAAAGAAGCAGTGCAGGAACAGGGATTTATAGGACTTTTTGCGGGCAAACAATTTTTTAATATTATCCCATTCAGTTCAGAGATATCGAATTATGCAGGCATTTTGATCGTTGGCAGCGCTGATCTTCGGTTATCTGGCAAGTCTTCTCAGTAAGCCGAAGATGAAGGAATGATCAAAGTTCCTCGTAAGAGATTCCCTTCAGATCCAGATATTTTTTCAGCGCCTTGTCCCAGACGGTATCGGCACTTTTGTCCATGGTGAAGGTCTGGTAAGCACATCCGGTGGTGAGAACCGTTTTTTCCCCATCGTAGCGGATGTTCAGCACCAGTGCACGGATGACGTCAGGGTCCACCTGGGCTTTTGTAAGCATGGCAGCGGCTTTATCCGGCTGCATATGAAGCACAAATTTAAAATACAAAGGAGTGTGTTTTCCCTTGATCAGGTCAAAGCACAGTCCTTTTATTTTGCTAAAAGACTGCAGTTCCCAGGGAATACAGTCTTCGCCTCGTTCGTCAGCAGGATAGAAGTCCTTGTTGATATGCCCGTCGATGGTTACGGTGAGGGCGGTGCTGATGGTGGCTTCTTCCAGAAGAAAAGGATCAAAGGTATCCGCTACCAGCAGGTGATTCATAAAATTTTTCGTGGATGTAATCTGTAATGCGATCATCAAGGCTCCTTACTCCGGTGATTGTATCTTGCGTTCCGGTGTCATGCGATATAGAAATAGTATAAACGATGTACGGAAAAAAGGAAATATGAATATTTTGTGTAAAAGCTTTACGAACGAAATGTTTCGTGCTATTATAAGTAGTATTAAAAACTACATAGCATGGTTTGCAAAAAATAATAAATAATTAATAATATGGAGACAGATATTATGAGTTTCAAAATCGTAGTAGACAGTTGTTGTGAATTGCCGGAAGAGTATCTGCAGGATCCCCGGTTTGAGATCGTTCCGCTGGGACTGGAAGTGGGAGACTATAGAATCCAGGATGATGAGAGCTTCGATCAGGCAGAGTTTTTGAAAAAAGTAGCGGAATCTCCTCAATGTCCCAGATCTGCATGCCCTTCCCCGGAGAAGTTCCGGGAGGCTTATTGTACAGAGGCAGAACATGTATATGCCATTACATTATCTTCTCATCTGAGTGGAAGTTACAACAGCGCCGTGCTGGGAATGAATCTGTATCGGGAAAAATACGGTAAGAAGCAGATCCATGTCGTCGATTCCGAATCCGCCAGCTGCGGTGAGACGCAGATCGTGAAGAAGCTGGTAGAACTGGAGGAACAGGGTCTTCCCTTTGAAGAGATCGTAAAACAGATCGAGGAATTCCGCAGCAATATGCATACGTATTTTGTACTGGATAATCTGGAGACTCTGCGTAAGAACGGGAGACTGACCGGTGTGAAGGCACTGGTGGCATCCACCTTAAGCATTAAGCCCATTATGGCAGGAGACAAGGGAAATATCGTGCAGAGAGGACAGAGTATCGGTATGAAGAAGGCACTCCGCAGAATGGCAGAGATCATTTTAGAGGAAGTCGGAGACGCCCAACACCGCACACTGATGATCACCCATTGTAATGCACCGGACCGCGCCGAGACCATCAAAAAGCTTCTTACGGATAAGGTACAGTTCAGAGATTGCCTGATCATGGACACCCGCGGCGTCAGCAGCATGTACGCCAATGACGGCGGTGTGATCGTAACGGTGTAATATTGAAAGTTAGTGAATGATCGTTGGCTAACCGGACGAACTCCCGGAAGGCATTCTGTCCGCCCCGGGAGTTCTGTTTTCTTGAATATTCCAGAAATTTGCTTTAAAAATGATTTTCGCAAATTGGCATAAAATTACTTTTCTGATACAAAAAACTAGAAAAAATTAAATTCTTTGTACCAAACGGAAGGATAATCATGTCTTTGCGAAAATAATACTGTTTCCAAATGCAAAATGCTATGTTTTTGTACTTTTTTGACGATTTTGGAGCACTTTGGTACAAAAGCTTTCAAAAAACCAGTAGCCCCAATGCGAGCTACGGGGATTCGAAAGCATTTCTTCACTAACTTTCAAGTTACACATGATACTCTGCCAAAAGCTGTTTTGCGTAAGCAACGCAGTCTCTGTGCAGCGGGAACTTTTTCCCATCGCACATAATGACTTTACGGAATCCCAGCTTCTCCATGTATCTGCCGTTGAGGATGGCCCTAACGGTAGGGGCAAAGAAGGTGGGATGATTTTCTATCTGGGAGAATAAATTGATGGCGGTGGTAGCGACTTTTACGGTACGGCCGTCCTTCAGGGTTACGATGACATTGCGGCCCTCTTCCTCAGCGTAGAGAATATCCGGTTCGGTCACATAGATGGTATCCTCATCCTCACGAAGCTCGATAAGGGGAACTGCTTTCGCCATGATCTCCAGGGCATGGTCAATGCTCTGTGCCAGTTCCGCTACTTTGATGGGCTTGTCTAGGAAGATGACATTTTCCGGATAGGTCTGTTCCCTGTAATTGATCTTGGAACAGCATAATATAATGGGAGCGTTGACACCCTGTGCTGTGAGGGCATTGACCACATCCGTACCGGTGGTCCCTTCTGTCAGACACATGTCGATATAAAAGGCATCGTATTGCATGGGATTGGACAGCAGTGCGGTAGAATTACCAAAAGAATCGGTATAAATGATCCCCGTAGATGCAGCACGTTTGTCGGATTCCCGCTTTAGCAAGCGCTCTAACTGTTTTCTGTCGGCTACATTATCATCACATACTGCTATATGCATATCGACACCTCCCAAATACACGCAGAGACAGATATCCGGAATCTGCTCCGTGTATGTTATTCCTCTGTAAATATGAAAGACTGAACTTATATACAATGATGCCAGGGTCAAAAGGTCTAAGCCCACATGAGCTTGCTCATAAGTGGGTG